>Ga0182006_1000281_pt1 | contig 44931 bp, 42 predicted proteins | sample Sormic07211104_1_FD_123022 | JGI IMG/M metagenome (GOLD analysis project Ga0182006, IMG submission 123022) | Rhizosphere microbial communities from Sorghum bicolor, Mead, Nebraska, USA - 072115-104_1 MetaG | ecosystem: Host-associated > Plants > Roots > Rhizosphere | place: USA: Nebraska...
GAGTGGCGTTGCACCACCGCGATGTCGATGCCCTCCAGCAACCAGTGCAGCTGTTCGGCCGTCAGCGTGGGAACCGCATCGGCCGAGGGCCAGATGAACCTGTCCTTCTCCAGGCGCTTGAGCAACAGCCAGAAGCCGTTGCGCTCCCAACCCAGGATCTTCACCCGGTCGCGCCGGCGGTTGCTGAACACGTACGCGCACGAGGCGAACGGGTCCAGGCCCAGCGCCTGCTCCACCAGCACGGCCAAGCCGTTGATGCTCAACCGGAAGTCCACCGGCTCGCGGTGCAGGTAGACCTTCAGCCCTTCGTCGAAGCGGAACATGGCAATCGGCTCAACATCTGCACCAGCGTCGGCAATTCCTGCAAGCTCGTCTCGCCGAGATCGAGCTGCACACCGTTGGGCAGCCGCACCTGCAAACCGACCATCGGGGTCGATGCCGCCAAGGAGCTCTCATTCGGGATCACCGCCACGGCCGTAGCAGGTGTGTGGGCTACCGCGGGCGCAGCCACCGCACGCTCGCGCTGCGGCGGATCCTGTTCACCCTCTACGCGCACGGCAACGAATGCCGCATCGTGCGTTCGCGCGATGTCACCAGTCGGCACCTGGGCACTTCGCCGCTGGTAAGCCGTGATCCACGTCCTCAGAAGGTTCGTGTTGACACCGTGCTCCATCGCCATGCGTGCCACCGACACTCCCGGCTTGAGGCAGGCAATGATCAATTCCTTCTTGGCAGCTTCGTCGTAGACGCCGCGACCGTCACTCTTGCGTCCCACAACCAACCGGCTTCTCAACTCTGCGTACTGCTCTGTCATCTCTACATGTCCATGTTGCTCTACATGGGCACGTAGCCTCACAGCTCATCGTTCACTCAACAAGGGCGTGGTTAATTGACCGCGTACGATAGATGCATATCGGGGACACAGGTCAAAGCCAATACGAATCACAGCAATGAGGCCGCCATTGCGACCTGCAACAAGGGCTAGCGAGCGAATGTCCAGACCGTCACAGGTACTTGAGCCAGGCAATGTTGCGACGCCGGGCCTTAAAGGCGGCGAAGGCACGCACTGCGGGATAGAGCATGACGACCAGCGCGACAGCACAGAGCCACACCATCCACATCGCGTCGAAGCCGAAGACCTTGCCTTGGTTGGAACCCCAAGTTGCCTCGGCGGCAAGATAGAGGAACTTCAGCACATACAAGTGGAGCACATAGAAGAACATCGGTGCGGCGCCGAATGTGGCGAGCCAGAAGATCCAGCCACGATCACCGCCAACTTCGAACGCGCGCAGAACCAGCAACCCGATCCCGAGTGTTAGCGCGATGAAGAGCAGCGACGGCGGGTACTTGGTAATGTTGAAGAAACTCATCACCGTGACCATAACGGTGTCACCCGCCATCCAGGGCTTGTCGCCATAGACGTTGAGCACACGCAGCACAATGAAACCCGCTAGCAGCCCAAGACCCCAGGTCAGCAGCCGACGCTGGCGTTGCCGGGCATCGGAGGCAGGCAGGAACCACGGTCCGGCGGCGTAGCCTAGTGCGATCACTCCGATCCATGGCAGCAACGGATAGGAGGTGCGCAGGCGCATCGCCTCGGACACCTCGATCCAGCCACGGTCGTGCAGGATCGCCCACGGCACGTACAGTGCATGCCCCGCAGGGAAATTCAGGCCATCGAGTAGGTTGTGCCCCGCGACCAAAGTGACACCCAGCACGATGAGCACCTTGCGCGGCAGCCACACGAGTGCGGCGAGCGCCAGCATGCTCAGTCCGATGATCCAGATCACCTGCAGAAACACCTTGGTGGGCGGGAACTGAAAGGTCCAAGCGAAGTTGATCACCGTGACTTCCAGCAGCACAAGGAACAGTCCCCGCTTCCAAAGAAACGATGAAGCGGCGGAGCAGCCGTCGCCGTGTCTCGATGCGTAGAGAGAGGCCGAAAGTCCAGTGAGGAACACGAACACCGGCGCACACAGGTGCGCCAGCAGCCGGCTCACGAACAGGTCAGGCGCAGTCTCGGCCACAACCATCGGATCGGGCACCTGATGATGGAGGAAGAAGGTTTCACGCACATGATCCAGTAGCATGAACAGGATCACTAGGCCACGCAGTGCATCGATAGATCGCAGCCGGCTGAGCGATGAGGACCGAGCGATATCCGTGGGAGCTCTTTCCGTTTGCCAAACGGATAGCGAGCGAGAGACAACCGGCATGAATTGCATCTAAGACTATTGGGAATCAATTCCCATTATTACTCATCCCCTGCATGTCCAGCATTCCCCTCCTAGGCACTTCCCAAGGCAACCTGAGCAAGGAGCGATCAAGTAGCCTCGTGACCACGCCACCCGTGTAGATGTCAAAGGCATCGAGAAAAAGTCCTCCCCGATCGCCGCGAATTTGTCGGTTTGCATGTGCGTCTCCTCAAGTTGCGCGCAAGCGCGCGAGGGCTTTTCTTTCCCGGACAGCAACTCATCGCGAACTTGCGCACGGCGAGCCGCGCCTTTGCACGGATTGGTGGCTTGCTCATCGGCTCCGATGTGACCCAACGGTGAGGAATCGAAAGAGGCCTTCCGAAGCACATGATCGAAGGTACTTTTTGCGTCTTATTCGGCGGCACAGGTTCCGCAGAACGCCGTGGCCTATCACGGCTCGATTCGGCATCACCATCAAGCGCCCACCGACGGACAACCGTTCAGCCTACCGCTCGAGCGAGTGGGCATACGGGTGGGCCTATCAGAAATTCGCCCAGCAAGCTGACAGCGCCACTACAACTGGCACTGCATCCACAGTGGAATCGGAGGCCTTGTGCCCATGCCTAGACTCAACCCGTCAAGAGCAACTCCTTGACGCTTCATGACGAGTCGTGCACAAACAAGAGGTGACTGCTGCCAGCATCACCTCTCGAATTTTCCTGCGATGTCACAGCACAGCGGTAGATGCCGGCGTTGTCGTCACGGCGAGAAGAAACTCCGCGCCCAACAGGACCTGCCCGTGCAGCATGTGCCTCGGAACGGCACCTCTCGGTCTCAGGACACCAAGAATGGAGAGTTGACAGACGCTCTCGAGCAACACCAGCACGTCCCCCCGATCGCTGCGCCCCTGCGACGCTACTGACGACAGCTTTTCGAGTTCCCTATGCAGCGCTCGCCCGTTTACGCGCGAGCGCCCATCCTGCCGCTGCAGGTCGTACACCAGGAGTTTCGCGATCGCAGGGTGCGCGCCGAGAAAGGTCAGACTTTCGACAAGGAGGGCCCGCAGATCCTGCGAAGCGCCCATGATCGGGAGGGCACTCTCAAGCTGCTTGTACGCGGCCTCGATCACCGCGTTGTACAACCCGCTTTTATCTCGGAAGTAGTAGTAGATCAGCCGCTTGTTCACCCCCGCGCGCCCAGCGACTGCATCCGTCGAGATGGACTCGGGGCCTTGCGGTGCGAACAAATCGGTGGCGGCCTGCACAAGCGCGGCCTTGGAGCGCTCCTTGTCACGCAGAAGATCTTTTCGGGTCGCGTTCAAAGTTCACATCCCGCGGAAGGTCGCCGCTCTTGCCCACGAGCACAGCAGGTGCGCAGAACTTGATGCGATGCATCAGGTCGGTGTCGAGCGCTCAGCTTTTTGAGCGCACCGCCTCTCCTCGCTACCTGCACCCAACCAAGCAAGCGCACGTCGAGTTGGTCAGAGCGGCCATTGGGCAGCGCTCCGTTGGTACGATCCGAAGCATCGAGTTGCCCGTCATCTCAGAGATTGCACCCCCACGGCGTCCACGACGCTCTTCCACGCGATGGCATCGGTAGCAATCCGCTGGCGATAGTCCGCTAGGCTCGCCGCTACTTCAACCTCAGCGCCCAAGTCTGACAGCTTGCTGCGGATGTCCGACTCCGCGACTACCTTGGAGACGGCCGCGTGAATCTTTTGCAGTGCGGCCGCAGGCGTCTTGGCCGGTGCAACAATCCCAAAGGTGCTCTCGGATACGAGCTTCGGGAAACCAGCCTCCACGGCCGTGGGCACATTGGGTAGGGCGGAGCTACGACTTTTCCCGGTAACCGCCAGCGCCTTCAGCTGACCGCTCTTCACGCGAGGGACCGCCGAAGAAAGCCCATCGAAGTAAAGCTCAACCGTCCCCGCGATCACATCAGAAGTGGCAGGTCCACTTCCCTTGTAGTGGATATCTGTGCAACTAATTCCAGTGACCTGGCGGAACAGTGCGTTAGTCAAATGCCCCGTCGTTCCCGGTCCCACGGTCGCACAATTGAGATTCGCCCCTCGTTTGCTCATGGCTTGCAATTCCCGCAGGCTCGATGCTTGGAAGGAGGGCGGCGCCAATAAGACGAAGGGCGCAGACGCGATGGGAGCGACAGGCACGAGGTCCTCGGTGGCGTATGGCAACCGCTCCATGATCAGCGGATTCATGATCATGGTAGTGGAGACCGTGGTTAGAAGGATCGTCCGGCCGTCGGGTGCAGCCTTGGCCACGTAAGACGCGCCAATCGCCGTGCCGGCGCCAGGCTTGTTCTCCACGACAACTGTCGCTTGCAACTCCTCGCCCAGCCGCTTGCTTATCAGACGCCCGAGGATGTCCGTGATTCCGCCGGGCGCATAGGGCACGACCAGCGTGACGACGCCTTGCGCGAAGGCTGGCGCAGAGATCAGCGCCGCCACAGTGAGCCCCGTCACCACGCGACAGCATCGTTCAATGAAGGTTCGGTTCACTTCTTCTTCCTTGGCTTACTGGGAATTTCGCGTGCTCGTTCATCCCGCGCACCGATGTCGGCCCGGACCCAGATCCTGTTCTCCATCGAGAGCATCAAGGGATGGATCTTCTCAAGATACGACTTCCACACCGGGTCGGACTTCATGCGGTGGCGCACCTTGTCACGATGCGCGTAGGAGTCGAATTTCCAGAGAACAATGACCTGGTTCAAGGGCCCGCATTCGCTGACAAAGACTCCGAGGGATTCGCCGAGATGGCGCTCCTGGATTGCACGCCCCTCGTCCCGGTACAGCGCTAGGTAGGCCGCTACCTTGCCCGGGTAGAAATTGAATGTTCGCTGTTCGACGATCACAATCAGGCCTCCTGCGTCTTTTTGTCCTTGTCCAGGCTGAACGAGGAAACGTGGCGGGCACGCAGAATTTCTCCAGAGGTGATCGGCGCGTACTTAGGCGGATCGTCCGCCGAGCTGCAGCCGGGCACGCACTCGATGACCGCATCGTAGTTCGGCTGACAAAAGAAGGGGATCGACATCCGGCGCGGTGTGCGCCCTTGTGCATCCGGTCGCGTCAGCACGCGGTGCAGCGTCGACTTCCAGTGATCATTGGTCCAGCGCATGAGCGTGTCGCCGATGTTGATCACAAATGCATCGGGAACGTAGTTCACGTCGAGCCACCCGCCCTGGCTGGACTTCACCTGCAGGCCGCCGATCTCGTCGATGCGCAGGATTGTGAAAGCCCCTGTGTCGGTGTGAATGCCCGAGCGCTCTTCTCCGGGCTCCGGCGGGGAGTCGAGCGACATGTAGTTGTTCACCCGCAAGATACTGATCTGCCGATCCAACTTCTCAAGAAAGTAGTGCGGTTGGACGTTCAGGGCTTCGGCAAAGATCGTCATCAGAACATCTGCCAGGCCTCGCATCGCCCAGTAGTAATCGCGAAAGCTCGCCTCCAACCCTGCTGGCTGGTCTGGGTACTTATTCGGCAGAAACTCCGTTCCAGCCGCAGCATCGAGGTAGTACTGTTCATCGGGAACATCCGGCATGCCAATCGCAAAGCTCTCGACAAGCGAGGGCTTGAGCGAACTGTCGAGCGCACGCCCGATCGTACGCACGCCTTTGGCGCTATACCCCTTATAGTCGGTGCCCTCTGCCTTCTTGTAGGCAGCCTTGTACTCGACGGGGAGGTCGAAAAAGTCGAGCGCAGTCGCCTGCAGCGCATGCACCGTATCCGCGTTGACGCCGTGCCCCGTGATCACGAAGAAGCCCGTGTCCTCACAGGCGGCCTTGACCTCGGCCGCCACACGGACCTTGTCAGCGCCGGACCCGCTCCGAAACTGCGCGATGTCGATAATGGGAATGATGTTCATACTTTTCGCCATGGTGGATCTGGGTACTCAACGCTCCAGGTCGGTGGCCGTCACGTCTCGGACCTCGCCTTGGATGTTCATCCGCCCCTCATAGACGGGGCGCGCCCCGGTTGTGGGGCCCTGGTACTGCACGAAGAACAGTGTGCCTCCAGTCTCAGTGGTCATGGCTTCTTCGTAGTGAGGGTCAGCGTGGTACACGACGGTGCCGGGCCCATAGAGCTTTCCCCCCATGTTGAACTCGCCCTCGACGACGTACCAGACTTGGGTGAAATCGTGCTTGTGTAGCCTGAAGCCCGCGCCCGGCTCGTAGCGCAGGAAACCGGCGTTCGGCTCCGTGGGACGCTCGGGGCGCGTGTGAAACAGGAACTTGGTTTTGTTCTTGAAGCGCCCCATCTCCCATTCCATCGAGTCCGGCGTGCGGTACTCGGGTGCGTTGTGCTTGCTTAGGTCAAGCTGGACTTGTTCACTCATTGCTATCTCCTTTGAGGTATGTGGCATTCAGGCCTTGCGAATGATTTCGGGAATGCGCGCGGCGGGCGGCGTGTTGCGCGAGCGGCCGCAGCGCACGACGCCGTCGATCATGACCATGCCAACACCCGGGATGTCGCCCGCGGCGATGCTGCCCAGAAGGTCTGGTTTGCTGGAGTGCTGCGCAGCGTCCATGAAGACGAAGTCCGCCGCCTTGCCTGGCTCGATAAACCCGTTGTCGAGTTCGCGCACGCGTGCCGTGTTGCCCGTGGCGAAGCAGATCACCTGCTCCGCTGGCACGCCGCCAACGCTGGAGAGAAAAGCCAACAGCCTCAAGATGCCTGTCGGCTGCACGCCCGAGCCAGCAGGGGAATCGGTGCCTAAGATCACCCGCTCGAGTTGGCCCAGCTCGCGCGCCGTGCGTAGTGCGTACAGGGCCGCGAACTCGTTACCGTTGTGCACGATCTCAATGGCGCGCTCACAGCCCTCGCACAGGCAGCGAATCTGCTGCAGCGGAAGCGCCGTGTGCCCCCCATTGATGTGGCCGATGATGTCGGGGTCCGCCTCAAGCACCATGTCGGCATCGATGTAGCCCGAACCCGGAACCGATGGCCCGCCGGTATGGATCGTGGACTGGATGCCGTACTTCCTCGACCACTCGACCATCTTCCGGGCCGTTGGGCCGTCCTTGACCGACCCCAAGCCGATCTCACCCAGCAACGTGACGCCGTCGCGCGCGAGATCGCGAAAGTCGTCCTCGACCATTTCCTTTTCAAGTACAGGGGCACCAGCCAGAACCTTCACACCGCTGGGTCGGCTGTTGGCGAAGGCGCGTTGCGCGGTGATCGCCTGCGCCTTAAGGCCAACGATGTCACGCGGGCGCCCTGGCAGGTGAACCTCCCCCGCAGAGATCATGCAGGTCACCCCGCCATTCATGAACGAATCGATCCAACCGATCTGATTCTGGCGAGGCGTCCAGTCACCGAAAACCGGGTGCACATGGCTGTCGATCAGCCCCGGTGCAAGCGCACAGCCGTGCGCATCGATCACTAGATCAGCCCCATCGGCGTCGAGATCGAAGAGCTTGCCAACGGAAACGATCCGCCCGGCCTTGCACAGCACCGCATCGGCATCAAGGATGGGCTCTTGAAGGTTGCCCGAGAGCATCAGCCCTACGTTGCGAATAAGGACCATCCCCGCCGGGGCCAGTGTTGAGGAATCGTGCATTTTTCAGGTGTCAGTTGCGCATGCAGCAGCGAGAACAGGCGCTGCTCCCGCCTATCTCATTTCGGCATGGATATTTTTGGATCCAAAACAATACTTTATGGATTCAATGATAGCGATCGTGCTCCAGCACCAGATCGGTGTTAACCCCAGTACCACTCAATCGTCGCAAGCTTCTGGGCCTAAATCCTTGGAAATGGATCTATGCCGGCAACGGTTTGGGGGTTCGACTCCTGCGTCACTTGATGCGACGGTCGGCACGCGGATGCCCAGCGAGTCGCCTCAGCCGAGGATCAGCTGCTAGTTCAAAACAGCGCCAAGTCGTGGCCATTGATAGGCCATCGCCGCGGTTTATTGCGGTGCCAGAAGTATTGGTGCTGTGATCTCTATGAATCAATGCACGATGCTTGCAGTAGGAACGGATCCGCACGGGCATCGGCAAAGCGAAAAGCTTCCACGCGTTCAGATGCCAGAATCCAGCAAAGTCTGCAGCGCGCCCTCAATTCGCGCTTCCTCCACGCAGGCGTATCCCAGAAGCAGGCCCGGTCGACCGTCACCGAAACGGTAATAGCGCGACAACGGCCTTGTGAGCACGCCGCGCGCTTCCGCAGCGTCGGCGATCGCTACGTCGTCGGTGCTCTCGGGTAGCTGCAATACCAAATGCAGACCGGCATTGCTGGCCGCTGCATGCAAGTAGTCGGGGCCTAGATGTTCTTGAATCAGCCCCGCCAGTGCCGCACGCCGTCGTCCGTACAGCATCCGCATCCGTCGGATGTGGGCAGCATAGTGCCCCTGCGTGATCAGCTCCGCCAATGCCACCTGAGTAATCGCATGGCCTTCGCGATAGAGATCCGCATGCGCGGTACGAAAGTGATGGGCCAGCCCGCGAGGCAGAACCATGTAGCCCACACGCAGTCCCGGAAACAAAGTCTTGCTGAAGGTGCCAATGTAGATCACCGGGCTATCCTCCTCCAGCCCTTGCATTGATGGAATGGGGCGGCCAGAGAAACGGAACTCGCTGTCATAGTCGTCCTCAACGATCCAAGCTCCGCGCTCACGCGCTAGCCCTATCAACTCACGTCGGCGCGCCAGGCTCATGACCGAGCCTAATGGGTATTGATGCGATGGCGTCACGAAGATCAGCCGTGGGGCGGCTCCTGCGCGCGGCCAACCCGCGCGCGGACCGTCACCCTCGACGTCTACCCGCAAGGGCCTGACTCGCCAAGCCCCCATATTCAAAACCTTGTGAAAGCCCCAGTAGCCCGGCTCCTCCACCCAAACAGTGTCGCGCGGATCAGCCAGCATCCGCAGCGTGAGATCAATCGCTTGGTGGACCCCTTCCGTGATCAGCACTTGGTCGGCGTTGCAACGCACCGCTCGCGCAACGCGCAGATGCTCCGCGATGGCCACACGCAGATCGATGTGGCCGCCCCCATGCGAGTAAGTCAACATCTCGGGCGAAGGGTTGCGCCATAACCGTCCGAGGATCCGGCCAAACAATCGATGCGGGAACTGTGTCACGTCCGGCACTCCCGGCATAAAGGCGCCCCACTGCCGCGGTGCGGCTGATGCGTCATCCACCAGTGCTTGAGCGCGCCGGGCCAATGGGACAGCCTTCTGCGGCTGCGGGGACTCGTCAGCGTTGCACGCCCGCCCCACAGCCAAATGGGTTTCGGGCGCTGTCTCGGCAACGAAGGTGCCGCTTCCCACTTGCGAAAGCACATAGCCTTCAGCGCGCAACTGCTCGTAAGCATGCAAAACAGTGTTGCGCGAAAGCGAGATTTCGCGAGCCAGATCGCGGGACGAAGGCAGCGCGCTTGAAGGGGCCAGGCTGCCGTCAAGAATGGCGTTGCGAAGGCATTCGTAGAGCTGACGGTTAAGCGCGCTACAAGCATCGGGCACGAGTCGCTGGAGGACCAAGTCAGCACATATGGATTTCATAGAAGTGTTTTGAGTGGCTCCATTCGGATTCGCTCAACTGGATCTTGTTGATGGAGCCAATGCAGCATTCAATCAGAACGTCCACTTCATTTCCAGTGCGCCGGGCGCGCCCTCATTTCTGCCATGACCACCAATTGCGAACTCCAACAGCGCCGCATTGCGGCCACCCCACGCGGCGTGAGCGTGATGTGCAGCTTCTACGCCCAGCGAGCAGAGAACGCGAGCCTTTGGGACGTGGAAGGACGTGAGTACATCGACTTCGCTGCCGGCATAGCAGTTCTTAACACCGGTCATCGCCATCCCAAAGTAGTGGCGGCGATCGAGGCGCAAACTAAGTCGTTCACGCACACTGCCTACCAGATCATTCCGTACGAGAGCGCCGTGACGCTGGCTGAACGCCTCAACTCGTTAGTGCCGATCTCTGGCCCGGTGAAGACGGCCTTCTTCACCACCGGCGCAGAGGCGCTGGAGAACGCGGTGAAGATCGCGCGCTGCCACACGGGCCGTGCAGGTGTTATCGCCTTTGGGGGCGGTTTCCACGGCCGAACACTGATGGCACTCGCAATGACCGGCAAAGTCGCACCATACAAGAGTGGCTTCGGGCCGTTCCCAAGCGACGTATTTCATGCCCCGTTCCCCAGCGAGATTCAAGGGGTGAGCGTTGCTGATTCGCTAGCTGCCATTGAGAAATTGTTCAAAACCGACATCGAACCGAAACGCGTGGCTGCGATGGTCATCGAGCCAGTGCAGGGGGAAGGCGGATTCAACGCAGCGCCAACCGAATTGCTGCGAGGCCTGCGCCGAATCTGTGACGAGCACGGCATCGTGCTGGTCGCCGATGAGGTGCAGACCGGGTTCGCGCGCACTGGCCGGATGTTCGCGATGGAGCACCACGACGTCGAGCCAGATCTGATCACCATGGCCAAAAGCCTTGCGGGCGGCATGCCGCTGTCAGCGGTAGCCGGTCGCGCTCCCATCATGGACGCGCCGGCACCAGGCGGCCTGGGCGGCACGTATGCTGCCAACCCGTTGGCGGTTGCTGCTTCACACGCAGTGCTGGACGCGATCACCGATGAGCAACTCTGTCTGCGTGCAGCTGCCCTGGGTGAAAAGCTAGTGCATCGCCTGCGAAAGGCGCAGAGCACGAACAAGGCATTGGCGGAAGTGCGTGGGCTTGGCTCTATGGTCGCGGTCGAACTGCGAGACCCCGTCAGCGGCGCGCCTGATGCTCAAGCAGTTCAACGCATCCAAGCACAAGCCCTTGAGAAAGGTCTGTTGTTGCTGAGCTGCGGGCTGTATGGCAACGTGATCCGCTTCCTGTATCCGCTGACAATTCCGGACGCCCTCTTTGAGAGCGCACTCGAAATCATCGACAAGGTGCTGGCAGCATGAGCGGCAATTTGCTCGGGCTGCAGCGCCCCGATCTTCTGCAGACTTCGTGCCTGATTGACGGTGCTTGGGTCGCAGGTGACGAAGGCGAGACTTTCGCGGTCGACGACCCTGCGACCGGGCGTCGCCTGGCGACGGTGCCGCGCATGGGGCGTGCAGAGACCGAACGCGCGATTTCCGGTGCCGAAGCAGCCTTGCCAGCTTGGCGTGCCCGCAGCGCACCCGATCGTGCCCGAATACTGCGCCGCTGGGCCGATTTGATGTTGGGTAACCAGGAAGACCTGGCACGATTGATGACCCTTGAGCAAGGTAAGCCGCTAGCCGAGGCGCGCGGTGAAATTGTTTACGCAGCCTCGTTCCTCGAATGGTTCGCCGAGGAGGCCAAGCGCGTCGACGGCGAAGTGCTGCAGCCGCAACGCCCGGGGCAGCGAATCATCGTACTCAGACAAGCGATCGGCGTTTGCGCTGCCATCACGCCCTGGAATTTCCCCGCGGCAATGATCACTCGCAAGGTAGGGCCAGCCTTAGCCGCAGGCTGCACCATCGTTGTGAAGCCAGCCGAACTGACCCCTTTGAGCGCCTTTGCGCTCGGCGTGTTGGCGCTTGAGGCCGGCGTGCCACCCGGCGTGCTGCAGATCCTCACGGGTGATGCGCCCACGATCGGCGCCGCTCTTTGTGAAAGCCCAGTGGTACGCAAACTCAGCTTCACCGGCTCTACTGCCGTCGGCAGGAAGTTGGCGCAACAATGCGCCCCTACCGTCAAAAAGCTCTCGCTCGAGCTTGGCGGAAATGCTCCGCTGATTGTCTTTGATGACGCAGATCCCGCGCGCGCGGTCGAGGGAATCATTGCATCCAAGTTCCGCAACACGGGACAAACTTGCGTGTGCGCCAACCGCATCTATGTTCAAGCCGGCATCTACGACACGATCGCAACTCTGCTGATGGAGGCTGTAGCCGCGTTGCCTGTTGGCAATGGCCTGGAGCCCGGCGTCGCGCAGGGGCCGCTGATTGACGCGCGCGCAGTAGCCAAAGTGAAGCAGCACATTGATGACGCGCTCTCACACGGTGCACAGGTAAAAACCGGCGGTCGGCTCCATGCGCTCGGCGGCAGCTTCTTCGAGCCGACGGTGCTGACCGGTGTAACCCAGTCAATGCGAGTCGCGCGCGAGGAAACCTTCGGCCCCTTGGCACCCCTTTTCCGCTTCGAGACCGAGGAAGAAGCTCTTGCGATGGCCAACGATTCGGAGTTCGGCCTTGCGGCTTACCTGTTCACCGAGGACAGGCGGCGCGTCTGGCGCATTGGCGAGCAGCTGGAGGCCGGTATGGTCGGCGTCAACACCGGACTGATTTCCAATGAGGTGGCGCCTTTTGGAGGTGTCAAGCAATCTGGCCTGGGGCGCGAGGGCTCGCGTCACGGGATCCATGAGTACCTAGAGCTCAAATACCTCTGCCTCCAGGACTGAGGAGAACGAGGATCGAAGTACGAGCGATTGCAATCTCACGATCTGCAACCGCTCACCGTCGGAAAGCAACGTTGCGGTCGGATGCGTCCTTGCCAAGTAGGGGTCTCCGCCGAATCTAGGGAATGTCTGATCAAGTCGTAAATTGGCTTGATGACGAGTCTGCGTGTTGTCCTGCTGCGCTCCCAGGCTCGTCGCAGCGGGCATTCCACGCGTTTGAAGGTCTCGGTGGCCCCTTCACGCTGCCTGCGGGCGCACCTGTCCCATCATTGCCATCAGCTTCTTGCGCGCCATCCACAGGTTCGACAGCGCAAACAGCGTGAGCACATGCGCCGTGTTCTTGGCCAGTCCCTTGAACCTCACCTTCGCCAGACCGAACTGCCGCTTGATCACCCGGAACGGGTGCTCCACCTTTGCCCGGATGCTGGCTTTCTGGTATTCCTGCTTGCGCGCTCTGGCCTTGGCTCGGCCCTCCGGCATCTTCGCCATGTCACTGGGCCTGCCCGCAATGTGCCACTGCACATCCCGCTTCACCAGGCTCTGTGCTCCGCGATAGCCCGAGTCCGCCCACACCGCGTCCTCTTTGCCGTGCAGCAGATCGCTCACATGTTCCACGTCTGCCTCGTTGGCCGCCGTGGTCGTCATCGTGTGCACCAGCCCCGAGTCTGCGTCCACACCGATGTGCGCCTTCATCCCGAAGTGCCACTGGTTGCCCTTCTTCGTTTGGTGCATCTCCGGATCTCGCTCGCCGCTCTCGTTCTTGGTGGAACTGGGCGCTGCGATGATCGTGGCGTCAACGATGGAGCCGCGCTTCAGGAGCAGTCCCTTCCTGGCCAGATGGGCGTTGACCTGCTTGAAGATGTCTTCGGCCAAGTCGCTGGCCTCCAGCAAGTGGCGGAAGTTCAGGATAGTCGTCTCGTCAGGGATCGCCTCCAGACCGAGTGCGGCGAACGTGCGAAGCGAGGCGATCTCATACAAGGCTTCTTCCATCGCCGGGTCGCTCAGGGCGAACCAGTTCTGCATCAGGTGTACGCGCAGCATGGCTTGCAGTGGGTAGGGCCGACGGCCTCGGCCTGCCACTGGATAGTGGGGCTCGATGACTTTGAGCAGCACCTTCCACGGCACGACCAGCTCCATCTCGGCAAGGAAGACTTCGCGCCTCGTCTTCTTCCTCTTGCCCGCTTGCTCGGCATCCGAAAAACTGATCTGGCTCATCGCTCGTGCTCCTTTGCAGGGTTCAGTCCTTCATGCAAGAAACGTGCTCTTGATCAGACCTTCCCTAGGTTATCGAACTACAGAGAGATGACTAGAAGGCACGCTTGCTGAAGTTTCAGCTTCAATAGTCGGCTGCACCCGATTCGTTTAAGAAATGCGAAAGCTCGGACGGAAAACACTCACAACTTGCTTCGCCAATGCGTCGATGGAGTCAGTCAGCACACATTCAAACTCATCGCGGCGATGGTGAGGCACCGCCGGCGGCAGTTCCGTACAGCCCAAGGTGACGGCGCGCGCTCCGGCAGCCATCAGTTTGCGAATGCACCTCGAGACCGCAGTGAATGCCGCAGCCATTTCATTTGCCTTGACGAGTGCGATCGCATCCACGCAATCTTGAAAGTCGTGGTCTTCCAGGACGAGAACTGAGTGACCCGCCTTTTCCAACGCGCCTTGGTACAGTCCGGACGCAAGCGTGGCTGGCGTACCCAGATCAAATGGCACGCCAACGAAGCAAGCATCCAGGCCCTCCGCATCTTGCGCGTGCGGGAGACGCATCATGCTTGCGATACCGCCGAAGCGGGGCATCTCGTTGCCGCTGAGCGGCTGATAGAAGTTATCCGTTGGAGTCATGTCTCTGGCCTTTGAGGAATACTAAGGATTGGCGAAGGCTGAAAACCTCATAAATTTCAGCCTCCTCACTTAGTTTTTCTCCGCAAGCTTTGCTTGGTCCGCCTAGCATTTCGCAGATGAGCAACTCCTGTCCCGTACTGTTTTTTCCAGCTCACTTGACTCACCCGATGCTTGGCGTCGTGCCTTGGAGCGGGAGCTTGGTGAACTCAAGTTCAAATTTGTGGTTGGGCCAGCGTGCAACGAACCCGAGAAGGTGGACGTGGCGCTTGTCTACAGCGTTCCGCGCGGCGGACTTCGCCGGTTCGAAAACCTCAAGGCCGTCGTATCGCCGTCGGCAGGCGTAACCCAGTTCAGGCAGCAAGACCTTCCGTCCCAAGCGCGCCTGTGTCGATCGGTTGACCAATCCTTAACGCAGCACATGGTTGTATTTGCGAGAACGGCAGTACTGAGATACCTGCCACGCTTTGATCACTTCGAGCGCTGCTCGCGGGAACGCCTGTGGGGTTTCGAAGGCCCCGCTTGCCACAAGAAATATCCGTAGGTGTGCTGGGCTTGGGTGAGCCCGGCTCAGCAATCGCATTGGCTTTGAAACAAGACGGATTGCAGGTCCACGGCTGGAGTCGCACCGCTCGAAGTTTCCCCGGGATCGTTGGGCATACTGGTGACGCTGGCCTGTATGAATTGGCCAGCTTGGCGGACATTGTGGCGAACGTACTACCGCTCAATCCAAAAACGCGCGGTATCCTGAATAAGCGCTTCTTCGGCGCGATGCGAAGCGGCAGCTCTTTAATCAACATGGGCCGCGGGGCGCCCCTCTCTCGCGGTCGTCTCGCGCAGCTTCAATCGAAGCTGGAAATTGCCTCTCGACGCGAGGTCACGGCTACGACCGCGCCTGGTTTTCCAGCCACGCCGCCACAAACTCACCCGACTCCAGCACGTGGGTTGCCATCGCCTGCCTTGCCGCCAACTCGTCCCTTGCCTCCAAAGCCACAAGGATGGCGTCATGGTGCACGATATTCTTCTCCATCCTGTGCTTGTACATCCCCAGCGCGGAAGAAGCGATCAATCCCCGCGATGAGCCAAGTTGCAACTCCTCGATCATCTTCTGCAGGTATGCATTGGCACAGGCACCGTAGATGATGGTGTGAAACTCGCTGTTGGTATGAACCCATTCGCTGCGAGCGCCCTGGTATTCTGGCGAGCCATCGCCCGGTTGCCCTAAGCTGCGCAGTCGGCTCAGTTCGCCGACTGCCTGCACGAACCGTTCATGGATGCGCCTGAGCTGGGCTAGTTGGGAGTCCGTGATCCACTGAGCGGCAAGCTGCGCCGCAAGCCCCTCCACCTCGGCACGAACGCGGTACATGTCACGCACATCCTTGGCGCTAGGCGCCTTGACCATCACTCCGCTGTAGTTTCCCTGGTCAACGATTCCCCGCGCGGCCAGCAAGGACAGGGCATGGCGAATCGGCGTTCGACTGACTTGGAACGCACTCGCTAGCTCGGCCTGTCTTAACTTCTGACCGGGGGCGTACTCGCCCGAAACGATCTTCTGCTGAATCTTCTCCACCAACTGATCGACGAGATTCTCTTCGGCCATGCGCGTCATTACTTCGGTTCATCTTGTGCCTGTCCGTGACCAGCACTGAGCCCCCAACCACGGACCCAGGGACGTGTACCCATTCGACCTTAGGGAGGCGCTGCTAACTGGACGCGACCGGCGGCGGGCAGCGCCGACGGTCGTGGGCCAGTCTAGCGCGGCGCGAGGACTGTGCTTACAACGAGAAAAAGTTCGTACAGCTACTCCTTCATCGTGCCGATCGCCCGTCGGCGCGAGGCCGGGGGCCACAGCGCCCGAGACAATGCCCTAAGGGCGACCTGAGACTACCAACGCACACCCTCAAGTGAGGTTGCACCGGGTTCCTTCTTGACCGCCCCGCCCCGCCCGGCCAGGGTCAGCACGGCGGCGCGCAAGCGCTGCACGACGACAACCCGCTCTTCCGTCGAATCGGGCATCGTGACACCCATCAGACAAGCTCAATTTTCTCGTCCAGCACCACTATTTTTTGGATCCAATTTATTTTACCATGGATTCCAAAATGCTTCGGAGCGCTAGCCCCTTCTTCGCCAGTGATCGCCGCGAAGTTAAACCATGACATCGCATCATCTCAGCCACTACGCCTTGCTGCGGATCGCCTTCGACGCCGATACGGCCGAGATAGAGCGGGCTTACCAGTGCCGCCTCGCGGCGCTGCCCAGGGGTCGCTGGCATCGACGACTGTGGCTATGGGCCAGTGGAGAGTCGCACGAAAGCCTGCGACGGGCGCGCGACGTCCTGTGTCACCCCCATGCGCGAGCACGCCATGACCGGGACCTGTCCAATGAACGCTGGTACTGGATTCCGATGGCCTGATCACCAACGGCTTGGGGCACGTACGACGAGCCGTCCGACCAAACATCTCTGGCAGCGAACCTCTGTCGTCTTGCTTCTCGAGAAAATCCACGAAAGCCGCCTAAGCGCGGATAGGGAACGCCGGCACCTCGTAGATTTCACAAAAAGGCCACAGACCAAGCGACCCGCACCGCCGCATTCACAAAGGCCGGGCGCATGGATATCGCGATCGCCGTGGACGGGCCGCGCCCACTGATCGACTTGAAACAGCTGCCGCCGACGTTCCGCGACGTGCACATCAGCAAGGATCAGATGGCATCGCTGCTGGGCATCGCGATCGAACGCCTGCACCCATCGCTTCCGCTCGAGGTGGTTTCCACAGGCCTGAGCCACCTGGTCACGCCCGTCGTGCACATCGAGGCACTGCGCGAACTCAAGCCGAAGAACGAAGCCCTGGCCAGCCTCAACAGGGCACTCGGCGTGGACACGATCCCGGTCGTGGCGTTCGACGGCCTGCCGGCTGCAGTGATGGCGAGATCCCGCGACCTGTGCCCCGGCATCGGCAATGCCGAGGAGCCCGCGTCCGGCACAACCAATGGCGCGCTGGCTTGCTACATGGCAAGGCACGGGCTGCGCAACGCCTCTAGCCCGATAGGACGCGCAGAGCAAGGTGTCGAGATGGGGCGTCCCAGCCTGATCGAAAGCGAACTTCTCTTCGATGCCCATGGTTCGGTCACGGGCGTGTCGGTCCGGGGCCAGGCCCTTCTTTCATTGACCGGCTCACTGCGCCTGCCCCCGATGAGCTCGCCGCAGGCCCGCTGTGACGACCAAATCGCCATGTCCTGACCTCTGGCAGCTCTGTCGTGCCATCGCTCAAGGCAGGAATTGCCAACGGTACGATAAAGCTATGGCTGACGTGCAAGACAAGCCCGGGCCTTGCATGATCTGACCCACGATTGCCAGATGCGTAACTCTCCCCGAATCAACTGGGCTTGGGCCTGAACCGATCGACGACGGGGCAGACGCGCAAGCGCGAGTTTCTCGATGAGATGGATCGGGTGGTGCCTTGGAGCGCGTTGATACAGATCGCCGAGCCGCACCGCCCGCAGATCAAGACAGGTCGGCTGCCGCCTTTGCTACCGAGACGATGATGCGCACTCATTACCTGCAACAAATGATCCGTCTCGAATTGGAAGCTTGACATATAGGGGCGTGCACGCCAAGCCAGCTCACATTGACGGCGATGGATTGACGTTCAAGAGGAAGGCCCCTTGTGAATGTCAGCCAGATAGTCATTGCCGAGGCGAGCCGCACAAGCAGTCGATCGAGCACGCCCTCAGGCGCCAAGTTTCCCATAGCGGCCGAGTTGTACGGTGAGGCAGCGCAAGGTTCTGTCTTGATCCGCATTGATGCACTGCGGCCACTCAATCTCCTCGTCGAGAGGCTCTAAACACCTACCGCCCGCATATCGCGCACTGCAACTGTGTCGGCAGCCATCCTCAATTGCATCGTCGGCGATAGCCTGCTTGCCACGACCTACACCGGCCATCGCCATCCAAGGCTTGCGCATCGCCTCCGAAACATGGAAAACCCTGCTCAACTATTGAACAGACGTCAGAAGATCAGGCAGACGATTTGCCTGAAATTAATACGCCTGCCATTCAGAAGTCAAAAAACTCTATAGGAATCAACACCCATTCGACTGGCATGCACCTTGCGACATGCAATCGTCTCGCCCTACCAAATGGATTTCCCACTGCAGGCTCAGTATCTCGTCGACCAAACAAGTCTTCGTATGGGTTATCTGCTCTGACTCCAGGGACGCGATCGCGCATCGACTCGGCATCAATTCATGCCACTCAAAACGACCGACAGAGGAGACAACAATGCATCTAATAGCTGGACTGACTAGCTCACGCTTTCTATGCACGGCGCCGATGGACCAACCAGGAACCGACCCAATCGCCGCAATACGATTAAGAAAAGTGGAGCGTCTAGGCTCATTTCTTCACCTAATTCTCCACTGACGCCTCAAGAAACAAGGGGCTCTTCCGTTCCCCTAGTAGTTCCGGCTGAATGGCGTTCCATATGCGGTCCCCCGCAATTAACACCACGACACCGAAGATCGTGGTGCAACTCGTCCGCGGCATCCAGGTTCATCCCATCTTGCAAATTCGAAAGAGAAGACGCATGCCTATCATTTCAAGAACTAGCGTACTGGCTCCGGTTAGCCTATCCATCATCGTACTTGCCGGGATCATCGGTTGCTCGGGCGGCCACGACACCACTGCCCCCCAAATACTGACGCCGCCTCCAGCCCCTGTTCCCGCACCGTCACCAGCCCCCTCGCCCCCTGCGGCCCTCAATGTGAGGCCCTCCTACATTTCCGTCATGAGCCACGTGGAGTACGACGGAGCGAGCGACGACCTGCTGACTGCCGGCCTGGGCAAGAGCGGTTTGCAAAGCAACACGCCGCCGGGCTACGTCGATGCGCTACACCCCACTTCCGCCGAACTTCGTCGGGCAGTCATCTACAACAAGTATCGAGGCATCGTTGACACGACTGATGGCGGTGGTTTCGGCACCCTCTATGGACCGAATGTGACCAGCGCGGGTATCTCGACCACTTCAGAGGGGAAGATACCGGGCGGAGAGTACACCGCTTACAGCGACGACGGCTCAGGTCGTCAGAACGTGACCCTGGTCGTACAAGTTCCGCTCGAGTTCAACCCCAAAAGCCCCTGTATTGTCGGTACCGCATCCCCTGGTTCGACAGGCGTCTTTGGCTCTATCAGCACCGGCGAATGGGGCCTGAAAAAGGGATGTGCGGTTGCCTACACTGACAAAGGCACAGGCGGTGCCGGCCATGACCTGATGAATGATACGGTGCCATTGATTGATGGCCGGCGCGTGCCGTCCAGCGAGGCAGGACGCGCAGCACATTTTCATGCAGGACTCACTACCGATGAACACACAGCATTCAATAGCGCCACGCCAAATCGGTTTGCGTTCAAGCATGCACACTCGCAGCGCAACGCCGAGAAGGACTGGGGCCGCTACACATTGCAAGGGATCGAGTTCGCGTTCTACGTTCTCAATGAACGACTCGGCGAAAAGACGATCGACGGCGCACGGCTGCGTACCTTTAATCCCGAAAACACGCTGGTAATCGCGTCAGGCGTTTCCAATGGTGGAGGCGCGGTACTACGCGCTGCAGAGCAAGACGCTAGTGGCCTGATCGATGGCGTCGTTGCATCCGAGCCTGCGATCGAGATGCCAAAAGAGCCTGGCGTCGTTGTCCGGCGAGGCGCAGTCGCACAACCGACGATCTCCAAAACTTTGGTGGATTTCACCACCCACGCGCACCTCTACTCGGCCTGTGCCGCGCTTGCTCCGGAACTGAGCGGAATGCCATTTCAAGCATCTTATGCAACCTTCTATGGCAGTCTCGCGACAGGGCGCTGCGCCTCATTGCAGGGGAAAGGACTTTTGAGCGCGGGCTCCACGGATGATCAATCTACTCAGGCACTGCAGAAGCTGCGCGACTACGGGTGGGAACCCGAAGCCCTGAGTCAGATCGCTACGATGGCCGCCTTTGAAGTGGCTCCCGCGGTCGCAGTGACCTTCAGCAACGCATTGGCGCGCGCGAGCGTCAAAGACAACCTGTGTGGCTATAGCTACGGCGCGACCACGGCCGCAGGGTCGCCTAGCGCGCTCGATAGCATTTCGCTGGCCCAGATGTACGTCCTGGGCAATGGAGTGCCACCCTCCTCTGGAGTACAACTCATCAACAACCTCAGCACGGGGGGGCCTATGCGCGACCTCTTCTCTACTTCGCCCTCCACCGGTCGGGCGGATATGAATATTGACGGGGCGCTATGTCTGCGAGCGCTCTTAACCGATGTGGATGCTACGGCACAGCGGCTGCAAGCCGGCATTAACGAGACGAGGCTCAATGGCAACTTGCACGGCAAACCAGCAATGATTGTGCACGGCCGCTCTGATCCATTGCTGCCTGTAAACCACACTTCTCGTCCATATTTGGCTCTAAACAAGACTGTGGAAGGCGACGCAAGCCGGCTTAGCTACATTGAGGTAACAAATGCTCAGCACTTCGACAGCTTCATTGGTCTGCAAGCGGCACTGCCAGGGTACGACACTCGGTTCGTTCCACTACACGCCTATCTGAATCAGGCCCTTGATGCAGTCTACGACCATCTGCGCAATGGCACGGCCCTCCCGCCTTCACAGGTAGTACGCACCAAACCACGGGGAGGATCTGCAGGCTCAGCTCCACCAATCGCCACCGCCAATGTCCCCTCACCACTGGCGGAACCGTTAGCCTCAGATCGCATTACTGTCGAGGCCAATACTGTCATCATCGCGAACTAAGTTTTCCTGCAGAAACTGTCGCCCCTGAGCTGGCGCATCTTCTGGGTGACGATGTTAAACCGCGCCGACCCTGGCATCGGCCCAAGCGAGGCGTTCACCGATGTCGAGATTGCGGTACTAGATCGGCCGGCACCGAGGACGGGTGTCCCTGGGTTCTTGCCTCGGACGCTATCGCACTACGTCACTCAGTTGGCCAAGCTTGGAGGCTATCTCGCGCGCAAAGGTGACCTTCCGCCCGGCCACATCGTCATGTGGCGCGGCCTCACACGCTTGACCGACATCATCCTCGAGATACAGATCGCTACGGAAGTTCCGGATAATTGAAAGGTTAGCCGGACGCCTACCTCGCAGGCCTGGAACGCAGGCTTGTCGCGCATGTTATCCATCGCGCGATAAGCAGCCGCGCCAGTTCCTACGAACCTTCCCTCATTCACCGCAGGTCGAGCCGCGCGATGCGCGGTCCAACACAGCTTGCCGCTCAGCGCCGTCCGGCCTGTATCGCACAGGCTACTCTTGGCGAAGCAAGGTCTTCAGCTCAACCGCTGTGGCTTAGTCAACCTCACTTGGCAATACCGGAACTCCCAGATGCGGCGGGCACTAGCAATCCGGAAGCAGTCGCTCATGCGACGATCCGGGTGCTGCACCTGCTGCGCCGCCAACAGCTTTTTGCCACTTCACGGCACCGATCGAACATCGATCCGGTCCGATAACCGAGATTTAGCATACATGCGATAACTCTTGAACCCGAGGTCTTGCACAATCACCTTCTCAGCGATTCTGCTCGAGAGAGTTCAATCTCGCTGGCCACGATCCACCGCGCAGATCGTCCTCACAAGCGCAATCAACTCGCGCCCCAGCCGACTCAAGGGTCGAGTACGTGGCACAGCCAACGTTGCCCGGTTCTGAATAGTCACCCCACTGATCCGAGAGACTTGCAGATGCTCCAGCGCGATCTCAGTCTGCGCAGCACTGTCAGGAAGGATGGTGTAGCCAACACCTTGTGACACAAGGGAAAGCAATGTGGGTGCCAAGGCGACCTCAGCAATGACCTTTAGTCGAATCTCTTTCTCTCGAAGCACCGCATCGACCAGTGTCCGTATTGCATTTGGGGCACTCGGCAGGATCAAGGGGTAGCGCGCGAGCCTCACGATCGGAACAGCGGCGGGCAATCGAGGGGCGCCGCGAGGGCCGAAGAGCGACAGCGGCTCGCGACTTAGCACCTCGTAATCCAACTGCACAAGTGGAGGCGAATCGTAAAGAATCGCCGCATCGAGACGACCGTCCAATAGCCACTCCCGCAAATTGAAGCTCAGCCCCTCGACCAGGACCAGGCCGGCCTCGGGGAATCTTGAGTGAAAGCCGGTTACCAGCGCTGCACCATACCGAAGCGCCATCAAAGGAGGAATCCCAAGACTCACACGACCACGAGGCGAAACATCGAGATCTGCGATCTCTTGTTTAGCCTGATCCGCAATCGAAAGAATCAAACGTGCATGGGACAGAAGCACCCGACCGGCTTCGGTCAGAACAACACCTCTACCAGTCCGAGAAAGTAGCCTTTGGCAGACCGAACCTTCAAGCTCCATGATCTGTCTGCTCAACGCCGATTGAGACATCCGTAAGGCAATTGCGGCCTTGCTGAAGCTCCCGACCTCCGCCACTTTCACGAGGTACTCAAGGCGTTGCATGTCCATCGATTTTTTGCATAACTGATATCTTCAAGATGCAATCATACGATTTTCTCTCGAATGATAATTTCTACCATCCAAGTTCACTTCGCGCCCCTACGCGCTCTTAAGGCTTCCGAGATGAAAAATAGGTTTGGCACAGTCATGGTCGCATGCGCACTGGTATTCGCTGCATCCCTAACATCCGCGCAAAGCGATATCACTCGAATCGTCGTGGCATTTCCACCGGGCGGGCCCCAGGACTTCGTCGCTCGCACCATGGCGGACCAACTGGGCAAGGAACTCAAGCAGAAGGTGGTTATCGATAACCGTCCGGGCGCCAACGGAGCAATCGCTGCGGCGAATGTCATGCGCTCAGAACCTGATGGAAGGACACTCTGGATCACAAGCGCTGGAGCAGCGACGATCAATCCCTCTCTCTACGAAAAGTTGGGGTATGACATGCAGAAAGATTTTTCTCCCGTGTCACTTGTGACTAACAACGCCGAGTTGCTTGTGACAAGTAATACAAATCCAGCAAAGGACCTGACGGAGTATTTGAACAGGGCAAAGGCGTCTGGGGAACCCTTGTCTATCGCCAGCACCGGTTCCGGCAGCGTCCCTCACATGGCCGTCGAACAACTTCGAGTATCGAGCGGGATTAATGTTCTTCACGTTCCATACAAAGGAGCTGCGCCGGCCATATCCGATCTCATGGGTGGACAAGTCGCAGGACTTTTCGTCGACACGGCCGGGGTGATCACACTTGTCAAAGCCAGAAAGTTGAGGGCGCTTGGCATCGCCGCGCCGAAACGAACTGGGGCGCTGCCTAGTGTTCCGACGCTGCAAGAACTAGGCCTTCCCAACATCGATACGAACAACTGGTTCGGAATCTTTGTACATGCAAAGACTCCATCAACAAAGGTTGACGAGTTGAATCGAGCTGTTCGAAATACGCTGGAAACCCCGTCGATCAGAGAGCGCCTTGCGAGTAGCGGCTCAGAACCGGCGCCTTCAACACCCGCTGAGCTCGGTGATCTCGTAAGAAGGGATACCCAAAAATGGGGGAAGTTGATCCGCTCCGCCGGTATTCGCTTAGATCAATAGTGCTGCCTGACAAGTTGCCAGAACAGATACTTCACAAAAAATTCAGCTCGTCATTGGTCTTCAGGCGTCTTCACAGTCAAGTGGTCGACCCACCTACCAGCTCGTTCGACCGCACACTGTCACGGCACATTGAGAACCCGAATTTTCGCTTGAAACTCCACGCGCGCTTCCTTCACAGCCGGACAAACAGCGTTTCGTTTCTCAGCCTCGGTTGGCTCACTCAGGCGAATTCAGATGCGATGAGCCAGAAGCGCTCAAACTTGGGGAGACCTCACAGACCCAAGATCCTCTTCGACCGATTGCACACCGCTATTGAGGCAAGGCTTGCGAGACCAGAACAACAGAGTCGCCCCTTCTCAGCGCCCTCTCTGGGACTGTGTCCCGCATTCATCTCTTCCGAACTTCTTCTCGAATGAAAACTAGTAACCCGGCGTCCCTAGCTAAGAGAGACGGCAATCCAGGGGCCCCCCCCATCCTAGACGCATTGGGAGAGCTACTCGAGATCCGAGGCCTTCCGAGACCTCATCCGAAGGAACTTCTCTTTGAAGGAAAAGATCCGTTTTTCCGAGCTCCGTTCTATCTCGGCGAGTCTACGTCTGCAATTCTCGGAACTATTGGCACCACCGTGAATGACCTCTGGGAAATGCGCGTTGGCCGCCGCCAGCAGGTTTCGGTAAATTTGAAACACGCGGCCGCCACCTTACGCACGGTTGACTACACGAGAAGATGCAATGCATCGGGCGAGTTCGAGACCATCCCGATTCCATCTGATATGGCATACATGCTGACAGTAACCCAGCCATGGAAAACACGAGACGAACGATGGTACTTGCCGCACTTCAATTTGCCGCATCTCGCGAACCGCGTTCTCAACGTTCTTCAATGCTCCTACACGCCTGATTCAGTGCGGCAGGCGGTATCGAGATGGGAAAGCGCCGCTCTGGATCGAGCTATAGCCGATGCGCGGGCTTGCGGCGCCCCCATTCGAACACCGGAAGACTGGGCCGCGCACCCACAGGGGAAATACCTATCAGCCCGCCCGGCCATTGAAATCACCAAAATTGCGGATGGCCCACCTGAGCCGCTGAGTCTTGGGGCCTCCATCCCGCAACGGCCATTGGGGGGACTCAGAGTCCTTGACCTGACCCGCATCTTGGCTGGCCCAATCACTGGTCGAACTCTCGCCGAGCATGGGGCGGATGTCCTGCTGGTGACCGGAAAGAGGTTGGCGCAAACTCCGGAGCACGTCCGTGATACGAGCCATGGAAAACGAAGCACCTTCCTGGATATCCAGCACCCGGACGACTTCGAGAAATTGCGCAATCTCGCGCGTAGCGCCGATGTCTTCATCAACGGCTTCCGACCAGGACGTCTTGAGGCACATGGGATGGGCGTCGCCGACCTGATGGCACAACGCCCAGGCCTCATCTACGTCACCATCAGTTGCTATGGCTCCGGCGGCCCTTTGAGCGGACGAGCTGGCTGGGAACAGGTGGCACAAGCCGCCACGGGCATTTGCCATACGTATGGGGAAGTCATTGGAGCAGGCCAGCCAAAGCTAGTGTTTGCTCCCGTGTGCGATTACACCACCGGCTACCTCGGCGCTCTGGGGGCCCTGATTGCCCTCAGAAGACGTGCTCATGAAGGGGGCAGCTATCACGTCCATGTCTCGCTATGCCAGTCTTCCATGTTCATTCAGCGTCGAGGAATTCTCGATACCTTCTCGGATGCCCCAGAACGCCTGACCGAAGGAGAGCTAAGAGAATTTCATGTGCAAAGCGAAGGGGCCTACGGATTGCTACGGACCCTCGGTCCTGCACTCAAGATGTCGGAGACCCCACCTCAGTGGGCACGATCATCTCCCGCCCCTGGCAGTGACAGGGCTGAATGGCTGCCAAGGGACTAGGCATGCTTACCTTACGAACATCAAAGACGTCTCCCTTTGGAAGAAAGATCCGCATTGCAATCGGAGCCCTAGGGATGGAAGGCATGGTCCATATTCAGCTTGCAGATACGATGGACCCTATGGACACCCTGAGGATTCAGAACCCGCTTGGGAAGATTCCTACGCTTGTTCTAGAGGATGGCTCGTCCATCTTCGATTCTCCCGTGATCTTGGAATACTTGAATCTCCGTCACGGAGGAGACGTTCTCATACCGAATGGCGGCGATCGATTGCGCGTACTCCAACAACAGGCCGTGGCCGACGGCCTTCTTGATGCTGCGCTTCTGATTGTCTATGAGGCGCGGTTCAGAGAGAAACTCCAGCATTCGGAGGCTTGGCTCAATCATCAGCGCGAAAAAATCGAACGCACCCTCGCCTATACATCCCTTCTGTACGCAGACGATTTCCGGCTTCCTGCTCATGCTGGCTGTATCGCGCAGGCCTCGGCTCTAGGCTATCTCGACTTCCGCTTCAGTGGTGCTTGGCGACGATCGCATCCCAAACTGAGTGACTGGCTGGATGAATTCTCACGCACCGTTCCTTCCTATATTGAAACTATCCCCGCGTGATTCGCCTCGTTTCTGCCGCATGGCGTACCAGTCGTACCTTATCGACGGCCTCTGCCTTCGATTACACAGTCAGGCTCGTGATTCTCTACGGCTCGCGTTCGCCAAGCTAGGGAATCGCAATCAACGGAATTACACCCAAAAGTAGCGCTGCTGCCAGCATCGCCAGCACCAGTCCGAAAACCCAAAGCAGTGAAGCGCGTTGGTTGTCCCCATACTCGATATCGAGCATAGCGACCAAAAGATAGGTGGACGCGACCAGCGGACTTAACAGATGAATCGGCTGGCCTAGAAGTGACGCACGAGCCATTTCTGCAGCCGTGATGCCATAAGTGCTGGCGGTGTTAGTCAGGATCGGAAGCACACCGAAGTAGAAGGCGTCATTCGTCAGCACGTAGGTCGCTGGAGCGCTTAGCAGCGCAGTCGCTGGCGCCATGTACGGCCCTAGCCAGCTCGGCATCACATTGAGAAGGCCGTCCGACATTTCCTTGAGCATTCCAGTTCCGGCGAGGATGCCCGTGAAAATTCCTGCAGCAAAGATGAGTGAAACAACGGCCAACACATTTGAAGCATGCGCGGCGAGGCGCGCCTGCTGATCCTTCAGCTTGGGATAGTTCAGCAAGAGCGCGATTGCTGTAGCCACCAAGAATAACGCAGGCAATGGCAGTAGGCCCTTGATCAAGGCGATCAGAAGAAGTGCCGTCAACAGCAGGTTGGGAATCAACATGAACGGCCGTCGTGTGTCTACGGATCCGTCGACTGGAAGCTCTCGACTGTGATCTGACGAGGGCATGGCTAGAGTGCCAAGACGTCGACGCTCTTTGACGCCAAAGTATGCAGCGACACCCAGTTGATAGATGAAACCCAACAGCATCACTGGGATCAGAGGAACGAACACCTCCGTAACGTCGATGTGCATGGCCGAGGCGGCGCGCGCTGTGGGTCCACCCCATGGGACGATATTCATGATCCCGATGGACATGAGCAGAACAGTCGCCATGTACTGCAGGCGAACTCCGAGGCGACGGTAGATTGGCAAAAGTGCAGTGATGCAGATCACGTAGGTTGTTGCTCCATCTCCATCCAGCGCCACTAGCGTGCCCATGATCGCAGTACCCAGCAGCAGCTTTAGAGGGTCATGGCCGACAACTCTCACTATCATTCGAATCAATGGGTCGAACAATCCTGCATCCGTCATCACGCTGAAGTACAGGATTCCGAACGTGAGCATGACTCCGGTGGGAGCGAGCTTGGTGATGCCTTCGATCATCATCTTCCCAATCGCGTCCGGCGAAGCGACCAGAAGACCAAAAGCGATGGGCACCAGCGCCAGTGCAACAAGTGCTGACATGCGCTTGGTCATGATGAGCACCATGAAGGTCAAGACCATGCCATACCCGAGGGCGAGTAACATTAAATTTTCTCCTGAGGCCGGCCCTGGGGAATGAGATGTGTGACGACGCGATGCGGGGTCCAGCCATCTTTTGGGATGGCACCATCTAGCCATTGAAAAGAATGGCTGCCGGAGTTTCTTTGATCGCCGCGAACTAGAACAATCCGCGACTCGAGATCAGCGGGGCATATCGCTAGCAGGCACCGGACGCGGAGAGGGTCCGTCGTAACTCCAGATGTACTCACGCGGGATAGGGCCCTTGTTTCTTCCGCCTTGCTGCGTTTGTTCCCATGCGTGAGCCAGAATTCCGACCGAACGCGACAAGCAGAACAATCCTCGCGCGAGTGGCGCAGGAAAACCTAGTTCCGCATAGATGACGGCAGTTGCACCATCGATGTTCATCGGAATGCGCCTGCCCCCCTTTCTAGACATGAGTTCCGCTTCCACGGCGCGTCCAATTTTTGCGAATCGTCCGCTGACATGACCGGCTTCGGCTGCCTGATCGACAAGTTCGAGTAGCCGCGGCGCCCTCGGATCGATCGGATGAAATCTGTGACCAAAACCAGAAACGAACTTCCCGTGAATGGCAATCGCGTCATCCAGTCCATTTTGAACGGCAGCGAGCTCGTCTTCTCCGCGCTCCATGCGAGCAGCAATGTTCTGGTACAGCTGCACGGCTTGCTCGCCAGCGCCACCATGAACATCCCCCAAGACATTCACGGCCGAGGCCATCGCGTTGTTCAGACCGATCCCACAGGTCGCGGCCATCCTGGCGATGCCGATGCTGGGCGCCTGAGGTCCATGATCCACGGCAGACATCAGCGCAGCATCTAGCAAGTTCCCCTGACCCACGCCAGGGAGTTCGCCGCGGGTCATGAGCCAGATCATCTGTGCGAAGCTCACACGGCCTATGAGCTCCTCAATTGGATAGCCGCGGTAGCGGATCACGCCTGGCTCCATTTCAATGATGGAGGTGCGCCACCAATCGCGCACGTCTTGTTGAACCTCTTCACCCGTCTTTGCATTCATACCGCTTGCACCTCTTTCAGAGTTTCGATCTCGTGGACTCCGTAGCCCAGTTCAGCCAAGAGAGAGTCCGTGTGCTCACCCAACTGCGGTGGCGGCGCCACGACGGAAGGCGCCTCACCATTGAGCTTGAAGCCCGTGCGCAACACGCGTACATCACGACCCACGCCCGGGACACTTTTATAGGTCGCTATCATGTCGCGCGTCGCAATCTGCGGGATTTCCAGAACTTGCGGCACGGAGTAGACGGGGCCCGCTGGTACTCCGACCTCATTGAGCTCCCGCCACCATTCATCCGTGGAACGGCTTTGCATCGCTTGTTCAATCAGCAATTTGAGCGTTTCGCGGTTCTTGAGACGGGCTGCGCGATCGCTAAATCGCTCGTCGTTGATCCACTCTGCGTGTCCCATCACTTTGCAAACCGCTTCGAACTGCTCTTGCTTGTTCGCCGCAATATTGATGAGTCCATCACCGGTCTTGAAGGCGCCAGAAGGACTTGCTGTGACGTTGTCATTTCCCATCGGAGTCGGAACACGTCCAGCAACCAAATAGTTCGACACCGCCCATCCCATCGTTGCCATCGTTGCTTCAAGCATGGATACGTCGATAAATACCCCATCCGTGCGCTGCTTGTTCGCCAGAGCTGCCGCTACCGCGAAGGCGGCGGTTAGGCCACCGATGGTGTCGGCAACAGGGAAGCCCGCCCTCAGAGGCGCACAATTTTCGTCGCCGGTGATGCTCATCACACCTGACATGCCCTGGATGATTTGGTCATATGCCGGCAAGTCACGCAGTGGCCCGGATTGACCAAACCCAGAGATGGCGCAATAGATGAGCCGCGGACTTTCTTTCAGCAACGATTCATAGCCAACGCCGAGACGATCCATCACACCGGGCCGGAAGTTTTCGACCACGACATCTGCGGTCTGCACTAGCCTGAGGAAAACTTCCTTCGCGCTGGCATTTTTCAGATTTAGGGTGATGGAACGCTTGCCCGGGTTCTGCGCCAAAAAGGACACTCCCATATTGCAGCGATTTAGCTCCGCATCGGCGCCGAGTTGCCGAGCCAGATCTCCAGTGCCGCGAGCTTCCACCTTGATCACGTCGGCGCCCATATGCGCCAGTTGATGACAGCAGAATGGACCGGCAAGAACGTTGGTGAGGTCGAGGACCCGAATGCCCTTCAGAGGGGTAAGTGCCATGATCTACTTTCAACTACTCTGGTTTGATGCCAGCTTGCTTGATGACGGCGCTCCAACGCTGGATTTCGCTTCTGACAAATTCGTTCGCTTGCGCGGGCGAATTTGTCACTACCGTCATCCCCATTTCTGCAAACCTCTTTCTAGCCTCGGGCTGCGCAAGCGCTGCACCGATTTCCTTGTTCAGCTTGTCGACGATGGGTTGCGGCGTGCCAGCTGGCGCACCAAGGCCGATCCAATAGTCGATATCCATCTTGGGAAGACCAGCCTCCTTGGCAGTGGGCACGTCGGGGATCATCACGTTCCGTTCTGATCCGGTCACCATCAACGCCTTGAGTTTTCCGCTCTTGATATGAGGCAATGCCGTTGGCACGGAAGTGATAAGGGCCTGGACCTGGTTGCCCATCAGATCGGTCAGTACGGCGCCGGCCCCCTTATAGGGCACATGGACGATGTCGGTCCCCGTGGTGCTCTTGAAAAGTTCGCCTGCCAGATGCGTGTTGGTGCCGTTGCCACCAGAGCCGTAGTTCAGTTTTCCCGGCTGCGCCTTGGCCAGGGCGATGAACTCCTGAACAGTTTTCGCAGGCACAGCCGGGTTGATGACCAGGACATGCGGAACCTTGACCGCAGTTGTGATTTGCGTGAAGGCTTTGCGGGCATCGAAGGGCATATTCGGCAGCAGGCCCGCTGCGATGGCGTACGATAGTTCGACAGTCAGCAGGGTGTTGCCATCCGGTGCAGCACGCGAAGCTGCCCCCCATCCAACCAAACCTCCACCACCGGTCCGGTTGTCCACCACCATGGGCGAGCCTACGCCTGGAGCTGCGAACTGGGCAATCACGCGGGTTGCGAGATCGGCACTCCCGCCTGGGGCGTAAGGCACGATGATCGTGATTGGCCTGTTCTGCGCAAGCGCGGAGTTTGCGAACAGACAGGCGGTGCCGACAAGCATAAGGCTGCGGCGAGTCATATTGGCTTTCATTTGGTCTCCAACGTTTAATCAAATTGAATCTCGGTCAAGCTTGGCACCCGAGTCCCGTACGGCAAGGCCCCAACGGGATTGCTCGTTCTTCATGAATGCGCCTAGCTCCGCCGCAGTGCCTCCTCGCGGCACACTGCCGTCGCCCCTCAGTCGCTCGACCACCGCTGGATGCATCAGTGCAGCATTCATGACCTTGTTGATGGTCGCGATGGCCTCAGGCGGCGTTCCCGCCGGGGCCACAACAGCCTTCCAGTCCTCTGCCACAAACCCTGGGTAACCAGCCTCGGCTGCCGTGGGTACGTTGGGCAAAACATCGAGTCGCGTGGACGAGGTCACGGCCAAGGCGCGCAGCTTTCCGCTCTTGACAAGAGAGATGACGCTTGGGGGAGTCGCGAAGTAGAAGTCGGTGATCCCTCTTAACAGGTCACTCGCAGCTGGACCGGCGCCCTTGTAGGGCATATGCATCATGTTGATGCCAACACGTTTCGCAAACATCTCGCCGGTGATATGCCCCACGCTGCCGACCCCTACCGAGGCCATGGAGAGCGGCCTTCTCTTGGACACAGCCTGGAGATCTGCGAGCTGTTTGATCGGCGATGCGGCGCACACGACAAGCACCATCGGCTGCGACGCCAGGAGAACGACGGGGGAAAAATCGCTCTCCACGTCATACGAGACCTTGCTATGGAGGCTTGGATTGATGGCTAGATTTGCGGTCTGCTCCACGCCAAGGGTGTAACCGTCCTTACTTGCTCTTGCGACAGCGTCGAGCCCGCTATTGCTGCCGACGCCCGACCTGTTGTCGATGACGAACGTCCACCTATCTTTGCGTGCCACCTCATTGACCACCAAGCGCATCAGCACATCTGCTTCACTCGCGGGAGGAAACGGCACAACGAGCTTGATGGGAGCATTGGGGTATGCGCTTTGAGCGAATGCACCTGTTTCTGCGACCAGGTACACCAAACCGGGGGCAACTATGACCAGGTGCGCCAGACTCAGAGCCACTATGCCGCAGGTCAAGAGTCTTCTTGCTAGCATGAAGTGCGCCTTTTTTGGGGTGTGGAGTTGCGAGGGGCAAGTCAGTTCAATCGGTAAACTTGGCTGGCTGTACCTTCGAACAGGTCTTGCCGCTCTTGATTGCTGACTTTCTTGGTCAGTCGCTTGAAGGCGTTCCAGAGCGTTCTGTACGAGTACGATCCCTTGTCGACCGGAAAATTGCTCTCGAACATGCACCGGTGCGCCCCGAATGATTCGATGCAGAGTTCGATCCACGGCCTCCACGCCTGAGCAAGCGTCTCCGACCCGGGGGGCACATCGCCCTTTTCAAAGTCAAAGCCATTAATACGCATGCCCAGTCCGCCCAGTTTGACGAAAACATTGGGCAGTTGAGCGAGCTGGCGCATCGATTGAGCCCAAAGCTTGAAGACTTCCGGACCACGCTCTTGATAGGCACCGATACGAACGATGCCGCCGCAGTGATTAATGACAATCGTGGTGTCCGGGAACGCTTTAGCGAGATCAAATAGCTCCAGTAGCTGGGGAAAGAACACCCAGGCGTCGTACGAAAGACCGAGCGGGGCCAATTGAGCGAAGCCCTCACGGTAGTTGCGATCCAAGAGGAGTCCACGTGGCGCCGCCGAGAGGGGATTCACTAAAGTGGAATCAGCATCCCAGGTCGCCAGATGCCTGATTCCGCGAAATCGCCCTTCGCCGGCGTCAATGTGCGCATCAAGCACCTCTCGGACTCCGGCGCCGGCGCGGAGGTCCGCGTGCCCCACGATGCCTAGCGCTACTTGGGGCACATCTCTTGCCGTTGCCCCAGTGGACTCAACGACAAAAGCCGTCTCGCCAACCGGTTTGAGCACATCTGGACCATCCAGGCGATATCGCGTCATTGCCTGCATGTACACAGACGCGCGCACGTCATGACCCGATCGCGCATCAGCGATGTATTGCTCTTGGAGATAGTGCCAGCCGGGCCGATCGTAGAAATGGTGGTGCGCATCGACGATCTTCAACTCCGGCTCAAGGACCTCTTCCTGCGACAGGGACAACCAGTCCTCACGGACTGCTAGGTAGTTGCTCGCGCTCATGTTTGCTCCTGCGAACCTCGGGACAGCCAGGAATTCTAGCCCGAAGTTCTATTGAATAGAACATAACTCTATCCAACAGAACTATACAGGCGAGCCACCATCGAAAAGCAAGGGTTTTCCCTGTATCAAAAGGGGAGGATTCCGTTTCCGCCCTAGCTTGACCACTGTGCCAAACTTCGAGGTCACCGGCTGGCAGGCCGACCTACTCGACAAACCCGACATGGCAGAAACATTGGCCCTCACCGAATCCCAGACCATTTCGCCCGACTCGAGTGGTGTCGCCGTGCTGGATCGTGCATTCGCGCTGCTCGCGGCCTTTGGGCCGACAGACGACATGCTCACGCTCACTGAGTTGTCTCGGCGGACAGGCCTATACAAGAGCACTGTGTTGCGATTGCTCGCGGCACTCGAGCACGGTGGCTTCGTGCGAAAGCTCTCAAACGGCCAGTACTCCGTCGGGCCCCAACCGCTGCGCCTCGCCGCCATCTATCAGCGATCGTTTCATGTAGAACATGTCATCGAACCATTGCTGAAAAATCTGAGCAGCGCGAGTGGCGAGACTGCATCGTTCTACGTACGACATGGCGAGGCTCGGATCGCAATATTCCGCATCGAACCCGTCCGCGCGGTTCGGGCCGCGGTTGCCATCGGGCAGGAATATCCCATCGGCCAAGGTGCCTCCGGGAAAGTGCTTCAGGCATTTACTCAGCCGCCGACGCCAGCCACGCATCCTATTCGCGGCCGCCTTTGGGCAGTCTCCTACGGTGAGCGGGAGCCGGACACCGCGTCGGTCTCCGCCCCTGTTTTCGGGGTCATGGGCGAACTGCAGGGTGCGCTTGCCCTGTCCGGACCAAGGCAACGCCTGTCCCCTCCAGACGCCATGCTCGCAGCATGTCGGAATGTTCTGAGGTCAGCTAGTGATGCGACCCGTAGCCTCGGCGGGGATGCCGCCCACTATGAGCTCAGCCTGAATGCCTTGCAACAAGACATGTTTTCTTTGCCGAAGTGATGGAGCAGAAGGACAGGCCTGCGACCTCTGACGCCCTGACACGGCCGGCCTTTCCGTTTTCGGAGCCCCTGAACTCACGTCCGCCTAAGCCATATCACGCGGCTTGCAGCAGACCACTTGCCGATGCCGATGCGCCACCTACTGCGCGGTCCATGCACCATCCATCGCAAGGCTGGTACCAGTGATATTGCTTCCCGCCTCGCTGATGAGAAATGCAACTGCTGAAGCAATGTGCTCAGTCGTGGTGAAACGCTGAGAGGGCTCCTTCTCCGCAAGCAGAGTCCTCTCGGCGGCTTCATGATCAAGCCCCATGGCAGACATCCTGTGAAGAACTTGCGCCTCGACAAGCGGCGTCCTGACCCACCCTGGACATATCGCATTGCAGGTGATATTCGATCTGGCGTTCTCTAGCGCGATGGTCTTTGTCAGCCCCACTACGCCATGCTTGGCAGATACATAGGCAGCCTTCTCCGCAGAAGCCACCAAGCCGTGAATGGACGCGATATTGACGATTCTCCCAAAGTTGCGCCGCTTCATCCCAGGCAACGCCGCTGCACAAGCGTGAAACACGGCGGACAGGTTGATCGCCATGATCTCGTCCCATTTCGATGTCGGGAAATCCTCGACTCTCGAGGTGTGCTGTATCCCGGCATTGTTCACTAGCAGATCCACGCGTCCCAACTTGGATTCAACCTCAGACACCAGTCCACGCGCCTGTTCGGGCGACCTGAGATCGGCATGGAAATGGCGTGGCATGTTGGAAGATCCCACTTGCGAGGCGACTTGCATCAGCACGCTGTCGATCTCCTGCGCGGTTCCAAGACCGTGGAGGGCAACCATCCATCCATCAAGAATCAGCGCTTGAGCAATTGCCAGTCCGATTCCGCTGGTCGAGCCCGTCACCAGGGCCACTCTTTCGTGGCGGCTCCGATGATTGCTCATGCAGCCTCCGCCATCCTTAGTACCACAGCACCTTTTCGACCGGAACCTTCGATCAATTCATGCGCCACAGCGCAGTCGACGAGACCCAACTCTGAGTGGATTGGCACATCGAGTTGACCGTTCTCGAGCAAGGCGATAACACGACTTGCAGCCTCGAAACGCTCACTTTGGGTCAACAGATATACCAGCAGGAACTGCAGTCGGATGCCCTTGAAGAGGAACTTGTAGAAAGGGAGATCCGGACGCAACACCCGCGCGGATCCATATGTGACGACCGTTGCACGCTCAGATAAAAGTTCAGAGAGATGCTCTGCATTTGCACCAAATTCGACTTCAACTGCGTGATCAATGCGTCGGCCATGGGTTGCCGCCAGCACATCGCCAACAAAGGAGGTACTGGTGAAATCGACAAAGGCGTTCGCCCCCGCACTGGCGATACGCTCTTTGTCAGCTGCCCCACGACCTGAAGCAATGACAAAGGCCCCCGAGCGCCTAGCAAACTGAATAGCCAGCCTCCCGACATTGCCGGCACCGCCACTGATCAACACAGCGCGCCCCGCTAAATCCCCGTATCCCGTCGTAGCATGGCACGCTGTAAGCGCGGGGATACCCAGCGCAGCCCCTGTGGCGAAGCTCACCGAATCTGGCAGGTGAAAGCAGTAGTTTTCGTCAATCGCGATGTATTCGGCAGCTGTCCCGTACTGCCGACGCCATTGACCGTTGCAGATCCAGACGCGGTTGCCAGGCGTGACCCGGCGGCACCCGCCCCCCACCTCGACAACAACACCCGCACCGTCGCTGTGGGGCACCACAAAGGGATAGGGCAATTCACTTTTCCCACCTCGAGTTCCAGCTCTAGCCTTGACATCCGAAGGATTGACACCCGACGCATGAAGCCGCACCAGGACCTCGCCGATTCCCGGGACCGGGATCTGTTGCTCGCCGCATTTCAGAACGCTGCGCGCAGCGCCCACTTCCTCATACCAAACTGCCTTCATCTTCAACTCCAAGATCGATGAAGAGAAGTCTAGGCAGCGGGGATCAATCCGAAAAACGCATAATTCGAATCGCTTCCATCGGAATCAAGGATTGATCTTGCAGGATCTAGATATGGACCTCATTCGGTGCTTTGTCACCGTCGCAGACGCGCGCAGCTTCACCGCGGCGGCCAAACGCCTGTGCAGGTCTCAGTCCGCAGTCAGCACGCGCATTCAGCGCCTCGAACAGATGCTGGACGTCGAGCTTCTTCAGCGAAGCAGTCGACTCGTAGAACTTACTGCTGCTGGAGAGCAGTTTCTTCACCACGCCAACGGCTTGCTACGGCTGAACGACGAAGCGATCGGCTCGGTGGGACGCAACCGACTGCGAGGGCAGTTGCGACTCGGCGTGGTGGAGTACCTCGCACCTCATCGATTGCCTGAGCTTCTGAGTCGTATCCGCCGGCTGCTGCCCGGAGTTGACCTTAGCGTCCGAGTCGCCATGAGTGGCGTTCTGCTTCAAGAGTTCGATACCGGAGACCTGGACATAGCACTCGTCATGGAACAGGAAGGGCGCGGCTCCCCACAGAGCTTTTCCGAAGAGAAGCTGGTCTGGGTTAGCAGCCAGCACATGGCCGCGCCATCGGGCCTCACCGACCTATGCCTTCTACCAGCCCCTTGCGCCTTTCGCACAGCCGCTGTGTCTGCACTTAACACCCGGGGCCATCCATGGCGGGAGGCCGTGTCGTTGAGTGGTGTATTGGGTGTTCAAGGCTGTGTCCGGCAGGGCTTGGGCGTCTCGGTCCTATGTGAGTCCGCCCTCGACGACGGATTGATTTGCTTGCCCCAGGGCAGTATGGCCTGGCCAGAGTTGCCCTCGATGCGGTTGGTCACCTATGAGCGAAGCTCAAGCCCAATCAGTCGCGAACTGCTGGGGTTGCTTAAGAACTCAGGAAGCAGTCTTCTAGATAGGTGCACAAACATTCCCGTGGCAGAAGGATAGGCGCACATAGCAGCACCAAAAACAGGCCAGAATGACTGGATGCCATTCGAATCAGCCACCCAGACTGACAAGGCTTGACTAGCGCATCTACGGTGCATGCGTGTGAAGAACGCTTGAGGGCCGAGCTCAAGGCACACAGATGAGCGTGGCTGACTTGGCCGCGCATCTAGTCGGCCGGGACCAGCTAGTTCTCAACGGATGCGATGCGAAGGTATCCGCTCTGCCGATTGCAGTTTCCCGAAGTGGGCTCCGGTGGAACGAGCTTGGCTGTCTGGCGCAAGAGTTCTATGTCGACCATGCAAGCCGGGGCTGTCCAGCATAGCTGCGACAGCTCGCACAAGCGCATGCACTCATCCTGACGCTTATCGAGAGTGAGCCGACGCCTCGCTGTATGGCGCACCTTTTTGCATAAGATCCCCCTTCAGGGGCGCATGATCCATGCTCAATACATCGTCCGCCTATGCCAGCACGCTGGCGCGACTCGGCAAATGGGAGGAAGGCTGACGGACTCCCTCGATATGGCCCTTGACACAGGTCTCGGGTATAGCATCCGGCAAGCCTCTTGCCGCTACATTGCGTCACCTTCGGCTTGGCATCTCCGATACGCCGCCCCCTTTGGGAAGTTCAGACGGACCGATGTTGCAAGACCAGCCCGGGAGCAGAACCAGTTCCGCAATGGATTGCTCATGACGTTTCCAATGTCATCCTGTGGCCACCGCACCAGCTGCTCCGGTGGTCTGCCGTCGCAAGCGACACAGGCTTATCACGCGGATCAGCCAGCAAAGTGGGGCACTTCGGAAAGCATCAACAGCTGGCTCTCTTCTGAATGAGGAGTCGACGCTCGGCCCACCTCATGACTTCAACAGGTGCCAATCACGTAGTAGTTGGTGCCGGTCTGCTTCAGCGTGGTCGTGGCATACATGTTCCACAGCCCCATCGACTGCCCGGAGCCGTTGGCATAGGTCTGGCCGTACAGCGTGTAGGCGCGCCCCGCCGTGGTGTGAGCATAGTTGCTCGCGGTGAAGCAGGTGCCGCTGGGGCCACCCGTGCCGCTACCGCCCGCGGTGGTGGCACCGGTGGCGGCCGACGACATCGCGCCCTCGGCACTTGAGGCATCGAGCGCGGCCACGGTCCAGCTGTAGCTGGTGGAGGCCGCCAGACCAGTGTCGGTGTAGCTGGTGCCGGTCACGGCCGAGGCGTTGACCCTGCTGCCGCCGCGGTACACGTTGTAGCCGCTGGCGCCGCTCACGCCGGCCCAGGCGATCACCATGCTGCTGGCGGTCGCGCCCGAGGTGCCCACACCGGTCGGCGCCGGCAGCGTCGAGCCGTCGCCCCCGCTGCCGCTGGTCAGGCGGTTCATCATGGCTTTGAGCGCAGCCATCTGCGGGCCCGACTTCTTGGCGTAGTTAACGCTGCCGTAGCCCCACCAGTCCCAGCAGCTGTTGGTGGCTGCCGTGCTGGTCTGCGGGTAGACCAAGATGATGTTGTTGGTGTCGGCCCAGCGGTTGTAACCGGTCTTCTTCACGTACTGGTCCCCGACATCCGTGTAGTTCTGCTTGCAGCCGTGCAGCACCAGGTGCACGCGGCAGCTGTTGCCGCTGCCGGCGGCGCAGGCCGCGGGCGTGTAGATCCAGCCGGTGGAGGCCAGGCCTGAGCCGCCGGCGAACTCGCCCTGGCTGAACTCGGTGAAGGTGCCGCCCAGCGCGCCGTTGTTGCGCGGGCTCAGCGGGCCATACAGGTGCTGCAGGATTTCGCCCGCAAGGTCGAAGCCGCAGTTGTTGATGTATGGCGCGGCCGTGGTGCTGCAGGCACTGCCGGCGTCGTCGGTCACCATCGCGTGGCCGGCGCCGATGTTGTTCTTGTAGACCGTGTTCGCCGTCGGCACGAAGCTCTGGTAATACGTCTTCAGGTCGTCCATCACCGCCTGCTTGACGGTGTTGTCCGAAGTGCCCGAGAACAGGTACACCTTCGAGCCCGTCAGGTTCGACACCGGATCAATCGCGCCGCTGGCGGCCCAGTTGTTGGTGGTGCTCACGAGCGTCGAGACCGGGATGCTGCTGCTGTGCGTCATGCAGCGCCCCGTGGCGTTGAGCACCGAGCCTTCGGCGCAGTAGTACGGACCGCCGGCGACCACGCCCGCGCCGCGCTTGAAGGTGGCCGAGTAGGCCACGTGCAACTGCACCGCCATGAAGCCGCCGGACGACAGGCCGGACACGCTCACCTCCGCCGGGTTGGCGCCGAGCGCCGGCAGCGGCACGGCCGCCGTGGCGGCCTGCGCCGACCAAGCCATGACCGCCGCAGCGGCCCATGTCTTCCATTTTTTCTGCTGTACTACTTGCATCCTTGTCTCCTTTTTTTGGTGATGCTTAAACTGGTAGATGAATCGGCCGTAACTGCGCCCGATCTCGCGCTGAAAAGAGCGCAGACGAACGCTTCGCTCCGGCGGCCTATCCCGGACGAAACTGCAACAGTGTTTGGAGCCGGAGTGAACTGCAAGACAGCGCTCGTCGCTGGAGCCCTTTGGGATGGCATGTCCCGGGACCCCTCGGCGAGCTGGGCACAACTCGCACCGCGAAACGCCTATCCGAATAAACCAGTGTCACGACCATAGCGGCTGCCCCCATGGATGGTCTGTGCGATAGGGTCCTTTTTTGCATATGCATTCCTACAGCGGAATGTGTGCAACTCGCACAAGGCGTGCCAACTCGCTAAGCTATTGATTTGCGGGAACTTTTCATCGTCTCAACACCAGATATGTCGATGAATTGGGCAGAGAGAACGTCTACTTCTTAGGCAGATGCTCATCTTTTGATCAGGGTTTTCCAGAGATCCAAGATGAGATTCCGTCCCTGGCACTTACCAATGCAACGGGCCATGAATCGCTCTCCCGGCGTGCGAAGGGATAGATCGCTCGCAGCGACAGCTAGATTCGAGTGGATGAGGTCAGAACGATCCGCATCATTCAAACTTTCATAGCAAGATTTCCTGCTTTGAAAAGTACAACGCCATTTCGCCCTCGTGGCAGCATGCGTACCCGAGTTTCTTGCCGCGGCACATATCTCATCGCGAGTCTCCCGCTCGAGCCCGATGAAAGAACGAGAACTGCCGATACAGACCATTTCCTCAATGGCCTGCGAGATTGACCGCAGGACTGTGGCGAGTCCCCGCGCTTGGGATCAATCAGAGCCCAGAGCCACCTCGCCGAGAGGCTCTTCCCGAAACCACTCTATTTGAGTAGCTTCCCGCTACTGCCAATCAGCGTCACCTCCACATAGCGAGATCCCACTCTTTGATCTGGTGCATAGTGAATTTCTATGCCTCCGAGATCATAGGCTTGCATGGACTCGAGTGCAGCGACAACACGCGATCGTGTAGGCCGTGGCCCGGCTCGACGTAATCCTTCCACCAGCACTTTTGCCCCTAGAAATTGCTCGAAGCTTGTGTAGTTCACAGCTTCACCGGGTGCATATTTCTTCAGCAACTCGTGATATTCACGAATCACGGAGAGGTTCGCAGTGTAGGGATAGGGTACGACTTGACTGATGCCCAACCCCTGCGCGTTCTTGAGTCCTGCAAGCGCCACCAGTTCATTCGGGTCAACCACCGAGATGTTGTAAAGCTGCGCCCGCCCGCCTGCCTCCCGATAGCGCTTGATAAAAGCCGCCGTTGGCTTGTTGATAGATATCATGACGACTGCTTGCGCATCAGAATGACGAATGGCGTTCACCGCCGCACTCACTTCATCGGTATTGCGTGCGTAGCTTGCTGAGACCGCCAGTTCGAGGTTTCGCTTGGTGAGGGCCGCCTCAACGCCCATGCGCCCTGCGTGCCCGAAGGCGTCATCCTGATACATCACGCCGATGCGCTTCACGCCCAGCGTGACGAGATGCTGCACTAAGTGTTCGGCCTCATCAGCGTAGCCCGCTCGCACATGGAAAATCCACGGATTGAACGGACTCCGCAACGGCTCCCCTCCTGTATATGGAGCCACCAGCGCCGCGCCACCTTGGGCTAGAACTCCCTCACTCAAGAGCCGCGCCACATTTGCTGTTCCGGCAAAGCCAAACAGGGCAACCACATCCGGCTGAGCCAACAAGCTGCGTGTCTGCTGGACAGATTTTTCGACCTCGTAGCCGTCGTCCATCACAACCTGGCGTAACTTGGCTCCATGCACGCCACCACGATCATTGATCCAGTCGAAGTAGATCCTTCCGCCCACGACCATCTGCCGCCCTGTGCTTGCGAGCACACCCGACAAGGGGGCTACTTGACCAATCACCAGATCAGGCGCGGTCGGCCCACCTAGGGCCGTGCTCGTTCCAGTCAGAAACCAAATAGCCAATGCCACACACCAACGCGACACTCCATATATGCCTATCTTCACGATTTGTCTCCTCGTTTTTTTTGAAAATTGATGTCTTGATTAAAAGCAGCGTTGACCTACATCGATAGGAAGAACGTCGCCCGGGCATTCGATGCAAGTGATCAAGCAGCCGTCGCCATGCCCAAAAGCTGACGTACCCCAATCGCTAGGACACTAGCAGTTGCTCGCATCCCCCAACCCTTGGATTCGGATCGTTGCTCACTAGATCCTCGACGCCGAAACGGAGGACGAGCGGTCCCTTGCTATGCAAAGTTCCCGACGCAACTTGCGCAGACGCCCCCTTTCTCTGCGCGAGCTGCGGTTAGCGCTTTGGATTCCGCACTCAACCTCTCCGAGAAAGAAGCTCATCTCACACAAAAAATTGCCCAGAGACTCATCTTTCTGGACAAGAAGTGACGAACTCCAGATCGACGTTCTTTCCCACTCAGTCCAGGCGTATCAACCCGCTTTGATTTGCACACGAGGCTTCTGAGATTTCTAAGTCTCGGGAAGCCCTCAACTTATCCAACCCTCAACATCGGAGGCAACGCTGTCGACGCTCAATTTCGTTTGCGGGTTTTCAGCGGCGCTGCGGCCAAGGCCTTGCGCGGACTATGAACGTCGCGCGAATCATGAGTCTCAGTCGCGAAGTCGATAGGCACTTCGCCCCCGAGTCGATGCGACAGCCGACGTGCAACACTCAGTGCCTCCTCATGGTATCGCCGACCGCGGTCAGAACCGAGTCCTGCCTTGTTGACGCACACCGCGATGCCAGCCACTACACGACCAGTAGCATCAAATACTGGGGCACCAACCGAGTAGACGCCCTCGCGTACAGTCTCATCGTCAATGCTGTATCCGCGCTTGCGTGTTTGGGCGAGTTCTTTGAGCAAGTCGTCGATATCACTCGGGGCTTTGTTCGTAAGGTGCGTCACCAGACCATCTGCATAGAGTCGACGCACTTCCTCTGGATCGCGGAATGCGAGGATCGCCTTGCCGCTGCCCGAAAGATAGGCCGGCAACCGAGTGCCGATGTTGAAGGCAAGACCCAACGGCCGCGTCCCCTTGCGCGCAGCAAGGTATAGAGCATCGCTCTCATCAAGCACGGAGAGCACAATGGTCTCCTCGGGCAGAGGACTACCGTCCGCCCACAGTGCATTGAACTCTTGTGCCTCGTCCGTGTCAGCGAGAAAAGCCCCAGCCAACCCCATTACGCGTGGCCCAACCAGGAAAAAACCACCAGGCTGACGGCGCAAGTAGCCGAATGCAAGCAACGTATTGCACAGACCATGCACGCTGCTCTTCGGCAATGCGAGCTCGCTCGTGAGTTGCGTCAAACTCATCGGCTCTCGGCGCTGTGCGAGCAGGTTGAGCAGAGTCAGTGCACGCGCGACAGCTGGCACCAATGGTGCGGCCGCAGCTTGGGACACGATGGATTCGTTGGACGAGAGGGAGGGCGGCATGCTGCTGATGAAGAGCGCGACACCCATTGCAACTGTGCCACGCAGGATGTCTCGGGAGCTGTAGAGTTCATTGAATCGAACTGCGTTCAGCAAACTGGATTTAGTCTATCGACACAAGCACAGGGATCGCAAGATTCGAGCCATCGAACACGGGTAAACACCGAGCTTAAACCGCGTTGGCTAGCAAATCACTAGCTCCTATTCCCACCGACTCCTTGGCAGCGCCTACGCGCGCGAACGGAGAACGCAGGCATCCTTACAGCTTGGACCTCCCGGCTTCGCTTCGGCTTTCATACACATGCGCGGCGACTCCTCGGCGTTCAAGCGCCTCGCCGAGCTTCAACCTCATGAATGCACTGGTCGTATAGCGGGACACCGTGGTGTAGTAGCGCTCACTCAGATCACGAACCATCTCTGCGTAGTCATCCAGTACGCCTTCATCGATTCGAAAATCGTCATAGTTGACGATCAGTTGGACTTTCTTACCAATCGGCTGAAGCAATTTCTCAGCGGTGCTGCGGACTGCATCGACATCCATCCTTGTCTGGATCTTCAACCCTTGAAAGTTGTAGAAAGCTGTTTCCTTTTCTGAAACATAGCTCATTCGGTCAGCAAGGCTGATTGATAGCAATGCGTCTTTCAAATGCATCGGTTCGTCGTGAAAGATGCGCTCATCCATCAATGTGGGGTTGATAACAATGGGAGAAAAATCCATCTGCGCAATGATGTCCCGCTCGACATCAATGCCGGGCGCGACCTCGATCAACTCAATGCCTTCTTCACCGAGCTTGAACACACAACGTTCGGTCACATAGAGCACTCGCAAGCCACGCTTAAGCGCGTACGCCCCGCTGAACGTCACCTGATCAAGTTGCCGGACGAACTTCTGGGCTCTGCCCTCCTTTCGGATGAGTAGCCTCCCATCTTCCACTGCGATATCCAACCCGCCGGCGGTAAAAGTCCCGACAAAGACGACGACACGGCTGTTCTGAGTAATATTGATAAATCCTCCGGCTCCCGCCAGCTTGGAGCCAAAGCGGCTGACATTGATGTTTCCGTCCGCGTCGCACTGAGCCATTCCAAGACACGCCAGGTCCAATCCCCCACCGTCGTAGAAGTCGAACTGCTGGTTCATATCGATCACTGCATCAGCATTTACAGCAGCACCGAAGTTCAGCCCCCCTTGAGGCACGCCGCCGATCAACCCCGACTCCGCGGTCAGTGTCATGTAGCGAAGAATCTTCTCCTCCGCAGCCACGAGAGCCACGCCTTCGGGCATGCCTATCCCAAGATTGACAACCGCATTGGGCATCAGTTCGAGCGCAGCGCGACGGGCAATAATTTTGCGCTCGTCAAACGGCATCGCGCCCAACGCTTCCATCGGCACGCGCACCTCGGATGAGTACGCCGCGTTGTACAAGGAACCAAAGGTCTGCATATGATTCTCAGGATCCGCGACGACCACACAGTCAACCAGAATCCCAGGAACCCGCACACTGCGCGGATTGAGAGAACCATACTCCGCGATGCGTTCGACTTGCGCGATCACAAGACCACCTGCATTCCTTGTCGCGGTAGCGATGGCCAAAGTATCTTGCGTCAGACTCTCTCGTTCACACGTCAAGTTTCCCTCGGGATCTGCAGTGGTCGCGCGGATGAACGCCACGTTGATGGGGATTGCCTTGTAGAAAAGAAACTCCTGCCCCTCAATTTCCATGAGCTTGACCAAGTCCCCTTGCGTGCGTGTGTTGACTTTCGCACCTTCTAACCGCGGATCAACAAAAGTGCCCAGCCCAACTCGCGAGAAGCTTCCCGGCAATCCACAAGCCATGTCTCGATAGAGATGCGAAATAACCCCCAACGGCAAGTTCCAGCCATCGACTTTGTTTTCCATCACCAGCTTGCCGACCTCCGGGACCAAGCCGTAATGCCCTCCAATTACGCATCTAAGGAGTCCCTCGTGCGCAAGATGGTTCACGCCTCCACTCGCGCCATCGCCGGGCCCTCCGCCA
>Ga0182006_1000282_pt1 | contig 44863 bp, 26 predicted proteins | sample Sormic07211104_1_FD_123022 | JGI IMG/M metagenome (GOLD analysis project Ga0182006, IMG submission 123022) | Rhizosphere microbial communities from Sorghum bicolor, Mead, Nebraska, USA - 072115-104_1 MetaG | ecosystem: Host-associated > Plants > Roots > Rhizosphere | place: USA: Nebraska...
ATAGCGCGATTCGTAGCGCGCGCGCACGTCGCCTTCCACGCGGATGCGCTTGGTCCAGGCCGGCGTTTCATTCGGCGCCGCCCAGCCGCCCGCCTTGGCCTCGGCCAGCACTTGTCCCTTGATCTCGTCGCGGATCTGCTCGCGCACGGTTTGCGAAATATACGGCACGCGCACGTCGCCCGGCTGCACCTGCGCCAGGGCGGCCGGTGCGGCGGCCGGACGGGCTTGCGCGGCGGCCAGCGCTTCGCTCTGCGCCTGCGCCAGCAAGGCTTCGCCGGCATCCTTGTTCAGGGCGCCGCTCTGGATCAGGCCGCGGATCAGTTTGACCATGGTGCTGTCGGCCGGTGCCTGCGCTTGCACGGCGCCTGCCGCCATGCTCAGGGCCAGGGCGGCCAGCGCCAGCGGAAGGCGGCGCGCACGCTGTGAGGGAGAAAATAAGGAATTCATTGTTTCTTTCGGGAAAAATTAAAATGAATGTCGTAAAGAACGCCTGACAAAACCGTCGCGAGCGGCAGTGAGTTGTGGCTGAGAAGCGCAGCTGTGCGCATGCACAGTGAGCATCGCAGGCCGCAAATCACAACGCGCAGCAGGTTTGGTCGGGTGTTCACGGTCGGCGGCCCTTGATCGATACGCGGGCCGGGAAACGCAGGGACGCCGGCGGCCGCTCATCGGCGCGGAAGTCGCGCACCATGGCCAGCACCTGCTCATCCGTCTGCGCATTGCCCGTGCCTTGCACCAACTGCACTTTCGACGTCCGGCCTTCCGTATCGAGCCACAGGTCGACGCGGATGTCGGCAAACGCCAGCTGGCGCGTGCGCGGGTCGCGGGCGAACGCCAGCTGCAGCGCGTTGGCCACATAGCGGCCGTACGATCCCGCGCCGAGGCCGCCGCCTCCGCCGCCGCCCGTCATGCCGCCGCCGCGCCCGGCCTGGATGCCGAACGCGTCGCTGCCGGCCTGCGCCGCGCCGTCGATGGTGACGGGATCGCCCTTGTCCGGCGACGGGCTTTCCGGCGCGTCATCCATGGGCTTGTCGGCCGGCGTCGGTTCCGGCTCGGACACTTCCGGCACCACCTTGTCCGGTGTCGGTTCCGGCAATTTTTCCGGTTCCGGCGGCGGCGGTGGCGGCGGTGGCAGCATCAGCATCGGCGGGGCCGCCACTTCGCGCTTGGTGGCCGCCGTGTCCGACAGCAAATACCAGACCAGCGCGGCCAGACCAGCGGCCAGCAGCGCGCCGCCGGCCACGCCGCCCCAGCGGCGCCACCACTGCGCCGCGCCCGACGGTTCCGAGGCAGCCATCTTCATCATGTCGTCACGCTTCACCTTGCGCTCCTCATGCCGGCTTGCCGGTCACCAGGCCCACCTGGTTCAGGTCTATGCGGCGCAGCAAATCGAGCACTTCGACCACTTTCGCGTATTGCACGGCGGCGTCGCCGCGCACGATCACGGGGAAGTCGGGCGTCAGGGCCTTTTCCGTGCGCAGCCGCTCTTCCAGCTCGGGCAGGGTGACGGGATAGGCGTCGAGGAAGACCTGGCCCGCGTTGTCGATGGTGATGGCCTTGGTCTTCGGCTTTTCCAGCGCCATCGCCGAGCTGGCCTTGGGCAGGTCGACCTTGATGCCGGGAATGCTGGCGTTGCTGGTCAGAATGAAAATCACCAGCACCACCAGCAGCACGTCGACGAAGGGCGTGATGTTGATGCCGCCGCTACGCTTGCGGGGGGTAAACTTGGCGGAGGTGGCCATGGTTATGCGCCCCTCACGCCTGTTGCAGCACGGGACGCATCTGGCGTCCGTCGCCCTGCTCTTCCGCCAGACGCGTGGCGAATTCATCGACGAAGACGGCCATGTCGGCGACGATGGCGTCCGAACGCGAGGACAGCCAGTTGTAGCCGAACAGCGCGGGAATCGCCACGCCCAGGCCAGCAGCCGTACACAGCAGCGCTGCCGCCATGCCCGGCGCCACCGAGTTGATGTCCACGGCGCCGGCCATGGCCGCCACGACGAACACCAGCATGATGCCGATCACGGTGCCGAACAGGCCGACGTACGGCGCGCCTTCGATGGTGGTCGAGAGCCAGATCATGCGTTTCGACATGCGCTCGCTTTCGCGCACCATCACGCCATCCATGGCGGCGCGGATGGCGCCGATGGTCGCGTTCGACACAGCGTTCAGGTCGTAGCCGCGGTCGTGGCGGCGGCGCATCTCGTCGATGGCCACGTCATACAGGCGCCACAGCGAGGAATCCGTCTTCACGGAAGCGCTCAGCTTGCCGTTGCGCGCCAAATGGTCGAGCGGCGCGCCGGCCGCTTCGTGGAACGATTGCATGAACTGGGCATTGGCGCGCGAGATGGCGCCATAGCTGCGGCCCTTGCCGATCATGATGATCCACGACAAGACCATCATCAGGCCCAGCACGCCGACGACGATCCAGGCGTCGAGCGGCATGGCGGCGATGATGAAACCGAAATGGCTTTTGCCGGCCTGCTGTTCGTCGGCGCCAAACACGGCCAGGCGCGATTCGGAGCCTTGCGAGACGGCGTCGGCCAGCAGCAGGGCGTCGGGACGGGCCGTGCGCGACAGGCGCAGCTCGTCGATGGCGCCCGTGAAGTTGGCCAGGGCGGCGGCGCCGGCGGCGACCGGCGGCGCATCGGCGCCCACCGAAGCGGCCGTGCTGAATGCCGGCAGGGCGGTGGCCAGCGAGACGGCCGGACGGCCGCCCACGTACAGGGCCACGTTGTTCTTGTCGGCCTTGACGGCCAGGTGCGACCATTGCGCGGCCTGGATAGGCTGGCCCGGCTTGCTGCGCTGGCCATTGACCTGCACGAAAGGCACGCCCTGGTCCACGCCGATCAGCAATTCATTGGCGCCGTCGCGGCGCGCATACAGCACTTGCTGGGCGCCCAGGCTATCCGGACGCACCCAGGCGGAAAAGGTGAACGGCGCGCCGGCGGCCAGCGCCAGCGATGGCGAGGCGGGCAGCATCAATGGCGTGGTGCCCAGGCGGGCGCCGGTGCCGATGACGGAACCGTCGAGCGCCGGCACGGCCGTCTGGGCATGGTTGCCATAGGCGGTACTGTCGCGCGAGGGCACGCCCGGTTCGCTGAAGTGGTACACGAGGCTGTAGTCGGGGTCAAACGTACGCTGGCCATTGCCGGAAGCGGGCGCCTTCGGATTACCGTAGTACATCCACAGCTGCTGCGGCGTACCGGCCGTCAGGGCCGGCACGTCGACCCAGATCAGGGCGATGCCCAGCAGCGGATTGAATTGCTCGATCTGGTGATTCAGCACGGTTTTATCGTCGCCCGCCACGAAGCGCAGGTCGGCGCCGTTGTCGCTGACGCCTTCGAAGTTGAAGTTACCCGAATGCAAGCGCAGCAGCACGGGAATGCGGCCGGGATCGCCGCCCACGGCGCCTGCCTTCGGGCCCGCATCGACGGTGACGGGTTTGCGGTAAGCCCAGTCGGGCTGCCACCAGGCATGCGCCAGGCCGGGAACGAGCGTGCCCAGGATCGTGAGCAGAAAAAGAAAACGTTGCATGACAGTGATTCTCCGAAGAAAAGTCTAAAAAAGTGCAGTGCTGTTGAGCTGGCCCGTCAGTAGCTGGCCGACAGGTTGAAATTGATGCGGCGCACGTGTTTGTGCGTGCGCGGGCCATCGCGCAGCGGATACGAAAAATCGATGCGGCCATTCAGGTAGCGCAGGAACTGGAAGCTGCTCCCCACGCCCACGGACGCCAGGCCGAACAGGTCTTTCTGCTCGATCATCGGATCGCGCAGGCGCAGGCGCGCGCCATCGGCAAAGGCGAACAAGCGCCAGTTTTCCAGGCGGCTGAAATACGTCAGCTGGGGCGTGCGCCATTCGACCGTGCCGGACACGCCGTAGTCGCCCGTCGCTTCGGCCGACAGGTAGCCGCGCACGGAATTGGCGCCGCCGGCGGCCATCTGTTCGCCCGATACCAGCGCCGCATCGGCCAGCTGGCCCGACATGCGCCCATGCAGCTGCGCGCCGCTGCCCAGGGTATAGGTGGCGTTGCCGTCGCCCTTCAACACGAGGAAGCTGGGCGAGGCCTTGTAGCGCTTGTTGTCGTAGGCGGCGCTGTCGCTGCCATAGCCGAACGAGGCGCGCGTGCCGGCCACCAGGGACAGGCCCAGGCCGTAGGTCGCCGCCTCCGTCTGCGCAAAGCCGTTATACGACACGCTGAGCGGCACATATTTCAGGGGAACGCTGCTGCCCGTGCCATTGAGCTTGAGCGCTTCCTGGTTATCCTTGAAGTCGATGCCGGCAGAAAAACTGTGCCACCAGATGCCGCTGTTGGGCACCGTGTAGTTGACTTTCATGCCCAGCGCATGGCCCTTGCCCAGCACGCTGGTGCCGCCCGTGCTGGCCACGTTGCTGTTCGACTGATAACCGGTCGCTTCCACGCTCCAGCCCTGCGTGCCGATCGGCGCCACGTACGAGGCGGACCACACCTTGGTCTGGTTCAGGTCGCCCGGCGTGCCGAAAAAGCTGATGGTGGCGCTATGACCCATCTGCCACAGATTGTCATGCCCGACCGACATGCTGGTACGTAATTTCTTCGTATCGGCGCTGTAATCGTTGTTCAGACCCACGCTGGCGCGCCACGGGCTGCTGTCGTCCACTTTCAGGTCCACGTCCATGGTGCCGGGCAGGCTGCCCTGCTTGACCAGCGGCATCACCTGGCGCTTGGGACCGCGGTTCAGGGCCGTCAGCTCCACTTGCGCCTGGGTAAAGTCGGGCACCGTGCCTTCCGTCAGGGCCGGTACTTGCTGGCGCACGTCGAGCGGCGAGTTGTATTGCGCACCGACCACGCGCAAGCGGCCCACCTTGGTTTCGCTCACCTGCAGCACCACCACGCCCTGCTCCACCTGCTGCTCGGGCAAGTCGACATAGACGGACTGGTAGCCCCGGGCTTGATATGCCGCAACGAGGGCGTCGCGCGCCCCTTCCACGTCCTTCAGGGTGCGGCCCGGCCCCAGGAAGGGCGTGACCGCCGCTTCGATGGCGCGGGCGTCGAGCACGGTATTGCCGCGCACCAGGTATTCCTCGATCGTCACTTGCCGTTCCGGCGCGGCCACGGGGGCTGCGGCCGGGACGGCGTCCTGCGCGCGCGCCATGCCGGGCAGCGCCAGCATGGCCAGGCACAGCATCGTCAAGGCGGTCGCGGGTGCCGCGGGTGCTGCCCCCTTGCCCTGTTTTCTCATCTCACGCATCTTCCATTCACCTTAAAATCAAACGGTTGCCCTGTGTTGCGGCGCTGGGCCGGCGTTTTTTTACTGCCAATACTGATCTACTGATGCCTAGACAGCCGCCGCGCACGGCGACTGCCGAATGTCATCAAATGTTCATAAATCTCACGGTTGCAGTCCGCGACGCTCGTTCGGCGTGAGCGCCTGCAGCTGCGGCGCCGTCAACGGTCCCGCGCCCAGCACCTGCACCACGCCGGCCGGCTGGTAACTGGACGCCTGCGGCTCGCCGCCCTGGTGCTTGCCAACGCCACCCTCGTCCGCCTGCTCGTTGCCAAAGCCCAGCACCTTCACCGTGAACAGCGATGGCTGCGCCTGGCGCGTGGCGGCCCGTTCGCGCTGCAGCACGTCCTGCGCCGCCGTCACGGCCTGCGTCGCGGCCGCGCTGGCATTGCTCAGTGCTCCCACGTTCACCGAGGCAATGGTTGGCATGCCCGCCGACTTGCCCTGCACCTGGATGTTTTCCGCATTCACCACCTGCAGGGCCGCCAGGTTGACGTTGCCCGAGACGCGGATGCCGGCCTCGCCCGCATCGATGGTGCCCAGCGGGGCGATCAGGTCGATGTCGCCGGGCGGCACCTCCGGAATCGGGTTCAGGGTGGCGATGCCGGCGCCCGTCGTCGGCGTGCTCGGCGACAGGCTGACGAGACCGATGCTGTCGTAGGCGCGGCGCTGCGGCGTGTAGACGACGGTGGACTTGGTGCCGCGGCCCGCGTTGATGTCGCCCGTGGCCGACCAGGCCAGGATGTTGCCGCCGAACGTAGTAAAGATGCGGCTCTGGCCCAGCAGGATGCTGTCTTTCGCATACATCTGGATGTCGCCCTGTCCCTGCGTCAGCACGCCCGACCCTTCGCCCGGCGCATAGCCGCCGTCGACGCCGATCAGCGCGCGCCCGCCCGGCACGGTGATGCCGATGTCGCCGCCGAAATCCGTGTGGATGCCGGCATCGTTGACGCTCACGTAAGGCACGTTGTAGTCGGGACGCCCCGCCTCGGCCCATTCCTGCGGACTCAGGTAGCGCACGCCCGCGACGGGCCGCTTGGTGTACACGCCGCTGTATCCGCTGACGGTGTACAGCGCGCTGCTGAACATCGTCAGGTCGCCCTTGTACTCGATCTTCTTGCCCGCCTTGTCCTGCGCCGGGAACAGGGTGGCGATGGCTTCGCGGCCGCGCAGATAGCTGCCGCGGCGCACGCCGTCCGGATCGTTGTACTCGCGCCCGGCCGCCTTCAGCTCGGCAAAGTAGACATTGCTCAGGTACACCTGCTGCTGTTCCCTCGGCAAGGCGGCAAAGAAGCTGCGCGCATCGGTGGCCGGGTCGTAGCGGATGCCCAGGCCGCTGTCGCCGCCAAAGCGCGTCGTCAGCCAGTTCACCAGGTGCAGCTGGCTGACCTGCGCGTATTCGCGCGCCAGGTCGCGCCGCACGCCGCCCGTTTGCTGGCCAGCCTTTTCCAGCTCGGCCTGCTTCGTGCCGAGGAAGGCGGCAGCGCCCGCCTCGTCGCCTTTGTAGCCAAACTGGCCGCGCAGCCAGTCGGCCAGGGTCAGCTTGCCGCCATAGACATACACGGCGCTGCCGGCCTGGTCGGCCAGCGGCTTGCCTGGGTCGGCCAGCTTGGCCGGGTCCAGGTAGCGCGCCGCGAAGGCCGCATAGTCGGGACCGTTGCGGCCCACGCCGGCGGCCACGCTGATGCCGGCGCCATCGCCGCGCTTGTCCTGGCCGACATTGACGATGGAGCCGAGGCTGCGCAATTCCGCCTTGTCGGCCATGTACAGGTCGCGCCCGGCGCTCACATTGAGCTGGCCCGGCCCCGCCACATAGAAGGTGCTGTAGCGGATATCGCGCCCGGCGCTGACGACGGAAACGTCATCGGCATGACGGTGCACGAACAGATTGCCGCGCGCCGACGAGCTGCCGAAGACGACCGGCTTTTCCGGCAGCTCGGGACTGTTGGCAAAGGGCTGGCCGGTCCATCCCGCCGCGCCGTCCGGCACGCTCTCGACCGTTCCCAGCGGCGTGCCGGAGTTGACGATGTCGCGTCCGGCGCGCACGGCCACGGCGCCGCCGCCCTCGTACCACAGGCCCAGCGGGCCCGTTTCGCCCTTCAGCTTCGCCCGGTACACGATGCCGCCCGTGCGCAGGCCGACGATGTCGCCGCTGTTGGCATAGAAGTGCGCGGGCAACTGGCCTGCCGGCACATAGTCGGAAACCGTCGGCGGCGTCATGCTGAACAGCGGATACACTTGCTGATTGGCATCGCTGGCGCCATTCGACGTCGTACCAAACCATTTCAATGGCCCCGGCGCCAGCGCATCGGCGCTGACGTTATGCAGCGGCAGCAGGCCGAACCAGACCTTGTCCAGGGCGCCGACGAAGCCCGGATTGAACGGATTCGGCAGCATGCGCGGGTCGGCGCCCGATGGCGTGATCGGATAACCGGCCGCATGGATGGAGTCGGCGGCCAGCATTTCCAGCTGGCCCGTGCCCGTCCTGACAAATTGCGGCGCCACCGGCGACGGCGCCAGGATCACGCCGTTTTGCGGCATGTCCACCTTGCCGCCATCACCCAGCCGGCCCAGGCTGGCATTGCCGTAGTACAAGCTGCCGCTGGCGGCCACGGCGCGCAGCACGGATGGCATGACGAAGCGCCCGTCCGTCGGCGCGTGGTTGTCGCCGGCCATCGCATTGATCCAGGACGAGGTGGGCGTCAGGTTGCCGCCCGCGCTGAACAGGTCGATGGCCGTGGCCGGCGTCCACAGCGAGAACCAGCTCCAGCCTTCGCCGGTGCGCTCCACGCCATGGTAGCTGAACGGCGAACCATAGCCCAGTTGCTTCACGCGGCCCGCGTCGGCCACGCCGCCCAGCACCACGTCGCCGCGCGCATCGATGCGCACGCCGCTGTCGCCCGGCACCAGGATCGGCCCGCCGCTGGCGATCGCCGTGCCCGCCGTGTAGGTTTCGTACGGCCGCGATTCCGTCGGATCGGCGCGGTCGAAGCGCAATTCGATGCCGCCCACGGCGCCCGCTTCCAGGCGCAGCGCGCCGCGCAGGTTGGTGAGCGTGCTGTTCAGTCCAGGCACCTGGCGTTCGAAACGCGTGTTCGGGTTCGGCCGGTCGCTATTGCTGTCGAAGCTGCGCACCTCGGCCACGGGGTTCAGCCCGCCGCCGATGCGGATATCGAGATCGCCGCCGCCCGTCAGCAGCAGCTTGCCGTCCGGCGTCACCCTGCCCGTGCTGCCCACGGCCACGTTCAGGCCCTGGCTGCGCGGCGCGAACTCGCCGCCCGCATCGGCGCGCGAGGCCAGCATGCCGGCGTCGCCGCCCGCCTGCAGCAGCAGATTGCCGCCGCCCAGGGTGCCGATGCCCGTAAAGCCCGACAGCCCCGGCAAGCCCGAGAACAGGTCGACGCCTTCGGGACGCGCGACATAGGTGCCGAAATTGATCCACCATGCCGTCGGCACCCCAGCGCCCGTGCTGCCGCTGCCCTGGCGCCACAGCCAGGTGCCGATGTCGCTGGTGTCCTGCTGCGCGCGCAGCCAGCCGATGGCATCCTCGCGGCGCTGGGTGGAGCTGCCCAGCGTGTCGCCCTTGACGTCGCCCTGGGCGCGCAGCAGCAGATTGCCGCCATGCTCGGGATACCAGGCGCGGTACAGGCTCTGGCTGCCGCCATCGACGAACGGCGTAAAGTCCTGGCCCAGCGCACCGAGCAGCTGGCCCTTGGCGTTCAGGCCGCGCGGCAGGTTGAACAGATCCTTGCCATCGACCAGCGGCGAGGCCGACTGCGTGCCCGCCGTGTAGACGCCATACAGCGAACGCATGTCGAAGTCGCCCGCAGCCAGCAAATCGAGGTCGCCCGTGCCCGTGCGCAGCACGCTGAACAGGGGCTGGCGCGCCGGCGCAGTCACGTGCACGTATTCAGGCTCCGTGCCATCCTGAATCTTGACGACGATTGCGCCATATTCATTGAAGCCAAGCAGCGCTTCTTCGTCGGGAAAGAAAGTCAGGTCGATAGGCGTGCCCGGTATCTCGCCAAACAGGCCGGCATCTTCGCCCCATTCATACTTTGCGGGCAAGCCAGTGCCTGGAACCAACTCGCGGACAGTGGCCATGCCGTAATGCGCATCGGCCAGCATCAGATGGGCGTCCTTCGCATGCGGGCGCAGCGCGCGCGTGTCGGCCGCCGCCGTATCGGCGCCGCCCACCAGGCGCAGCGACCACGCTTGCGAACCCTGGGCCAGCATGGGCGCCAGCGCCAGGTTGCGGCCCTGGCTGCCGCTGCCATCCTCGCTGCGCAGCGACACCATGGTGACGTCGCCCGGCAGCCTGACCACGGTGCCGGCGGGCAGCACGCTGCCCTTGTCCAGCGCCAGCGCCGAGGCCAGCACCACGCCATTGACGGCATTCGTGCCATCGGCCACGTCCCACGGCCGGCCTTCGGGGAAAGGCAGGGCCACGTTCGCCGGCCACACCATGGCCGCCACCTGGGCCGCGCCAGGCGGGCGCAGGCCGGCATCGAGCTGCATGCCGCTCGATAAGGTCAACGCCTTGGGCAAGACCGTGCCGGCCGCGTACAGCACGCTGCCGTCGGCATTGCGCACGGCGCCGCCCAGCACACTGCCTGCAGGCAAGTTCAACTCCGCCGTCAAGGTGGCGCGCGCCGCCAGCAAAGTGCCGCTGCGCAACTCCATGGCTTTCATCGGCACGGCGAAATTGACGCTCGTGCCCGATTTGAAATACGTGTCCTCGGCCAGGGTCACCAGGCCCGCTTGCGGCACGACGACCTCGCCGCCCCACGGCAACCGGCCTTTCACCAGCTGCCAGCCCTTGTCATCCAGCGTGACTGGCAGGGCGCTGGTATCGAAACCATCGGTGATGCTGCCAAAGACGCTGAGCTTGCCGCCGGCGCGCAGCACCAGCGCACCGGCCTCGCCCGAACCGTACACGCCGCTCAGGCGCGCCAGCGGATTGACGCCGTCGTAGCGGTGGCCGGACAGGTCGATGTCGCCATCGATATGCAGGTCGCCGCCCGGCGTGGCGCTGACGATCTCGACGCCGGGGCGCAGGTGAAAGGCGTTGGCATCGCCGCGCAAGCCGCGCAGCTTGTTGTTCATCAAGTTGCCGTTCGCCAGCGCATTGGCCATGAAGACCTGGCTGTCCCCGTGCTTCTCGTCCAGGTAAGCCTGGTTGATGCTCTGGTAGCTGCGGCCGTCCGCATCCTTGCCCGTGCCGGCGGGCGCATCCTTGTACTGCCAGAAGGCATTGACGTTGATCGTACGCGCGCCGGCGATGTTCAGCGCGCCGGCCGCGTCGATGTCGATGTCGTCGCCCGTGGCGCCGCCGAGGCGGCGCGCGTTCAGGTCGATGCTGCCATAGTTGCCGCCGCCTTTGCCAGCCTCGCCGCTGCGCAGGTCGAAACGCGCGCCGTTTTCCAGGGTCAGGCGACCGCCCGGCGACGCCAGTTCGATCACGGCGCGGTTAGGCGCCTCGATCACCTGGCCATAGCTGTCCGTGCGCAGCACCGTGCCATGCGCATCGAGCACGGCGCCCGATTGGATGGTCACGCCGTCGCGGCCGGCCAGGCGGATGCTGCCCACCTGTTCGCCGCTGGCGTCGATGCGGCCGTTCACCGTCAGGCTGCCGCCGTCGACGGAGACGCTCACTTCGCGCGCCTTGAGCTCGTCGCCGATGGCCAGATTGCCCTGTTTGAGCTGGAAGTTGCGGCTGCCGAATACCTTGCCCGTGTTCAGGCGCTGGTTCAGGCCGGCGAAGTCGCCGACATGCTGGGCGCGCAGCTCCAGGCCGCCCGCCGCGTACGGTACCAGGGTGCCGCCCGCGTCATAGCTGCCGCTGGCGCCGGCCAGCAGGCTGCCGCGCAAGTCGGCCGTGCCCGCCGCGTCGCCCGTGGCGATCACGCTCAGCTTGCCGGCGCGGTTGTTCACGGCCGACACGTCGATCACGGAAGCGGCCGCCTGGCGCACGTCGCCCTCGCGGCTGTCGAGGATCACGTCGCCGCCCCAGCTGTACTTGCTCGTGTCGTAGAAATCGATCTTGCGGCCCGCCAAGTCCAGCTTGGCCTTGTCGCCCAGCAATACATCGCGCTCGGCCGACAGGGTCAATTTCCCGCTCGGCAAGACCACCGCAGTATCCACGCTGACGCTGTTGCCGCTCAGCGCCACTTCGGCGCCCAGGGCGCCGGCCAGCGCCGCATTCGTCGGCGTGGCGGCGGCACCGGCCGGTGCGCTCACCTTGAGGTCGCCGCCCGCCGTGATGCGGTTGACGGAACCGGCCGCGCCCGTCAACAGCGGCGTGTTGATCAGCAAATCGCCGCCGCTGTAGTGATAGCCATTCGTGGCCGTATCCCACGCGCTTTGCGACTGGTAGACGGACAGGCTGCCCTTGTTGTTGGCCGTCAGCTGTTCGCTGGCATTGAGCGCCACCTGGCCAAAGCCCAGCACCAGACGGTCCAGCTTGTGGATGGTGTCAGGACGGCTATCCGGCGTGAAGCCGAACTCGATGCGCTTGGCATCGACCTGCAGGCGGCCGCTGCCCGTGCCGGGGCCATTGGCGACGACGGCGCCGGGTGCATTCGTCGCGCCCTGCCACACGAGGGTGTCCGTGTGGATGCGCGCCAGCGCGTCCGTGCCGCCATAGCCGTAGATGGCGGGCGTATTGAGCACCAGGCGCGACAGCGACGACTTGCCCGTGGCCGCATCGATGGTCGACAGCTGCGACGAATCATAGAAGTTGAAGGAATTGCGCGCCGTCAAACCCAGGTTTTCCAGCGCCGGTGCACCCGTGCTGGTGTCGCCGCGCAGCAGGCGGTCGAGCACGCCCTGGTTCAACGCCAGGCCGTCCGGCAAGACGCCTCGGGCGCGGGCGTCCGCCAGGGACGCCTCGCTGCCCACATTGATCGACCCCATCGCCAGCACCAGGTTGCGCGTGCCGTAGCGCACGTTGTCGCGCAGGGTAAACGCGCGCTCCGTCACGGCGGCGATGGTGCCCTCGGAATACAGCGACGTGCTGCCGCCGCAGGCGCCGTCCGCCTTCGCACACGCGCCGATATCGATGATGCCGGGGCCAAACGATTCGGACGACGGCGGCGCGGCCGGCAACATGTCCAGCCAGCCGTTCGAGACGGCCAGCACGCTGCCCATCGGCTCGTACACATAGCCGTCGCGGGAATCCCAGGCCGCCTTGCCGCGACCCAGCGTATTGATGCCGGAGCCCTGCTCGAGGACGATGCCGTCGTCTTTTCTCGCCGTCACCAGAAACACTTCGGCCGCCTTCAGCACGGCGCCGTCGCGCAGCACGATGCCGCCCGCCGATTCCTTGATGGCGGCAATATTGGCGCGCTGGTTGCTGCCCGTGCCAAATTCGCTGTAGGTCACGCGCGGCAAGCCGCCGATGCCCACGCGCTGGGCGCCGAAGGCATTGATCTGCGATGCATGCACGGAGACGCCGTTGAAATCGGCCAGCGGCGCCGTGCCGTCGGCCAGCACCTCGTAGCGGGTCGACGCATGGTTGCCCGTGCCCAGCAGCAATGAGCCGCCGAAGCCGCCCTCGGCCGGCGCGTACAGGGCGCTGCCATCCATCATCAACGGCGTATGGTTGTCCTTGACGCTGTGCACGGACGGGGCGATCAGCTGCACGCGCACGCCCTTGGCATCGCGCTCCAGCGCGGCGCGCGGCACGCCGTCGCGCGTGGCCTGCGCCACGGCGAAGGCGGCATAGCCCGTTTCATTGTATTGCGAATAGCTGCGCAGCACGTCGGCCGGCGTCAGGATGGCTTGTTGCGCCACCGCGTCGCGGATCGCCGTGCCGGCGATGCCCGTCTGTGCCGCCGTGGCAAACGAGCCGTTGCGCATGGCGATCGTGCCGCCCGTCTCGACGGCGCCGGCCAGGCCATTCAGTTCCACGCGGAAGGCGCCGGGCAGCAGGGCGAAATTCGAGGGCAGCAAGGTGTAGGTGCCGGCCGCCAGGCCGGGCACGCCCGCGGCTATGGTGATCTGGCGTCCCACGGCGGGCTTGCCCGCGCCCTGCTCGGCCGTCAAAGGCGCCACGTCAGGCTGTACGCCGGGAATGATGGCGTACACGGGGTTGGTATTCAGGCCGGGCAAGGTAAAACCGCCGTTCGGCTTCATCTGCACCAGCGGATTGAGGCGCGCGTCGGTGGACCCGCCGCGTCCGGCCAGGAAGGCCGCGCCCGTCAAGTTGCCGCCGCCCGACAGGTCGAGCACGGCGCCTTGTTGCACGTCGATGGCGGCGCCCGTCAAGGCGATCTCGGGGCCGTTGCCCACGCCCTTGAACACGACATCGTTGCCGTCATACAGGTAGCTCAAGCCATCGAGCGTGCCGCCGTACGGCATCGTCAAGCCTTTCGCGCTGACCGACGTCAGGCTGCCAGGCAACAGATTGACGCGGCCCGTATTGGCTTCAAAGCCTTCGGCGCCCAGGTTGATCTGGCCCAGCGGCGCGCGCAGCACGCCATGCTGGTTGATGGTGGGCGCAACCAGGCTCAGGGTGCCGAACACGGAGAACGGCTGGTTCGGCGTGGCGCCGTCGCCGCTGCGCCCGATATTGAGCGTGCGCAGGGGATCGAGCGTGACGCGGATATTGCCGTATTCGTCGATGCCGCTCTTCTGGCCCACCGTGACCATGCCGCTGTCGCCCGTGGCCGGGTAGATCTGCGCGGCGACCAGGGTGGCATTGCCGGGCTGGTACAGGGCGGCGCTGTTCGACAGGCGCATGTCGCCGCGGCTGTTCAGGGTCAGCTGCTCGAAGGCATCGCGCTCGACCACCAGGTCGGCGCCGCTGCTCTGCGCAATGGTGCCGCGCGTACCCATGTTGACCTCGCCCGCGATATCGAGCATGCCCGCATCGATCTGCAGCAGGGAATCCTCGGCCACCAGCGGCACGCCCAGCATGCCGCGTCCCTTGCCCAGGTTCTTCGAGCCTTTCACGGCATTGGGCACGATGTAGTCGTCCTTCTGCGCACGCACGGCCGTCCCCAGGCGCACGTACGGCGCCGCCAGGTGCACCTGGCTGGCAAGGCTGGCCGCCTTGTCCTGGCCATCGGGCAAAGGCTGCTGCGCCAGGCCCAGCGAGGTGGCGCTCAGACGCAGGCTCTGGCCCAGCGACAGATTGACGTCGCCGTCAAAACTGAGCATGCCGTTCACGTGCAGGGCCAGGTTGTCGAAGCCGCCCGCCTGCACGCGGTCGGCGCCCAGGCGCGCGCTGCCGTAGCGCAGTGCCGCATCCTGCTGGCCGGCGCGCAAGTCGTCGGGCAAGGCGCTCTCGCCCTGCACCTGCGCCAGCTGCATTTCACGCGGCACGCGCACCGCATTGTCCACGTTGTCGCCTTGCAAGTTGTAGCGGTTGACCTTGCCATAATTGGGCGTGTCCAGCGCCAGCGCCAGGGTGCCGCCGGCCGCACCGGCGCCACCGGCCGCGGCGCGCAGGGTGCCGTCGGCAAAGATGCCGTTGTAGGAACTGAGCGAGATCAAACCGCCGTTGCCGGCCACGTTGACGGTGCCCTGGTTCGGCAGGTCCAGCGTGGCTTGCGCGCCGCTGGCGTCGAGCAGCGCGCCCGGACGCACGACGACAAAGGCATCGGCCGCGTCGACGCTGGCAGCGTCAGCCTTGTAGCCGGCACCGATTTCGATGCTGCCGCCCTGGTCCGCACGGCCATAGCGCCCGCCCCGCATGTCGGTGGCGACCGTGGCGCGGCCCGCGACGTCGAGCATGGCCTTGTCGCCGATCCAGATCGACGTGGCTTGTCCCTTGCCGTTCGGCACATCCACCTCATTGCCCGTGCCAAACGTGCCTGGCAGGACGGCGATCTTGCCGCCCCAGGCTTCGAGCTTGCCGTCGATGGTGATCTGGTCATTGCCCGTCAGGCTGATCTGGCGGCCCGGATCGACCTTGATGGCGGCGCCCTCCTGCACCACCATGCCGCCCTTGACGTGCGGGCTGCCGGCCGTCAGCGACAGGCTGGCGCCGGCGCGCTGCGTCAGGCTGGCCTTGCGCGCATCTTCCTGGTACAGCTGCGGCGTCCACAGTTCCAGCGCGGCGCCAGGATCGGTGCCGCCCGCCACCGTATGGCCCGTGGCGGGATTGAAACGCAGCACGGGCATGGCGACATCGATCTGCGTATCCTTGACCACCACGACGCCATCGCGGCCCGTGACGGCGTAGTCGGCAAAACCGCTCCGGAACAGGCTGGCGTCCAGCGCCAGCATGGGCTGGACGGCGACATCGCGTCCCAGCGCGATGCCGGCCGGCAGCACCATGCCGCGCGGCGCGCGCAGGTCGTCGGCGGCGATGCTGCCGGCCGCATACTGCGTCGTCACCGGCTGGATCGGCAAGCCGTTCGGAAAGACCGTCGCCGAGACCACGAAGCCGGCCGGCAGGTTGTTGACGGCTGTCAGCACGCTGCCGGCGGGAGCGATGGAACCCTGGTAGACAGACGTGCCGCCGGCGATGACGACATAGGCGCCAGACGGCACCAGCAGGTCGGCTCCCAGCACCAGCGGTTTCTGCGCCGACACGTCCGCCGTCACCGGCTTGCCCAGGGTCTGGCCCGGCTTGATCAGGCTGGTACTCAGCGCGAAATCGAAGGGGATCCTCTCGCCCTTGGCGATCGGGAATTCATCGGCCAGGCGCAGGGCCAGCGGTGAACTGCTGCCGGCTGGCAATACGTCGCCTTCGAGCAGCTTGCCGCCGATGCTGACGGCCGCGCCGCTGTCGATGGCCAGACGTCCGCCGCCTTTCACGCCATGGCCCCGCAATTCGCCGTCGAGCTTGAGCATGGCGCCCGTCGGCGCTTTCTCCGTCGGCAGGTCGACCGCCAGGGTGATGTCGCCGCCGCGCCCGCCCTGCAGGCTGCCATTGCCCATCAGGGCCGCGCCGGACGAGACGTCGATGACGCTGCCGCCCGTCAGGTCGATGCCGCCCGAGCTCTTCAGGGTGACCTTGCCGCCATTCACATAGGGCAAGCCGGCGACGGCGCCCGGATCGAGTTCCAGGTTGCTCCACAGGCCGCGCGCATCGAGGCGCACGCCGGGCGCCACGCGCACGCCGGCCGTTCCCGTGGGACGGTTGGCCGGCGCCAGCTTGCCATCGGCCCAGACCGCGCCCGCATCCGCCAGGTAGCGCGAAACGATGTCGCCGGCGGCGATGCTGCCGCCGCGCGCGCTCACGTTGGCCTTGATCGCCACGTCGGTGGCATGCAGGGCGATGTCGCCGCCATCGGCCACGCGCAGGTCGGCGTCGACGCTCACGCTGTCGTAGGCATACAGTTTCAGGGCGCCCAGCTCCAGCCCGTTGAGCCAGTCGGCGTCGAGCTGCAGGGTCTTGCTGCGCGCGGCCGGCAAGGCATCGGCCAGCAGCTGGCCATCGGCGATGCCCGCCACCTTGCCGATTTGCACCTTGTCCAGCACGGCTTGCGGGCTGTCGCGCAGCTGGCCCGTGCGCGTATCGAAGACGGGCGTCATTTTGCCCACGATCAATTGACCGGCGCGCGCCGCCGACGTCTGCGCCTGCTTGTAGCTGTCCATGCCTTCGTCGCGCTTGCGCTGCTGGCGCTCGCCCTGAAACACGGACGTATCGATATCGCCTTCCAGCACGGCGGCGCCCGTGGAAACGATCAGGCGGCCCGCGTCGCGGCCCACCGTATAGCCGTTTTCCAGGCGCTCGCGCGGGCCGATCAGGGCATTCGCATGGGTTTCCGTCGTGTTCGCGCCCCAGCGCGCATGCGTGCTTTCATAGCCGCGGTACAAGCCCGTGTACAGATTGTCGCCGGGCGCCGTGCTCAGCTTGTACATGGCGCCGTCGGCGCCTTTCAGCCACGTCTGCTTGACCATGCCCGTCTGCACGTCGAGCGAGCCGCCGGCGATGTTGATGCGCGAACCAGCCTGCGTCACCACTTCGCCGCCGCCAAAGCCGACGGTGCCGCCCTGGGCAGCCCATTCGCCGATGCCGTGGCCGCTGGTGTTCAGGTAGCCGCTCACTTCCAGCAAGCCGCCGGCCGTGTACCAGCGGTCCGTGGCGTAGCCGTTGGTGCCGGCCGGCACCAGCACCAGGTCGCGGCGGTCGACCCACACGTCGCTGTTGTTCAGGTATTTCGCGTCGCGGCTGCCCGGTGCGTCGCGCTGTTCGTTGCCCTGCACATTGATCAGCACATTGTTGCTGCTCATGTCGACCTTCACGCCGACGGCGCCCGAGACGTCGATGGCGGCGGCGCGCGCCACATGGCTGCGGCGGGCCGCATCGACCAGCACCTGGCCGCCCGTGGCCAGGGTCAGCGAATCGCCTTCGAACTCCACGTTGCCGGCCGAAACGATGCGCACCAGCGACTGGTCGCGCCGGTCCAGCGGCGTGTCCGTGCCCTTGCCCGTATCTTTCAGCAAGGTGTCGCGCTGCACATCGAGCGCCGTGGCGCCATTGTCGTCGATAAAAATGGCGCTGACGCTGCCACGTCCCATGGTGACCTTGGCATCCTCGCCCGCCGCCGTCAGGTGGATGGCGCCGCGTCCGTTGACGGAAGTGCTCGACAGCAGCATGCCGTCCTGGCGCAGCGTGTTGCCGCTCAGCGTGATGTCGCCGCCGGCCGACTGGATCAGGCCGTTGTTGACGACGGCGCCGGCGCTGCTGCCGGCCGTGCGCAGCATCTCGACTTCATTGCCGCGCGTGCTCGAATACTGGTTCTTGTCCGTGCCCTGGCCCTGGCGCACGATGATGGCGTCGCCGGCGGCCAGGGTGGTCTGGCCATTCGGCGTAGTGATGGCGCCCGCATTGTCGACGTTGCGGCCGGCCAGCAAGACATAGCCGCCGCCTTCCGTCACCGTTTGCGGCTTGCGCGTGTCGATGCGCGCGCCGGCGGCGACGACGACGTCCGCCTCGGCCTTGCCATGCGTGGAGGTATTCTGGCCCAGCAGCAAGTCATTCGCAAACGTCGGCACGGCGCCCGTGCCCTGCGTCTTGCCGTACAGGCCGCTCTTGAACTGGCTGTCGCTCATGCCCATGGCGGCCGCCGCCAGGTTGCGCGTATCGACCTGGCTGCTGCCCGTAAACACGATGCCGTTGCGGTTGACGATCATCACCGTGCCGTCGGCCTTGATCTGGCCCTGGATCTGGCTGGGGCGCACCAGCGGATCATTGACCCGGTTTAATACGGACCAGTTCGATTTCTGCTCGAATTGCAAGCTGGTGTTCTTGCCGACGTTAAAGCTTTCCCAGTTCAGTATCGCCTTGTCATCCGTCTGCACGATCTTCACGACGGTCTTGCCGTCGGCCTGGGTCTGCACGGGTCCCTGGGCATTGAGCCAGCCGGCCGTCAGGCTGTTCGTGTCGACCTGCAAGCCACCCTTGACCAGGCCATCGGGCGCGCCGCCCGCCACCAGCGCCGCCTGGCGCGCGGCCGCCTGCACCGCCTGCTCGGCGGCGATGCCGCGCGCGGCCAGCAACAGGTTATTCAGCGATTGCTGCAGCTTGCCTTCGGCCTTTTGCTGCTGCAGCAGGGGATTGTTCAGCGATGTGGCCGGCTGGCCATTCGGCAAGCGTCCCGTGGCGGTGGCCGCGCCCTGGTTGGCGCCCTTGCCCGCGAACCAGGCGCCGCTGAACGGCTGCTGCGCCTGCGCGCCGCCCGCCTGCAGCAGCATGGCGATGGCCAGCGCCAGCGGTTTCAATCGCACCGGGCGACCCGTCTGGCTGCCCGCCATGGCGGAGGAGGATGCGTGTTTCGTGACCGACTTGCTTCGCTGCATGGCGACATTCCCTTTTCATGTTCCGTTGCTGACCGATATCGCGAGGCGGCGCGCGGCACGCACGGGGGCGGGCGGCAGGCACTGATTCGCGGCTTCCAGCAGCATTGACAGGGAACAAGGTCCGGGACTGCAAAAGGTCATGAAAATGTCATAATTGGCGCACCGCCTTGGCGCTCAACCAAACAGCACGATGCCGCCCGGCAGCCGCGTCACGCGCGCGCCATACGCGTCCTGGATCAGGGCGATCACGTCGTCGAGGCGGTCGAGCGAAAAGCTCGCTTGCACGCGCGTGTGTTTCAAGGCGTCGCCATTGAGGATCAGCTTGCCGGGACGGTAGCGGTTCACCTCGTCCACCACCTCGGCCAGGGTGCTTTGCTTGAACACCAGCAAGCGCTGGCGCCACGCGCTGACGTCGCTTTTTGCCACGGCGCGCGCAATGCCGAAATGCTCGGGCCGGTAGCGCAGTTGCTGGCCGGCGGCCAGTTCCGCATCGTTACCGGCCTGCGCCACGCGCAGGCGGCCCGCCAAGCAGGTCACGCACACTTCCTGGCCGAACAGGCGGATATTGAAACGCGCGCTGCCGGCCGACACGGTGCCGTCGCCCGCCTGCACACGCACGCGGGCCGGGCCGCGCAGGCCGGCCTGGAATTCCGCCTCGCCCGCCAGCAGCACCAACGACGCGGCGCCGTCCTGCACGGGCGCCGCGTCGAGGCGCGTCTGCGTATTCATCTGCACCAGCACGCCGCCATCGAGCGCCACTTCGCGCTGCTCGCCCGTGCCCGTGGCATAGTCGGCGGCAAGACCGGCCACGGCCGGCCACAGGTCCGTGGGCGGGCGCAGCACAAGCAAGCCCAGCGAGGCAGCCACGCCGGCGCCCAGCCAGGCGCGCCGCGCCGTATTCACTGGCGCCTGCGCCCGCTTGACGGCATGCGCGGCCGGCGCCATGGCACTCCACACGGCGCGCGCCTCGGCAAACGCCGTCGCATGCCTGCGGCTGCGCGCGCACCAGTGGCGAAATACTTGCGCATCGCGTTCGCTGACCTGGCCCGAGGCCAGGCGCACGACCCACGCCTGCGCTTCCTTCTGGATGACACCCATGTCGTCTTCCGCTTGTTCAATCATGATGTTTAGACGTTTTTCCCGCCCCGGGACCGAAGCGCTGAATGAAATCGCGTCCCATGCGTTCGCAGCAATGTTCGAGGCCGGCGCGCAATTCCTTCTCCACCGTGCGGGCGGAAATGCCGAAGCGCTCGGCGATGTCGCGGTGCGGCAACTGGTCGACGCGGGCAGCGATGACGATGGCGCGCCGGCGTTTCGGCAACTCCTGCAAGGCCCGCTCCAGTTCTTCCAGTTCGGCGCGCGCGCTGAAAGTGCGGGCCGGGTCGGCCAGCTCGTCGGCCATCTCGTACAAGTCGTCGATGTCCGGCAGGCTGAGCAGGCGCGCATTGTCGCGGCGTTGGTCTTCCGCAATGTTGATGGCGATGCGCATCAGATACGCGGACGGGTAGCTGATCGCCTCGGGCGCCGTCATCTTTTCCACTCTTAAATATGTTTCATGTAGCGCATCGTTCGCCAGGTCTTCCGAGCCCAGGCGGCGCTGCAGGTGGCGGCGAAACTGTCCATAGCGTTCCAGGAACAGCTTGCGCAAGGTGGCTTTCAGCAAGTCCGACATCGTCAAGTCGCCCCGGCCGGCAGGTAGGGCGCGCAATCGGCGCCGGGATCGGGGCGCGGCGTCAGTAAAATCGTCAGCGGCTGCGGCAAGCCCGCCGGCGGCGCGCCATCCATCAGCAGACTGCGCAAACGCTGCAGCACGGCGCGGTCGCGCTGGGCCACCCCGCTCCCTTCCAGCACGTGCACGTCGCGCACCTTGCCCCGCTCGTCGAGCCACAGCTGGAAGGCCAGCCGATAGCGGCCGAAGGCGTCCGGATGCAAGCGGCACAGGGCGCGCGTGAGCGAGCGCTGCAGGACGGCCGCATAGCCTTGCAATGGTGCTGCGGCGGGAGCAGTCTCGGCCGGCACGGGTGCCGGCGCCACCGGGGCGTCGGCCAGCGCCAGCAAGGTAAACGCATTGCTGCCGCTGAAGCGCGCGCCCAGTTGCGTGCCGGCCAGCAAGCGCTGCAGCGCTTCGGCCGGCGTGTAGTCGCCGCGCACGGGCGCCGCCATTCTGCCCGCCGCCAGCTGGCTGCTGACGAGCACGGAATACCCGGTCACTTCGCCGAATGCCACCAAGGCCGCGTCGAGCGGCTGGGCGGGCAAGTCAAAGCGCAGGGTCGCGTGCGCGCTGACATCAGCGCCATCCGCGCCGGCGGCGGGCCGCGCGAATGTCATGAATGTCATCAATGTCATCAGCAAGCAGGCGGACAGGGCATTGCCCCTTGCGGCGCGGCGGTGGCTTAGTGTCATTTTCCAGGGGAATCAACGAAAAATCCTGCTCATGAAGTGTCTTGACTGCAATGTTGTCTGCAGAATGGCAGGATGGTAGCTTCATAAAATGACAACTGCATGACATGGCGCCAGCCCCCATCCCGGCCTGTGTCATCGCCGCGACACATGGCCTTGCTATGCTGAGCGCTTCTCCACCGCTCCGGGAGCCGCCATGGCGCGCCTGTTATCACTGTTGCTGTTGGCCTGCGCCGCCCTGCCCGCGCAGGCGGACGAGCACACCGTCGTCGTGAAGGCCGCCGCGCCGCAAAAGGGTTGCGTGGAGGCGGACGCGAATGGCCGGCGCGCGCCATCGATGTCTTGCCTGAATGAAAAATTATTGCCGAATAGCAACACCATGAACGGGCCACCGCCCGCCCTGTCCGGCGCCGAAGCGACCGTGCAGCGGCCATCGAACCAGCTGGGCCTGTACAACCGCGCCGCCCTCGAACACCGCATGGGCAATGCCTTCGGCAAGTCCGTCACGCCGCAGAGGCCGCCAGTTCCCGCGCCCGCCAGCCCGCTGCTGCCGGCCCGTTGAAGCGCTTGTCAACGCACAGTCCATTTGCGCTGTCAAGATTGCGCAATCGCGCCGATTGCGTATCATTCCAGGCTTGATCGCTCTGGAAACAACCATGCTGCCCACTATCGAACAACGCCTTGCCCTTGAACTTGCCGCCAAACCGGTGCAGGTTGCCGCCGCCATCGAACTGCTCGACGAAGGCGCCACCGTGCCCTTTATCGCCCGTTACCGCAAGGAAGCGACCGGCGGCCTCGACGATATCCAGCTGCGCCTGCTCGAAGAGCGCCTGCGCTATCTGCGCGAACTGGAAGAGCGGCGTGCCGCCATCGTGGCCTCGATCACGGAACAGAACAAGATGACGCCCGAGCTGCTCGACGCCGTCATGCACGCGGAAGACAAGACGCGCCTGGAAGACCTGTATCTGCCGTACAAGCAGAAGCGCCGCACGAAAGCGCAGATCGCCATCGAAGCGGGCCTGATGCCGCTGGCCGACGGCTTGCTGGAGAACCCGGAACTGACGCCGGAAATGGAAGCGGGCAAGTTCCTGCGCGACGCGTTTACGAGTGCCGACGGCAACAACCCGGGCGTGGCCGACACCAAGGCGGCCCTAGATGGCGCGCGCCAGATTCTGATGGAGCGCTTCGCCGAAGACGCGACCCTGCTGCAAACCTTGCGCGAATACGTGCAGGAACACGGCATCGTCGAATCGAAAGTGGTGGAAGGCAAGCAGGACGAAGGCGAAAAATTCGCCGATTATTTCGATTACTCGGAAACCATTTCGACAGTGCCCTCGCACCGCGCGCTGGCGCTGCTGCGCGGCCGCCGCGAGGGCATCCTCGACGTCACCCTGCGCCTGGACACGGAAGCGGAAAAACCAAAATGGGATGCGCCGCACAACCCGTGCGAAGGCCGCATCGCCGCCCGCTTCGGCATCAAGCAGCAAGGCCGCCCGGCCGACAAATGGCTGGCGGACACAGCGCGCTGGACCTGGCGCGTGAAAAGCTTCATGCACCTGGAAACGGAACTGATGGGCGCGCTGCGCGAACGCTCGGAACTCGACGCCATCAACGTCTTCGCCACCAATCTGAAAGCGCTGCTGCTGGCCGCGCCGGCCGGCCAGCGCGCCACCATGGGCCTCGATCCCGGCCTGCGCACGGGCGTCAAGGTCGCCGTGGTCGATGCCACCGGTAAAGTGGTCGACACGGCCGTGATCTACCCGCACCAGCCGAAGAACGACTGGGACGGCTCCCTGCATACGCTGGGCCGGCTTGCCGCCAAGCACAATGTGTCGCTGATTTCCATCGGCAACGGCACCGCTTCGCGCGAGACCGATAAACTGGCGCAGGACCTGATCAAGCAGCACCCGGAAGCGAAGATGACAAAGATCGTCGTCTCGGAAGCGGGCGCGTCGGTATATTCGGCGTCCGAATTCGCCTCGAAAGAACTGCCGGACATGGATGTGTCGCTGCGCGGCGCCGTCTCGATCGCGCGCCGCCTGCAAGATCCGCTGGCCGAACTGGTCAAGATTGACCCGAAATCGATCGGCGTAGGCCAATACCAGCATGACGTGAGTCAAAGCCAGCTGGCCCGCTCGCTCGATGCCGTGGTGGAAGATTGCGTGAACGCCGTGGGCGTGGACGTCAACACGGCGTCCGCTCCCCTGCTGGCGCGCGTGTCCGGCCTGTCGGCCAGCGTGGCGCAAAGCATCGTCACCTACCGCGACATGAAAGGCGCGTTCACCTCGCGCGCGGCCCTGAAGGCCGTGCCGCGTCTGGGCGACAAGACCTACGAACAGGCAGCGGGCTTCTTGCGCGTGATGGGCGGAGAGAACCCGCTGGACGCCTCGGCCGTCCACCCGGAATCGTACCCGCTGGTGGAAAAGATCCTGGCCGACATCAAGAAGGATATCAAGGCCGTCATCGGCGAAACGGCCCTGCTGAAAACCTTGAGCCCGGCAAAATACGCGGATGAAACCTTCGGCGTGCCGACCATTACCGACATCTTGAAGGAACTGGAAAAGCCAGGCCGCGACCCGCGTCCGGAATTTACCACCGCCACCTTCAAGGAAGGCGTGGAAGAAATCCGCGACTTGCGCCCGGACATGATTCTCGAGGGCGTGGTCACCAACGTGGCCGCCTTTGGCGCCTTCGTCGACATCGGCGTGCACCAGGATGGCCTCGTGCACATCTCGGCCCTGTCGAACACCTTCGTCAAGGACCCGCACACGGTGGTGAAAGCCGGGCAAGTGGTGCGCGTCAAAGTGCTGGAAGTCGACGAGAAGCGCAAGCGCATCGCGCTGACCATGCGCCTGACGGACAGCGCGCCGCAGGCGGGCAGCAAGCCCGAGCAGCGTGGCGACCGCAACGACCGCCGCAGCATGGCGCAGCACCAGTCGCAGTCGCGCAACGCGCCCGAGCCGGCCGGCAGCATGGCCGCCGCCTTCGCCAAGCTGCGCGGCTAGGCCCATGGCCGCCAGGCATGACCTCGTCATCCTGGCGGTGGACGCCGCCTGCCCGGATGCGCAGCTGCTGCTCGACGCATTGTCGGACGCGCTGCTGCGCATCAATGGCGACAGCGGCCGCTCCTCCTTCGATGCCGAAGCGGCAACGCCGCGCGGCGGCTTTTACCTGGCCCGCGATGCCAGCGGCGCCCTGCTCGGCTGCGCCGCCCTGCGCCCGCTGGGCGAAGCGGACAGTTCCATAGGCGAACTCAAGCGCATGTATGCGCGCCCCGGCAGCACAGGCGTGGGCGCGGCCCTGCTGGCCCATGTGGAGGCGCAGGCGCGCCGGCATGGCTACCAGGCCGTGTACCTGTCTACCCGCGTGGCGAATACCCGCGCCGTGGCGTTTTATGCCAGGCACGGCTATACACCCGTCGTTGCCTGGGGTAAATACGTGGGCGCGGCGCAATCGACCTGCCTGGGCAAGACCTTATAAGCCTCAACGTGGCTGACTTGCCCGATTTATGACTTGAGCGCATACCCGTGCCGTCGTTTTCTTATAAAATGACGGCATCTATTTATTTACCCATCAGAGGCAGCTATGAGCGACGTACAAACCTGGATCAAAGAAACCGTGACGAACACGCCAGTCGTGCTGTTCATGAAGGGCACGGCCCAGTTCCCGCAGTGCGGCTTTTCCGGCCGCGCCATCCAGATCCTGAAAGCGTGCGGCGTGGAAAACATCGCTACCGTCAACGTGCTGGATGACCCGGAAGTTCGCCAAGGCATCAAGGATTACTCGAACTGGCCGACCATTCCGCAGCTGTATGTCAAAGGCGAGTTCATCGGTGGTTCCGATATCATGAATGAAATGTTTGAATCGGGCGAACTGAAGTCCCTGCTGGATGCCTGATAGCCAAACGCAGCGGCCGCGCCGTATCGTCGTGGCCATCACGGGCGCCACGGGCGCCGTGTATGGCTTGCGGCTGCTGCAATTGCTCGGCGCCATCCCCGGCGTCGAGACGCATCTGGTCTTGTCCGATGCCGCTGTTTTGACCCTGCACCAGGAAACGGGCGTGGGGCGCAAGGACATCGAAGCGCAGGCGCACGTGGTGCACAAGCTGCGCGACATCGGCGCGTCGATCGCCAGCGGTTCGTTTCAATCGGATGGCATGGTCGTCGCACCGTGCTCGATGAAGACGCTGGCGGCCGTCGCGCATGGCTTGTCGGATAATCTGATCACGCGGGCCGCCGATGTGGTGCTCAAGGAGCGCCGGCGCCTGATCCTGATGGTGCGCGAAACGCCGTTCAACCTGGCGCACCTGCGCAATATGACGGCCGTGACCGAAATGGGCGGCATCATCTTCCCGCCATTACCGAGCTTTTATCACCACCCGCAGAGCATCGCGGACATGGTCGACCATACGGTGGCGAGGGTCATCGACCTGCTCGGCATCGAACACAGCCTGGCACCGCGGTGGAATGGTTTGAAAAACCCGGACCCGTCAGCAACAAACTGAAAAACTACTGAAAACTACGCACGTCACGATGCCTGACAAAAGCGTAGCGAGCGGCAGTGATTTGTGGCCGAGAAGCGCAACCGTGCTGTAGCACGGTGAGCATCGCCGGCCGCAAAGCGCGACGCGCAGTAGCTTTGGTCAGGCATCCACCACTCAGCGTTTTTCGAACTGAACGGCACTTGCCTGCTTCAAATCCCTGGCTTCTTCAACCATCCTGCGGTGGGCGATCCGTTTGCGCATCACTTCCGCATGTTGCGCGGCAGTCATGGGGGGCACGGTCATCAAGTCCTTCAGCTGCGCGGTATTGCTGTAGTTACTTTTCATAAGACGGCTCAAATGCTCGGCTCCGTAGTGGATGAACTGGCTGCTTCTGATGTGATTATGCGCTGGTATTGGCCGCTGCGCCGCTGCGTACGGGATTATTGTCAAATAATCCCGCTGCAGCGCAACATGCGAGGTCTTATTGTGCGGCAAAATCATGTCTCCAGTATGACCTTGCGCAAATAAAAGGACAGGGGGAGCGCCGCCAGTGAAAGGCGGACGGCGCCGGCCGGGGAGGGCCTGGATGCTTACTTTTGGTAGTTGACTCTCACCAGCATGCGAATAAATTCTCGCGCGATTTGACGATGATGTTCATCTAATCTTTGCAAATCGGCAATTAATTTCACATCGGCGGACTCAAAACGCGATAAAGCGCTGCCCGCTTCGCCATTCGGCGTGGCGCTTTCCGGACCGCCAAAACGCAACCATTCCGCGGGAACGCCCAACCATTGGGCAATCATGCGCAATTTTTCTTGCGTGGGAATTGCTTCACCTACTAACCATTTCCTAGCTGCATGCACAGTAATCGGGCGTCCGTCGAAACGGATGTTGAATTCCCGGGCCAGTCTGGTCGGGCTGTCTGGAGAGTAATGGGCGTTTTTGAGAGCCAACTGAAGTCGCTGGCTGAAGCTTTCGCGTTCGTTAGAAGAATTCATAGGTGTACTATTTCATGTTGTAACATGAAAGTCAGTTTCTTGAATGACCATACAGATTGTTACATTTGAAAAGAGTATCAATTAACAATTAACACTCCAGCCAGGCTTTTCAGGTGAAAAAGTGGGCCGAATTTTCTCTTGCGATTCTGTGTGGCTTCGGGTCAAATTCGCGGCTAGCCTTGATTTTCGCACTGCAGCACGATTCAAAGCCTCGGTTTGGCATTACAACGTACGGTATCGGATAATGCCCTCCTCTACCGATACGCGCAATGCCCATGTCATACAATTTCTCGTAGACAAAGTTTTCAGAAGGGCCATTTTGTTTTCAAAATAGAAACAATCCATACAACGTACTCATAGTGGAACGTTGTTTTTTTGATCGTGGCTATTGGAAAGCATCTGCGCCAAAAAATTTTACTGCCATCACAGCGAAAAGAATGTCGCCGTTATGCCAGGAAAGCTCTTTTTGGTGTCATCTTGGCCACCAACTCTCGATCTTAAGCGCGTTTGTGCAAGAAGAATCAATTTATTTTCAGTAATTGTTGCCTTATTCGCCAAATCCCCCTGCCCACGCCGCCTTTTTTCTTTGTTGCAGCACGGGCAGGGCACGCTACAATAGTATTGACGTTGACGTAAACGGCACTTTGCCACCACCTGCCTCGCCGCATCCCATCTGACGACCGACCACCCATGCAACCGACACCGCCCGCACCCATGACGACCTATACCATTACCGAACTGGCGCGGGAATTCGACATCACGGCGCGCGCCATCCGTTTCTATGAAGACCAGGGCTTGCTCAGTCCGAAACGCGAAGGCGCAGGCGGCCGCAGCCGCGTCTACACGCCGCGCGACCGCACCCGCCTGAAGCTGACCCTGCGCGGCAAGCGCCTGGGCCTGGCCTTGTCGGAGATCAAGAGCCTGGTCGACATGTACGAGTCGCCGAAGGACACGCGCGCGCAGATGGACCGCTTCCTGGGCGTGCTGGCGCAGCACCGGCAAACCCTGGAGCAGCAGCGCATCGATATCGAAATGGCGCTGGCGGAAATCAGCGCGCATGAAGACGCGTGCGCGCGCATGCTGGCGGACTTGAATATTGATAAGGCGCAAACAAGCTAGCAAGGCAAGCGGCGGACACCTGCCGCGCGCGCCACTTTACGTTTACGTAAACGTCACAACTGAGTATCATAGCTTCACTGACCCGGCACCCATGACCGCCACACTTATAACGACGACGAGGACGACATGCTCCATCTCCCAGGCTTGACCTTTGACCACGGCGACGACATCGCCTCCCTGCGCGAAGCGATCCAACAATTTGCCGCCGCCGAAATCGCGCCGCGCGCGGCCGAGATCGACCGCACCGACCAGTTCCCCATGGACCTGTGGCGCAAGATGGGCGACATGGGCTTGCTCGGCATCACCGTCAGCGAAGAATACGGCGGCGCCGGCATGGGCTACCTGGCGCACATCATCGCCATGGAAGAAATCTCGCGCGCCTCGGCCTCCGTCGGCCTGTCCTACGGCGCCCACTCGAATCTGTGCGTGAACCAGATCAAACGCAACGGCACGGCCGAGCAAAAAGCGAAATACCTGCCGAAACTGATCACGGGCGAACACATCGGCGCGCTGGCCATGTCGGAGCCGAACGCGGGTTCGGACGTCGTCAGCATGAAGCTGCGCGCCGACTTCAAGGGCGACCGCTGGGTCTTGAACGGCACCAAGATGTGGATCACCAACGGTCCCGACGCGGACGTGCTGGTGGTGTACGCGAAGAACGACCTGGAAGCGGGTCCGCGCGGCATGACGGCTTTCCTGATCGAAAAGAATTTCAATGGCTTTTCCATCGCGCAAAAGCTCGACAAGCTGGGCATGCGCGGTTCGCACACGGGCGAACTGGTGTTCCAGGATTGCGAAGTACCGGCCGAAAACGTGCTCGGCGGCCTGGGCAAGGGCGTCAACGTGCTGATGTCGGGCCTCGATTTCGAACGCACCGTGCTGTCCGGCGGCCCGCTGGGCATCATGCAGGCGTGCATGGACCTGGTCGTGCCCTACGTACATGACCGCAAGCAATTCGGCCAGCCTATCGGCGAATTCCAGTTGATGCAGGGCAAGCTGGCCGATATGTATTCGACCATGATGGCGTGCAAGGCCTATGTCTACGCCGTGGGCCAGGCTTGCGACCGCGCCACCACGCCGGAAGCCGTGCGCCAGTTGCGCAAGGATGCGGCCGGCGCCATTCTGTATAGTGCAGAGAAGGCAACCTGGATGGCGGGCGAAGCGATCCAGGCGCTGGGTGGCAACGGCTACATCAACGAGTATCCGGCCGGCCGCCTGTGGCGCGATGCCAAGCTGTACGAAATCGGCGCCGGGACCAGCGAAATCCGCCGCATGCTGATCGGCCGCGAACTGTTTGCGGAAACCAAGTAAGCACGGGCGCGCGGGTATCGACTGGGTGATGAGCCATTCATGCGAGCACAACTATGACGCACATTGCCTTCCCCAAATTGCTCTCTTCCCAGATTGCATTCGATATCGCGCGCACCATCCGCGACGGCTTCGACAAGCATTACCGTCTGTTCCGCGAAACGAGCCAGCACGCCAAGCGGTATTTCGAGCAAGGCGCCTGGAGCGCGGCCCAGACGGCGGCCCGCGAGCGCATCGATTTTTATGACAAACGCGTGCAGGAATGCGTGCAGATGCTCGAAGATGAGTACGAAGAGTCGGAGTTGAGCGACGAAGTGTGGCGCGAACTCAAGCTCCACTACATCGGCATGCTGACGGAACACAAGCAGCCGGAACTGGCGGAAACCTTCTTCAATTCCGTCTGCTGCAACATCCTGCACCGCACCTATTTCAATAACGACTATATTTTCGTGCGCCCCGTCGTTTCCACGGAATACATCGAAACACAAGACCCCGCTCCTACTTACCGCGTGTATTACCCGGGCCAGGACGGCTTGCGCGACACCCTGACGCGCATGGTGAGCAACTTCCAGCTGGACTGCGCATTTGCCAACCTGGAACGCGACGTGGCTCAGGTGGAAGCGCGCCTGCAGCAACTGTTCGGCGGCGACCGGATCGAGCCGAACCACCAGCTCCAGGTCTTGACCAGTTTGTTCTACCGTAACAAGGGCGCCTACCTGGTCGGCAAGGGCATCAACGGCAACCGCGAATACCCGTTCGTCGTGCCCATCCTGCACAACCGCCACGGCAAGCTCGTGCTCGACACGGTGCTGTTCGAACAGCAGCAGATCGCCGTGCTGTTTTCGTTTACCCGCGCCTACTTCCTGGTGGATATGGAAGTGCCGTCGGCCTATGTGCAATTCCTGCGCAGCTTGCTGCCGCGCAAACCGCGCAGCGAAATTTATACGATACTGGGCCTGCAAAAACAGGGCAAGACCTTGTTTTACCGCGACTACCTGCAGCATTTGAAACACTCGTCGGACCACTTCGAGAGCGCGCCCGGCATCCGCGGCCTGGTGATGCTGGTGTTCGCCCTGCCGTCGTTTCCGTATGTTTTCAAAGTGATCAAGGATTTCTTTCCTCCTCCCAAGGAAACCACGCGCGCGCAAGTCCAGCAAAAGTATTTGCTGGTGAAACACCACGACCGCGTGGGCCGCATGGCCGACACGCTCGAGTATTCCAACGTGGCCTTTCCCCGCGCCCGTTTTTCCGCGGAACTGCTGGCCGAACTGAAACAGTTCGCCCCCTCACTGATCGAGGAAGACCACGAGCAGATCATCATCCGCCACCTGTACATCGAGCGGCGCATGGTGCCGCTGAACATGTGGCTGAGCAATGCCGAGAAGGAAGGCCGCGACGACCTGGTCGAACACGCCATCATCGAGTACGGCAACGCCATCAAGGAACTGGTGGCGGCGAATATTTTCCCTGGCGACATGCTATATAAAAATTTTGGCGTGACCCGTCATCAGCGTGTCGTTTTTTACGATTACGATGAAATCGAGTACATCACCGATTGCCAGTTCCGCGCCATCCCGCAAGCCCGCACGGAGGAAGAAGAAATGTCGGCCGAACCGTGGTATCCCATCGGCAAGCACGATGTGTTTCCCGAACAATTCGGCACCTTCCTGCTGGGCAATCCCCGCATCCGCAGCTATTTCATGCAGCACCATGCTGACCTGCTGACGGCGCAATACTGGCAGGCGCGCAAGCAGCGCATCGAAGACGGCCATATCGAGGACGTCTTCCCGTATCCGCAGCACCTACGTTTTTGTATGCAGTCACCTTCCCACCCCTCAACCGGAGATCCAACATGAATGATCCAGTCGTAATCGTCGGTGCCGCGCGCACCCCCATGGGCGCCTTCCAGGGCGACTTTGCCAACGTCACCGCCAGCGACCTGGGCGCCGTGGCCATCCGCGCCGCCGTCGAGCGGGCCGGCGTGGCGCCGGACGCCGTTGAACACGTGTTTTTCGGCAATTGCCTGATGGCGGGCCAGGGCCAGGCGCCCGCGCGCCAGGCCTTGCGCAAGGCGGGCTTGCCCGATTCCACGGGCGCCGTGACCCTGTCGAAAATGTGCGGCTCGGCCATGCAGACGACCATGTTCGCGCATGACACCTTGCTCGCCGGCAGCGCCGACGTGGTGGTGGCGGGCGGCATGGAATCGATGACCAACGCCCCCTACCTGGTGCCGAAGGCGCGCGGCGGCTACCGCATCGGCCACGGCATGATCTATGACCACATGATGATGGATGGCCTGGAAGACGCCTACAGCCGCGACGAAAAGGGCAATGCCCGCTCGATGGGCACGTTTGCCGAAGAGTGCGCGAGCCAGTACCAGTTCACGCGCGAAGCGCAGGATGCGTTTGCCATCGAATCGGTGAAACGCGCGCAGGCCGCTACCAAAGATGGCAGTTTCGAATGGGAAATCGTGCCCGTCACCGTTTCCGGCCGCGGCGGCGACACCGTCGTCAGCATCGATGAAGGCCCGCAAAAAGCCCGCCTGGAAAAAATCCCGACCTTGAAAGCCGCCTTCAAGAAGGACGGCACCATCACGGCCGCCTCGTCCTCGTCGATCAACGATGGCGCGGCAGCGCTGGTGCTGATGCGCGAATCGACGGCGAAAAAACTGGGCTGCACCGTCATCGCGAAAATCCACGGCCACGCCACGCATGCGCAGGCGCCGAACGAGTTCACGACGGCTCCCATCGGCGCGGTGAAAAAACTGTACGCCAAAACGGGCTGGAGCAGCAGCAATGTGGACTTGTTCGAGATCAATGAAGCGTTCGCCGCCGTGCCGATGGCCGCCATGCACGACCTCGACATTCCGCACAGCAAGATCAACATCCACGGCGGCGCGTGCGCGCTGGGCCACCCGATCGGCGCCTCGGGCGCGCGCATCATCGTCACCCTGCTGGGCGCCCTGAAGAAAACCGGCGGCAAGCGCGGCGTGGCGGCCCTGTGCATCGGCGGCGGCGAAGCGACGGCGATGGCGATCGAACTGGTATAAGCTCTTCCCGAGCACGGGCGCGCACCATGGTGCGCGCCTTTCATTTTATTTTCAGGGAGAAAACACATGCCTACCGCATTGATCATCGGTGCCTCGCGCGGCATCGGCCACGAAATCGTCCGTCAATACCGCCACGATGGCTGGCGAGTGATCGCCACGGCGCGCACGCCGGACGCTTGCGAGGCCCTCAAGCAACTGGGCGCGGAAGCGCACCAGCTCGACGTGACGGATGTGGAAGGCTGTGCCGGCCTGGGCTGGAAGCTCGACGATGAAAAGCTCGACGTGGCCATCCTCAACGCGGGCGTGTATGGCCCCCGTCACGACGGTTTCCCTGCGCAAGCCGATTTCGACCTCGTCATGCACACCAACGTGCTGGCGGCCATGCGCCTGCTGCCGATATTGGCGCCGCTGGTGGCCAATGCCAAGGGCAAACTGGCCGTGCTGTCCTCGCACATGGGCTCCCTGAGCGAACGGGGCAACCCCAGCGGTTCGCTGTACCGCGCCAGCAAGGCCGCCCTGAATTCCGTGCTGATCGACACGTCCCTCGTGCATGGCCCGCAAGGCGTCAGCTGCGTCGCTTTCCACCCGGGCTGGGTACGCACCGACATGGGCGGCGCCGGCGCCGATATTTCTCCCGAGGAAAGCGCTGCCGGCATCCGCGCCACCCTGGCCAGCCTGCCGGCCACGGACAAAGCCGTGTTCCGCAACTACGATGGCAAGCCCATAGGCTGGTAATTTCCCACACACCATAAAAACAAACGAGACGACGTCCCATGATACTCAATGAAGAACAGACCATGATCCAGGAGGCGCTGCGCAGTTTCGCGCGCGAGCGCCTGGCGCCCAATGCGGCCCGCTGGGACAAGGAACATCATTTCCCGAAAGAAGAATTGCAGGAACTGGCCGCGCTGGGCGCCTTTGGCGTGGCCGTGCCGGAAGCGCTCGGTGGTGCCGGCCTCGACTATGTGTCCTTGGCCCTGGTGCTGGAAGAAATCGCCGCCGGCGATGGCGGCACCTCGACCATCATTTCCGTGAATAATTGCCCCGTGTGCAGCATCGCCATGATGTACGCCAACGACGCGCAAAAGGAACAATGGCTGCGTCCGCTGGCGCAAGGCACGATGCTCGGTGCATTTTGCCTGACGGAACCGCATACGGGCAGCGACGCCTCGGCCCTGCGCACCACGGCCACCCGCGATGGCAATACATATGTCATCAACGGCACCAAGCAGTTCATTACCAGCGGCAAGTATGCGGACGTGGCCATCGTCATGGCCGTGACCGACAAGGCGGCCGGCAAGCGCGGCATCAGCGCCTTCTGGGTGCCGACGAACACGCCCGGCTACATCGTGGCGGGACTGGAACAGAAGATGGGCCAGCATTCGTCGGACACGGCGCAAATCCTGTTCGACAACTGCCGCATCCCTGCGGAAAATCTGATCGGCGAAGAGGGCCAAGGCTACAAGATCGCCCTGTCCGGCCTGGAAGGCGGACGCATCGGCATCGCCTCGCAAGCCGTGGGCATGGCGCGCGCCGCGTACGAAGCGGCCTTGAATTACGCGCGCGAGCGCGAAAGTTTCGGCAAACCCATCTATGAACACCAGGCCGTGCAATTCCGCCTGGCCGACATGGCCACACAGATCGAAGCGGCGCGCCAACTGATCCGCCACGCGGCAGCGATGAAGGATGCAGGCTTGCCCTGCCTGAAGGAAGCGGCCATGGCCAAGCTGTTTGCGTCGGAAATGGCGGAAAAAGTGTGCTCGGACGCCATCCAGGTACACGGCGGCTACGGTTATGTGTCCGATTTCCCCGTCGAGCGCATCTACCGCGACGTGCGCGCGTGCCAGATTTACGAGGGGACGAGCGATATCCAGAAGATTTTGATTGCGCGGGCGTTGTAAACCCGACGCAGATGCTGGGGTCGTACCCTGCAGGGTACGACCCCGGGGTGACGCCCTTGGGTTTTCAATAGACGAAAAAAAAGCCTACTCAGGGTAGGCTTCGTTCCAATGTATTACCAATGCTTTAATCGTGTCATGGACGCCAGTGCTATCTGCAAAGTGCCTCCTGATTTTCGGACTCCCATGCTATCTGCATGGTGACTCCAAGTGTAAAATCGACCATCGTATCCGGAATTACAAAATCCATTTCTTCGCACTGTCACGCCATCGACATTACACCTGTCGGTCGCCGCGCTGAAACTGGATGGTGAGATAATTTGCTGCCAAATCTCAATCACTGAACGGAGTATAGCACAGCCTTTTGTGCAATGCAACAACGAATTGAAGCCATACGTTAAATCAAGTCCTTAGCGCCAGCGGCTTGTCTTCTTCGCCGCCGCGGGCCACTCTTTCGTATTCGGAAATCACTTGCGCCCCCAGCAGCAGCAGGGTGGCGGCGATTTCCAGGCTGAACATGACGACGATGGCCGTCGTCATCGAGCCATACACGACGTTCACCTGCGACAAGGTGGAAAAATACCAGACCAGCACGTGGCGGGCGATTTCCCACAGCAGGGCCGCCGTCACGCCGCCGATCAGCGCATGCGTGATCGACAATCGTCCGACCGGCATGACCAGGTAGATTGAGCTGAGCACGAGGATTTCGCCGCCCAGCCCCAGCAGATACAGCAGCACGCCAGACACGCCTTCCAGGCCCCAGTCGTGGCGCAAAAAGCGCACGCTTTCCTCGCCCATCACCTGCAGGCTGCCCGCCACCAGCGTGATGAGCAAGATCCCCACGCCCAGGCACAGGATGTAGCAGTACGGCAGCACGGCGGAAATGAGGAAATGACGGCGGCGGATGGCGACGCGGTGAATGAAGATCACGCTCATGGCGTTTTCCAGCACGGTAAACGCCAAGGAGCTGAAAAACAGCATGGTCAGCAGCAAGAGCCAGCCGATCACGCCCCGGTTATTGAGGAAATGCGCCACTTCCGCCACGATGGCTTTCGATTGCCCGGGTACCAGCCATTCCAGGTAATGGCCGATTGTCTGCAGCAACTCATCCTGCGCGATCACGTGCGACAGCGCCACCACCACCAGCATCAGCAGGGGCACGATGGACAGCAGCGAGTAATACGCGACGGCGCCCGCCAGCAGCAAGCCCTGGTTGGCGCGGAAACCCTTGAGCACCTGCAGGGCGAAGGCCAGCGGGTGGCTGAGGATGTAGGTACTGGCGTGGCGGTTGATCATGTCGGGAGCGGTGAGGAAGGCGGCGCGGCCTCGTGCCACGCCTTATCACACTAGCATACTGACAATCGCCCCGCTGCACCGTACGCTAGCAGACGGCCGGCTCCAGCAAGGTCAGGGTTTGCCGGTCCGCATCCAGGGTCGCCAATATGCCCATCGGTAGCGTGAACTGATGGCGGATGTGGCCAAACGAGTAGCCGCTGACGGCCGGCACGCTCAAGGGCAGCAAATGCTGGTCCAGGGTGGCATCGAGGGTCAGCGCCGTATCGCCCTCGGCCGCCTCGCAATGCTCGAAGATGCCCAGCATCAAGGCCGCCGCGTGCTTGAAACCGATGGACAGGTCGAGCTGGCACAACATGCGGTCGATGCGGTACGGCACTTCATTGATCTCTTCGAGGAACAAGATATGCTCGCGGAAATCGGCCGCATACGGCGTGCCGGCCAGCGCGCTGACCATGCACAAATTGCCGCCCGTCAAGCGTCCCGTCGCCTGACCACCATGCACGGTGCGGATGGCGAAGTTCGGCTGCGTCTGCGCGCGGCGGTGGTTGTCCAGCGCCATCGGGATCGTGTAGCTGTCTTGCGGCGTCATCAGCACATTGCGCAGCTGCGTTACCGTGTAGTCGGAAAACGTGGATGAAGCCACGGGGCCGTGAAACGTCACCAGGCTCGTCTGGCGGGCGATGGCCAGGTGCAGGGCCGTGATGTCGGAATAGCCGATCAGCACTTTCGGATTGCGCCGGATCAAGGCGTAGTCGAGCAGCGCCAGCAGCGAAATGCAGCCGGAACCGCCACGGATGGCCCAGATCGCCTTGACCTCGGGATCGGCGAACGCCGCGTGCAGATCGTCGAGGCGCTGCTGCACCGTGCCCGCATAGTTGCCGTGTACGGCGCGGATGTTCGCGCCCAGACTGGCGCGTAAGCCCAGCGATTCGACATTGCGCTGGGCCTTGGCGATGGCCTCCTCATCCGTAAAACCGCCCGGCGCGATGATGGCGACCAGGTCGCCGTCGCGCAGGCGCGCCGGTTTGATCAATGCGTGGTGCTGTTGCATGCGTTTGTCCTTCCCTTGCGCGGCCGCCGCCCATGTCGTTGTGCCTGCCGCCCCCACGGTGGCGGCCAGCAAGCCGCCGAAGCGGCGCCGGCTGAGATTGGTCTGACTGGACATGCGGCCCTTTCCTGGAATAAAAACGGCGACGCCAGGCGCCGCCGCACGAGGTTAGCATGCCGACGGGATCGCCGCCGGCATGACCGCCTTACATGAACTTGTACTTCAGCTGGAACGACAGCGAGCGGCCGCGCGGGTCGGCCACGCGCGGGTCCCAGCCGGCGCCCACCACTTCATCCACGTTGTGCGCGGTGAATGGGGGATCGCGGTCGAACAAGTTCTGGATGCCCACGGTGATGGTGGTATTTTTGAAGCCCGTGTACGTACCCGACAGGTTATACGTGGTGTAGCTGGACACGTCCGGCTTGAAGCCCGGCGGCGGCGACCCCTTGCCGCCATTCGGCAACTGGTCCTTGTAGCCCGACGAAAAACTCTGCACCAGCAAGCCGCTCCAGTCGCCGCGCGACACGCCAAAGCTGGCGTTATGTTTCCAGCGCAAATACAGGTCACGCGTATAGAATTTGCCGACCAGTTCCTGGTATTCCTGGCCTTGATATTCGGCAAACTTGAAGCTGTCCATATACGTGCCGTCCAGGGTCGCCGTCCATTTCGCGTCCCGGATCTTGCCTTCGCCGCGCAAACCCACGTCGAGGCCGCGCACGCGGCTGCCTGCCGCATTGATCCAGCCCGCCTGCACGTACTCGATGGTGCCGTCCGGATTGCGGTGGATGTACTGGTTCAGCGCCTGGTAGTTGGCCAGCACGATTTGCGGCGTGCGGTTCAGGATGCGGTCCTTGGTGTTGATGGCCCAGTAGTCGAACGAGGCGGAATAACCCTTGAACGGTTCGATGACAAAACCGACGCTGCCCTGTTTCGACGTTTCCGGCTTCAGATTCGTGTTGCCGCCCGTCTTGTAGTCGAGACGGTCGATGGCGCAGTACTCGGGCACGCCCGGATGCTTGGCGCAGCCTTCCTGGTCGACCACGCCGTTCGGCAATTCCTGGCTCAGCGAACCGGAATACAGCTGCTGGAAGCTTGGCGCGAGGAAACCCTTGCTGGCCGAACCGCGGAACAGCAGGAAGTCGGCCGGCTGGTAGCGGAAGGCCACTTTCGGATTCGTCGTCGCGCCCACCAGGCTGTAGTCGTCGCGGCGGATGGCCAGCTGCATTTCCAGGTCTTTCGTGACCGGCACCAGCAGCTCCGCATACACGGCCTTGACGGTACGGCTGGCATCTTTGAGTGCGGCATTGCCTGGCGACAGCAAAATCTGCGTGGCATCGACGTCTTGCGCGAAGCTGTAGCCTTCGCGGCGCAAGTCGAAGCCGGCCGCCATGGCCAGCGCACCGGCAGGCAGCTGGAACAGCTCGCCCGAGACGGAACCGTCGATCTGCGTCAGGGTCGTCTTGCCGTGCTGGAAGTCGCCACGGAACTTGGTCGATTCGATCAATTGCTTGGCCGCTTCCGTCTGGCTCTGGCCGGCGCCTACCCACGGATTGATGATGCCCGTCGCCAGGGCTGCGTACAGCTTGTCCGTGTAGGAATAGCCATCCGTCAGCTTGGTCTTGGTGCTGCTTTCGGCGCGCGAAATGCCGGCCTTGTAATCCCACTTGCCGAAGTTGCCTTCAAAGCCCACCAGCACGCGGGCATTGTCGGTGGTGTTTTCCTGCGTACGGTTGCCCACGTCATTGGCGCGCCATTTGTAGGAAATCGGCTTGCTCTTGTCGAACGACGGGATGTAGGCCGACAGATCCTGGTAGTACGCGCCGCCGACCGGATACAGATTCTTGTTGGCGACGGTCGCCTGCACCTGCATCGGCGTCAGGATGGCCGTGGCCTTGGTGCGCGAACCGAGCACTTCGACAAACATGCGGTGGTCGGGCGCCAGCTGGAAGGTGCCGCGCGACAGCAGATTGGCCCGTTCGACGGGGAATTGCAGCACATAGTCGGCGCCATAGTCGTAGGCGCACGAATACCTGGTGCGCAGCGGCGAGGTCACGTCTTTCCACAGTTCCGTCTGGTATTGCGACATGCCGGCGATGGTGTCGCACTTGCCCTGGAAGCTCAGCGGATTGGCTTGCAGGTACTTGTTTGGATCGCCCGGCAGCTGAAACGACGTGCCCAGTGCCGTGCCGGTCCCTGCCATCTGGTTGGCAAACGGCGTGCCCGTGGTATCGGGCGACAGGCCGCGGCCCGGCTGGAAGCCATTGACGAAGGAACGGTCGCTGCCGTTCAGGCGCTCGGCCTTGTCGACGGTCAGGCTGGCCATGATGTTGTAGCGGTCAGACTCCAGCGAGCCCGTGCCGGCCAGCAGGGAAGCGCGGCGCGTGGCGCCGCCGCCGGCCTGCGTGTCGTTGGTGGAGACGGACGCTTCCACGCCGTTGTAATTGGTTTTCAGAATGAAATTGATCACGCCGCCGATGGCGTCCGTGCCGTAGATGGCCGAGGCGCCATCCTTGAGAATTTCCACACGAGAAATTGCGCCCAGCGGGATCGAGTTCAGGTCGACCGACTTGCCGCTGGCGCCGTGCGTGGCGATGCGGCGGCCGTTCAGCAGCACCAGGGTGCTCGACGGTCCCAGGCCGCGCAGCGAGGCGAACGAGGCGCCGCCGCTGACACGGTCGGCATCGGCGCCAAACACGTTATTGCCCGAAGTCATGTTATCGGCGCCCGTGCCGTTGGCCGACAGGGTGCGCACCAGTTGCTCGGTCGTCGTGATGCCCTGCTTTTCGATCTGGTCAAAGCTGATGACTTGCACCGGCAGCGCGCCTTCCTTGGCCACGCGCTTGATGCTGCTGCCTGTCACTTCGACCCGTTGCATCGCTGGCGCCGCCGCTTCCTGTGCCATCACCGGCCCCACCACCCCCATCAATGCCACCAACTGCGCTAGTTTCTTCAATTTCACTGGTCTCTCCTTGTTGGGCAATCGAAACTTGAGTTCTCAAGTCCAGGCTGTTTTGTAAGGTCGCGGCGTCTGTCTCGCGGTACATTTTTTTATGACGCCAGCGCTTTACTTTATTTGTTTTCATTTTCAGAGTAGCGCGATGCATCCGGGCCCAGCCAATGAAAAATGCTTTCCTAACCATAACTTTTTGGAATGAATGCCCTTTTCAGCGCCGTGCTCACTTGCCTGCGGGGCGGCCCTTGGCGGGATCGACGTCCAGGTAGCGCCAGGACGTGAATTCCACGGGGTGGCGCCTGTAGTTTTTTAGCCACGGTTGCTGCAGGTCGGCAGAGATGGGATGCGTCAGCAGCACCCACGGCGTGTAAGCGTGGATCAGCTGAAACAGGTCGAAGTACAGACTGCGTCGGCGCGGCGTATCGGATAGCAGGCGCGCCTCCTCATAGCGTTTATTGTAATCGGGCAAGTTAAAGCGGGCATAGTTGGCGCGGCCAACGTTGCCCCCATACAACAATTGCATAAAGTTATCACCATCGGGAAAGTCCGCGATCCAGTTGGTCTCGAACATCTGCACCTTGCCCAGGCGCGACGCCTTGATGATCTCCGTCTTCTTGTCGCTTTTAAATTCCACGCGCAGGCCGATGGCGTTCAGGTTGCGCCGCCACAATTCATCGCGCAGCCGGCCCACCGTGCTCGGCTCCGTGTGCATGGTGAGGATCAAGGGCGTGCCGTCGGGCTGTGTGCGGAAGCCGTCGGGGCCCGCCTTGTAGCCGAAGCGGTCCAGCAGGGCGCGCGCCAGCGCCGGATCGTAACCGACGGGGCTGCGGTAGCTCTTGTCGTAACCGAGCACGTTGGGCGGCAGCGGCGACTGCGCCGGCAAGGCCAGGCCTTTCTTTAATAACGCGATGTCTTCGCGGCTGTTGTAGCTGAGGGCGATGGCGCGCCGCAGGGCCAGCTTGTCCTTGCTCATGCCGCCCAGCACGGGATCGTCCATATTCATCCACATGTAATACGTCTGCAGCACGGGAAAGCGCGTCAGCTGCAAGCCCTTGGCGGCCAGCGCCGGTTTCAGGCCACCGTTTTCCAGCACCATGTCCGTCATCGATTCCGGCACTTGCTCCAGGTAATCGAATTCGCCTTTCAGAAAACCCAGCATGCGCGATTGATATTCCTCGACGATGCGCACCTCGATGCGCTCGACCAGGGGCAAGCGTTTACCCTCCAGCGCGGCGGCGATGGCGCGCGCATCGGCCGGCAAGGCGGCCAGCGCCTTGGTTTCCGTATGGAACACGGTAGGACGGAAAGTCGGGTTGGCTTGCAGTACGATCTTGTCGCTGCGCTTCCATTCCTTCACCAGGAAGGGCCCCGTGCCCACGGGATGGTTGCCGATCTGCCCTGCCGCCGGGTACGCTTCAGCCACTTCGCGCGCCACCACGCCTGTTGCCGGCATGGCCAGGTAGAACAGGAAATTCGGGTCGACGCCATTGAGGCGGATGCGCAAGGTATATTTGTCCAGCGCCTGCAAGCCGGCGATCGGCGTGTCGTAGCTGAATTTGCTTTTCAGGGCCGCGTCGCCCACCAGCTTATCTTCCAGCAAGAACAGCCACGGCGACTTCAGGCTGGGGTCATACAGCCGCGTCAGGCTGTACACATAATCCTGCGCCGTCACTTCGCGCGGCTGGCCCTTGAAGGCGGGATCGGGGGTGAAGAAAATGCCGGGCTGCAAATGAAAGGTATACGTGCGGCCGCCATCTTCCACGGTCGGCAAGCCGCGCGCCGTGTTGCCCTGCAGCTGCACCGGGCGCGCCAGGTAGTCGTAGCGCAGCAAGGGATCGAAGATGTTTTCCATCAAGTTCAGGCTGGCCAGATCCGAGGCCACGGCCGGGTCCAGGCCCGTCTCGCTGGTGCTCAAAAATAAGTGCAAGGTCTTGTTCGCGCGGGCATCGACGGCGGCATGCGCGGGCGCAGTGAAAAGCGTCAACAGGGCCAGGCCGGCGGCGCAGGCGGTTTTGCGTAAAAACATCATCAGTGATCCAGTGCAGACAAGGGTAACGAACAGCGATAAGCGACAGGCATCCCCCACACTACGCGGGCAAGCTACGGGGCGCCAATGAAAACAGGCTGCCAGCTTATAACTTTTTGGCATGCGATTGCTGCATTCTTTCATCAACTCGTATCGGGCTGCCTCTATACTTTGTTTGCAGTACCTTTTCACCTCCCCGAAATACAGAACTGATCGCATATGGCACTTAATTACATCTGGTCCGGCTTTTTCCTCGTTGGCTTCCTGGCCGCAGTGCTGCAGTGGCTGTTTCTCGGCGATACCGATATCTTCAAGCGCATCATCGACGGCACGTTCGAAACCGCGCGCATGGGCGTAATGGATATCGCCCTGCCGCTGGCGGGCGTGATGACCTTGTGGCTGGGCATCATGAACATCGGTGAAAAGGCGGGCATCGTCGGCTGGCTGGCAAAAGTCATCGCGCCGTTCTTTTCGCGCATCTTCCCGGAAATTCCGAAAGACCATCCGGCCACGGGCCACATGGTGATGAATTTCTCGGCCAACCTGCTGGGCCTGGACAATGCGGCCACGCCGTTCGGCCTGAAAGCCATGGAAAGCCTGCAAACCTTGAACCCGAACAAGGAAGAGGCGACGAATGCGCAAATCATGTTTTTGGTGCTGCACACCTCGGGTCTGACCCTGATTCCGCTGGCTATCATGGCGCAGCGCTCCATTCTCGGCGCGGCCGATCCTTCCGACATCTTTATCCCGTGCATGATCGCCACCTATGTGGCCACCATGGTCGGCATCATCACGGTCTCCATCAAGCAACGCATCAACCTGCTCAACCGCGTCGTGCTGGGCTGGATGGGCGGCATGACGAGCGCCATCGTGGCCATGATCTGGTACTTCACGCAATACCTGACGAAACAGGAAATCGAGCTGGTCTCCAAGGTGGTCAGCAACCTGGTGTTGATCAGCGTCATCGCCATCTTCATCATCGGTGCCTTGCGCAAGAAGGTGAACGTGTACGACGCCTTCATCGAAGGGGCGAAAGGCGGTATCCAGACCTCGATCACCGTGATTCCCTATCTGGTCGGCATGCTGGTGGCCATCAGCGTGATCCGCAACGCGGGCGTGTTCAATTTCCTGATGAGCGGCATGAACTGGTTCTTCGCCAACCTGGGCATCAATACGGATTTCGTGCCCGCCCTGCCGACTGCCATGATGAAGCCGCTCAGCGGTTCCGGCTCGAAAGCCATGATGATCGACGCCATGAATACCTATGGCGTCGACTCCTTTGTCGGCCGCCTGGCCTGCGTCTCCCAGGGCTCGGCCGACACCACCTTCTATATCGTGGCCTTGTACTTCGGTTCGGTGGGCATCCGCAAGACGCGCTATGCCATCACGGCCGGCCTGATCGCCGATCTGGCTGGCGTGATCACCGCCGTCTTCGTCGCCTACGTCTTTTTCCACTAAGGAGAGCCATGTTCCGTCCCATCCTCATCGCCGCCTTGCTGGCTGGCATCGGCTTGTCGAATGCACAGGCGCAATTACCCGAATCCGTCAGCCTGCTGCTGCGCAGCGCGAATATTCCCGAAGACGCCATGGGCGCCATCGTCTTGCGCGGCAACACCACCGTGCTGTCGCATGGCGCCGAGCGCAGCATGCAGCCCGCATCCACCATGAAGCTGGTGACGACGGCCGTGGGCTTGGAACAGCTGGGCCCCATCTTCCGCGGCCGCACGGAACTGCGCACCAGCGCCGACGTCATCAATGGCGTGCTGAAGGGCGATTTGATCCTGCGCGGCGGCGCCGACACGGATTTCAACGCGGACGTGCTGGAGCACATGCTGCAAACCCTGCGCAACCAGGGCATCGTGAAGATCAAGGGCGATCTGATCCTCGACCGTCAGCTGTTCCAGCCGGCCCGGCCCGATATCGGCGCGCCGCCGTTCGACGAGTCGGCCGAGTTCCGCTACAACGTCATCCCCGATGCGTTATTGCTGAACACCAATTTGCTCGATATCAATATGAACTCGACGGACCGGCAATTGAGCATCCTCATGCAGCCACCGCTCGAGAACGTCAGCATTACCAGCGACATGAAACTGATCAAAGGCAGTTGCGCCAGGTGGGAAGATGGCTGGCGTCCGCCAGAATACCGGCGCGATGCGAGCGGCAAGCTGCAAGTGATTCTGCACGGCACTTTCCCGCAAAACTGCAGCAAGGCGACCAGCATCAATGTGCTTGACCGCAACGATTATGCGGACCGGCTGTTCCGCGCGACCTGGAAACGCCTGGGCGGCACGATCACGGGCACGGTGCGCGAAGCGCCGTTGACGGGCTTGCCGCCGACGGCCGAGCCGGTCGGCACGCGCATGCTGGCCGACCACGTGGCGCGCGCCTTGCCCGAAGTCTTGCGCGATATCAACAAGACCTCCGACAACACCCTGGCCCGCACCCTGTTCCTGAGTCTGGGCAGCCTGCAAAGCGATGGCTGGCTGGGCAGCCGCCCCGTCGCCATGGCGGCGCCGGAAGACACGGCTAGCCGGGCGCGGCAAGTGATTCAGGAATGGTTTCAGCGGCACCATATCGACACCCAGGGCATGCTGGTCGACAACGGTTCCGGCTTGTCGCGCACGGGACGCATTGCGCCGGCACAAATGGCCGGCGTCTTGCAGGCAATGCAGCAAAGCCCATGGGCGCCCGAGTTCCAGTCCAGCCTGCCCATCGTGGCGCTGGACGGCACCATGCGCAAGCGCCTGCTGAACAGTCCAGCCGCCGCGCGGGCCCGCATCAAGACGGGGACATTAAAAAATGTGGTCGCCATCGCCGGCTACGTACCTGATGCGAATAATCAACAGTGCGTAGTGGTCGCCATGATCAATAGCGACCTGGTGGGCAACGGCAATGGCCGCGCCGCTGTCGATGCACTGATCGAGTGGGTGGCCAGGAGCGGAGCGGTACCGGTGGTTGCCGGTCAATAAAAGGGACACAAAGACAGAAAGGCAGCGCGCAGCGCTGCCTTTTTTTCGTCTGTTGCATTGGCAGCTGAACAGCCGGGGTCAGACCCTCGATGCCGCAAACTCAGGGGCTTGCGCTGTCGCCCAAGGGGGTCTGACCCCAGCCTTCGCTTGGGGCTAACGCTAAAAGCACCAGACGAAAAAAAACCCGACCATTGCTGATCGGGTTTTTCTCTTACTGCGTATAACAAGCCTGACGATAACCTACTTTCACACTGGTTGCAGCACTATCATCGGCGCAAAGTTGTTTCACGG
>Ga0182006_1000283_pt1 | contig 44629 bp, 34 predicted proteins | sample Sormic07211104_1_FD_123022 | JGI IMG/M metagenome (GOLD analysis project Ga0182006, IMG submission 123022) | Rhizosphere microbial communities from Sorghum bicolor, Mead, Nebraska, USA - 072115-104_1 MetaG | ecosystem: Host-associated > Plants > Roots > Rhizosphere | place: USA: Nebraska...
AGAATTTGATCTCTACCAAACCTTTAAGTCACATAGCCAAGCCAGTGCAGCAATAGACCACGCAATCTATAAATATAATAACCTAAGGCTACATGCAAGTTGCAACTACCTAACACCAGAAAACACTCACAATGAGCAAAAAGTAAATCAAAATAAAATAAATCAAACCAATGTAAACAAGTATCAGGAAGAAAACATAACATTGTAAACCCAATACAGTAAAAACAAATTCGATAGTAAACACAAATCAGTAATAAGACTTTTTACTGTAAACTTATTCCAGTATAGGACATTTACCTGTTGTTCGAGACAGGTTAACCCCATGTTTACCCTTTCGTTACCTATTCTTTACCTTTTCTCTACCTTTTGTTTACCTATTCTTTACCTTTTGTTTACCCCGGCGTTACCCTTTAGGTAAACAAAAGGTAATACCGGAGGTCTTTTTATGCCGGAAATAGGGTGGTGCCCGGCGCCAGCTGTCTGCCAGCATGTGCGCAGATTGCTCATCAATTGAGTTTAAAGGTTCATTTTGGTTCAGGTAGATTTATAACCGTTTAGGTAGGTTAAGTCCGGAATAATGCGTTACGAAAGTCCGTAGTTGTACCTGGGATGGATTTAGCGGTTAAACGAGAAATAATATGCTATAAAACAGCCGAATAGCTGGATAATGTTACCATAGGCTTAACCACTAAACCCTGCCCTAACTGGTGATTATATCCGGTTGGAGCAGGGTTTATTAAATTTTGTTTTTTTTCTACACTTTTCTTACTGCCGTTTTTAATACCGAGAGGAGGAAAAGGATCAGAAATACGATGATAACAGGCGCAAAAACTTCTAACCAGCCTATGCGACCGAAAATGATTTTGATGATAAAGAGGATGCCGCTAAAAAGCACCCCCAATAGGATTAGGATTTCTTTAAAACCTCTTTTCTTTGTTTTTCTGGTTCTTCTTTTTGCCACAATATTTTTTTAACTGATTACTTAACGTGCGTTTTAGGTCTTAATTTCGTCATTGCGAACTGGAGAAAGGGCTTTGCGTTGGCGTGAAGCAATCTTTTTGACAATAAATACTTGGTACATTGCTTCGGCTAGCACATATTCAGTTCGCATCCAAGCTATCGGATCATTTATAGCAATGTAATCTCAACACGCCTGTTCTTTTTTCTTCCACTGGCGGTATGGTTTGAGGCAACCGGGTTTTCAATGCCTTTTCCTGTGGTGCTTATCCGGCTTGCATCAATATTTAATGCACTTAAGTGACTTTTGAAGGCATCGGCCCTTGCCTGCGATACCTGCTGGTTTAGGGCTAGCAGACCATCACTGCTGGCATAACCATCAATATGGACGGATGCCGCAGGGTTTTTGATCAAATAATTCACAATGCGCCTGATCAAAGTTTCATTTACGCTTGCAAAAGATGATGAACCCTGTACAAATGTTACCGGTATAGTATGGTTTAAACCCCTGATCGCTTTGGCTGGTAATTCAGCATGAACTGTATTTTGGTGGGTTATACTGATCGAATCTTCTTTTACTGCCGGTGATTTTACCTGGGTAACAGCCTTGGTATCCATACCGCCAGCTTTTTCTTTGGCTGGTGTTCCAGGAGCAAGAACTGAAGCCGTAGTTGAAGAAACGTCAGGTATAGGTGCTTTTACTGCAGGATCTGTTTTTCCTGTTGCATAATACCAGATGCCGCCACCAACAACCAGTACGCCGAACAAACCGATCAACCAGCGCTGCGATCTGCCAGCAGGTTTTTCGATCTTTCCCTTTGAAAGATCAAATTTGGATGGCGCTGTTTCAGCACCATCGTTTTTATTTAAATCGAATGCCATAATTTTCTATTTTTAGGTGTACATATCAACCAAAGTTTGCAAACTGCCCGTATGCGCCCTGCCCATCGCTTCAAACTCCCAGCTTTCGCCAACACGGAATAAACGCCCAAATTCAACGGCATCTTCATTGGTATACTGATCTTTAAGGTCGTAACGCAATATTTCCAAACCATTGCTTTCATCCACAATCCTGATGTAGCAGTCGTTTACTTTTCCAAAATTTAGATCCAATGTTCTCCGGTCTTTCTTATTGTCGTTCGGGTATTTACAGATGGTACAGCAGATAATAATCTGCTCCACCTTAGGGCTAACTTTTGATAAATCGATAAACATATCTTCATCATCGTCGCCGTCACTTCTGCTCCCGTCGGGATCATCAATAGCGCCGATAATGGCGCCGTCTTCCGTAAACGGCCTGAAGAGGCCTTTCTCAACTTTATCCTCAATTTTATTCCCCATTCGGATCTGCCCGTAAAACGTAAAGTACGAATCGGAAGGGATCTTGAAATCGCCTCCGATCGAAAATGCCGAAACATCGAGATCAAACTCCGGACCGCCCGGTTCTTCGTTAGGATTCCAGCCCATTCCGATTTTTACAATCGTGAGTCCGGGTGCTGCCTTGGATAGTGCGAACCTGTCGCCCTTATTTAAATTAAAACTGCTCATTTATTGATATAATGCTATTAGTGTATTCAAACCGCCGGAAAAGGCCTGGCCAAGGCCCTCTACATTCCATGCTCCACCGTTTCTGGAAAGGGAAGCAATCATGATGGAATCTTCATTTGTAAATTCATCTTTAAGCAGATAATGGCATAAAACCGACTGATCAGCACGGTTTCTGATATTGATGTAGGAGTTTTGAACGTGGCCAAAATGGTGTCCTCTTTCTTCACTCTGATCAATGGTTACGGCGAAATACAGGAACTCTACTTTCGGATTTATTCTGGATAAATCGATGTGGATTACCTCATCGTCTCCATCGCCTTCGCCGCCCCTGCTGTCGCCCGGGTAATGGGTAGAGCCATCGGGACTGGTACTGTTATTATAAAAAACAAAGTATTCATCAGCAAGGAGTTTGCCGTTTTCACCCAACATAAATACGGAGAGGTCAAGGTCTACCGGGTGTCCGTTTATGATTGCGGTGTCCCAGCCCAGGCCTGCAATAATGTGTTTTAAGCCAGGTTCTTCCCCGATCAGGGAAACAGGTTTTCTTTTTTCTATTTGTATAGCCATTTTGCGAAGTTTTTTAGATTTAATAAGCCTTAATTCTTTTTTGGAGGTAATGGAGGTGGTTTTACGGGATTGTTTTTAGTATTCGGTGTTGCTTTTATTTCTGGCAACCTGGGAATGTTTATGGGTTTTGGAATATCGCTTTGTTTTCTTGGTGGTAATGGCGGTGGCAATTTTGGTGATGGGAGCGGAGGACGAACCAATACCGGAGGCGCAGCAGGTACTTTTGCTTCAACTTTATAACCGCTATTGGCAATTGCCTGGAAAATAGCCAGCATGGTATCTTTAACATCAACAGGCTGTAAGGCCGTAACATGATGATACTTTTTCAGCAGTTTATCAGAAAAATATGCTGTGCTGATTTCTTCTGATCCCAGCAGGATTGTGACGCCATCTGCCTGCAGATTGTTTGCCTTCAGCAGATCGTCTATTGCGGCAAAAATCATCCCGTCATTGGCATAATATTGCAGCCTGTCGTTCAGATTTCTTTCTCTTACATTAAACCAATACCGGTTTCCATCAGACAGTTCGGCTTCACCTTTAATAATCGGACTGATGTTTTGAAGTAAAGCCGCACAAAAGGGAAGCAAAAAAGCGATTTCCGCATCTTTATCAACCGACAGGTAGGAATTTTGCACGATAACATATTCCACAATCATATCGGCCAGGATTTTTACCCTCGGGTCGGCCCCCTGACCTACCAGTTTGGCCGATCCGAGAGGTTCTGCCCTGATGTTTTTGTAGAGGTTTAAATAAAGTACATCATCAATACCATTCATAAATAAAATGGCCTTGGGGTTTGGCAAAATCTGCTTTTGGGAGAGTATATTAAAAAGGGTATGGTGATATTCAATACGGCCTAAATTGAAATAACCCGCCTCCTGAAACAGGTTTTCGATCAGCGATTTCTCATTGTCTTCAATATCATCATCAAATAAAAAGCGCAAAGGAAACTGCTGCCTGTACGATTCGATAGAATCTGATTTGTACAATACCGTATTTAAAAAGTGTGATAAGTATTGTTCAACACCGTAATAAAACAGCTGCTTAACCGGTTTTTTATGACCATATATACTGAAATGTTTAGCCGGATCTTTTACAATTTCGAAATAATTACCATAAGCGTAAGGATCGTTTCTGTAAAAGCGCTCCCTTGCCGCGCCACCAAAAATAAAATCGTTGCCATTTACATAAAAGTACAGGGGAACCTCATTCGATTCCCTCATTTTTAATGGGGCATAAGGGTTACTGTCTGATTGATACCAGAAAGTAACCGTCCGCTTCGATATTTTTGCCAATACACAGAATCCCATCGCCATTATTGTTTTTGAATACCCTTAAGCAGGTGTTTTTCAAAGAATTTCATCCCTTCCAGAATGATGATCGGTGCTACGTAATCGAAATCTTTCTGATCATCGTGTTTCCGCTTTTGTGCTTTGATAAAATCCGGCTCTCCCTTGATATAGTTCTCAATATTCATATCCTGAAAACCGGCCATAAAATCTGTTGCATTCATTTTTAAACCGAACATCCCGGATGATACCTTGTAAAACAGATCGGCAAAATCCATAAACCTTGGGCAATGCGGTTTGCCTTCCTGCGGTAAACAGATAAAATGATTGCCAATATGCTCCAGCATTTCGGGCGTAATGGAATTGGTTGACTCCAGGTATTTAAATTCGCCATTTGGCGTAACCACACAGAAATTATCCTCGCCCAATATCTCAATGGCCTGCTTGTTGGTGGGTACCAGAATGCTGGTGATGTTGGTGGGGATGGCCAAACCTTTTGATACCTCGTATTTAACATCCGCATTATCTGTACCGCGGTGTGAATTGATATCAATTATTTTTAAAGGGATTGTAGTAATCGGACTAATGGTTTGTTTGGCCACGGTTTCTCCACCCATTCCCCTGATAAACATCTGCGTATAATAATCATCTGCTGCAGCCGGATTTACCGCGTTAAACCAGTCGAATATCCTTGCGCCTTTCCCTGCAAATGCAATTTTTATTTTCGGTGGAATGGCTTTAACCGCCGGAGGTGCATCTTCTGATTTTACAATTTCATTCCGCAGTTTATAGGCCAGCTGACCTGCGTAAAACATAATCAGGCCGGTTACATAAAGGTTAACGCTCATCATTTCCTTGCACTCCGCAGCAATCAGGAGGTAAAAAGTTTCAAAATCAGAAGCTTCTAAACGGTCAACCACCTGTTCGAAATAATAAGGCGCGGTATTTTCATTAAATTTGGGTGTGCCGGAATTTAACCCCTGAATCGATATTTTTTTCTTTTCGCAGATCCGGAGCAGTACGTTTTTAAAATTGGGCGAGAATTTGGTGGCCTGCGCCACACGTTCAGCCGCAAAACGGATGGAATTCTGTTTGATCATGGCTTTTCCGCCCTCCATCTGGCATAACGCGGTAATATCTGTTGTACTGCCACCAATATCAAAACAAAGCACCAGCTCTCCGGGATTAATGGAGTAGCCTCCATTCGGGCGTACCAGGTAATTGGCTACGGCACAGGCTTCTGACAACGACTCCTCGTTACCTAATTTTTTGAAATCGAATCTCACCGGACCGGTTTCCGTTTTGATATCTACTGCTGTAAGCGTTTTTTTAGCATCATTCCCCCATCCTGTAACTACCTCTGCTTTGGCCTGTTCACCCCAGGCACTATTGCCAGTTGAGCCCCATGCCGGTGTTGTAGCCGCAGGTGCTGATGCCTGGCTGCCCCATGCACCAGATTGAGCTAAAGATGACCCCCAGCTGCTGTTGCCTGATGTATCGCCGATATCAGAAAGATCGGAAGGAGGGAAGGTTTTTAATTTAACGTTGCTTTCAATCGGTGATATTTCTTTAAGCGAATCCCATATGCCCCGGTACTCGCTTAATAATTCTTTACCCATTGATGAAGGGTACGACCATTTTAAGGTATGCGGCTCATGCCCTTCAATAAATAACTGCGCATAAACATGCAGCAATAGGGTACTTAAATAGGCTGTTTTATAGCTCTTGTCAATCTGCTGGGTAGACCATTTCATATTGTACACCAGCTCGGCCCTGCCAATGCGGTTATAACCTAAAATGTAGCGGTTGTTTTCTGCATTTTCAATAGGGAGGTTTTTTTCAAAACAGGGGAAACCACCCTTTACGGCCTGGGCCATTAACGAGTTAACCTGGATGTTGCCATCATTTACTACTCTTCTGGAATCGTGGATAGTTAATACTGATTTAATGGAATTGGTGAGGATTTCGTCGTTCTGAAAAAAGAAAATTTCATCCTCAACAGCTGGGCGTTCGTCGTTATTTTTACTATCGGTAGCCAATAATGATACCCTTTTGTTGGTGAGTTTCAGGTTTTCGCAAACCTCGTTCCGCTGATCGGAAAAGTAAGCAATAGATGAATTTGTACTACCAAAATCGACCCCTAAAAATGCCGGCGACAAGGTCCTTGGCGCGTTTAACATATTTATCGGTAAAGCCTGGGTATTGCCTGACCCATCATAACGAATGATCCCAAAGCCGCAATCAACTCCTGCCTGCGAAAATTTTACACCTTTAAAAGGTTTATTGCTTTCGTATATCTCGTACTTATATTTATTGTCGGCCACCGCATTGTTGGCTGCAACGTGTAGCTGCGCTTTGATGCTGCCATATTTTTCGGAGATTACCGCTGCCTTTCCATTATTGGCCAGGTATAACGGAATGCCCTTTTCATCCAGCACAATCCTGAAAAAATCGTCATCCATATTTCCGATAAATGGCGTAGCCTGAAACCTGGCATCGTTATGCGGTATTTCGGAATACAGAAAATAGCGGTTCCATTGTTTGGATATAAAATTAGGCCACATTAAAATATCCTTACCGCTGATCGATTCGGAGGTAACCCTATAAATAACCTCTTTAACAATCTCATTTCCGGTTTCGGTATATAACGTTAGCTGAACAATCAGTCGTTCGCCATCTTTATCTGCCGGATCGTAAATGGCAGTAATCCGCGATTTTACGTTCGATGATTCGGAAATGCCCACCAAAGCATCGAGTGTAGCACCAAAAACATTTAGTGCCAGTGGCGTTAAGGGCAAGGTAAAATAGGCATAGCTGTTTAGCTGTCCTTTGGTTTCGGCAGCCAATAGCAGTATAGGTTTTGATTTCAGGAAATTCCGGGTTTCCATGCCGTCTCTGCCAAAATCGACCTGAGCAATCTCAGTAGTATCCGGAAGCAATAAATCTTTCGGATCAAACAGGATACTACCTTCTTTCGATTCGTTGTAGATCATTCCTTCTGAACCGAACAAGGCTGTAGAATAGTTAAAAAGAAGGCTAAAAGGATAATTGAATAAGGAACCGACTTCGGGCGGGGTAGATTTATCGAGTTTAGGGTAACCCTTTGTCTGCTGATAAATGACCATCTCTTCCATCCAGGCCTGAATACAGGTTGAAACATTGCCATATTGAGGCCTGATCAGTTCGTCTACACCGGCATAATTCTGCCTGAACCTTTCAATGTTATCTAAAATGTGCCTGGCATAGCCATAAATTGCAGAGAGCTCCTGCGGATTCATTTCCGACTGTAAGGGATCAATAAATTTTCCGTTCTGTACATTGATGAAAGGAAATTTTTCCCTGATCTGGTAGGATACCGAAGTAAAAACAAAACCATCAGGTGAAGTGCCACCGATAACATGGCCTTTAAACGAAATAACATCAATAAAGGGTATCCTGTCGGTATTATTGGCCAATGACTGATCGCACCACAAAGGTTTACGCTCAAATAACATATTGCCAAAAGCACCAGTAGGCTCGTATAAATTTGCAGTTGTACTTAAATGCTCACCATCTGAATAAGATAGATGAATTCTATTCACTTCCAGGCCTTTATAGTTTAAGGCTACACAACTGATCAAACCTTTCCATTCACTGATCAGCGACTTATAAAACAACATTAAACCTGACGCTTCGGCGTCTTTATCCCGGAAGTTGTCTATGGCATTTTTGAATAAATTAGCCCGGGCAAAAACAGAAGGTATACCCGATACAATTGTTCCGATATTAACAGCAGAATTACCGTCCTCACCCACAGCGATTTCGGGGATCAGGATGTTTTTCGTAAATACTTCCAGCTGCGGAATTTTATCCCATGCAAATTCGACGCCGTTTGGCTCTGTTTTGGGATGAACTTTTATCGCCAGGGCTTTGATTCTTTTATCAGACATGGTGCTTTAGTTTATATCGAAGTTTTGTGAAATGGTAAGTGCGTTAAAAATGTGCGCGAGGAATTTCTCTTTGGTGGTATTTACCTTTTGCTCTTCTTTAGGATTCGTGTTGATCAGATTCTCCACGAAAACGTTATATCGATCGCTAAAAAACCGTCCTTTACTCCAATGGTGTTTTTCATCAAGGAAAATGGTACCCACATCCAGTTTTTTTAGTTCGGAAGGGTTATCCGGAAATGCCTTGCTATCAAAAAGGAATCTGCCAGGGGTAACAGAATTCCTCACCTGATAAAGCCAGCCCGGTACAAATCTGGCATCTTTAAAGGTGTAGGCAAAGAGTTTAAAATATTCGTTGATGTCTTTGCATTCCGCATCAGTAATGGTACTGTATTGGTTGAGTTTTTGATTCTCGCATTGTTTAATGAAACCTTTTATGCCCGCATCATCAAAAGCGCCACCGTTTTTGGTCAAGGAAATGTGTGCCAGGGAGAAAAAAGCACCCAGTTTATTTACAAATATTTCACCTGATTTATTTTCGTTTCCGATAAAGTCGTCAAAAGAAAAATTAAACGAATTATCTTTAAATTCTACCGCTTTATAGAGGTACTCTGCTTTTGCGCTGTTAAAACCATCATTACGGGTAAAAAAATCGTAAGCAGCACAGGCACATAACAGTTCTGTAATATGGCATGGGTTTTTCTGCTCACTCCCACCGGTGATGGTTTGATTAGACATATTGTTGCCATCAATTTTCTTGCTTTCTATCGGCCAGCCGATATGGTAAAGCAGTTTATAACACCTCTGAACGGTAGGATCGCTTTGGTAAAACTGCAATGCTGCCTGGCTGTTTAGCGGAAAAAACGATGAATCGGCAATTACGCTATTGGCTTTGCTGGCTTTCTGTTTATCATCTGGTTTACCAAAAGTGAAATACTCCGTTAATAAAGTAGAACCAAATTTGGCCTTGCCGAAATCGATACTAGCCTTGCCGTTTGACCGGATTTTCACAAAGTCTTGCAGTGCTTTCGGGATTACGGGGATAGATGAGGCACCAGTACCACCGAATATAGAACCAAAAATAAAAACCCTTGCATTTGCGCCTGCCCCCTCCAGTTTGCCCATAAAAGTATCCAGTTCGCGTTCCTGCGATTGTACTGCAGCACCTTTAATGATATTGCGGGCAGCTTCTATAATGCCATGGTACATCAGCATAGAGCCGAGGTGGGTTTGTGCCCGGTAGCCATGGTCTAAAGCAAATTCCTGTACCGAACTATTATCCAAAAACAGGTCAGATATTAATTTATTGGCTTTCTGCTGTTCGGGCGAACCTGTTGTAATTTTACTGATGTTTTTATAGGTTTCTCTTCCCGGACCGGCATAATTGGTGAAAAACCGGTGCAAATTCAGTTTTGCGGAGAAAAAAGTATTTGCATTTGGCGTTCCGCCCACGCTGGCACCGGTTGTTTTGATCCGGTTGTAAAGGCCGATCAATTCTTCAACCCTTCCTTTATTCCCATTATTCTGGTCGGTATCAAGCGTGAGGATTTCGATTTCCTGATTATCGAACATCCCGATTCCACACAGGTGGGTAAAGGCTTCCAAACAACGCATCCCGGTACCGCCTATGGCGATGACGAATAATTTATCCATTGCTATTTTAATTAGGGGTTAAAACCAGTGCCCGATTTTTCCGGTGGCAAATATTTTGCTCATTACAAAACCGATGATGATGTAAAGCATAAAACCGATAGCGGTACCAATACTCAAGGCTGTTACATAATTATTAACAACCATGATGTTGGCATCAGGCTTAAATGCATAATAGCCCAGCAAAAAACATACTGCCGGATTTAGGATGGCCAGTACCCAGAACCAGGTTTTACGTGCCTGCGGATCTTTAGGGTTACTTCCGCCTTCAAATTTAATGGCGTTTGCAATGATGGCCGATAAAAGAAGAAAGATCAATGCGGTAATGATCGAGATGATGTAAGCTGAAGCTGATTCCATTTTAGAATTTATTTTAATGATTTTAGATTACTGTTTAGTTTTGATGTAGTAAGTGTACACTACCTTATCTACAGGTTTGAGTTCCTGTAAAGTGTTTTTGATCGATTCTGACAAAGCGGTATTGGGGGTATTTTTTGCGTTTATCCATTCGAACTTCGCCATTTTAGCGCCCTTCAGATTTGGTGTAGCGGTTTTTGATAAAATATCTACCCTGATCAGACCATCCGGATCAGGAATGTTGGCTATACTGAATTTAGGGTCGAAGGAAACACCAAATTCTATGTGTTTTGGGTTGGATGCCCTGGTATTGGTAAAAAGGGTTTGGTTAAGGGTAAAAACCTCATTAAGCGGGTTTGATGCCTGTGCTTTATAAATCCATTGTTCTTTTAATTTTCCATCGGCGTTGTAACAGGCCAGTGCAATGGCATCCTTTTCCTGATCAGAAAACTTAGCCTCGCCATTATTGCCTTTGCTTAATTTAGGGTGGTGTTTTTTAGCTTCATCTGCTTTGGCAAAGTTTTCGAAATCAGTAGTTACGTCGGAAACTTTTACGCCGAAGTTTCCAAAAGTGTAACTATCTTCGTTACTCAGGTCTATAAAAAGTTTCCTGAAAAAATCGTTAAACTGGTTTTGTGCGGCATAAGTGCTGTGCAGTTGATCGATGCTTTTCCAATCTAATCCAAGAGGATAAAATTCAAAGTTATGTCCGTTTTTAAGACCATTAATATAGCCCTCTTTTAAATCGAGTACATTTTTGGCTTTGTCTGATTTTGCGCTTTCATCATAAAAAATACCTCCTGATGTTTCTGAAGGATAGGCTGTAGATAGCTGATAAGTACTGTTTGATAAATCAAACCGGGTTGTTGATGGCGAAAGTTTTGATTCGAGTTTTGAAATCAAACTCCCTGCATCCGGATGACCGTAACTGAATATGGTGAAATAGAGGTGTTTGTTCGCCTTACCTTCTTGATAATCGGCAATAAAGAAGTGAATGGAATTTCCTTTTTCAAGCCATTTGGAGAATGGGATTTTTAGAAAGGCGGTATTGGTCACCTCGACGTTTTTTTGCCACTCTTCGAAATCGGTAATCAGCAGTGCATCGCCATTACCGGCCACAATTTTTTCTACCGATGATTGCAATGGCGCCCAAATATCAGCGTATTGTTTTGGGTCGCTTACCTGCTGCCCCAGCTCGGTAGTGTTGGCTACATTGAGCAATGAAATTTTGTTGGAGCCCAATTTATAAACTTCAAATTGCTGTGACAGGATGGTATTGAAGCAGGCCGACATCATGCTTTTAATTTTAGGATCACTAAAAGCCTTGTTTATTCCGGAGGAGAAATCAATATAAAGTGCCGGAGTACCTTTCTCGATCTCACTCCCTGGAGTATTGGCGTTATGATATGCTTCGATACGTTTTCCTAAATTCTGATCATAAAGGTTAAAATTCGTAGCTGTGAAGGGATCTTCCGATTGGGATCCCACGGAACCTTTACAAGCTGAAATTGCAAATAGCCCCAATAATCCCATGATCCTGATAAAGTTCCAGGTATTGCCTGTTTTCATAATTTATACGTTTTAGTGCTTTGAGTATAGTTTAGTTGACCAAAAGTATAAGCACGGCAACGGCAATCCTTACGGAAAACCGTAAAGAGAAATTATAGGCGATAAAAATTTTGATTTAATTTTAAGAAACCCCAGCACGTTTCCGCGCCTTCGAACCAATCACCTCAGGTTAACCCTTCTATATCACCGGCATATTGCGTTCAAGGCAGATGTAAAAGACTTAAAGCCAATTAAAATTTACAATCAGTTGGTTTCACATAATACAGAAATATTATTAATATCATCCCCTTAAACAAAAAAAGCCACCCCAAAGGGCAGCTTTACTAATTTGATTGATATTTTCTATTTTGCTAAAACCATCGCGTTTTGTTCTGCTTTCATAATCGCCTCAGAAGCATATGATTCTGATTTAAGACTGGCAAAGTCTGCTAATTTTACGTTTTTCATATTGCTTGCAACCATCGTACTTTGATCAGCAGTACCATTTAATTTTAATACCGCATCTTCCTTAACGATGGTGTATAAACTGCCAGCTGTAGTTTTAATCTTTGCAGTAGCACTTTGGCTCAAAAACAACTGAAGGTTTTTTACATCAAAGTTATTACTGGTTATTACAACCGACTGGCCATAAGCTTCAATTCTTTCTAAATCTTTTACGGTGATATTAAGTGTTACCTGACCGGTTTCCATTGAATTGACAAATAAGGTTGTTCCATCAGTGGTTACCGAAGTTTTTGCAGCATCGTAGTTGCTTGTGCCTTCTACATGTTGCTTTTCGCCTTGGGTTAGGATAAGTTTTACATTACCACTTACCCAGATCCTGTTGAATGTTGATAGTGTGGACGTTTTTGTTTCTGCTTTAACAGGCTCAGCGGCAAAAGTTACCATTGCTGATGAAGCGAATACTACTGCTGTTAATAATGCTGCGAATAAGGTTTTTGTTAAGGTTTTCATATCTTTAATATTTTAAGTGCTTGTTATTGTTTTGTTATTAAGACGCAGCTTACCGCCAAACGTTGCAGGCAAAAACCCGCCATTATACCATTAACCGTAACTTCTAGACCAACGCCGGTAATTTCTAGACAAACGCCTCTTAAATTTTTTCCTTATCTTCCTTAACGCCGCTGATGTATTTACACCTGATCGTCCATCTCCGCCACTCATTTAAGGTATATGATGTTACTCATTTGGCATTCACATATCATGAATAACGCGATTGTATAGCTACTGGTGATGTAAATCTCTCATTCACTATAAAGCACAGATGAGCTACAGAAGCAAATTAATTGAGCCGTACAAGCAATTGATTGAGGGTTTGATCACGGATATTTGCATTATGAAAAACATCAATAAAATCCAGTTAGGCCAGAATGGCCCGTTGGTATCCGCTCTTGGGCTGGGCTGCATGCGCATGTCGTCGGTTTGGGGAGGACCGCAACCTGATGAAGCGGAAAGTATGGCTACGATAAAGCAAGCTTTGGATCTCGGTATCAATTTCCTGAATACCGGCGATTTTTACGGCGCCGGACATAACGAAATGCTAATTGGAAAAGCAATAAGGGGAAGGCGCGATGACGCTTTTATTAGCGTGAAGTTTGGGGCCATCTTTCACAACGGCCAATGGCTAGGGCTCGACCTTAGGCCGAATTCAATCAAGAATTTCATTAATTACTCCCTAACCCGGCTTGGCATTGAAACCATTGATCTCTATCAGCCCAGCCGGATGGATAACAGTGTACCTGTGGAAGATATTATCGGTACAGTAGCCGACCTGGTTAAGGAAGGCAAAGTTAAACACATTGGTGTATCTGAAATTACCGCAGCGCAACTCCGTAAAGCCAATGATGTTTACCCCATAAGTGCACTGGAAATTGGCTATTCTCTAGCTGAACGACAGATAGAAAATGAATTGTTACCCGCAGCCAGGGAGTTAGGCATTGCTGTTGTAGCTTTCGCGAATACAGCGGAGGGTTTGCTCACCGGCGAAATGACTGCACCACTTCCGGATAACGATTACCGGAACCATTTCTCCCGTTTCCAAAATGAAAACCTGGTGCACAATCTTGAAAAAGTGGAGGTGCTGAAGCATTTAGCCATTGCAAAAGGGATTACGCCAACACAGCTTGCTATTGCCTGGGTAAAAGAGCAGGGGGATCAAATCATGCCGTTGGTAAGCATGAGCAGGAGATCGCGTTTGCCCGAAAATATCGAAGCAATGGAAATCAGCTTTACCCCGGAAGAAATGAATACATTAAACACTACTTTTGCAATAGGGGCCATTAAAGGTGGTACCTATTTAGAACGATAAATGGAAAGTCCGGCAGAAATCCTTCCTGGTGTAATCTTTTACTCTTACCTCTCAACCGAAAAGAAACAGAAAGCTTGCTTTTGGAATCATCATACCCTGATACTACAGGTTTCAGGTCAATTTACATTAGAAACTTCTGCTCAAACGATTTCGATGGGTGCAGGAGAAATGCTGTTGATTGGTAAAAATCAATTGGGTATGCTAACCAAAACACCTGGTTCCGGAGGCAGCTATGAAACGATTGTGATCTCACTACAGGAAGATTTAATGCGCAAAATTGCATTGGAGGAAAGGCTTGAATCTGGTGGAAAATATATAGGTCTGCCAAACCTCCTGATTCCCTCCAATGAATTTTTGCAGGGCTATTTTCATTCCATCGTTCCGTATGCCAGAAGTTCAGGAGCCTCCATGACTGATGAAATGGGTATCTTGAAAGTAAAAGAGGGCGTTAAATTATTACTTCTGGCGATGCCGATATTACGAAGTTTTTTATTTGATTATTCAGAACCCTATAAAATAAATCTGGAAAAGTTCATGCTTAATAACTTCCAGTTTAATGTTCCGGTAGAAAAATTTGCCCAGCTCACAGGCCGCAGCCTGGCTGGTTTTAAACGTGATTTTCAAAAAACTTTTTGCCTTCCGCCTCGCCAATGGTTGCTCTCAAAACGGCTGGATGCTGCAAAATTTTTAATTGAACATAAACATCAAAAGCCTTCGGCCATCTATCTGGATTTGGGCTTCGAAAGTCTTTCCCATTTTTCACATGCCTTTAAAAAGAAATTCGGACTAGCGCCAAGTGAGGTTATTCACCTCGAAACAGTAAAAAAAGCATAATCTCCATGCATTAAGAGCGTGGTACGGTGTAGGCATTCTTAAAACGAACGACGATGATTCTTGATAGCTTGCGGCCAAAAGCTTACCAGTTCTCAAAAATGGCTGTAGCGTTGGCTCTACTTTTCTAATAACCATGCTTTAGCGGCGTCAATCACACGATCATTCCTGGTATTAGAAAGGTCGTCAATAAAAACATCGGGTTTAATGTTTTCTGGATAGCCTTTTCCGGTTCGGTCAGCTACGTAGGTTCTGGCCAATTGCAGCTGGTCACCATTGGAAAGATTAAAGGTATAATTAGCTGTGGTATACCCCGCCGATGTTTGCCCAAAAGATTTAACATTGGGCAGTCCGAGTAGCGAAACTACTGCCATCTCGCCGCTGCTTCCGGTTCTGGCATCCAGCAACACAGCGATTTTTAGTGAGTTGTTTTTAACCTTATAAGTGCTGATGTTGGCTGACTTACCCGAAATTTTACCGTTTTCATTTAGCCAGGGCTGTTTTTTTTCCTTGCTGCCATATACAAAGTAACCTGCAGTACCATCAGCAACCAGCGCATTCAGCCCTGCCAGCATAGGCCACATGTTACCACCTGTATTATGACGCAGATCTACAATCCAGCCCGCAATGGTGTTTTCGGTATCTAATTTTTGAATGATCCGACGGATGGTGTCTGCAAAATGAGCGTCTTTCACTTCATTAAAACTCAAACACCTTGGTACCTTAACCCAGGCAATACCATCTCCCAGATAGTCGCCTTGTGGCCGTTCCGCCACCGGCGACTCGGCAATCTGCTTCATCCGTTTTCCGGAAATAAAAAATGAGTGTTTATCGCCGGCTGCCCTTAGCTTCGCTGTATAAAAATTGTAAAGTGCCTGCTTACTGATAGAATCGTTGGCGGTTAACGATAACATTTCGCTTTCCTCCTGTATGCTTCGCCAATCTAATTTGTCGCTATACATAGATTTATTTTTCAGTATGGTGAAAACTTCTTTATTTAATTTCACCGTAATACGGCTAGGTGAATTGCTTTGGCTATAAACGGGGTTATAAAGTAAACCGCATAAGATGATTAATAAATAGGCAGGGATTTTCATCAGTTTCTGTTTAGATATAATTAATGTAAAACTATAAAGTATTGATATAATTTTAAAGACGCGGAGTTAATGGAAAAGGTTGCATAGGAAATGTATTAAATGGTTTTACCGGTCATTGCTATTGATAGGGACAGCATCTGAAAGCATATAATCGGATATATAATTCCCTGGATCGTTAATAGCACCGAAGATAAGTTAGATATTTTGATACGGGCAGACCATTAAGTGAATAGGGGACTATGCAGATATTCTGTTTTAACCCCAAATGAAGAAAGTGATCATAACCCAAAAACTACCTGATCATATTTTATACAACGGGAATAATAGGCTAGGGAACGATTACAAATTGACCAGGAATATTACGCTCGATCCGCAGCTCAATCATCTCATTGCTCCAATATTTTTTTTCTGTGGTTTGATCCCCAGTGATGTAGCGCCTCAATTACCTTTTCTAGTGTAAAAACATAATCTGTTGCCGTATATTCTACCAATACAGGCGATTCGTCATAAACAGTACGTTTGATCAGCTGATGTTCCTCCAGGTCTTTCAATTCTTTGGCCAGAACCTTAGAGGAAATTTTGGGAATGCTTCTTTCTATTTCTCTGAAACGTTTGTTGCCGCTCATGATGGAAATAATAATGAGGATTTTCCATTTACCACTGATCACATCAAGCGCGTCACGTACAGTCAGCATTCTTGCTAAACATTCATTTTTGGTATTGTCAGGAAATTTTTCTTTCATATCGCTTACTTTAAGGTAACTGCTTACATTTGGGTAACTGCTTACAAAATGTAAGCTAATGTACGTATTTTTGTATGAATAAAAGCCGTTCAAAATTAAAATGGGGTTATACAAAAATGGAATGAAACAAATATAGCTTCGCAACAAGGCAAGGCCGTTTCCATAACAGGAACTTAAAAATGACGGGCATAACCTATGTTTTCAATCAATATTAAGCTATAACACCCAAACCATTTTAAGATGGAACACCTATACAAAATCAAACTATAAAATCTATTCCAACAATCAAATTAAATCAATTAAAAATGACAAAACAGATCGAGTTCTCCCAGAATCCTGATAAAAAGGCAAAACGCATCTATTGGATCATCACCATTCTTACAATGGCCTTAATTATATTGCCATCGTATTTCGCACCGAGAGCATACCTCATCCAGACGACCAAAAACTTACAGTTTCCAGATTATTTCCCACTTGAACTGGATATCCTGAAAATGGTGGGAGCGATCACGATTTTAGTTCCGGCTATTCCAACGATGTTAAAGGAATGGGCCTACGTGGGCTTCGGAATCCTCTTGTTGTCTGCAAGTCTGGCGCACGGCATGGTGGATGGATTTGTAAAGGGCGTTGCCCCGCTTATTCCGTTTGCATTGCTTACGGTGTCTTATTATTATTTCCGAAGACTGAATTATGAAAAATAATGTGCTGTTTGTAGTTTTTTCGCGCTATTCTTCATCGCCTGTGGCCGGGAAATGCAACAGAACTAACCCACAGAAACAAAAAATATAACGATGGAAAACAAAATGAAAATAGAAATATGGTCGGATATTATGTGCCCGTTCTGCTACATCGGAAAACGGAATTTTGAGAAAGCTTTAGCCCGGTTCCCAAATAAAGACCTCATTGAAGTAGAATGGAAAAGCTTTCAGCTTGATCCCGCAATGCCCGAAGCACCAAAATATCAGGATGATATGTATATGTTTGTAGCCGACAGGAAAGGCATGAGTTATGAGCAATCTAAAACGAGGCACCAGGACCTGATACAATACGCAGAAAGTGTGGGGCTTGAATATAACCTGGATAAGGCTTTGGTTACCAATTCAATGAAAGGCCACCGCATCATACAATTTGCCAAAACAAAAGGGTTAGGTGAAAAAGCCGAAGAAACTTTGTTTTTTGCCTATTTTACAGCGGGTAAAAATTTAAATAACAGTGCTACACTAGTTGAGTTAGGAAAAGAAATCGGTTTAACAGAAAGTGAGGTTTACACAGCCCTCACAGATCCTTTGTACCTGCAGAAGGTAGAAAGCGAAAGCTACGAAGCTCAGAGTTTAGGCGCTACAGGCGTCCCTTTTTTCGTACTAAACCGCAAATACGCCATCGCAGGTGCGCAACAACCTAATCATATTCTGCAAACTCTTGAAAATTCCTTTGCCGAATGGCAGAAAGAAAGCCCGCAGACCGCATTGAATGTAACAGCGGGAAAAGTATGCATACCTGACAAAGAATGTCATTAACCGTTAAATGACTTTTTAGCTAACGATTTTAAGTACCTAAATAAATAAAGATGCATGATTATTTTGCATTTTCAACTATACATCGTAATATTGCGATATAAAATTATGGGGCTTACAAAATCAGAAATATTTACAGATGAGCAGAACCAGCTTTCTGCTTTATTGAAAGCAATTGCCCACCCGGCCCGGATTGCTATCCTGCAACGGATTATCATATCAAACACCTGTATTTGCGGGGATTTGGTGGGCGAACTTGGACTGGCGCAAGCAACAATATCCCAACACCTTAAAGAATTAAAACTAGCCGGCATCATTCAGGGCACGATAGAAGGTGTAAGCGTTTGTTACTGCATCAACCCGAAAACATGGAAGTTGTTAGGGGAACAACTTGGTGGATTTTTGGCCTCTTATAAAGGTGAAACGACCTGCTGTTAACCTTTTTTTAACCATATCAATCGTTAAATTGCAATAATACTATAAATATACAAATCATGAAATTATCGGAAATAAAAGAAATCTTAGCTACGGCTGAAGGCGTAAATTTCAAACTGGAAAACGGCAACCTGGTGCCTGAACATTTCCATGTAACCGAGGTCGGAATTATTACAAAAGACTTTATAGACTGCGGCGGGACCGTTCGCCACGAAAAAGTAGCTAATTTCCAGTTATGGGATGCTGATGATTATGAACATCGCTTAAAGGCCAGCAAACTGCTTCACATTATCTCACTTTCGGAAGAGATTTTGGGGATGGAAGATCTGGAGATTGAAGTGGAATACCAGGCAGAAACCATTGGTAAGTATGACCTTGGATTTGATGGAAAAAACTTTCTTTTATTGGCAAAAAAAACGGCTTGCCTTGCATTGGACAAATGTGGCGTTCCAGCTAAAAAGCAAAAAATTGAAATGGTAAATCTGGCCTCAGGTTCAGCATGTACGCCTGGTGGAGGGTGCTGCTAATTTAGATATAACGATGAATGCAAAACTTTTCCATGCAATAGAAAGTGTGGTCAATACCATGAAGTTTGATAATATCACATCAGAACGCAAAGCGATATTACAGCCCTTGATTGATTTTATTCAACACAAACGCTACACAAAAAGTGAAATCAGGCTTAATCTGATCTGTACCCATAATTCGCGTAGAAGCCATCTCTCGCAAGTTTGGGCGCAAACAGCAGCAACTTATTATGGGATTAAAAATGTATTTTGTTACTCTGGAGGAACAGAGGCTACGGCCTTGTTTCCGGTAGTTGCCGAAACATTGAAGCAAATGGGGTTTCAGATTCAAATTATCGCCGAAGGCAATAACCCCATATATGCAATAAAATATAGCGATAAAGAACATCCTGTAATCGGCTTTTCGAAGACCTACGATAATCACTTCAATCCTTCGGCAGGATTCGCGGCAATAATGACCTGTTCACAAGCTGACGGCGGATGTCCCTTCATTTCCGGGGCTGAAAAGCGTATTCCAATAACTTTCGATGACCCGAAAGCATTTGATCATACACCACAGCAGGCCGAAAAATATCAGGAAAGAAGTTTGCAGATCGCAACAGAAATGTTCTACGTCTTTTCACAAATCAAATAAATATGGCTGCAAATACATGTACCCCTGCGTCGGAACGTAAAAAACTGAGCTTTTTAGACCGTTACCTGACTTTATGGATTTTTCTGGCGATGGCTATTGGCGTATCTATTGGCTTTTTGTTTCCGTCATCATCAGGTTTTATTAATTCTTTTTCCAGCGGAACAACCAATATTCCGTTGGCAATCGGACTAATACTAATGATGTACCCACCGCTGGCCAAGGTCAGGTATGAAAAAATGGGGGAAGTTTTCCGCAACACGAAGGTGCTGGGTACTTCGCTGGCCTTAAACTGGATTATTGGTCCTGTACTTATGTTTACACTGGCGGTTGTGTTTTTACAGGACTATCCCGATTACATGACCGGCCTGATCCTGATCGGCCTCGCACGCTGTATCGCAATGGTGGTGGTTTGGAATGAACTGGCAGAAGGCAACAGGGAATATGCAGCCGGTTTGATTGCGCTTAACAGCATCTTTCAGGTGTTACTCTATAGTTTTTATGCCTATCTCTTTATTACAGTACTCCCACCGCTGTTTGGTATTGATGGATTATCGGTAAACATTACCATTATTGAAATTGCAAAAAGTGTAGGGCTTTACCTGGGTATTCCCTTTGCCGCCGGGCTGATCAGCCGGTATGTTTTGATCAGGTTTAGAGGCGAGCAATGGTTTCAGCAGAAGTATATACCGTTTATTTCGCCAATAACCCTGATTGCGCTGCTTTTTACAATTGTGGTGATGTTCAGTCTCAAAGGGGAACTTATTGTGCAGATACCATTGGACGTAGTACGCATTGCCATTCCGTTGGTCATCTATTTTGCCATCATGTTTATCGCCAGCTTTTTTGCAGGGAAGAAAATGGGGGCTGATTACGCCCAAAGTACATCCATTGCCTTTACTGCAGCAGGTAATAACTTCGAACTGGCCATAGCAGTAGCTATCGGAGTTTTTGGCATTAATTCCGGTCAGGCATTTGTGGGAGTAATTGGGCCACTGGTCGAGGTACCTGCGCTCATTGCACTGGTAAATGTCGCCTTTTGGTTTAGAAAGAAATACTATGGGATTGCCAAAGCATCCTGACACATATTTTCTTGCCCCATCTCAACAACCATTTCTTGCCCTTCGGACGACGTAATTGGTCATCATTTATTCAACTGAACGGTTGCTGAATCAATGTATTTTATCAGCATTTGCACTTAAAAATCTGATGTAAACCTTATGGCCCATAAAAGCTGCCCGAAATTTTGCATTCCATTTGAGAACGTAACAGCCCTCGCGAAAAGTATTTTAAAAAAACTAGTCAATTTCCGACTCTCTAAAATCACCATTTAGCATGGTCGAAAAAGAGTCTTAATGTGTTATAAAAACCAAAACAAAGCCTTTAAAATCAATGATTTGCGCGACAATGTTCTGGTTTAAATCTAAGGAAGTGGTCCCGACGAAACCAGAACAAGTTTTATTTAAATAAATCTCTGACTAACAGTTACTTGCAAAAAATAAATCCTACTCACTAAATGTCAAAACGACCGTTTTTGAGCTCAAATGTTTTCATTCAAATGTGACAAAATTATTTCAATAACACAAGAAAAAGCATTAATTAGAGGGACCTTTGACTCGAAAATATTTATAATCCTTCCCACTTAACAAATAAATACACGAGCAGACTTAGAAACAGAATAAAAAGAAGCTTTGAGTCGACAGCTTTACATAAGCAAGTTAATTTCCTTTTCTATCGAGAATTACGGTTTCCCGTAAGATTAACAACCTTCTTCACACTATCTTTATTTAAAAATAAAATATGGAAACAATTAAATTAATCAAACCTGGGCCAAAGCCAAACAAACCAGACGGAACGCCAGACAAAAGGAGACGGGTTACACCAGAAACCCAACCAAAGCATCCTAAGCTAAAACCTCATGAACATAAGCCGGGTGATTCTAATTGATTTGAATTTTTTGAATGTCATATCATTTGATTTATTATTTCGGGTTGTGCAGGCCGTGCAACCCGAAGTTTTAAGCTTATTCGGCATTAATTTCAGAAATAAAATCTTTAACTTATCGCAAATTAATCTCAAATAAATGTTCCACTTATGCCTGAGAATAGCGACACCGTCATTGAACCAAAACAAAAACACCTCAACCAAGGAAGGAAAAGAAGCCAGGGCGCAATTGGAAAGGAAAATCCTGATAGATATGGTGGCCAGCGGTACTATATCTACGGTAAAAGATAAAATCGCTTTCATTTTGAATAATTATAAGGAGGGCAGAAACTCAGATATCAAACTAGCTTATGTCTTTTGGCGCGTAGACCTTGAAAATTTTGTGTATCGATCTGAGAGTTTCCAAACTGTATTACAAAATACTGTTTCTGCAGTATAGTATGCTGAAAACAGGGCTAATAACTCTGATTATTAAATTTAACTTTTTTAAATTATGGGTAAATAATTATATGAATTGGGATGAAGACAAAATAGAAATCACTGGTGAATATTTTACTGCAATAAATACATGCAACATAAAGCTTTTTGAGCTAATAGATCAGAATTACGAGGTTATTAAGGATTCATATCCAATAATTGAATATGTTATAGAGAGAATAAATGCGGTAATGGTACTAACCCAAGAGGGATTGTTTTGGGATGCAGATATCTTGGTACGCTCCGCACTGGAAACATTGGTCAAATTTGTTTTTATTTCTGAAACCACGGAATCAGAACGGAAGCAATTACTTCACGAGTTTTGGTATGACCTAACAGAAATTTACACGATAAAGCTTTCCGATCAGGCAAAAAAAAAACCTTAACAGAGTTGGTGATGATGAAATACATCGATTGGCCCATTCCCCACAAGTTCTTTCGGAGGAGGATGAAAAAACATTGAGGGAAAAGTGGCCGAAAGCAGCTCGGACTAAATTGGAGCAGAAATGGTCATTCGGGGGAATTATTGCGTCGCTTTCCAAAAGTAAGCATGGAACACCTCTGGAAGTTATTGATTTGCTTACACACACTTATAGGATGTCAAGCCATATCGCGCACGGAGATGAAATGGGTATTAATTTAATTAGAGAAAGGAAGTCGCGTAGTCCTAAAGAAGAGAATGATGTTTCAATAGCTCATTATCTAAGACTAATGAGCGATGGTCTAAATTATTGCTTACTGACTGCAATTTATACTTGCAGCTATCTTAAGATAGATCCGCAGTTCTTTCTTGAACTTGGCAAGATCCAGCAAAAACATGGTACGAGGATTAAAGAATATCATATGGTTCCGTTCACAGATAAAATTTATGATAGATTCCGATAAAATAGTTGCCAATAAGAATGTTGGCTACACCTAATTTACATTAATGCTGACAACAATGGAACGATGTAACAACGGAAATTACACTGACGATTAATTTATGGAGTAATCACTACTTTAAGTCTAATATTCTAATTTGTCAATGTTATGTATGATGACAATATATTATAGACATGTAATCTATAATAATTTTGTTAGATAATTGATTTAAAATAACCAAATTCCTCATCAACCAATATTCGCCTATCTAAACCTAAATTCATTTCTTCGCAAGCTGTTTCAGCTACTAGAGAACAAGAGAAACAAGCAGATAGATTTAAATCAAAAATTCCTTGTCCATCAGATTCCCAACATAATGGATCAGATGAACAGTTAATTGACCTTTCTAAACCTTTTTTTATTATCTCAAGTATTTTTTCAGGTTCTCCTTGTGAAACTAATCCTCCCATACTACCTTCTGAACCTTCTGCTGTATAAATGATTAAACCTGACATATTTTTTTCAGAGTTTGTTGATATATAAAGCCGCTCTTTTAGGCTCGCGGTAGGGTAGCCGCAAGAAAATTCTAACTCTCTCATTATCATGTGTGAGAATGAATGAATTAAAAATTGTTTATACTTATTGTTGTATAATTTCATTTTTGAACTAAGTCCTTGGCTATTTGGATTCGGGAGTTCCTTGAAGTATTTATCAAATCTATCTTCTAAATGATTAGCGTTTTCTGAAATCCATTTATCAATGTGTTCATTAGAGAATTCAAAGAAAAGACCTTCCCCTAAAGTATCATTTGCAGGTAGTGTAAATAATTCTTTAGAATCAATTGAGAAAATATTTTGCGCACTTGAAGATTCTTTAACTTCTCCATTTACGACAATTCTTTCTTTAGGTTTAACTCTTGTGAAGTCCAATTGAACATTTGTTACTTTTAATTCTTCAACTTGCTGAATCTTTTTAAAAATATTGATTAGTTCGTTTGGCAACTGAATATCTTTAAATCGCAATCCGTTATTTATTTCAATATCTGGCAATGTTGAATGAGTTGAAAAACATCGGTATTCTTGCCACCTATATTCTTCGTGCTTGTCACTAATTTCAATGGTATTTGCATTGTTTAAAAATTCTGATTCTAATTGGATTTTAAAGTTATCTTCATTATCAGGGTTAATATCGTTGTCAATTAAAAAATCATTGAAATCAAATTTTGAACTCCAGTATTCATCCCGATTTATTTCAGTTCGCTCAAAATATTTACTATATTTCTTCTCAAGAATGTTTATTGCCTCAATTAGTTCTTTCGACTTATTCTCTGCTAAGTGCATTGGAATAAATAGGCTTGAAAATCCATTTGCATAGTACACATTATTGGCTGTTACCAATGCAATTCTCATTTTTTCACGATTATTTTTATTATCGTTTCTAATGAAGCAATTTTCACATAGAGTAATTGAAGGATTTTCAATATCTAACTCCCAAGGTTTTTGACCAATGCAATGTGGCTCTAAACTATTTATACCCTCTAGATTAATTTTAGGCTTGTCTTTATCCGAACCAGACCCCAAACCACAGCTATTGCATTCAATGTAGATGCTTCCATATCCTTCAGATTTTGTTTTACTTTCTGTCCATTTAAGTTTTGGATTACTACAACAAGGGCCAACCATTTCATTTGACATCAGATCTTCCCCTTTGTCTTTATCAGGTCGAAGTCTAAGATACTTTTCAGTCTTCCATCTTAAATAATTTGCCCAAGGAATATCTGATAGATGACCATTTGGGCAAATCAAAATAAGGTTAGTCTGTTCAAGAGTTTTGTATTCTCTAATTTTGATAGGATTGCCATCCTCGTTTTTTGAATTTACTTCTCGGATAAATTTCCTGGCATCTCTTGGCGGAACAAAATTGCTCAACTTTAAAGTATCTGGAAATTTATTACACTCAGTCTTCCAAAGGTCTTGCCACTCATTTATCTTCTTGAGTTCTCCTTTGTCATTTTTAAACCACTTAGGAAAGTGAGTTCCCTGAATCTGGTAGTTAGAATAAACGCCAATGTAATTCTCTCCAGCATTATTTAAAGCAACTGCAATTGGATGAGAAGGCAAAGTTTGATTGTTAACTTTTTTAGTCCATTTTGGTATATTAAAGTTCTCATCTAGAGCCATATGCGGTATACCTATAAGGCAAACTAAGTTTTCAATATTTTTTTCCGACTTAATAAAATCAATAAACCTTTGGTCTTTAATAAAAGCCAAACCACGATTTAAGATTTCTTTTTCACTTAATTCAAACACTTTTCTGTCGTCAGTATTACTTGATCTAATTAATTCAATTCTGGAATTTATCCATTTTATAAATTTCCATTTATTGATATCTGAAATCAATACATATGAACCAAGCTTGGTTGTGATAATTGAGCCAACGCCAGAGGTTGAGGAAAGTAGTTTATATTTTCCTATTCCCTGATTATATTGATTTTGTTTTAATACCTTCATTTTAAATTGAATTTATTTTGATAGCAGCTTCTGGTTCAATAACTCTTAGTGACATTGGCACTTGCCATTTTTTACTGTGAATATTACCTTCATATTCCTCTATATCAACATAAAGTTGATCTTGCGGCGGAATTGATTTTGCAGATTTATTGTTAAACACAAATGTTTTGTTATCAACTAAATTCCTATTTGATTCTTTTTTCCATTCTGCAAAAGCTTCTTCAATCCATCTTTTAATATGATCTAAATTCTCTTGTTTTAATAAATTACTAATTAAATTATCATAGCCAGACATTCTTATTTTTCTTGCTTCAAAATAGCTCGTTAAATCTGAAACTATATTTGAAAGTTCATTTTCTGAAATTGATGAAATATCACTTGCTGCCAGCCTTTCCGTAAATCTAGTTGTGTGTCTTATCATTGTTGCTAAATACAAACCCATATACCTTTCCACAGCTTTTTGTGTAAATGGAGTTATAGAAATTGGTTCAAGGTAGCTATACATTTTTTCGTGGAACTCAATGAATTTTTCATAATGAGAAATGTCTCTTGCCCTAAATGGATGATGAACTGTTAGTACAAGCCCATAATCATTTCTTGCTACACGGCTACTTGCCTGAATATACTCTGCGGTATTACGTGGCATTGAATTCATAATTATGGTATTGAATCTTGAAACATCAATACCAACAGAAATCATATTGGTTGCGACAACGAATTCTGGTGGAACTTTACCTCTAACAAATTCATGATCTTGATTATTGACGAAACGTTTTTTTGCATTCCACTTGGATTCAACGCTTTTTAATTCATTTTTTACTTCTTCGCCAGATAGTCTTCCTGTTAATTCAGTCTCTTGAATCGGTCCGTAAGTGTAAATTGAATGCATTAATTTTTGAGGTCTTATCACTCTTGAAAACACTCTTCTTAATTCCTTTAAAATATATGTTTGAACTTGAGATTGAGTTTTTCCAACTTCTTTAAGGCTGTTGAAATAGGATATTGTAGTATGGTAATAATCCATTGCCTTTTCAAAATCGTTGTATGCTTCAAATTGAATCGGATGCTTTTCTCCCAACTCCTTCAACTCAAAAATGGCTCTATGAGTCATTATGATTGCAGCCAATCTCATTTGCATCCAAATCTGTGTTCTTCCTGTTGGCAAAACACCAACGTACTTTCTTTTTGAAAGATATTCAGGCGTTTTATTACCGATACTTTTAAACCTTCTTCTATAAAATGCAAAGAAAGAATCATCACATTCAACTCCAGGTTTAGGAAAAAGATTTACCTTTCTGTCAAAAAGTGCTGCAATTTGCAATTGCGTATTTCTTGTTGTGGCTGTTGATGAAATAATTTTAGGTCTTGTTCCATCTTCTCTTGAACACAGTTGATCTACAGCAGATTCAAATAAGGCGACTGCTGATCCAAGAGGCCCCAATAGTAAATGTAGTTCATCTTGAATAATTAGATCAGGAGGTATATATCCATTCTTTGGTTTACCTTGCTCCCAATTACCTGTTCCAAATATCCTCCTTGAATCGGCATTTCTTCCATTGTTTGTGCCGTTAACTTTGTGAGCCAATTGAGCAAATTTATCAACGGTTCCAAATAGCAAAGCAGGAGGATGTTGATATATTGTTTCATCAGATAAACAAACTGGGATAGGTCCTTGATCTTGTCTTTTTCTAGAAATCCGACCAAGACCGAAAGAGAACGAACACTTGTGATTTGTACATTTTAAATGTACTTTGTTTAGGTTATAAACAGAAGAAGATGTTTCAGTATCTTCTTTCGTTTCACCTTTTATCTCCGAATTACACCAAGGGCAATTACTAAATGGAATTCTGTTTTCTTTTTTCAGGTTTAATTTATGTTCGAATTCATAAATCAAATCAATATTTGAATTCGGAATTGAATTTTTACCAACCCATAAGCCAATATTTATTGGTTCATCACCTAATTCGTAATCACTCCATCTTCTGATTAGCTCCAAAGCCATTATTACTAAACTTGCTCTTTGAAACTGCTGCATCGTTAGTAATCGAAGTGTATATCTCATTATCGCAGCTGTACCACCACCTTTTTTCTTGAACTCCTTTCTTCGATTGATTATAGTGAGAGCAATTAAACCGAGATAAGCTTCTGTTTTTCCTCCACCCGTTGGAAACCAAACTAAATCAACCCAATTGTTTCTTTTATCCCAATTTCTATCATCATCTGGTTTAAATATTCCATCTAGGTTTAAAAGGACAAAAGCAAGCTGAAATGCTCTCCATCCAGCAGACTCTGTTTTTGAAAATAGTTTATCATCAGCAATTATTTTGTAAAAATTAAAATTGAAATATTCAAATGATTCATCATTCATAAAAGAATTTACATCATCTTGTTTCACTTTTACAGAATGCCATAACTGCATAAACATTGCTGCATTCATTAAACGAAAAGAATCTAGTTTTTCTTTATTGCTTTTGCCTGAAAGAAAATCAGCAATATTATTTTTCATCCTCAGATAATCACCTTCGCACTTATCCAACTCTTGTTTTGCAATGCTATAATAATTATCCTGATATTTTTCGTCTTTCCTTTTAAGTTCAATCCAGCTTCCGTAGGAATCGACAAATTCGTTCAGACCGATTACAATATCATCATTCGACGCATCTGAAAAAACAGATAGCCATTTGAATTCTTGAGATTTGGAATTTTCTAAAAACAATGGAGAAACAAAGCCTTCCTTCTCGTCATCATCTATGGCATTTCTGCTCTTATCTCTAGGGATTGGATCAATATCAGGGGTTTCACAACAAGGTAAATATTCAGTTTCAACAATTGTTGTATCACTTGTATGATTCCACTTAACCGAACAACCGTGACCAATAGCATAGTCTTTGAATTGGTCATAAATAAATGACGTTGTTGTGTCTTCGGAATAATTATTATCTTTTTCGGGCGGGTATTCGTGATTGTTGTAAGGAACTAAATCTTTACATTCAATAGAAAGTTTAACACCAAAAAATGATTTCTGATTAACTAATTCATTAAATGTTGAGTAATATCTGTTGTCGTTTTGTTTTGCTTCATCAAATCCAATACTTGTATTAATTAATTGAATTTTTAAAAACACTTGGTTGCTCCTTTTTCTTGAATCTCTACTTAACTGGATGTTAGCGGATAGAGAAGCATAATCTTCTTTTTTATCGTCTAAATCAAATCGGAAGATATCTTTTAACCCATTAGTGATTAATCCGTCTTCTTGAATTGCTGAAATATTAACATCGGTATATGGTTTGTTATATAGATAGGATATTTTTCTAAGTTGCCCGGGAAAATGTAAATTTTCTACTTTTATAATTCTTTCAATAGGTTTAGATTGCCATAAACCATATCCACCGGAATACACATCTAATAGGTTCCTAAAGTGATCTGTGATGCTTTCTGCAAGTTCTATTTTTTGTGTTACTTCGTAAAGTTTGTTTCGAAAACCATCATTTGTAATTGTATTCTTTAACTCATAATAAATTGATGACTTTAAATTACTCAAATAACAAGATGCCTTTGTTAGTTGTGGAATTGTTGAAATTGAATTTGCTATATCAAAAAGCATTTCTGCAATTTGTTTTTGTATTTCTCTGATTCTTGTTTTTATATCAGTTATTTCTTCGGATGATAATTTTGACAACAAGAGAAAATGATTTTCATTTATGGGCTTTATTTTAAAAGAATTAAGCTCATACTTAGTAATAATTTTCTGAATTTCTTCGTGATTAACTTCACAAAGAAGCCCATATTTCTGGTTGAATTTCCCTTCTTTGTCTTGCTTTAGTTTTTGATAATACCGAAAATGAACCCTGAATTCTATTGTTTTATTACTTAAAAAACTCTCATGTAAGCAACAAGTTAATCCCATTGTTCTGGGAAACATTTGATTTAATTCAACATCTTCTGTCGCTTCTACATCATCAGAACTGCTATTTTGAGAGTCTTGTTCCTCAGCTTCATCTTTTTTATCTGTTTGTTCATTATTATCTAAGGCAATTCCTTCTTTACAAGTACCGCTTTTGTCTTCAGGAAATAAAATCCCCGTACTGTAAATTGCAGCTGGTACAATATCTAAAATTTCACATGAATATTTTATGGGATTTTCTTCAATAAGAATCTTATTAATAAGAGCTTCATTTTCCAAATCTACATATCTATAGCTGTTTATTCCCGGGCCGAATGTCTGTTCTCGAATAAAACGCTCTAATGAATTTCTTTTATCTAAAGTTTTACTCATTGCTCAATTTTTCTATGGTTTCAAGTTCTTGTAGTTTTAACTCTGGCAGAATTAGTTCTGTTAGGGCAACTAAATTATCAGCTAGATAATTTTCGTCAATTCCAAGTTCATCTAGCGGATGGGTTGACTTGTAAAATGATAACCTATTATTTATTATTTCTCTTGCATTTTTGCCATTGTCAAAACAACCATCATTGAAGAGGTCTTTTAATAATTGATTCATTTGCCTAGTACTTTGTCGAGTTGATTGCTTTGATGCGTTACGAATCCTTTGTATAATAACGAAATAGATTTTTGGAATCCCTAAATACTCACATAATTCAATGAATATACGCTTACTCAATGGCGCAATTGATTCACTTTGAGGATTGAGCCAACTGTTATTGAAATGTAATTGCGATACTATTCTCAATCCTTTATTCTCAAAATGAATCTTTAGATCATTGTAAAGTTTTGTTTCTCCATCTAAATCAGCAATGTTTTTCAATAGCACCTTCCAAAGTCTTCCAGCACTTTCATCACCTAAATTAAATTGTTTCCGAATTATATCTAATTCTGCCTCTTGGTGCTTTTTATCAGCTATTTTTTCATAAATATTTATATCTTCCTGAATTTCATCCAGATTCTGAATAAATACTTTACCGTCATAACTTTCATATGACATTAAAAAATCTATCTTAACAACCTTTCGTGTTAGTTTTTTTTCATCTGATATAATGAATAAATCAGAACCATTGAATGTCTTTGTCCTTTGATTCTTGATTTTAACTTTGAAAGTTTCTCTTTGTTCTGAATTTGAAAACTCATTCTCTAAATCCCAATCAATATTTAATCTTAATTCTGGTTTTTGTCCTTGAATCGCATTCTTGAACTTAGTCCAATCAAAATGATTTACACGGATTGGATGATATAAATGTTTATGATATTCCTTTAAAATATAGTATTTTGACCATCTGTAATGATTGCCAAACAAGAAATTAGGCAAGATTGCATTAGATGTTGTCTCAGGAGAGTATTCAATCTCAAGTAAATTTGGATAATAGTGATTGGGGTATTTGCCCTGATCACGATAGGAAAGTATAAGAAATTTATTTGAAATAGAACTGGATAATTCCGACCATGTTTTCAAGTTTATTGATCTTGTTAAACCGATAGAATTTGTGAATTTTGATGTCAACTTTACATTTCTAGTTATTGACTCATCCAAAATGATTGTTTGGGTATTCGTTAATCTTTCCATGATTTTTGACCTAATTTCAGAACTTATAATCAAATCTAAGGTATTAGATAGTGCTTCCTTTAAAACACGAATATCTTCATCTCTTAGTTCCAGAATTGCCATTTTTGTGTTTGGAGAAATTAATTCAGAAGATTCATTTTTTGAGAAAAGATCATCGATAATATATCCTTTGATTTTATCATTCAAACAAATCGAATAAATATTCATCAATTTTATAGATCTTAATTCATATAATTCTCTAATACTAGTTTCCAAAAGGAATGCATCCCAAAAACTTGACGTTTCGAATCCAACAAAGTCAATTGATGTAAATGATTTTTTTTTCCTGTTAAGCAGAAAATCAATTTCTGATGTCAAGACTGTATAAGAAGAGTGAATTGGGATTTTAAATCTTTCTCTAATTGAATCTATTTTAATTCTAATTTTATTTATTGATTTTGCACCTTTTCCAAAGGTGATTATTAAATTCGTTTTGAAATCAGCACCGTATTCCAAGTTCCATTTATTGATTTCTTCAAAAGAAAAACTAGCCATTGCACTTTTTCTCTCACAATCAAATAATACAATCGATTTTAATCCGTCTACAATTTCATTATTAAGACTATCAATTACATTTAAGCTGCTATCCGAATTGAGTAAATTATAGCTTTTATAGTTACTTTCGAATGTTACTGCATATGGCCTGAATTCAAATACTTGGCTAGCTAAGTAGCCAAAGCTTTTTTTTGTATTGAAAATTAATTTTGGCTTTATTGACGAGCTTTGTTTCACATTTCTATAAAAATCTAATAGAGACTTATTATTCTTTTTATCTTGTTTCCAGTTGTTCCAGGCTTTATTACCACCATTTAATCCGCTTGCGCCAACTGGACACATCATTTCTAATCCATTTTGTTTTGTTATCAGTCTATTTAATAACCTCTCGAAAATTAAATCCGGCTGATTAATAGTAATTTCATGAGATTGATACTGTTTGAATGATTTAATCAATAGGTACTCCGCAATAAGTAGTTTTTGCTGCTCATCGAATTCATCTTCAATATGAATATGCAATACACACAACGTATCAGCAACAAAAAGGCATGATTCGTTAAGAATCTTATCTAAATAACGAATTAACTGAATTAAATCACTTTTCAAATTGCTTTGAATATTATTCAAAATTTCTTCAAGAGTACTTGGATCTTCATTTAAAAATGAATATAAATAGGGTTGAGTATATTGCTTAATCAATCCCATTATTCCACTATGTTAATTTGAACATTCAAAATTGCTCTTGTAATCCCAACAAACAGCTCATACTTGTTTACTTCACTTGGTTTGGAGACTATCAAGAAAACATTCTTTTTTTCCAGCCCTTTAAATTTCAATATAGAAGTGTATCGTAATTTGTTTGCTTGATCTCCAATATTACCCTCATTTAGCTCTTCAATATCCTTAATAATTAGCAATTCTCTTAAATCTTCTTTTCCATTAAAGATTCCTCTTAAAAATGTTGATTCAATGAGAATTATACAGTCTGAACCTTTGAGGGAAGAGTGAGTTTCTCTTATTGGCGTCAAAATATTTTTTACGATATGAGTTTTTACTTCTTGTAAATTACTGTGAATATTGACTTTAATATTTGGAAATAATTCTTCGAACTTATTATTGCTTAAAATGTGTGGTCTCTCTAGTATTTCAGATGAAAGCTTCCTGATATCGGGGTTTTGGGCACTTCTTTTTACTTCGCTAATTTTAAAATGAGAATAATATTCGGTAAGTAAATCCGCAATTTCGGAAACAGTACGCCCACTAGACGAATAACTTTGATCGATGTCAAACAAAACCAGTGAATTTCCATTCAATAGACCTTGACTATTAAAACCTGAAAACTTATTAATAAATAAATCCAATCCTCTGTCAAATAAGTCTTGTGCTTCATCTATAACGATGAAGTCATAGGGCTTCAATTTATTCTCTTTTTCAATTCTTAAAATTGTATTCTTTACCAAGTCATAAAAATTATCCTCGCCCAAAGAACTTAATTGATCAAAGGTAAGTGACGGATTAATTCTTTGAAAAAATTTAAAAAAAGTGGTTACTTCAATATTACTTGAAAGTTGCCTTTCATTCAAGATAGATTTGGTATAGTTCATTAAAAGGTTATTCCAACATAGATAAATTCCATTTTTATTATGCTGCTTGTCAATGAAAGCCTTCGCTATTGTTGTTTTTCCACTTCCTGGAGGTCCTTCGATCATTATCCTCGAATTCTTATTCAAACTATCGAGTATTTCCATATTTTGTATACCTAGCCATTCCAAGGTATTAAAAGTGTTAATCTGATTTTTGTCGCCAATAATTGGGCTAAGTATTTTTCTTATTGCTGCAAGCTCTTTAGGCAGGATGTCATCATAGCTTCTGAAGTGTTTCTTGTGTCTATTTTTCGAATATTCAAAAACATTAATTAAAAACTTCTCCATAGACTCATCAAAATCTTTTGCTACAAAAGAAGTCCATAGTAAGTTTCTGTCAATCAGTTTTGATTCAAAAGGATAATCAACATGAGGAAAAGCAACCGCCTCACAGAAGAAATAGTTCTTGAAGTTATTTAAAATATTATCCTTTAGTGTATACTTACAACCTTCCGCTTGTTTAAAGGGATTTTGTTTTATTGGAGCTTCAAAGTTCTTACCATAAAAGAAGCTGTTATCTTTATTGGAGATTGAGCCACCTTTAACTTCTAAAACAAGTATGCCTAATTTGCACACTATTAAAAAGTCTATTTGGCAGCTTGACTTTTTATAATAGTTGAAATTATCAGAATGCTCAGGTAACTTTAGATCATGCCAGACATCCCAGTCTATCTTGCTAATTTCCAAATCTTTCCATAGCATTCGGTATATATCAATTTCCCCATATAGGGGGGAACTATCTTCTTTAACAATTATGTTTTCGAGTGCATCTATGGGATTATTAGGGTGAAATCTTACAGGCATGAGAGAGTTAATTTCGGTTAAGTTCTTATTTGTTTAGACAATTAGCAATGGTAGTTATTTTATTCACCCCATATAAGGCGAGTAATTGTTTAGTAGGTATTTTTTCTTTGTGTTTAAAAATCAAGTTTTTTGTGTCTTGGCTGAAAATATTTTCGCTAACGACTGTGTTATCAATTATTTCCTTTAAATCATTAAGTAAATATGTTGGCTCCCTTTTACCATTTTCACAATATTGTTGTTCGTACATCTTTTGCAACAACTCAGAGGAAGCAATTTTTTCAGTGAAACCATTGTTGATTGTTTTAATAAAACTCTCACCGCCAGCTATATTCTTTTTTATTATTTCTTCAAGCTTTAAGTAAAAGCCATCCTGAACAATTTGATGCTTAAATTTTACTCCTGTACCATACTGTATCGATGTTAACCAAATTCCATCAGGTTTCTCTTTGGATTTTATATCGAAGTTTGATAATGTTACTGTAAGATTTCCGTCCTTAATCGGATGTCTGCGATATTTCGAATATCTTGTTCGCTTCGGGGGATTTTTAAATTCAGCTTCTTTAAAATCATTCAGATTGAAAATTCCGTTAAGGTTCACCTCTTTTTGGAGCACTGATTCAGAAGGGATATTATAATTATTTTGAATCAAAAATTCTTTAGCTAATGCTTTACTTACGGATGGACAAACAGCATTGCCAACCTGGCGCCATTTAGCATATAGATTTCCTGTAAATTGATAAGTGATTGGAAAGCCCATTATAGATGAAAGTTCTCTAATCGTTGGCGATCGAAATTCACCATCACCTTTTCTATTATATTCTGACTTATATGCTAATCCTTCTCTCGATGTCCCACTTTTTGTAGCAGTAACTGTTCTACTTGGTTTATTCATATTTTCAGGAAAAGACATTTTTCCCATGCAATAGTGATTTGTTTTCAACTCCTTAGACTGTCTCCATTCACATTCGTATAAACCGCTGTCATAGAAATGATCTGTGAGATTCTGTTGAGATATGGTAATCTCTGGGTATACCGGGTCAACTAAATGTCCATCAATAATTTTTATAGCTGGAGATGGCAAACCCAAAATCAATTCACTTAATGTCTTCCATGGTTTAAGAAAAGTACCTTTTTCTTCATGTGTGGGACTAGGTAAAATAAATCTATTTTTAGATATAATTTCACCAGAGATTGATCTTTTTCTAGACTGATGAGATCCATAGTCTGCAGAGTTCAGAATTGCAGTGTTTGGCTTTACTCTCAGTGCTTCTTCCTTTGGAGTTTTGCCTATACTCCTTGACCAATCACTTAAATTAAGGTCTTCAAAAGTATAATAAACTTGCAGATATTTTCTCGAATTAGCTACATTTTCCATAAACCAACCGGTTAAGATTGAATTCGGTTGATGTTTTTTTACTGCTATAATTCTTAAAAAAGATTTAATAAGTTTCATTCCAAGGCCTTTTTCTGCTTTCCCAGATTTATTAGAATTTGAAAAACTTACACAGGGAGGGCTACCTAAAATTATTTGTGTGTTAGGCACTTTGTCAATTTCATCTATGGAATCAAAATATTTAGCTACATTATGCGGTATACAATTAGTTTTATAATTATGATTATAAGTATCCACAGCTGGTAACCAATGATCATAACCATAAAGTGTTTTAAAGCCCATTTGTCTAAAACCCTCAGTAAATCCACCAGCGCCGCAAAAAAAATCTACTAAAGTATGTTGTTCTATCGCTTTCAAAATATGAGTTATAAAATCTGATGTTATTAATATTTTTTTTGGTTAAATGTTTTCCTTTGTACTACCCCCATTATGAAATAGTTGAGTTAAAGAATGATTTAAAAATCATTTACAATTTGGCAAGATATATACCCTAATCAAAAAAATTAGAGTCAATATTGCTAGAATCAATAATAAAGTGATTCTACGGGATTTTTTGTTTTGTAATAAAGATTTCAAGAGAGTTAAATTTATGGCTTCAATTTACGATTTTTATTCAAAAAACCTTACCTCTTCATGAAGCAAGTGGTTCAAGTCGTATTTGAGATCGATTTTAAAAATTGAATCGAGTGCGCAACATGCCTTTTATTGTTTTTTTATCAAAATTTCTTTGCCATTGTTTTGATTGGCCACACGAAATCAACGTTTGGACTCGCTAGTGTTGAATCTTAAACAAATATTTAGCGCTTTATGAATAACTGATAGGCTTTGCTGGCAGCTTCAATATCGATAAGCTTAGCTTTTGATAAAGCGCTATCAGAAATAGAACCAATAGGCTTATAAGTTGAACCAGTCCATTTCTGGATCGGAAAGGAAAATCCCCTGCCACTAATAACCAGGTCCGGATAACTGCCTGGATGTTGTTTCAATATATCCGGTAAGAGCCCGGCCTGATCAAAAATTCTTTGGTAGTCGCCCTGTGCATTTTTAATAAACAGCGTAACTTGCTGGCTTGTCATGCCCGAGGTATAAAAATTGCCATAGGTAATAAAAATTTCTTCCAAACCATCTTTATTTAGGTCTGTGGGATAGACGTAGGCTTCAAAAGGGTACTCTTTTTCCTGATCATAATCAATGGTAAATTGCTTTTTATCCTTAGCAACATCAAATTTAAGCAAAGTATATAATGCGTTTTTTTCTGCCTGGGTCAATTTGGTGTTAATACCTTTGAATAATAAATTTATACCCTTATCCGCTGAAGAGCGGCCCGTTTCTATCGGGTTTGTGATGAAACTTTTCTCACTCATCAACATCGCACTTTTGTTTAACACGCGCAGGTTTTTGACATAATCAATTGGGACTTTGTACAGTAAATTAGGTTTTTTGAGTCCAGCAAGTTCAGCGATTAGGTCTTTAACAAAGTCAACACAGCTGCTGCTTCTCAAGTTATAGGATTTGGCCGCCCAGACATTCTTCTTTGCCAGAGCAATATTGAACTCATTTTCCGATACCTCGATCAAAAATCCCTTATCCTTCTGTCTGGTTAAATCCTCCCTAATTTCCCCCTCAACTTCTCCCCAGACCGCTTTCAAAGACATCCCCTCTTTGGGGTAAAATCCCCAGCAACCAATGATTTCGGTTTGACTGCGCTGTGTATTTTCTTTGATAAAAGTGATAAAAGTATGCCCGCTCGCAGATGAGTTGCTGGGCGCCTCCGCGTAAAAAATCAGCCATTGTTTAGCAGAGACCACACGGCTGGTCATTAAAAGGATTACAAAAACAAATACAGTTTGTATTGGTGTTCTATTAGTCATGTCGCGTTCGTATTTAGATTCACTAATATACTGTTTACTTATCATTTCTACCAGTGAATTCCTTATTGGAGAGAAAGCAAAATGCAGCTTAGTACGCTGGTAGCCAGTGCAACGCGGAGTTCCCAGAAAATCCGGTCTTCTTTTACATGGGAAAAGAAGACTTAAGCCCTTAAATAGATAACTTCATTTTAGCCGTCAATATAATAGCACCTTATCGGCGGTCGAATTTTCAAAAAATATCCAGCGCAAGCATATTATTTCAGAAAGAAATAATAATTTCGGATCATCTAAATTTTGCTATGATCGTAAAGAATGACGCCGAAAAAATCCTTCAACAATCGCAGGTTTCTGGCATAAACAACGTTTATATCCTAGGTTGTACCGATACCAGGGTGACCTTTAACACCCAACAAATTCGTGCTTTTAATCTCATTTGGGCACTATTTGATCAAAAAAAAATTACCTCAGATAGCAAAGTGGCAATCATAGGTGGCGGACTTTCGGGTATGACTGCGGCGGCGGCACTAAAAACGGTGAAGTGCAAGACGACTTTATACCATGACAAAGCTACGCTAATGAACATCCAAGAAAAATCATTAGGGAGGTACATCCACCCAAATGTTTATGACTGGCCTAAAGCAGGTTGCGAGATCTTGCATACAGATTTTCCCTGCATGAACTGGAGCGCTGGCACCGCTAACCGGGTTTTTGAGCAAATAGAAGACCGTTGGGAAGACCTTAAATCAGGAATCACCCTGGTTTCTTCGACCCATATTGATAAAATTCATAAATCGGGTGCCAAGCAGAAAGTGACCATCACGAGTCCCTATTCAACCAAAAATTTCGATTGCATCATTATCGCGGCAGGTTTTGGAATTGAAACGGTTTATCCAAATACCCGCTACGGATCTTACTGGGATCCGGATGATTTGGATCTTGAGGTGAAAAGTACAAAGAGCAAACATTACCTTGTTTCTGGATGCGGTGATGGAGGACTGATTGATGCACTTCGTATCCGCATCAAAAATTTTAACCATGAAGAATTTACCAAATCTTTACTGCAAGACCCTGAACTCGATGAGGTCAAGCAAAAACTGCTCCAAATCGAAGCCAATGCACCAAAAGAAGAAGAGGAATTTGGGAGCTACATAATGGAGCAGTACAATGAACTGGACTTGCCTGATTCCTTGATCGACAATCTTTCCAAAAGGCTTAGAAAAGACACTACTCTGGAGCTGAATGGAAGGAAGACCACACCAATGATTCCTGGTGCTTGTCTAATCAACAGGTTCAGCATTTTCCTATTGATAAAGCTGGGAGAAATCTCCTACGACGATGGAAAAATAGGCAAAGTAGCGAACAACGGCAATAAATACGTGGTGGAATTCGATAAGGGAAACAAGAGTCTGGAAAAAGAGTATGATGACGTGGTGGTTAGGCATGGACCAAAGCGTATCGTTTCAGAACTATTAACAAATGGTCTCTCCCTTCCCGAAGTTGATGAAAAAGACAAAGTTGCACACCGCGCATGGCCCGATGGGTTTTATCCCAAAACATTAGAAGAAATAAATAAAATGACTGCAGCATACGAAAACCTCCCAAAATTCAGGTTAAAGGTCAACAAAACCGACCGAGACGCAAATATTTCGATCATAGAAAAGGAAGGTCAAGAAATTTATATGGTGACCAGCGCCAAATACCAAGATGAAGATTTTAAGAATAGCACCACCTTTAAAGGCACTGAGATAAAATATGGTCCAAAAATTGAGTTTGAGATGGGCTCCGCATATGGTAGCTATCCAAAAGATCTGGCTTCTGTTTCACTAGGTACTAAAATTTTCAGCGAAGAAGGACTTAGTGGCACTCTGGGCTGTTTCGTTCATACCTATGACCAGCAAACCGCATTTCTTTCAAGTTCGCATCTATTTAGAACTGAAAAACAAAAAAATATTTTTTTAAGCCCAAAAGGCAATAACAGACAACTTGTAGGCTCGTTAATTAGAAAAACAAATCTTAAAGCAACTAACCAGAAACGGCAAAAAAATATTGTTGATGCTGCACTGGTGATGTTGCAGTCAGGGATTCCATATTCAAGCTATGCAACCTTACCAGATGCCAGGGAAATAAGGGTTCAGGGAATCGCCACTGCAAAAATCGGGGACCAGGTCTATAAGCTAGGGGCGGCAAGCGGATTGACAAGGGGCGAGGTTACCGGTATTCACGGCTCTATCGTTATCCAAAAAGACGGCAATGAATATTATTTTGAAGATGCCATTATGGTACACAGTCATAATGATAGCCCTTTTGCCATAAGCGGAGACTCGGGCGCAATTGTTTTCAGGGCAGATGGAAGAGTATTGGGAATGCTTTTCGCTATGTCCCGCAATGCAGCCGTGCTTTGCCCGATTGATGATATACTGAAAGAGATGCAGTGCGCACTGCTTATTTACTGATGCGTTCCGCTTCCTTCATAACCTGCCTGCCTGAAACATGACTACATCGAAAGCTGCTGACTACTTTTCCTATCCTTTTTGAACTTTTCTCTTTTGCCGTCCGCTCGCCAGAAACTTCGCTTTCCGCTTTTACGATGTTTCCAATGGGCAGTTGGATAAACCAGAATATATTGCCCCCGTCTCACCGGAAATAAAATTGTTGTAAAGTTTTGCTTGTCTGCATTTTAGTGAGTTGGCGTAAAGGGGTCAAATGAATTGGTTTGTGCATTATGCTGTTTGACGAATATCCATAAATTACCGTAATCGCCTTTTGTAATCTGATCCAACACTTTGTACTCCCTTTTTTGGCGCAATAAAGAAAAATGAAATGATGTAACCGATAAGTCACGGCCCATCATTGACGGATAAAATGTTCCCTAGCAAGTTTACACCATGAACTATATTTTAACGATTTTAGCCAACTAAGGTTAATAAGGAATCTAAATTAACATTACTTCAATCTTCAACCCCTATAACAGCTACATAGCTAACAATGTATCTAAAAAGTTTCATAACCTTCATAACACCATCATCCGGCTTAAGTTAATGTCAGGCCGGTGACTCAAAAAAGCAATTTTCTCGTTCTTGATACGATAATGGGTATTTCGGCAAAATTGGGGAAGAACCCGTTTAGTTGAAATATACAGCCATACCTCTTTCGCTTTATATCATTCAGATGATTTTTTATTTCTTGCTAACGTTATTTTAGCCGGTATCCTCCCGTTTTCGGTGCTCCTACAAATTCTATAACATCATTATTAATTAAATTGGTTAACTCTCTTCTTACAATACTTTTACTCAACTCAACTCCTTCTGTAATAGCATTCGCTCTACTTCCAGGCTCATTCTGAATAAAACTTACTATCCTGCCTAGCTTTCTCTCACTTTTGTATTTATTTATTTCCCAAAAGCATGAACAATCAGATCATTTACTGTTGTATTTACTATTGCATTTGTACCGTCACCTTTTTGGTCTTCTAACGGAATAAGAACTCTAAATACATTCCCTCTATAAACTCAGGTTTTCCAGATGAATAGTATTTTAAATACTTATTCACATTCAATATGCCAGAGCCTAGTTCGTCGACCAGACCAAGTTGAATAAAAAATTTTGAGATTGTAGGATTTTTTGAAAAAGGGGCAAATCTATCCGGAGAAATCGGTCCAGAACCGCGAGGGTTACTGGCATTAACAGTTTCAACATAATCCTTAAATATGGTAAGTGAGTGCATGTGTTATTCATATTCTTCTATGGTAATTTAAGTGCTTTTTTCAACTCCTCGAGCATGTCCTTGTGTTTGCTGGGATTCTTCTCCATTAGCTCCTGAAGATGCTTCATCTTCCATTTGATTGACGGAAAATGTGAGTATGCGTATTTTTCCCAGTTAGGGGTCATATTCTTAAACGCAAGGAGAAACTCCCTGTCTATTTTATCAAGTCCATTGGTAACTGTCTCAACAAGTTGTACTTTTATCTGCTCGTATTCTTCATAGCTGAGGGCTTCTGATGTCATGCCGTTAAACTGTTTTTCCAATGCAGATTTCTGGTCAATAAAATTTGGATTGAGCATTTCAAAAAGTGGGCGTTTTGCACCCAACATACAGAAAAGAAATCCTTTTTTAATTTCATCATTAAACCCTTCGTTTGCAAGCAAGTATTTTACATCGAAAATGTCCCTTGGGTGCTGGCGGTCTAGGGCTGCACAAATCTTTCCTCCATAGAGTTGCCCTAGCGGCACTACTGCAATCTCACAAAACGTATTATATTCTTCCTGCGCTCTTTCGCACAGCACTCTAACTTCTGGTTCCTCATATGCCCCCCCTTCCCATCCTGCTCACCTCGAGTTTGATAGATGCCTGCTTTGTACTAATTAACAACTTGGAGACTTCTGCTTTTAAGACCGCGGTAGCGTTCATTGACTTTTCGATATCCGACTTAATTCTAGATAATGCATTGTTGATTTCGCCTATCGAAGTATCCCAGTCTTCAATCTGCAGATAGGTGAGATCAATATCTACCGAAAGCCTTGGCATGTTACGAACAAAAAGATTAATTGCCGTTCCACCGTGCAACGCAAAACACTTCTCCTTAGCTACCAGCGGCAGCACGTCAAGCAAAAGCTTGACCTGGCTCTTATATACTTTCTCCATTTTTCATTAGTTCTTTAGGTACTGTGATCTGGTATTTCTTAACATACGCACCGTTAGGTACAATACTTCTTTTTCCCGAACCCAGATCCAAACAGTCCTGTTTTAAATATTTCACCCAAGCGTGACCGGCTTTTTCAGCCATGAAGAGGAACAGCCGTTTCACTTTCACAGAATTACAGCCCTCAAGAAGTTTCTGAACCAGTTGTGGTCGCAGATTTGACATCCCCTCTAATATCTCATAGCACTCCATGATATTCTGGTCCCGCGAAGAAAGGTAAAGACATTCTAGTAATGCCCGTATTTCACCAGAAATCCTCACTTTGAAATTCTGGATATTGGACTCCACCATTCCAATTTCATCTTCAAGAAAATTTGAGCTATTATAATCTATCGTTACCTCCCAATCATATTCAGCGAACCATTTAGGCAACTTTTCATCGGCTCTGCTAAAAAGTACCAACCGACTTTTACCCATCTGCAGATAATGGGACCTACCCATAATTGCTAGGGCTGACTTTCCTCCAATGTGTACTGAAAGTTCCATCTGCTTTTGAAGAGTATATAAGGCGCCTTCTACCGAGACCTCATCCCCAAACCTCTTGCTTGCTCCATTGCCGATAGGCACTAGCCAACCGCTTTCTTTATACCTTTGCTGGAGGGCGTGGCTATATCCGTTACGTAACATCCAACCACTGGTAAATATTGTACCATAAGGCTGAGAGTGAAGCAGCTTGTTTATTTTAGAGTGATTTTTCATACTATTAGTATCAAAAATAATTATAAAATAAACCTAGTCAAAATTTAGTTTAAAAAAAAATAAAAAATAATACTATTAGTATCATAATAATTTGTTTTTTAAACCATCGCGTGAAAATTCTCTGCCTAGTGTTGATACAAATAATGGCAATTAGATTAAGATTGAAGAGACAAATTAAAACGATTTCAGTTTACATTGCCACCAATTTATCTAAATAGCTTCATAACTTTCATATCACCAGTATCCTCTTCATCCTTATTCCGTTCCAGAAGTTTCTCCTGTAATGCAGACATCTCAGTACTAACTTTCGTATCGATCACCTTCGCATAATGTTGGGTTGTTTTCAGGCTATTGTGCCCAAGCATCTGAGATACAGTCTCAATCGGAACACCATTTGAAAGCGTAATAGTGGTTGCAAAAGTGTGCCTGGCAAGAATTACTTTTGCCTCATCCAACAAAGGGATGTGACAGGGTGTTTCCGTTTTCTGCCGTTTAATAAATATCCATAAATTACCGTCATCACCTTTTGTGATCTGATCCGGGCGAAGCTGCTTCACATCTATATAGGAAAGGTCGGTGTAGCAACTGAATATAAAAATGTCTCGAACGATGTTTAAGCGCTCAAGTGGAAATTCCCTGTTTTTGATCCTATCCAACTCTTCCATGTTTAGAAAAGTCCTTGCCTTAGCTTTAGCAGTATTGCGATAATTTAAAAATGGATTACCAACAATCCACCCGGCACCCAGGCAATACAGCATGATTTTTTTCAGGTGAACAATATATTTCCGGGCAGACATTGCATTATTTCCTCGATCTATCCTAAGAAATAGCTCATAATCGGTGATAAATTTAAAATCTACCTTTTTGATGTTAATGTCCTGAACCTCATATTTGAGCTGAAGAAATTGTTTAACATGTCTGACGGAAATTTGATAGGTTTGAAACGTGCTATAACTGTATCCTTTACCAATCAGTTTTTCCATATTGTCATTGTGCTTCTGATAAACCCTCAGAAGGCTATGGTTAGATGTATTCTTACCGGTAAGATGATCCCGTAAGATCACCGCTGTCACCTCATCTTCCTTCTCCACAAGAGAGGTATGAAATCTTCGAACTTTTGAGGCCAGCGTATCCAGACAATCATTAAGTTCCCGGATCTCCTCGCGCAGGCCAGTGCCTTTTCCTTTAAGCGCAGACCAGAAGCTGGGAACAATTTCCCTGCCGACAGAATATACCGAATGTTTTCCTTTAACGGTAATCCGTAAATAGATGAGCATCATCTCGCCCTTGATAAAATTTTTTGGTCTTTTCAGATAGAATAAAAGATGAAAATTGTAACTCATAATGATACATTTAAAATTAAACAAATGTACATTTGAGCCAGTGAGTTATCAAAATGTTCGTCAGTCGAACAAGCTGTTAATCAATATCTTACAAAATAATCCAGCACCCGAACATTTCGGAATAATTCTGGTTTTGATATTTCAATCAATTTACTGACCTACAGCGCTTTACAAAAGTTAGTCAGTTTTCGACTCACTAAAATTAACCATTCAGCATGGTCGAAAAAGAGTCTTAATGTGTTATAAAAACCAAAACAAAGCCTTGAAAATCAATGATTTGCGCGACAATGCTCTGGTTTAAATCTAAGGAAGTGGTCCCGACGAGAATCGAACTCATATCTAAAGTTTAGGAAACTTCTATTCTATCCGTTGAACTACGGGACCA
>Ga0182006_1000285_pt1 | contig 44573 bp, 34 predicted proteins | sample Sormic07211104_1_FD_123022 | JGI IMG/M metagenome (GOLD analysis project Ga0182006, IMG submission 123022) | Rhizosphere microbial communities from Sorghum bicolor, Mead, Nebraska, USA - 072115-104_1 MetaG | ecosystem: Host-associated > Plants > Roots > Rhizosphere | place: USA: Nebraska...
AAGTACTACGACGGCTCCGTGCAGCAGATCGAGCGCATCCCGCAAGAGCTGAAAGACCTGTACGCCACCGCCTTCGAAGTCGACACCAAGTGGATCGTCGATGCCGCCAGCCGTCGCCAGAAGTGGATCGACCAGGCGCAATCGCTGAACCTGTACATCGCCGGTGCATCGGGCAAGAAGCTCGACGTGACCTACCGCATGGCCTGGTACCGTGGCCTGAAAACCACCTACTACCTCCGTGCCCTGGCCGCGACCAGCACCGAGAAGTCGACCATCAACACCGGTAAGCTGAACGCTGTGTCCAGCGGCGGCAACCACGGCGACGATTCGGTCCTGGCCGCTCCGGCAGGTCCGGCGCCAGTGCCAAAGGCCTGCGCGATTGACGAGCCGGATTGCGAAGCTTGCCAATGATCCCGATAGGTTAAAAACGTATACATTTCTAGCTAGAAGCCCTGTAAACCCTGATTAAAAGGGGGTTTACAGGGGTATACTCGACTCCTATACTCAGCCGCAATCTAGCTGATAGTGTAGGAACGTATACTTTGGACAGATTTTCCCTCAGGTCTTTCACCGCTTCAGACGGCATTGCGATGGTTGTCATCGTCGATGAACAAGGCCAGCCTCTCTTTCATCCAAATGTCTACGCCACTCTCAACTATCGGGATATTGGCGCCTCTCCTTTCACCATAGAAAAGATCCTCCGCTCGCTCGGCATGGTCTACCTTTGGTCCTCTGCAAGAAGCCTTGATTTGGATCATTCGCTAATCAGCGGTGATTTTCTATCAATGGAGCAGATGGAAGATCTGGCTCTCTTCCTGAGGATGGATCGAAGATCTCAGGATCAGGAATGTGCCCCACCTGTCGCTAAGATAACTTCAAAGATTGTTCGCTTAGAACAAGTCAGAGGGGGGTTCGAAGGCAACCAGACCAACCGTAGTCAGATCTCAGCAGTGGAAGGCGGTGCGAGAATCCGGGTCGCAGCCAACTACTTTGAATTTCACCTAGAGCGCCGCTTAGCAGTGATGAGAGCCTCTGCGACAGAAATCGAGCTGGTGAAATCAATCTCCGAATCAGCAATAGCAAGGCTAAGAGCCCTAATCCCGTTGGCCGGGACGGCATCTGATGATGAGACCTTAGAAGGGCTGACCAAAGCTACGATGGCGGCGGCCGAGCATGCATTTCATCCTGACTCTGACGACAATCCTTTTTCGACACCTTTTCTGAGGGCTCGAAATTACCTGATCTTCAAGTTTCTGGTAGAAACCGGGGCACGGCGTAGCGAACTCCGATATATCAAGGTTGAGGATGTGGACTACTCAACCCGCCGTGTGCGCCTTCGGGTGTCAAAAACCATTGCGCGGACAAACGCGATATCGACTGTGCTCTCTGTTGCTTACCACGATTTCATCATGAATCACTGGAGCAAGATTCTTCCCGGAGCCCGCTCCCACGGTTACTTGTTTGTCACCGCCGAGGGCAATCATTTAGCCCTGGATAGTATCAATCTCATATTTCGAGAGATGCGCAGAAAAGTGCAGGGTCTTCCCGAAGATTTTGCCCCGCATGCGTTTCGTCGAACCTGGAACGATAGGTTGAGCGAGAAAATTGACGCTCAGCCCGTCGATAAGCGCATGCCTCCCGAGCAGGAAATACAGGTTCGGAATCGCCTGATGGGTTGGAAAAAAGGCTCGAAGATGGGAGAGCGGTATGCGAAGCATTTCATTCGCAAACGATCTGATGAAATTGGCGAAGAGTTGGCTAACGAGTTGACCCAAGGAAAACCCTCCGATGATTGAGGCCCTTCAAAGTCCCCTCCTGATAGCGATACCTGCCATCGAGCAGAACGTGATGCTTCTGGACGGCCGGAAAATAGTTGTGCGAGCTGGTCAAGACCTACACCTATACGATTCAGATGGCATGAAGCGAAAGCTCATCTATGAGCAACTGAATCTCTCCAACCCATTTCACGCCAGTCTGTTCCGAGTGTTTTACGGCATGCTTAGCACTCACAGCCTGGCCTACAACACCGCAATTAGTCAGGCGTTCAAAACTTGGATGTTGGAGCCCGCTGTGGCCGAGTGCTCAGAACTTGGCCTCACTCAGCTTGAGGCGTTGCTCAATCTCTCGGCGAATTATCATCCTTTCATTTTTCCCGCGCTTAGACGGATCAGTGCTCAGAATTTGCCCGGCCTGACTGATGAGCTGAAGGACTTCTTGAAGCACGGTCAAAAATGGGAAGAAAAGGGGAATGGGGCTTATTACACACTGGTGACCAACGACCCCTCACGAGGAGCGCTGACGGATCAGGAGCTTCACAACCTTCACGCAGAGTTGAATCTCGGCTACGCAAACGGAACGGTAAAACAGGCCGACTTCACACTATGCTGGTTCTTTATCGGAACGGGGGTTCGGCCCATCCAACTCGCACGCATGAAGAAGAGAGACATTCAGATCGTGGAGGGGCCTGAAGGTGACGAGGTCACCCTGCGAATTCCCCTTGCTAAAGGGGAGCAAAAGGACAAGCAGGAATACTGGCTGCGAAGAGCCCCTTCAGTACTTGCGGAATGCTTGGTTGAGTACCTGAACTCCCCAACGACAACCTCTATTGGCGTAGACGATGCAGTGTTTCCGGGTGGATCAAGAGCCTTGTCGATGCGCTTGTCTCATTGTTTTGCTGGACTAGAAACCTACTCCGAACGGCTAGAGGAGCGCATCCCAGTAACGCCCTACCGCTTCCGCTACACGCTCGCCACCAGAGCACTCGCTCATGGGGCATCAGACTATGAAGTAGCGCGCCTGCTGACGCACCGCAGTACGAGCTGTATCCAATTTTACCGGGCATCCATGCCTCAGCTCCAGAATCCTATCCGCCAAGCCATTGGGAAGGAGCTGGAGTACTTTGCGAAAGCTTTTCAGGGCCGCTTGATACAAGACTTGAGTGAGGCAACTCGATCCGGCGATGAAAGCGCAGTGATCTCCGATTTTCTGAGATTGGTCGGCCAGAAGGTGGGGGCATGTGGCACCAAAGCCGAATGCCACCAAAACGCGCCCATCGCGTGCCTTTACTGCCCTTTCTTTGAACCCCTCGCAGATGCACCTTGGGAAATGCTTTTGGCATCCCTAAAGGCGGATCAGGACACCGAATCTGAGGATCGTATCCGCTTGATCAATCACAACGCCATGTCCGCAATTTCTGAAATTATGGAACGTCGAGACACGATGAAAGCACAACGGATGGCAGACCAGATCAATGGGTGAACTAGTACATTTCATTGGCCGAGCTGATCTTGATGCGCAGCAGAACCTGATGGCGTTCGTCGCTCATGCCCGTGAAACCATGCCCTTCACGAACATAAACTGGGAAGACAATTCCTGGAATATCACGAGTTTTGCCCCCAGCCGGAATCAAGGCAAAGTGAAGAAACTCGCCCATTTTCGATCAATGCGTGATCCTTCGGGCAATAAATCGACCGTCGAGATCCCCTTGCTCGACCCGTTCAAGACATTCGCAAAATCAGCATTCACCGAGATGATGCGTCGCTTTAGGCTTTCTGAGCATCGCCGAATCCTTTACGCATTGCAGGCAATGGAGCAGGCACTGATCGACCTAAATCAGAAGCCGTGTGTGACAGCGATTACGGCAGACACGCTAGATCAAGCGGCGATTTTGGTGGACAAGCGATTCGCTGACGGCTGGCATACAGGCCGAATGCTGGAGCGATTGCTCACGCAGATCATCATCCCATGCAAGCTTGTTTCCCACGCTATCAAATGGAAATCACCGATTCCGTACAAGCAGCCAGCACGCAATGATCATGTCAATACCGAGCGCAGGACGGAGAAAATGCCGCAGCTCCGGTCGATCCTTGATTTGGCCTACATCCATCATACATCTGAGCATCTTCCGGATAGGATTGTGACGAGCTTCGTTTCCCTAGCGATGTTTGCCCCTAGTCGAGCGTCAGAGATTCTCTCTCTCCCAGTGCATTGCGTAACAGAGGCAGAAGGAGATGATGGACCAATCATGGGGATCAGATGGAAGCCCGCCAAAGGCGGCAGCCCAATCACCAAATTTGCCACGTCTGATGCCTCAGAGGAGATGGCACTAGAGGTCATTGGGTTCCTGAAAGAAGTAGGGGCTTCAGCTCGCAAAGCAGCTGAGTGGTATGCTCAGAACCCTACAAAATTGTATCTCCCTGAGGAGCTAGAACATCTTCGCGATCAGCCAATCACCATGTGGGAAGCGGCTCTAATCCTAGGGCGAAAGAAGCCTTTTATAACTAAGACCGATGCAGGCTTAGCACTCAAGAGCCTGCCAGATATCACAACTGATCGCGCCCGAATCGATGAAGGCGTCAGATGGGCTCGGCTGTACAGCTTTGAAGCTCTTCAAGCCTACGTTCTTGGCAAGCTGCCTGATATGTTCCCCATTCAAGATAGCCATACAGGTCTTATGTGGCATGAAGCGCTTTTCTTGCTGCCTGAGAACGCCCTGAGACCGAATTCAGAGCTTCACCGCCATATTCCAACGACTTTATCTATCAACCAGATCAACAACCAGCTAGGGGCCAACCCTGCTGGGCTAACGATCTTCTCTCGTAATCAGAAGTTCGATTCGGCCGGCCTTCCTGTTCGTATCACCACCCATCAGTTCAGGCATCTTCTCAACACCCTAGCTCAGTCGAAGCACCTCAGTGAAGCCCTGATCGCATTCTGGTCTGGTCGAAAAAAGCTGGGGCAAAACGAATGGTACGATCACCTACCCCAGGAAGCGTTCATCGAAGCCTACACCTCACTTGGCGAAGCATCAGTGCAACTGCCAGTGCACGGCCCTTTGGTAGATAAGGCTACGGCAGTAGCCGCTGCTAACAGCATCTCCTACGACGCTGCAATGAAGCTCGAACTGGGCGCGATCCATATCACGCGATTCGGGCTGTGCCGACACGACTATTCACTCACGCCCTGCCCTAAGGATAAAGACTGCCAAAACTGTGGAGAGCATGCCTTTGTGAAAGGCGATGAGCGACATCACAAGGAAGCATTTTATCAGTACTACATCCTCGAAAAGGCGCTAGAAAACGCTTACACGGCTCAGAGCAACGGGGACAGTGGAGCCTCTCGCTGGATTAAACAAAACGCTCCGAAACTGGAGCGGTGGCGAAAAGCCCTGGAGCTGATGGCTGATTCATCGATACCCGATGGCACCCTCATATCGCTTCCCCCGCCAGACCATTCTCAATCAAAAACAGGATTGTCTGAGGCGGTGAAACTGGTGAACTTTGGACCAGTCGCCGAAGTAGGTATCGAAGACGAATCCGACGAACAAGCGCTTCTCGACCTGGAGTTTTTCTGATGGGTGCGCCAAAGCTGAGCGACAAGGCCATTGATAAGGCCGTTCAAGTTCTCGACGGATGGGTCGGGAAATTGACTTGGGATCTTTACCTAGCAGTGCTGGCGGTTGAGATCGGCCACAAGTACACCAAAGCGGCCATGCTCAGGCAACCTCGCATACGGGCCACGTGGGATCATGCCAAGGACCGCGCGCAGGAGGAAGCCCCTGTTCGCGGGCATGGAAATGTCGCCATGGCGCAATCTGCTAAACGAATCAGAGAGCTTGAGCAGCGAGTCGAAAGACTTAAGCGAGAAAACAATGAGCTGCTGGAGCAATTCGTCCGCTGGGCGCACAACGCCACACGCCGAGGCCTGACCCCACAAGACCTTGATAAACCCTTGCCTGTGGCGATACGTAAAGAAACCAAATGACGCGCTGTTGTTTGATATCTAGCTCTATGAAGCCCCTTGAGGCAGCGATACCCAGCCCAAAAAGCAATCGCTTTACCTTGGGGGCCGTCACCAGTTAGATATCTGTACAGCCCCCTCCTCTAGCTTCAACCCGCCTTCCACACATGGCGTTCCGTCCTTTCTACACTGATAGCAAGGTTTTCCGATATCAAAGTGGAGTCCTGCGATCGGAACTCGGATACTGGAAGAAGAATGTGATTGGTGGAAGCATGACCATGAAAAAACACCTTGTAAGCGATGCAAACCTTCGACAGCCTTCGGGTGGCTTTTATGACGCGCTTGCCCTATGGCCAGATTTGGCCGCTGTCACTGACCTAATCCACCACAGATTGGACATCGGTTTTTATTACGATCTTGCCTCGTTCTTGGGGCTTAGCCCCAAAGGCCTCTTTGTCTTACTAAGCGTCCCAGCAGTGGTCCAGCGCAGGTGGTCAAAGGCCGGCCAGCTCACTGTCGGCGAGGGTGACTATGCGTACCGGCAGGCACTCGTAATACGGGATGCGCTCGCATTGTTCGAAGGTGATAAGAAAGGAACAGTTTTGTGGCTTACGCAGGCGAACCGTGCATTGAACGGGTTTCCACCAGGTAGATTGCTCAGCACATTTGTGGGGATAGACACCGTCACTAAGCTGATCTGGAAAATAGAAAACGGTGTGTCTCTTTAACTAGACCTCATATCAATGTGCTCGGTGCACAATGCCGGTTGACATTTCGAACTGGCCGGCCGGATACGTCGCGAACGGCGACTGATTTCATCGGAAAGGAACCAGAGGTGGGCCATGCACCTAGAGGACAATTCGCTTCGAAAGCAGCATCTCCTGAGCAACACATATTCTCCCTTATCGAGCTTTTAGCTCATCAAGCTCCTTTCGGACCAAGCGCAGAAGAGCCTCAGCGTCGGTTTGGCTGCTATAGGCTAGTGTGAAAAGCGTCAAGGGATGGACATGGAGCAAATCGGCGAGTTCTTCTACACGCGCCCAAGAAGGTGCTTTTACTCCACTTTCAAGTCTGCTGATGTTCGACTGTGCGAGACCAAGCGCATCCTGCGGCATATCACGGGCAACACGAACGGCCTGCAACGCCCGTCCAAAAATATGCTTTTGCTTCATTTTTTCCCTTGGCAAATATCAGCCATAGGGCCACAATGCCGCGAAACGAGCCATGCCCTATAGGGCATATTTTTAGGAATATTATATGTTTGAAACCTACCAGGAGTCGCGTATCCCCCCACCTCCCTTTTTTGAAGGCAACACCGTCGAATGGGAGTTCGTGACGCTTTCCCTAAATCTGCCTTGGTTCTATGTGTCGTGGGGCTTTCGGTCCTCTGCTCAACCTAGCGAAGCGAGAGTCGAGTTGAGGTTAATTCCCTACATTTCGCTGCTGAGAAAACACCTTGAAGATAGTGATCCTGAGTACTTCGTGCAGGATATCCAGTTGGTGTCCCCTGCATGGCTAAATCAATCAAAGCGCACGAAGATGCAGCCACTTGTGAAGTTAATATCTTATGAAGAACCGCATAGGGCCGACTTGACCAAGACCGAGTTTGCTTATGAGGTCGCAGGAGACACTCGCTATCCAGTCGGACTCGATTGGGAGAAATTGAAATCTGTACAGATTCTTTTCGAACAACAGCAACTACAGAATTTTTGAATGGACACTCATGATTTACATCCGTACCTCTAAAAAAAATAATGTGGATGGAGCGTTCCATACCCATCATCTTGGTCAATCAATCTTTCAGTTCAGATGGTGAATTTTTTAATAGCAGAATCTTTGACCGAAATTATGATACGTGGAATACAACGAATCTCCATTAAACGAGAAATCAGATGACCCCGGAACGAGAAGAGTTGCTTTGCAAACCCAATCTTTCCCTTTTTCCCAATGCGACATTCGTAAACGGTCGATATTTTTGGGGCTTTGAATGCGAGGACGGCTGGTTCGACATCCTGAATATTGCGCTATCGCTTGTTTCAGCCAGGTGCGACATCAGCGATTGCGATCAAGTTACGGTCACTGAAGTGAAAGAGAAATTCGGCGGGCTAAGAATTTATTACCGAGGAGGTGATGATTTTGTGCATGGCGTCTTCAACTTTGCTGAAGCTATATCCGTAAACGCATGTGCGATATGTGGCTCTCGTGCAGGCAATCGTCGCATGCACTATCATCACCCCAGATGCGATCTGCATTATGGAGATTGATAATTGAGACTGGCCATGGCGAACCAAGCGGGCTTAATAGACGATTTACACAGCCATCTTTCAAGTGAATTTAAATTGGTAGATTTAGAAATCGTCCGTAGCTATGTTTCTTCGCCCAGGCTAATGGACATTCACGTGAGACAGTTCCCAATACAGGACCAGTTTTTTGCAGGGGATTCTTTTTTGGATCAGCGAACGATGCTTGCCGACTCACCGCAACGTACTTATGGAGTTTCTTTACTGAGTTGGTCGCTGCTCAAAACTGATGTTGAAATTGTCGAGAATTACCATTACTGCGACAGCAGTGTTACCAAAGTTCAAATTTGGCCATTCGACCCCCGCGCCCTCACCGAACCTCAATCACGACTTGCAGTTGCTCTCTCTTACACAAACCTTGAGCTATACGCAGAGCCGCGGATTATTGGATCGCTGAACGAGATCCTCGAAGAAATCGGTTTTTTTGTCGATCCCGAGCGCTACTGACTTTTTTCCTTTTCCCTCCGGAGAAGTGGACAGCCCTTTCCCCCTCCAAGATCAAGCCTGAGAGTCGAATCTCCAACTCAACTGCTCGGCCCTAAACCGATGAGCCTTTCCTTCGAAAGAAGGGTACCAGCACGGCTTTAAGCGCCTTTCCAGGCAAGGGTGCACTACGACAGATGCTTCGTAGATGAACGAAGCACCCGTGCCGTTACTCCGAGTAGTAATTAACCCCTTGTAGCAATTTGGATTGTGCGATGAAGGCTATGAGACCTGATCTGGTCTGGATCACCCTTTGCAAAGGTTAGAAGTTCACGGCTTGTAGCTCTCTTCCAGGCGGAAGGAGTAAGTCTTTCGAGTATCAACTCGCTTTCTAGAAGAAGCTCGTCCAGCGGTTGATTTTCTTCATCATGGACTAGGGCTGCGATCCGCCGAACTAAAGCATACAGCCACAGATTAACCTCGTGCGACTGGATATGAGATCGCCAGTTGACCTGAGCGCTCAACGGTTGGCGGATGGTCCGTGCAAGGGTATTGAAGACCTTCCATAGCTCATCGAAAATCACCTTCTGATCAGCGGGAGCGAGATATGCCGTTAGGATGGCGAGTTCATCAGTGAAGGCTCCGTCCGCCAGTAAGGTGAAATACAAGCTGTCCTTAGCAAGTGCTGCTCGCCATTGTGCTGTCAGCTCGGCCAGCCATTTTCTGGATACCTGAGCAGCGTCTATTGATTTTTGCTCAAGCATTGGAACAAGCAAAGATTCCAAGATCCACGGCGTGAGATGGTGCAGTCTTCCAAGACGGCCACGAACTGGCTGGAGGATATCCTGAAGCTCTTCGTCGGAGAGGGGAGCATTAATTGATTCCGTCAGTTTTGCAATCAGGTGCAGTTTGATGTCCGACTCGACGTAATTAGCTTCATTGATGAGCCAGCACAGGATAGTTCTCTTATCGACGAGGAGATCAATCTTGGAAAGGGCTTCGATGCCCAGCGAGCCACTGGTGATGGCGTCTTGAAAAGCGTATAGGCCTACCCATATGGCTATGCTTGCGTTGCTTTTCAAAAGAGCATCGATTTGGGCAGGATGCTTGTCGAATCCAAGCCCCAAGCAAATACGCTTAAACGCTTCGACCACCAACACGTGTGAACGCGCATCCTCGATAGGCTTGGAGCAGATTTGACTCAGCCAGTTGACCAGGTCATCAGGGGCACGAGACCAAAGTAGCTTGAGTGCATAATAATCACCCCACGACGAGTCGGTGGGCGAATAGGGAAAAAGGTGATGTGGCTCGCCATTTGAAAGTAGCAGGGTTCGCAAGTCTTGCGCACGGTAGCGTTCAAGTTCAAGGCGAGTCTTCTTGGTCCGCGGTTGGAGTGCACCTGCCCTGGTAGGGATCAAGTACTCCAGCAGCACTGCCTTCAGAGAGTTCGGCAAAGGCCTGTCATCGTCAATGAACAACTGACCTGCTTGGGAATGTGCAAGGACGTAACCGAGTGCATCCCATGCAGTATTGAAATCTTCGAGGGGAAGACCCTCACTCCAGAATTTCATAGGAATGCTGGCGAAGCGCTCTTCGTCCAGTCCTCCATCCTTGACGTTACCTTTTCGCTTAAGCAACTCCATGAGTTCAGTGCCTGACAAGCCTGCCAAGTCAGGATCGTCTAGCCACCATGATAAGACATCCCCGGCACGAGCGGCATCTGTAAAAGATAATCGCTTGTTCAGCTCGCCGAGGTCGTCCCCTTGACCGTTGTTTTCCGTAGATGAATCAAAAATCAGCTTCGCACTAGGAGCTTTTTTGTTATCACCGTGAACCGCGTTCTGAATAATCTGATCTGTATACTCGAACACATGTGGCAACACGTCTAAGGGGATGGGCGTCGCCAACAGCGGGTAATTGTCATTGGCTCTCTGGATCGAGTTAGATAGGTGGTATCCGGCGATTGGTCGGCCGTTTGAGCGTACCAAAATCATACGGTCGTGGATCTGCTGTTCAGGAACTGCCAATACTTTAAGGCGAACGTTGCCAAAGTAGCCATTTCCCCAGGCGGCGCACTTCGAGAGAAGGTTGTCGATGCGCTTAGGTTGACCCTCCTCGTCGGCTTTTTCGTCGGCTTTTGATTCTTTTTCGGTCGTTATGATGAGGTAATTACCCGCCGAACTACCCATTCGATGGAGCAGCTCAATACCGACGTCTTCCATGAAAGGGTCTATCCAGGCGATTTCAGCATCGTGATGGCGCTCAAAAATTCTTCTAAGCCAGTGAGTAAGCTGCAAACGACTGTCGCCGTTGCTTTCAGTAAGGGTAAGGAAGAATTGTCCGTCAGAAGCTTTCGGACAGAGTTGTTTGACGATGCCCTCTGTAGTTCTGTTCAGTGCGACCCATGGATCAGCCACATGTCCACCCAGTTCTGATCTCGATGGATGCACCGCGCGAGCAACCCGACCTGCTTCCGCGACCTTTATTTTATCTTTCGGAGCTACCCGCTTTTCCAACCATCCCAATGAGGCATTTGATTGGATAGATTCATGAATCTGCATATTCAGATTCATACTGCGGACAAAAAAACCGCCTGTCTTCAACAACAAGTACGACTTGTCCGAAATCCCGAGTGCGTAAATTTCCAGCGTGAACGCTGTAGAAGCTTGATTTATAAAGACTTCGAGCGAAAATTGATGATTGAGAGGGTAAGGTAACTGCTTATCCAGTTTTGTAACGTAGGTGGCCTGTACGCTGCCCGCGCTGTAGGCGGTCACTATCACTAAGAGATCTGTAGGTTCTCTGGTCAATGGCTCAGCAAGCTCGATCGATGACTGTTCACCTTTGAGCTTTATATCGAATTTGGCTCGCTCGCTGGTGGTTAGTCCTGGGGCGCAGATGAACTCAAAGTCTCCAATGCGCCAAGCGTCGAGCGCCGAGAAGTCTAAGCCGGTGTCCGCATCCAATGCTTGGCACGCGGCTTCAGCAATAACGCGGTCGTAACCTTCCGGGATGCTAAAAATACTCATTTTTCCATGTTGGGACACGGCGCCGCTGTCAACACTGGCGAAGCTGGTGGGGCTCAAACGGCTCGTTTGAAATCGAAAGTAATCTCGCGTTGGCAGGTGCATGACTGGTCGAGCAACCGGGTCGGGGCCGAACGTGGCAGCACCAACCTTGCTGCTGAGTTTTTCATTGATTGTCAGATCGGCCAAATCACTGGCAGCGCGCAGGGAGGCACCGCCAATGAAGTGCTCCAGAAAAATATTGAGTTTCTGGGATGATGCATGCAGCGTTAAAGCGTGGGTCTTGGCAAAGCATCTGTCATAAAGAGGTGTCTTGCTGCTGGTTGTACCGGTCCAACTGTTCGACTGATAGGTGCCTGGCAAAGTCCGGCCGTATAGAAATCTTAATTCACTAGTGCCTTCACGTTCGATCTCCAGCACCCAAACTTGGGTGGCAGTGGAGGTTGCCTCCGCTCCGAAGAGATCATTGAGCCTGAAGTCCGATGTCAATGTACTGAGAGGGTGAGTCATAGCGCATCCTTTTGCTTTTTGTGAGGTCGGCTGATTGTGCGACGGCGAAGTCGTCTAAATGAGATAGATGTCAATTTGACATGTTTTGAATGCTGCTGCTACGGGCAGGCAGCCTAGTTGTCTTAACTACGCGAGGGGGGATTCAAAACAAACAGGATGCACTGCTTGAAACGTGCATCCGCTTTTGGCCGATTGCTGCATCCGTGACGGGCGGCTATGGGTCGTTTTGTGGCTCTCGCGACGGGCAGAAAACGGCCAAAAGCGGTCACTTACCGAAGGCAAAGTCGCAGGGGATTCTCACGGAATGCCCCCGGCTGCCTTGAGCGAATTGCGTGTTATCTAAGGTGCATCACCTTCGTCTTCGCCCTCATAATCGTAGTCAATCAAGCTTGCCGACACTTCACCAAGCTCAAATTTGCCTAAAGCTCTGGTGCCGAGCAGCACAGTATTTTTAATTTCGATATTGAATCCAATATCGCGACCGGGAACATCATCATCCCGTCTATGAGAGCCGCTTGCTGAACCAGTAAAAGTAACATTCAAGCCATCATCAAATGTAATAGAGTCCAATTCGCCGATTTCAATTTCGTCAAAAATAGTGTCAGATTCTGCGATGGGCCCCGAGAACTCATCACCATTAAGTAAATCATACTTAAGACTTTCGCAGATATCTCTACAAACCTCTTCTACTTGATCCTCGGTGAGTAATTTATATTCTAGATCTTCGAAGACTGATATCACATGATCAAATAGAAGGTCGGTCCCTAGGTTCTCGTTGTCGGTTCCTTCGTCTTGCACGATCGTTTCGAGGCTTGACGCAAACTCTTTAGGGTCGTAGTAGATGTATGAAACTTGTGATAGCTTTTCATTGTTAAAATTTTCGTCGTGGACTAAGGAGTGAAAGTCTTCGTAGCCAAAAATCATCGCTACGATCTCACCTAGTCCAGCTAGAGATAATTGAACACCATCTGCTTTCAGGCTTCCTTCGATTGCCAGCATGAAGCTGTAAGATGATGGGAAACGATTTGATGCCTGTGCTGATTTTAGCTGAGCACTTGCCACATTGAACCGTTGTCGTTCAAGTGCAGCATTTTTCTGTTTTTTCTCTTCTTCTAGCTCAGCTTGATTCGCTCGGCTTTTGGCTTCCGCCGCTGAGGCTGTAGCCGCTTCCGATGCCGCTATTGCCGCTTCGGCTTTTTCTTTTAGCCTTACACTCCTGAGTCTCAATTGTTCAATTGTTTCTTTTCGGCGGTCAATGTCTAATTGGACGTTTTGCTCTAAAAATTTCTTGTCAGGATCTGCTAGCAGCTTTTGTCTATTCAATATTTCCTGTTGCTTAACCTTGCCGACTTCGATTGATATGGCTTGCTGGTGCAAACGTTCATTTGCAAATTTTTGTATCGATTTCAGCGCGAGTGATGCCCAAGGGAAAGCAAACAAGAATAGCAGCGCCATACATAAAGGGATTAGAAGCATTGTATTTAATCCAATTATGTCGGTCTCTTTAAAGTACTTACCAAGAGCATTAATTCGTTCTGTGGCGGTTCCGTCGCCCCATATTAGGATTGCCAAATGACTCCAGTTGCAGACTATCCATGACCCTATGAATGCGCCAATAAATGGATCTTCAACCTTTGTTTTCGTGTTTCCAGAGATTGACTGCATTATATCGTCGAGAAATTTCATTCCGTATGACCTGCTTTCCTATATTCAAAGTGACGCATGGAGTGGGCTCAAGGCGTTAACGAGTATGGCGATTTTGGGGGATGATCGATACTGCCAGATGACTGCGAAGGCTCACAAATTCGTTACGGTACAGGCCGTACCTCTGCCACTCCTTCATTCAACACACTGGCCTGATAGAGAGAAATGGCTAGGGATCGCCAGGGGGACACAGCAAGAAGGGCCGGATGCCTGAGCCAACATTGAGCCAAAGTGTCCGCTTTGGGTCGATGGTAGCCACTCGTGACTTGTAGCTTCCGCCCCATTACTGCTCTCTGGGAAGGGCAGCTTTCGAATAAAGCCTCTCACAATGGACAACAATCGACCGAAAGGGGAATTGATGCAATGGAGTAGTCGCGCAGCCACCAGCCTTGGGATAGCAATACAGCACCAAGCACCCAATTTAGGCCATGCTGGCTGCGCAGCAAACAAGTGGACACGTTAGACAAGGCGACATTGGTGATTCCGCTGGATACGGTCGCTCGTGGAATGACGAAACTCATCTTAGATGTCTTAGATTGACTTAGAGGCTTTAGATGGGCAAAATTCAAGGCCTAACCAATAAGGAGACGCATGTATGGACAATCGTCACGTACCAACCCCCGCCGACGCCCACTTTGAGGCCTGGTTTTTGGCCGAAGCGGCATTGCGTATGAATGCACGTTCGCTTCAGAAGGATCAGGTCAGCCATGTGCGCAAGCTTGTCGGTGAAGAAATCTGGGAGCGTCTGGATGGCAATGGCAACTTGTTCGGCAAGCATGTAGCAAAAAACCTGGAGTATTTCTCATTGGAGTTCGATGATTATCAGGGTACTCGCTCGATGTACCGTCGCCGCGAAGATACCCCGGTGTAACCATGACTCTACAAATCCACTTGGAATTGACCGGCGCCTTGGAAAAATGGGCGCGCGAGCAGGCTGACCCCGCACAGGCAATCGTACAGGCGCTGGGCACTCATGTTTTAACGGAATTGACACCATTCGAGGCTGCGGCTGCGATGCTCAAAGACAAGGTTAAAACCTTGCCGTTGGGGTTCGAATTCAACATCCAGCAAGTCATCGGACACGACACGTGGCAGGTTCTGAACCGTGAATCACGACTAGGCCTAGGTCGATATGTGCGGGCCAACCAAGAAGCATTTGGGTTGCTGTTCGTGAGGAAAAACTCATCCAACCACGCAATCTACAAACGCACCGAATCAGATGAGCTTAAGAGCTAGCTAAATTTCGCATCCAGTTTCCAGCATTACTGCCGGCTCCGATATTTTCGATCGTGGGTCGTTCACATGTCCGCTTTCGGCCGCGTGAAACGCACATGCCATAAACGGTTACGAGGGGCGTTATCTACCCGTGGCAACCTGGCAATCTGTTTATGTCTAAAATCTTGCCTATCCCGCGTACACCACCGCATCGCGGTGGGTGCCGGATGCACTGATGCACACTAGGCCTCTGCCCTGGCACCACTCCTGCATCGCATGTGCAGCACCAACATTTGTGGACGGAACACTAATGGCAAAAATGGAGATCCTTACCCTGGCAATATTGGACACCGTTGGCCAAGTGCCAGACATAGAGATTCAAAGTTTATGGGGGCGGGTCTGCGTGACATATCAGTCACCTGCTAAAGAGGAGTTCCTTGAGTCACTTTGCACTTTGCAGCAGCAGGGAAGCTTGGTTGCCCAAGAGCTGAATGGCGTATGTGGGTTTCGCTTGGTTGCATGTGGCTAGTTGGTGGATGCTGAGGACGAATACTGCGAAGAATTCGCCCAAAAAATCCTTGCCATTGAGGCCAATGAAAAATTTACGGAAATTGACTGCGACGTCCATCTTGCCTATCTGGACAGTTTAATTGAGCAAGCCCGCCCGCAGAAAGAAACTCGCGGTAAGTTGGATTAGAAAATCTGCAATATTGCGTGATTAAGCCTTCGCAGTCACGGCACGCCACAGTCGATTGCAGACCTTCTACGACAGGCAGGAATTGATCAGAAGTAGTAAACGCATCGTTAGCTACCAGTCGAGGTACACGTCTCCTCTCGGGGCTTTATGCGTATGGTCAGAAGTCGCCAACACTTGAGGACCAGGATTACCAACCCCTGGGCGGCTCGGCAGCCAACTCCCATGGTTCCAGGCACTATGCAGCGCAACTCCATCAATGGTCGGGTGTCGAACTCGCGATTTACCATGTGCGTTATTGGGACCAAAAGAGTACGCAAGAGTTGACGGCTCACCTCTGCTGGAGGGAACGTCGCTGTGGTCGCTTTTTAAGCTAGCACCGTGATGTGGAACAACAAGCCCCTTTACTGGTGCGGTTGCAAGGTGGCTAAAATGGCAATAATCGCAGTCTCCCGTAAGAATTATGCTTCGGCATAGAGCCGCTGGTGTAGTAGTTTCTACGGCAGCAACAAGTCCGCTATCGTTACGGTCTCGACCTGCTCCTTGAGTCAATTGCAGAACTTTTCCTCCTTGCAAAGGGATAGCCTGAACTCGTGGCGCCATCCCCTCTAGTAACAGAAGTTTGCCTTTGCATGCGCTTATCCTGTGTGCAAAGGCGACCTGTCGCGGGCCTACAGTTTGTTTGGGAGCAATCCATGTTTTTGACAGGAGTTCGTTATTGCTAGGAATGTTCGCTCCCGCCCAATGGTCACTATCCCAATGAGACAAAATCACTGCTTTAGCATTGCCGACTGGAAGATTTGGCCCCCCATGGGGGCGGGTATGATGGTTTCCGTACACACCTGCGCCTACGTCATAGAACAGCTCAGGTCCATTGCAACCATCCTTAACCATACCGTTCGCATTACCTTGACCGACATCAAAGACAACCACTCGATCACAAGCTACACCGCTTAGCAGCGCAAGCGCTTGTGGTTCGAGCGTGCTCGCCGATGTGCCTGGTAATGTAAAAACCCGGTCGAGCTGCTTAGAGGTAAAACGTTCATGGATTTCAATATTAATTGATTCGAACTCACCTGACATACTGCGGTAGATGTTCGCGCGATGGCTGCTCCGTTTGCTCATCCGCTCGATGAAAAACCATGCTGATGGATCATAGGGAGGATCGAATCGGCCATCGAAATAATGGTCACGCCACAAATCTGGAGACAAGAGTCGATGAATATCTGTAGGCGCGTACTGTGCTCCCCACCACGGATACCTTTTTGAGACGCGGTCGCGGTAAAGCCTTACCACAATTTCCAAATGAAATAGCGGCATATTTTCAAAATCGAGTACGGGAGGAGTGTCTGCACCAAACATTGAGCTATCTCGTCGTAGGTGCTTGTCTACCCAGTCGGCGTCTACCATGTCGAAGCTGATTCTAGCCGTCAAACCGCTCCGGCTAACTTCCAAGTCATCCATCCGAGCATACCCAGTGCGCGGAATGGGAGGCAGCTCAACGCGGTCACCGCCCGAGGTAAAATGAGGGTTCAAATGCTGTCCTTCCATGGCGAAGCCTGAATAGTGGCAAAACGACACTCTACAGCGATGGTCTGGGGACTGCTACAGCGTCGCGAGGAAAATGAACCGCGTCGATGTATCCTCCACCGCTTTAATTTCAATCGCTCCTGGCACACAGCCACTGGGCCATATAGTGGGCATCAGACCGGAGTCACTTTCGTAAAAAACAGTCATTCACGTGCACGAGTTGAGGGAGCCCAACAGACTGATCGCTCTCATCCTCCATTTCCCATTAAATCTAAGGTCCACTGCCTAAAGCGGCTCCACATCAATCGCATGAAAGGCTGCTGGCGGGCATTGCAAAACTCTGATCAACGCAGCGCGGATCACATATGAGTGGGTAACCGACCATGGACATATTGCCAACTAGTTCGTAACCTCCGTGAGGGTCTTGTAGCGTCTCCTCCTCTGCCATACTGCGTTTTAACGCTCGACTCAATTGGCTCAAAGGTGTACGCATGGACCAAGAACGTTATGCGGCACAAATGCCGAAAATATCATCTAAATGTGTCACATATTTATAGTTATGTGACGCTGAGTCTGTGAATCGTGCTACCAAAAGAAGACCGATGCTTTATAACCCACGAAATGAAAGTCTCGCTTGAATCTATCGACTTAAAGTTGAGCGAAGGTTTCTTATCACCATACAGAAAAAAATTTGAGGCATCCATATCGCTGTTCGTAAAATACGTTCGCATGCAGAATGAGCTTGGCTACAAATTTGACCAATACTCATTCGAGGATAGCCCTGCTGAGAAGAAAATAAACAGGCATTACATTGAATTATCCGACTCCATCGACAATGTGGAGGCAGACGCCATATTAGACTCAATAAGGCATGCATTTTGTTCATTTGCACGCGGCGGAATTCATCAATTATTCACCCACCAGGAAAATGAAGTTTGGTATCCAAAGGTAATTCTCGATAGCGAACTCCATCCAAACAATATCGACTCCCTTCCAGAGATTATAGTGCTTTATAGAGGAGCAGATATATCGGAACTAAAATCTTTAAATTTCGGTCAGTCATGGACCACCAAAGAAGATGTGGCTCGCGAATTTGCCTATAGGCATTACGCGAACCAGAATTGGTTCGCAAAAGAAAATCGCATCATTCTAAAAACTGAATATGCCAGGTGCTTTGTATATTACGCAAATCAAGCCCCTGAGTACGAGGTAGCGATAAACACAAGCAAGATAGGTAAAGTTGAGAGAATCATATAACAACTGATTCAAATCGTTCGCGTCGCTCACAAGTCAGAGTCCCGACTGCCCCCTAACCAAACTGTAGATCCCAAAATATGTTCACTGACAACTGGCCTTCCTGCATAATTACTGCATTTGATCTCATCGGAACCAGGGGCCTTGCCGCCTCTGGAAAGGGTTCATCGGCGATGATTGATATGCACAGCCGCGCTGCGGCAAAGATTAACCACGCCCTTCCCCTCCATAGTCATGGGTACATCTGGAACGACTCAGTTCTCTTACTTTCCTACATGACCGAACCAAACTGGTCCAAACAAGGATTTTTTGCTGAACTGAACGCCTTCAAGTCATTCCTTGAGCAACAATGTGGAACGTCAATGTACGCGATCTCGGTGAAAGGGTTAGCGTTCCCACAAGACATATTGACGCCGCCGGTTTTCAATGGACAAATTGCCGATCAACCACGAGCAGTAGTATTGAAGACATCAAGTTGGGCCATGGCCAACTGCTTTCTCATTGAGAAAGCCCTCGGCCATCACCGCGCGGACTGGTATATCGACAGTAGAATCACTGCTGGTGCCAATCTCCCAAAGCCCTTCGCGTCGGAAGTAGTTGATCTTCTGCCAAAGAAGGAGCCTAGAATCATCGACATGTTTAAGGGAAGCGTCGGCGTTGACGGCTACTCGACTATTGAGTGAAATTTCACCCCATCTCCAACACTGGGCATGCACTCCAAATATAGGCTTTTACGACCCACGATAAGTCCAAGGACTGGGCGTTCGTCGTTGCGCTTTAAGGCTAACTTTCGCCATTCGATCAGATCAGTCCCGGACGGTGATGGGTAGTCTTGCGGATGCGTATGCCACTCGCCGATGTACCGCACTAGACCACTGCTATCGACCCAACGTTTTTTTGCAATGCGCTCATGCAAATCGCACATCCGCTCGAAAAACGTCCGGAACCGTCGGTCGAACCTGGTAGGAACTGTCGCCTCGACAATCTCAAGGTGAGATCCGCGGACATATCCCAGCAGAAGTCCCCCAGCCTCCAAATCAGATGGCCCCGCCTGGATGTATTGCCGAAATACCTCCAGCACAGCTGGATGGATATAAATCAAGTTGCGCCCTTGATTGGCCGACCACTCTTCTACGAACTGCATGCTGGACAGGCCTCAATTCTAGGTGGATCGCAATCCGCGGTCGCCAGTGTGTATACGCAGTCCGTGATCTTAGTTCGCAGTGAAGAACTGACTTTCCCATTGGCCCAAGCCAGCGCCATTTCAGCACCAAGTGCGGCTGCTTGAATTGATATGGTTGCAGGGAACGGGACGTAAAGACCTTCGCATCCATGACCTGCCATCACATGAGGCACCCCGCCCTGAACGGTCGAAAACTGACCAGCACGTGAGTAGGTAGATAGACATCTGTAACAGGCGCCATCTCCAGCTGTCTTCATCAAGCCACGGACAGCGGCTCCTGGACCTTCAATCCACACCGATAACATTGGTGTCGACGGGACGTAGTTCGAGGTCAGCCAATGGCCTAAAGCCTCCTCTCCAGTGGCATCAATCAGAAGATCAATATCACCTAAATGCGCGTCTCGTACATCCACCTCAAGAGCACGCACAGAGACACCAGGGGCGTCATTTTGAAGTACCGTGGCGATGCCATCTGCTTTGTTTTTGAATGAGAATGGCAGTCCTAGACGATGTCTGCCGACGTTTTGTGGCATCAACAGCTCAAAGTCCACAAGCGTCAGTTTGCCCCCACCTGTCCCAGCGCCGGCTTTTACCAGCATGTCAGCCAAGTAACCACCGATAGTCCCGCACCCTATCAGGGCGATCTTCAAGCCGGCTAGCGTTTTGAGAGAGGGGATATTTCGTTGGGCGATGTATTTTTCGTCGATTCGAATCGCGGTCAGCCTTGTCACCCGTAAGCTGTAAAGCCTTTCGGTGCCTCTCGCGAGCTTGAATTTTTCATCGTCGAGAATGGACTGCTCAAAATGCACCTGAAAGCCATAGTTGAGCTTCGGCGTCGTTATGAATATCAAAGCGTCCTTCAGCTTCAGCCGATGCGCTTCCGAGATCCGTTGGTGAATCTTGCGGGCACAACCTTTATCCAACTCGCGCTGCCAGCTCAGAATGTCAGCGACAGTTTCTGGAGGCCATGCTTTTTGGCTCGGGCGAGGTTGCGCGCTCGATCCGACAACATATGCGAGCATTCTCTGTCTTTTCTGATGCAATTGAAGAGCATCGATTTTGGCAACGGTTCGCTCTAAATCATCAGTAAGTACGGGAGTACGTGCACCCGTTTTGGAAATTACACAAAAAGCAGGAACCTCCCCTCGCTCCAATTTCTGCATGTCAAAGAGACATAGTTGGCTGTACCAATGCACGAAAAACTCTTCTTCCAAGTCATCGACCATTTCTCCTCTGAGTACACATCCCAAAACGCGCTCAGCTTCAGCTAGACACCTGAGCGTCTGACCGATGGGATCGAAAATGTCGAGCACGACTGTGTTTGCGGCCAAGTAACAAAGCCAACCGTTCACCCCGAGATGTGGCGTCACAGGTCCTAAGGTGGCGGGCAGCTTTTTAAGCTTCACGACTGGCAGAGAAAAAAAGCTCGGATCGACGGAGAAATCACAGTCGAATACTCCCTCAGAAGTATTGAGTGGTCCTTCAAATCGAAGCCATCGGCTGGGCGTTCTGCCGAGGTGCGTAAAACCTCGGGACTGCAACTCCAGAATGAGATTAGGTAATACCTCAAACATATTCGCTATCCAGCCTTGGTACGACCGACCAGCTCGCTGGCACCGGCTTGGGCAGGTACCGCGGCAATGGTTGCGGCAACGGTTACCTGTTTGATCCTGCTCGGGCGGTTAGGGAACCGAGGCCCGAACATGCTGATCATCCAGTTACACGCCGTTGTCTCGTCCGAGGAGGATATAGCCGCGTTGAGATGGTTTTCGAACATCTCGAATTTCTGTGCAGCTTCTTCAAGCGCTTCCTCTGACATGCGACCGCTCAACGTTTCCTTTTCATTGATTGGGTTGTTCACGCCATTTCTGAGTGCCGCAGGAAGCCCCTTCAGTACCTCAAGAAGTGCTAAATCGTCCCGACGATCCATCTTTGAGAACAATGGCACCGCTGCCGCCATCAACAGAATTGAAGATGGGCCTCCTGCCTTCCACTGCCAATCGCGGAATGCCTTCAGATAGCGGACTACTCGTTGCAGTTGCTCGCCCTTTTCGGCGACTGCATCCACGAACCATTCCTTAACTGGTCTCGGATCGGAACTAATCCAATCATCAACGCGGTGGGCAAGCAGAACTTCATCTGTTGGAAGCGTCGTCCAGCTGTCAGCTTTACGTTCGTTCACGGCATCCAGAAGGCTATCAAAGCCATGTCGCGCAGCGGCTTTCTCAAGCGTCACGTACTCGTCGTCTGGTATGGAGTAGAGCGGGATGTCGATATGAGCCGTGGTAGAAATCTCGATACGGATACAAGTCGGTTTGTCGGTCACGAGCTTCCATTTTTCAGCCCATTTGGATTCAACAAGCCGCTCCAGCGCCACCTCGGCAGCCTTGAAAAAAATCGAGCTGGCCACACTAGGTCTCTTGCTGCCTTTCAAAAAACTGATTGGCAGGTACGCGCCGTCATCCACGTCAGATTGCTGTGGCGGAAGATGTGCGGGGCTGTTGAGTGTTTTGTATGCCCAAGACCCTTGAGTAAAAAAGCGTGGCTGAGGGATGACCCCCTCGTAGCCATTCTCACGAAGCACTCTCGGAATCCCGGAACGAAGGCACTGACGAACTTCATTTTTCGCCACAGTAATCAGCAGCCGTTGTGCCGCCGTCAATTCCAAAGCCTGGAGCAAACTCGGCTCATCTTCGGAGGTGTTGAAAAGGGGTGATAGGTTCAACATTTAGAGATCCTCCGAGTTTTTATTTGGTCCGTGATAAAACGTTGGACGAGCAGCATGGTGTAAGCGGAATGGCTTGAAACGGCTGTCACCCAATGCGCGCTGAGCAGCCGCGGCGCCTCGATCTCGCAAAGTGTTTGTTGATGCCTCAGACACGTCATCCAACGCCTTCACATCACCGCTTTGCTGAGGTGTGACTTGGTCATCGATTTTGAGGTAGCAGTCGCCGAGTGACTGCGCGAGCATGTAATCGACCGAAGACTCTTGGGCGGAAATAACCAGGTCAAAAAGGCTGCTACCCCAGCCAATAATTCCCTGGTCCAAATCCCTACCCCCGCTTACGGTTGCACCCACCGTCATTGTGCCAATCGCAAGCACGCGTATCCGCACATCTTGCTTCGGCGCCAAAAATGTCCGCACTTCATGCAGCCCGAACAATCCTGGTGCGTTTCCGACTAGGCCGCCGTCAACGAACACTCCACGCTCGTTTCGCACAGAAGGGAAATACACGGGCGCAGCAGATGTGGCCAAAGCGACATTAACCAAGCTCATCCGGTAATCCATCTCAAACGTAGGATGGTGGGGAGTCTTGAAAAACTGTCCACGCCCCGTGGTGTAATTGACCGCTGGTATGAGCACGCGATGCTTCAGATCGCCCATTGTGGTTGTGCCGAAGCGTTCCTCAAGTACCGAACGCAGGCCTGCGTTTGAGTGCTTTGCACGACTGAGGGAACCCAAACGTCTACGCGCAAAATTACGCGTGTTGAAAATTTTTGGGCCTTGGTCTTCGAATAACGATTTCAGCTCGCTGGCAGGAATTTCGCTGGCGAGCCCAAGGGCGAGCAAACCTCCCGCAGAGGTCCCGCAGATCAGGTCGAAATGGGACGCGATGGGCCGTCCAAGCACCTGCTCAAACTCCTTGAGGATTGTGGCCGTGTACAACGCCCGATACCCGCCGCCCGATAAAGCGAGCACGTGAAACGTTGGCAAATCGTGTGTTTCATCCGTCATTTCGCCTCTCTTGAGCCCATGGAGCCACCAAATCGCCACACACTACATGTTGTGTATTAAATCACAAAAATCACCATATATTGGTTATACACGAACTTAGGAATGGATCCAACCCTGGGAACGCACGTGTTATCTCAGTTCGGCAGAAAGGTCAAAACCGAATCGGCAGGATGGGCCGCCGCATAGCGAACGAGCATGTAGTTGAAGCGTTCTTGGATCAGGAAAAAATTTTGATGCGCCCCCAACCACCTCATGACATGAAGCGTAATCACACCGAAAGGAAGCCATCCAGACTCTTGACTATCGTAAAAATTGACCTAACGTCATTCAACTAAAAACTAAACCTAAAATGATTGACGCCAGATCAACCAATGACTAATTCTCTCCTGCTGAAAAAAGCACTGAAATATCTTGAGCTGAGTGGCGTGGCCTTAGCCAATCAGCTGAGTGAATCCCGTGAAGACGGCAAACGAACAGCACCTGAAACGGTGAGCCGATGGCTCAGCGGGGTGAACCCTGTCGACCCCTCACTCATGCTCTGGGTAACAGAATTGGTGCGCAACAAGATGCGGAGCCAAAAGCAGCGCCTTATCCGTTTGCCGACAAATAAGGGATTGGTGATTGCGGTCGCAAACCCAAAGGGTGGAGTAGGCAAAACTGCGGTTGCCAAAAATCTTGCGGTCATTTCCAAATTTTCGCTGAACATGAAAACAACGCTGATCCAGGCTACTACCCCAGAGAACAAGGAGGTCGTCGCCGGCGAGCTTCGCGAAATGCAGGATTTACGCATCAACTGTCCAGACCTGGCGCCTGATGAAGTATTGGCTTACCGGCCAGAAGCTGGCGAAGTTGTGATTGTCGACGTGTGTACCAGCCTGGCTTCCCAGCGCAGAGATATCACGTCGGAATCTGAGCCATTCCTGAATCAATTCCAGCCCGATGTGTATGTCGTCCCAGCTGACTTCGATAGCCCCCAAGAGATCATGGCGAGCGCACGCTTTGTTCAAACCGGTGTGATGCAAAGTCAAATTCAGTTGCTGCATCGCCCTCGTTTCATGAAGACAGATACCGCGACCAGAGTGGCATACGAGGGATTGGATATGAGGAGCAAGATATTCTGCCCGTTTTTTATTCCCCAGACGATTTCGGGCAAAAATCCACGTCCTCGTCATGCGTACGAAGAATGGCAAGATGAAGATCAGCAGGGTCACTTCTACAATCTGTTCGAGCACCTGATTACACGCTTGGGTGGATCTCTAAAAGACGAGTACTCACTACGTCGTGAAATGAAGATTATGAGCCTGGAAGAGCTTCTGAGCCTAACTGGATAAAGGACCACGGTCGGGCCTCCAGCCTGATCGGCAGCCAGTCCTAGGTCACCCTTTGGCTGGCTGCATTCCCCGGAGGTTTTTTTGAATGCATGACCGCACAATCAACTTGGACGTCGCCTAACGCGATTACTACAACGTTCCATCCATTAGAAGTTGTGTAATGGGTAGTAGCCACCGTTCGCATCAAATTTCAAAACAGGTTTCGTCGCTCTTACCGGTAGAGCGCAAGCCTATTGCTACTTATCGCCACAGGCTACAATGAGCAGCAGTAAACGAAAACTCCGCACTCCAAGGAACAACGTTAGATTTCTTTTTTAAGAATTAGCACACAATAAAAAAGTGCCGCCTTAATTATGTGATTAACACCATGAACCTCCCTAAACAATAGTAGCGACCTCCTGATAAAATCCATAAAAGAGATCTCATAATATTTATCTCTACTCATACCTTCTTTACCCGGGTAGTACGTTACTATTTGCGTTGATTCTTTATACTCATATTTATAATGAGCTATACCATTCCTCAACTTGTTATCAACGGCATTCATATCAATACGATAAAAGCAATCATCTATAAACGCTAACTTACTCCCCAGATCTACGTTAGCAAATGAATTCAGACTCTCCAGTTCAGGCCTGGTCCTCTGAGCTTTCGTAAGCTTTAGATATGGCTCGAAGAGGTCACTATCTCCACGTTTTATAAGGTTATTCAAACCCGCCAAGAAAGTAAGTTGTCGCGCGAAAACTTCTGCCAAATCCTTATAGTAGTTACTGCAAACATCGAAGTCGGCTGTAGATATTCGAGCGGGAATTTGACCAAGATCCTCAGTATTCGCATAATCGTAAAAAAATGCTGAGCGAAACGGCAAGTCCATTGCGATCAACTTTGGATACAAAGATAAGCAATCACTGTGCAGATTCTTGAGAAATCCATTACCTAAGATTTCGTCAACAAATGCAATTGTCTTTTCATGGTGGCATTGGTGCAGCCACATGAATAGTTCAGATGCCTTCTCGCTTATTTCAGCGTTGTGCTCGTGAATTGTAAATGGCGAAGACATTACTGATGTAGCGGAATATAGCGCGGCTAAAACATCCTCTTTTTTACGCGACTTTAGAGCGGCACCGGGTATTTTCGAGCAAGTCCTTTCAAAACTATCTATATCCCCACGTTTGTACTGGGTAATTACGCTTCTCAAGTCGCTTTGCATTGGGTAGAGCGTATTCAGCATTTCCAAGCGAAGATTCAAGTGTTGGTACGCTTCGTGACCGATTTCACGCGTAACCCTCAGAAAAGTCGTCATGCCCATTACGTAAACGCCGAAGTAAGCTGGAAAATCTAAGTGCAAATCAACAAAAGGGTTATCGCCATTAAAAGGCCCCTCAAAATCTTCTAATTCTGTGGCACCCTTCAATTCACCATCTAACTGACCAAAAACAAATGAAATGCGTTCTTCACATTTTGGACAAGCGAATTGGAATGGCTGAATATCTCTGTTAGACATGCCAATCCTGCAATCGATTTTCGTTCCACATGTGTTGCATTGAAAACATTTGCAGATATTCATGCTTGTCCTTATTCACATGGTGATGAGCATTCGTGTACGGAGAAAGTTGTCTACGACCCTGACCGAATCATCACAATCTGTAATCAGACATGATCGGGCATCTCGGGAAAATGGGCTCAAGCATCAAAACGTAGCGCCGGGCACGGGTGATACCAACGCGGAGAATTTTCCTGCTTCGGTCATAGGGCACTTCATCACCACGCCATACCAAGGAGGAGCGATATTCCTGCGCTCCCTGCCTGACGCTTTCCCGAACCACTATCACTGCATCGAACTGCTTGCCCTTGGACTTGTGAATTGTCATGACGTGGATACCCTTCGTGTCGTCCCCACCAGCGAGCAGTTGGTCCTGAACTAGCGCGTTGTCGAGCCCCTGCCGAGCCGTGGTGTATGCGCCAGTGCTCATCCACATCTCCGACAAGCTGGCACTGATCCGCTTGCCGCGGTTGAAAGCGATCAAGTAGTCGAGAGCACCCGCTATGTGCTTAAACTCATTTACACCAGACCGATAGAGCAACGTTTTGACCATAATCCAATCTCTGCTTGGGTCACCCGTAAAGACCAAATCCGCAGCGCCATCGATGATTGCTTCAGCGTTCTTCGCGAGTTTGGTCTTCGCTGGCTTGCCCTCAGCAATGCTGTTACTCCATTTCAAGTAGGTTGCAGCTTCTTTGATTGCCGTCGTGCTTCCATCTGACCTTCTGATCGAAGCAAGCAATTCAAGACACGTGGCTATATCAGCTGCGCGTCGCTCTGCGCGCTTGGGCTCTAGGAGAAATGCTGCCAAACGAGAGGACAGCAGAACTGCGGCCTCGTCGAACAAGACTTTGTGAGGTATGGGATTCGCCCCCCCGTTCAAGGCGGCTGAAATTTTTGCAACGCCGCTGCCGGTGGTCGCGAGTATCGCCATGCTGTCCACAACCAATCCGTCAGCTTTAGCGCCTTTGTAAAATCTACCGAGCGCCACACGCATCCATTGGACAGGATCCTGTCTGGGGTCATACATCTGTCGGCCAACCCCTAAGTATGGGGCCCTCCTTGGTGTCTTCGCCAAGATATCGTTGCCAAACACCGCGATTTCAGTGCCTGGACTGCGATTATTATCGGAGCCAAGGTCTACAAAAACGGGAGCTAAGGCAGCTTTGATGTGGTCGATTCGCTCCGGACCGACGCCCTCTAGATGATCGAAAATTTGCTGATCAAGATCAGCGAGGCAGATGATCTGGCAGAGGTCTGCCAGCTTCTCGATACAACTCCAGGCTGAATTGCCGGTGTCTTGAGCCTCATCAACAATGATCACCGGATGAGTGCCTGCAACTAGCTCCCGAAGCAGCCGGCATCTTCCCAGCAGTTCACTAGCCTTGGGGGCGAACCAGTCGAAACAGATTCGTCCTTCCTCAGCGAACAAGCGCTCCCGCTCTTCTTGCCACGCTAACCACTGCGGTGTAGCGGGCTCTCCCTTCTTCGGTGCTTTCAGGCCACCGGATAAAGCCTTCTCATCTTGGGGCAACAGAATCTTGAGCTTTCCTTTCGGAGAACCGAGCAGGTAACCATGGCTTTTGAGCAAGGACCAGCAGAACGAGTGGAAGGTCTGTAGGCTAAGTTGCGACTGCACCGCTTTATCAACCAGCAAATTCGAAGCCTCAGCCACCCTTGCCACAGCCGCCCTGGAGAAGCTTAGGAACAATACCGATTGCCCCGGCTGCAATCCGCTGACAATGATCTTTGTGGCCTTCTGGAGAGCGATGGTGGTCTTGCCGCTGCCAGGCCCACCCACAATGAGGATGTGGCCATCTTCGTCCAAAATCTTCTGACGCTGCTCACAGATGATCATAAGGCGCCTACCAAATCCTCTTCATCCTCTTCATCCTCCTCCTCGACCGGCTTATCGCCAGGTAGAACGGCAGGGGCAGGCTTTGGAAAATCACTGTATACGCGCGTCAGAAAATCTGTGATGCCTATAGGTAGTTCATGCAGCTCGCACAGGTCGAGCAGCCCGCCGGCATACCCATTTCCCTTATTGCTTTTCAGAGCCTTGAGCATGTTTGCCCTGACGCCCACGTCGTCGGGTCGTTCAGCAGGGATCCCTATGTTGCCCTGGTCACCAGACTCGCGGAGCGCGCATAGGAACGTCCATTGATGCTTCACTGGCGTTTGATTCACAAGGAGCAGTTCGATGTTCGCGAAAGGAATTTCATTAGGCAGATCGAACGCGTCTACAAACTTCTGGTTCTCTTCCGGCTTCCGTGGCTTGAAGTCATAAAATGCATACGTACGTAGGCCAAGGGCCTTAAAGAAAGAACCAAAGTTAGGAAGTGAACCATCGCCCTCGACCGGGAAAATGGTGATACCTGCCAGGTCCAGGGCAAACAGGTTTGGGTTGGCTTGCTCCATCTTCTCAGCGACCGCGCTCAGAGCGCTGTGCTCGGTAATCCCCTCCGCGACGATCACCCCAGGGCCAAGCATAGCTTCGGCCAAGCCTCGCCTAGCATGACGCTTATACATCTTGCCTTTCAGGGTTGTGCCAGACGACACGGTCGTCGACTCAACTGTCGCCTCACCATTTCGCCGCAAAATGATGATCTGTGATGGGTCGAATCTCTCAATCACATACGGGGAATGCGACGTCACGAAACACTGTGTTGTCTCTTCCAGAAGATATTTGGCGATTCGACGTTGCGTGTGCGGTGGAAGGGCTATCTCAGGCTCCTCCATCGCGAAAATCACGTTGTCCTTTTTCACCTCCGCGATGAAAGACAGCAACGCTAACACTAGGGTGTTCAGCGTACCGGTTCCTACATGCTGGAATGGAACTGGCTTTTGATCAGCTGTGACCGAAAGGAAGAACGACATCGTCTTGCGCAGATGCTCTCTGGTGAGCTGCGATACGAATAGTTGCGTCGCCTTTCCAGCTCCACCTACAGAGATGTACTGCGCGAGCCTTTCTTCAATCGAATCCAGTACTGGCCGGAGATCGGCAGCATCAGAGTCAATCGGCGGGTCCAGCTCGCGAAGCCGCTTAATCGACTTCTCCCAAAGACCGGTTCGCACACCTTGCAAACGGAGAATGAGATCGAGCAGAGAACCTCGCTCTAGACTTAGAGCACGCGAGCCTGTGCGGAGGGTCCGGAGGTAAAGAAATCCGAACAGCCGCTTTACTGTCTTTCTTACTCGTTGAAGCTCGCCATCGTCAAGGCTGGGGCTGTAGGAGAAGAACGTATCGGCCTCGAACTCATCTTCCTCGGAGTTGTAGATGGCTTGTGTTTCAATCCGCAGGCATCGGATAACATCGGGCGGGGTGGCTATGTCGGCCTCACCAGCCCCTAGCAGCCGTTGTTCTTTGACGTGCCACAGCTCCGTATGAGCCCCACAGGTACGCTCGACCTCGCCACTGAGATCCACCAGCATGACTTCAACCCTGATCTTTACGGGGGACGTGCCGTCAGCTTCAAGGTACTCGGCATTGTAGAAATCAAACTCCTGTACGGGAGGGAATCGCGATAGCCTGTCAGGGCTCAAGACAAGGTCCAACGCCTCGCAGATGGTGCTCTTGCCGACGTTGTTGCCTCCTACCAACAGCGTATGCCCGTCAAAGGAAAGATCAGCTGACTTCACACCCCGGAAATTCTCAATCTTGAGATTGATGACACGCATGCTCGCAATTCCCTATGCCGTTTCGACACCTCAGCATGGCTCATCCAACCGAAGCTGCCTAGCGGACGCCGTAGAAAATTGCGATTAGGAATTTCCGGTGAAATGGCATTCCAAGGCGTGATTAGGGGGGCGGCTCGATAGCTCAGCCGGCATAATTGAGAGGTATTAGCACCGGAGCCTGAGAACATTCGCTTGCGGTCTGGGACAACTGACCTTGACTGCGAACGACCATACCCCGCCGCACCAGAACCCGAGGACAGTATCAAACTCCTCTACCAGCCTCACTGTGGCCTCAGGAAGTGCCCCCTACATACATCTTCTTTAATCATTGGTATACCGCTTAGGCACCGGTGCATCTACATCTTCCACGGGGTGATATAGCTTTTTACCAACTCTGACCAAATAACCTTTTTGCTTGAAAGTGGCGAAGGCGCTCGCAACAATTGAACGCCACTCTGCTGACGAAATCTGCTCCAATTCCCTGTAGCGGTGGTAAATTTCATCCGCGAGTATGTCTACCGACATAGTTGTCTTAGGCGGGCAGACTGCAATTCTGGATTGTGCAAACACGAACGCGGTCGTGTACAGGTTTCGTCCGGAAGGTAATTGCACCAAAAGGATGTTGCTTCGAACTTTATTTTTATTCGCACGCATCAATGCTGCTACTGCTGCCACCTCTAAAGGGAGATGAGGCCGTAATTGTAGAGTCTGATCTGTCGGCAGTCGCGAAGTAATAACAGCATCATACAAAGAAATTTGATCGATGACATCCTGATCGAGCGGCAGCAACCTACTCTCCACCGTATAGCAAAGTGCACACTTGATTTTCGCAGTATCACTATGTGGAGTAAGGGAACCGCATGCCTTGCACTCTTCCAGAGTCAGAGAGTAATGACCACACGATTCAACATCATTATATAACTCAGGCACAACCATGTAGAATTTAGTGAGGGTGTCTCCATACCATATGAATATAGGATTAGAGATAGTTCGGGACAGATAATTAACCCAAAGAATGAGTTGAGTTTCGTGCGCTTTGAACTCGACGAGCATTGCCCCCCAATTCTCAGCCCACATTACATCCAAACTCTTCATATCCAAGGATTTGATAGAGGTACAACGCGCCACCATGTTTCTAATGCGAAGAGGGACCTGGGCCTTTTTCAGAATCGCCGCACTGTCAGGTTTCCCCTGCAACCGGGATTGGAAATCCAGACGGCCCTTCCATTGACGATTATGAGCGTTGTAAATAGCTACAAATTTCGTCGTTGCGCGGGAATAGGCGCTAAAAAGCTCGGCTGTATCTAATGCTTCAGCACCCAAGACAATTACAACGGGAGCTTCTAATCCACGGAATTTCGCTATATTTTCCGTAGCTAGTTTTTCAGCCTTCAAAAAATCAAAATACTGCCTATCAATTATCGACCCCGTCAGAACGACGATATCCTCTGAATCAATGCCACACGTAATGAGTTCAGACTTAATACGCAGAAGCTCTTCACAGGGGGTCAGTGTGATGATTTCAAGCGCTGTATCCGGTTCAGTTACTCGCGGCGAGGACAGTTGGATCTTGGGAGGAACAACCTCTGAAAGAATTTCGGTAACTGCTTTCGGCATACGTAAGATTATCGAAAGCTGAAACGCATCTACTCCTAAAACCTCCTTCAAGCCGTCTAAAGTTACGCCGTTACGCTCGAATTTAAATACTTGAGTTTCGTCGCAGAAAAATGCTTTTGGCTTCCCATCGAACCAGCTTACAAGCCTTTTGCACCAAGATTCTGACAAAGCTTGCGATTCGTCTACGACAAGAGCGTCGAATTCTCCAACCGAACCCTTATTAATAGCAGTATTGAGATCCTCTACGCAATTGAGCTTATACCACTCCTCCCCCACCGACAAATGGTTCAGCGCATTCGCTGCTTGACGGCAGAGCCCGTGCCAAGTCATTACTGTGCAGGTTCGATATCCTTCAAGTTGTGCACGAATATGCTCAGTTAGCCTAGCATTGAATGAGAGAACCAATACCCGCTTGCCTTCCACCGAGAGTTTCCTAGCAGCCTCGATGGCTATCAAGGTTTTCCCTGTACCCGGCCAGCCCGTGATAAGAGAGTTCGTATTTTTCAGCACAGAGCGCACTACCGCACTTTGTTCGCTAGTCAACTGGAGCCATACTTTGTTGTCATAGCGAATGCGGCTCGCCCACCGAGGGTGGCCATCAATCTTTGGCGCAATATAATCGATTAGTTCTTGGGTTCGAGAAGTACCCAAATCAGAATTATGAAGCGCCTCCTTCCAATACGTCATAAGGTCTATGATTTTCTGAGCTACGTCAGGGTAAGCTTCAAAATCTATATAAAGCGGTTGAGGCGGATTGGATTGAGTATCGTACATTCCTGGGATATTAGAGCGTTCAAAATCCGAATCAGGAAAAATAAACCCGTATCCGATTCTCAGGCGTAGCGACGGGTCAGCACCAAGCCACGACGCGAATCCATGAATATTTTTTTTAGTTTGACTAAGCGGGTCTATCTTGTAGCCATTGCGGACGTGAACAAACAGAGAGTTTTCAAACCGGTAAACACCGCTCTTAACCTCAAGAGCTAAGACCCCATCCACAGGGTGGATTATTAGGAAGTCGATTTCTCCCGTTGGCCTTGCTCTGTTGTCGAGCTTGGTTACCGCGGAGCACAACCAAGGGAGACTGTGGATTACGGTGTATTCGTCAGGTAGCTGAGATTTGAGGACTGAGTAGAGTTGACGTTCACCATAGCTTTCAGTGTGGTGTGGGCCATGCTCCGGGATCATCTTTGCCATCTACAACGCTCGCTTTTTCCTAAACTGTGACTCCTGTACGCCGCGATAGTAGCACTTTGAAACCGAGACATGCTCCAGTCCGGCAGCCAATGGGATCGGCCACCTCGCCCGGACAGCACGGACAGCTTTTTGCCAGGGTGACCGCCCCGACTCCCCTGCCGGGGAAATGGGCTCAGGGGTATTCACTTTGTCCTGCAAGGCCTCTCCCATTTGCGCATACCCCACCTCCCGTCCGAACAACGCAGAGGGACCCAATACCTCCAACAGCGACTGGATACATCTAGCCGGTGACGGCTAATATTTGACGACCCTCTGAATCGTCCCTGGTTTCATAGACACCCTACGTGTTCAGTATTCGCTCAATGCGTTCACGCGCTGCCCCTGTAAGACGCTTCACGCCTAGTAACCTCGCTACTTCTATGGCTGGGTCCCCTGCATCGATAATGCTCGCTGCGATGCGCAGCTCCTCCGCCGCAATCTCCTCGATTGAACGCGCCTCATTGGCCGATGCTGGAACACGATATGTCGACCACTCCATCACATCGCCCTCGGCGTGCCAGACGAATACCTCCTCAAATCCCGCCTGCTGAACGTGATGGTGCTGTTCGGCCAGTTCCAGCACTCTGTCTCGAATAAGCCGTCCTGATCTTTGGAAGCCGTGCGCGCGAGCGATACGCTGGACCAAGAGTGCGTCGAGAATTGGGGCTTCCTGGCGCAGCACCTCCTCAATGATCTGACGGAGCACTTGGCTGTAAGCAGGTAAGTGAAACTGCTCGGGTTGGATCATGTGCGCAAGAGAAGAAAGATCGGCGATGCGATATTCACCCCTCGGCCCTAGAGTAATAGGTTGATCACTGTGAGCGCGAGCTATGCGAACGTCAGCAATCTCCGTCGGCAAATTACTCACGGAGCTAATGGACGCTTCTGGCAACTCATCACTAATGCCGGAGTCGGCTGAGAAATCGATAACAATTGGAGCGGCCTGTGGTTCCTCGGTTACTTGACTACCGACTGCCTCTACTCGGGATTGAGCCAGAAGGTCGTTCAGAGCTATGTGCAGCTTCTGCAAGGCACCTTCCTTATTTACCCACCATTCCGTAGACCAAAGTCGCACCAGGGTCCATCCCAAGCCGCTGAGAATCGCTCCTCTGACTTTATCCCGGTCCCGAGCAGTGGCGGCACTGTGGTAAGTAGCACCATCACATTCGACGCCAGCCAAGTAGTCGCCTGGACGGTCGGGGTGAACAATGCCCAGGTCAATGCGGAAACGCGACACTCCAATTTGTGGGACTACCTGCCAGCCGAGACGCCGTAGCCCTTGAGCAACAGCTTCTTCGAACGGCGAGTCGTATCCTCCAACCGAGCCATGTACCGCCTCTGCTAAGGCTCTAGGGCCACGCTGAGCAAATTCTATGAAGTGCTTCAAATCCCGAACCGCGCGAGCATTGGTCCGGTTGAGGTCGATCATTGACGGATCGAAGGATGAGAATACCAACATCTCTCGTCGTGACCTTGTGATGGCGACGTTCAGTCTGCGCCATCCACCGTCTTTGTTAAGGGGGCCGAAGTTCATCGACATGACCTGCGCACCCGGCTCGGTTGGGCCATACCCTATCCCGAGCATGATCAGATCTCGCTCATCGCCCTGAACCGTTTCAAGGTTTTTGACGACGACGGGTTCGGTCTGGGAATCCTGGAAAAACGGCTCGATCTGTGGGTATTGCTTACGGGCAGTGTCCAACAGATCGTTAATCAGCTTTTGCTGATCAGAGTTGAGTGTGATGATCCCGATTGAATGACCAGCAGCGACGAACGCAGGATCGGTTAAACGCTTAACTGTCTCGCTGACAATGGCTTCTGCTTCAGCCTGGTTGTAACGCCCTTTTCCTTTTGCATACACGCCCTCAACCCTGCGCCACTCAACAGCACTAGCGCGGGTTTCAGCTGCTGGGAAGGTAATCAAGTTACTGTCGTAATAACGATGGTTGGAGAACGCAATCAGGCTTTCATGGCGACTACGGTAGTGCCAGCTCAAACTGTGGCTCGGCACCCCTGCTCCCAAGCATTCGTCCAGGATGCTCTCCATGTCTTCTGCTGTGTCGTCGTCGCCAGAATTCGGGCCACGGCTGAAGAAGTTCGTAGGCGGCATCTGACGTGGGTCACCGGCGATAACCACTTGCTTCCCCCGAGCTATCGAACCGATTGCGTCCCATGGAGCAATCTGCGAAGCCTCATCGAAGATGACGAGATCGAATGGGGGTTGATCGGCAGGCAAGAACTGCGCAATCGACAGTGGGCTCATGAGCATGCACGGTGCGAGGCGATTCAGCGCGTCCCCCATCTCAATAGCCAGCTGCCGGACAGGTTTGTGCCTACGGGACTTCTGCAATTCATGCTTGAGAATGGCGAAGCCGCTGCTCTTAGGGATGTCATTCTTGGAAGGGATTAAGCCACATAGTTTCGCCCGGATATAACGCACCGTCAGTTTCGCAAGTTCGTCGTCCAAACGAACGAAAGTTCCGATGTCACTCATGTGCTCGGCAGCGACGAAGTTTCTCAAAACCGGTTCGCTGTCGATGCCCTGTGTCGCAAACCAATGAGCATAGGCAGTGACAAAGGTATGCTCGGTTGCCGATGGTAAAAGACTTCCTGTTTCCAATGCTTGAGCCAGACTCGCCAATCCGACCTCGGTAGACTGCTCGCGCACACGGCACCAATCGCACCAAGCCTTGAGCTGCTCTTCTTGCTGCTGAATGGAGAGAGAAGTGGCCCGCAGAGTAGCAACGGCCGGATGCGTCTCTGTGCCCGTTGCAGCCAAACCAGCAAACAGCCGAGCAACCTCATCGTAGCGGGACAAGGCCTGTTGCAACGCTAATAGCGCTGCACTGATTTGCCCACCCGGCACCAACATTTCATTTGCATCGATGACCAGACGCGCGACTGCGCCGCGCAATGAAACCAAGTGGTCGGGTGATTCGGCCAAACCACTCAGCAGCCCGCGCAGACTCTCACCCAGTGTGATGGCCCGTAGTGTACGGGAAGCGTCGCTAGTCAGACCTTGCCAGCCAGGGATCGACTGCATGTCACTTGCCAAAGCGTCCAGTTCCACTAGCTGCGATTGTAGGCGCTCGAAAATTGCGAGGTCACCAAGCGTGTCCGGTAAGCCCGCCGCGCCACCTAAAGCGGCAAATTTCTTAGCTACCTTTTTCTTGGCGAAAGTAGCCAAGAACCAGAACTTACCCTCAGCCTCTCGCCATTCACTTTTAATTGCTTCGAATGGAATGCGACGACACGCTTCGTCGGCATAATTTAGCGACAGACTTTGTTCTAGCTCGCGATAGCTTTCGATCAACTGGCAAGCACGCCGGGCAGAATCGATACGCGTAGCGGCGTCGGGAGCGAATGCGAATGAAAGGTTTAGGCCATGGGATTCCAAGATCAGAGTTGCCAACTCATTCAACTGCTGGACCTGTATTACTTCAGCCGCTGGCAACGATAGATGCGTAAGCTTAAGCAGCCTTTCACTCGAATCATTTAAGGCGTCAAGAGCTTGGGGCAACTCACGTGAGGTGCTAGCAATCTCTGCCTGCCAGGCATTTGACCATTGGGTCTGCGCTAGGGCGCCAAACTTACCTGACAGGTCGCGCGCGGCAACACCGTTAAGTCCAAGCCGGCGCGAAAGGTCAAGTAACTGGCCGTACTCGGCAGCATCGTGCTGCGTGCTTGGTGGCCAAGCCAGTCTCGGCGTCTGAGGACCATGATCACGCACGACGCGACCAATCGCTTGATGCAGGGAAAGACCGTTGCTCCAACGTCGATGTAGGACCTCGACCAACTGGTTAAGTCGCGATCGGAGCGTTTGCAATCGAGCAGCCTCGCGCTCCCAATCCTCGGCGCTCAATGCGTCACTCACATCCCATGCGCGATCCAACTGCTTGAGCACTTCAACTTTGGACGCCTTGCTTGAGTGCAGCTCCAGGCAAAACTCGCCCAGCCCCTTCTCTGCCAAGCGACGATAAACCACGTCAAGGGCGGCCCGTTTCTCTGCAACGAACAGCACGCGACGCCCCAACGCGAGATTATGCGCAATCATGTTGGCGATAGTCTGCGACTTGCCGGTCCCCGGAGGCCCATCCATTACAAAGCTATGAGTGGTGGCAGATGCCACCACGGCAGATAACTGCGAAGAGTCAGCTGGTAATGGGGCAAAAAGCTGAGCGGGCGTTACTGATGAGTCCAGAAGCTCGGGCCTAGGAAACTCGTCTGAGCCAGAAAAGCCCTCACCTGCTTCTTTAGGCTCCAACAAATGTTTGACCAATGGGCTTTGCAGCAGCTGCGCCGAGTTGGCGTTCAGGTCCTTCCACATCAAATATTTGGCAAATGAGAAGGTGCCCAATACTAGTTCGGTGGTTACCTCAAATCCCGGCACGTCGCGTACCGCTCGCCGCACCATGTTCCAGATGCCATTCACATCGATGCCGCTTTCATCACCTGGCAGTTCGCCGTCGAGCCCGGGAATGACCAACTCAAAATCATGACGTAGCAATTCAAGTAAAGTCAGGTTGAAACGTGGCTCCTCGTCGAGCAACGTTAATGTCACACCAGACAAGGCACTTTTGCGCTCAAGTTTTACCGGCAGCAAAATCAGTGGTGCGGAGTAGGATTTCGGCTCATCTGCACTTTTCTTCCACTTAAGAAAGCCAATTGCCAAGAACAGCGTGTTTGCACCCCCCTCCTCCAGATCGCTGCGCGCCTTTCGGAATAGCTCGATCAGGGTCGCTTCAAGCTTGATCTTTTCCAGGTTGGCGAGCACTTCACCCCGCGCGAGTGCTTGACGGGAGACTTCGTCGACCAGGCTTTCATTATTCTGTTGCTCGTACACGGCCACATCACGGCCACTACTTTTTAGGTCAGGTACCGGCACCACTCGAATGCGTTGGCCACTGGAAAGAAGATCTTCCAGAGCTGCTGGATCCGGACAGAGAAGACGCACACCTTTAGCGCTGTCTGGCAGATGCAGCAGACGGTTGCGTGTAGTTAAATCGAGGAGTTTGCGCTGCCACAGCGTTAATTTTCCCGCAGGACCTTCGCTACCCTCGTTGATTTCGACATCAAAACTTGGGAGTGATGGGGCTTCCTCCAACCCTTCAGCCGTCGGCGGAGCATCAGCCGTCGCATCGGATGCGTTCGCTGCTGACACAAGCGCCATTGGGCGGATCTTCTGCATCCGAGCACGGTGCAAATCGATCGCCATGATGAATTGCTCATCATCGAGTTGTCGTTCCGCAGCTGCGACTGCTTGGCTAAAACTAGGTGCCGGAGCTTGGGTGGCCAAGGTAGTCTCGAAAACCACCATCTCCTTCAAGTCCAAACGCTTGCGTACTGCCGACGCCTCATCGGTCAGCAGCTGAGAAAACTCTTGCGGTTGCAACCAGACGCCCGCAAACGCGTGCCCCTTTGTCATGATAAGCAAGGCGTTCAACCCAGCCTGCTCCAAAGCCGCAGCAAACAGCAACGCCGTATCCAAGCAGGTCGCCACGCCGTTTTCCAGAATGATGCCTGGCGATCTGATCTTCTGGCCCTGTAGCTCAAAACTGGCAGGAGGTAATGCATAGCTCAACTGAAAGCTGCACACCCCAGACCAAATGGCGGAAACAAGCTCCCACGTCCGCGTGCGTGACTTGCTTTCATAGCCATCGATACCGTCTTTTTTCCCTGCGCGCCGCAAGACTTGAGAAGCGGCTTTGAGCACTCGGTCTACCGCTGGATCATTGGGCATACAGAAAGCTGCCAGTAGCTCCGACATGGCGCTCAAACCGCCCCATTCAGTGCGAGCGAGCAGTTCAGTAGGGAAGCGCTGCTCGACAAGTAGGTTGTCACCTTGGGACAACCGCATTACCACATCGGCACTCAGGCTTTCACTCAGCCCGGACAGATATCCAGCGTTGAGCTTGATGTCACGTTCAGAGATGCTGAGGCGATCACCCGCATGAATCCGGTCAATATGCCAAGTGCGGCTTTCGACGAAATCTGGGTCGGTGCTTAAAGTCAGTACCAAATCTTCAAGACTTGTTTCTTCCTGGTTCGAAATGCTCAATTCGCGTACAAGCGGGATAGCATTCTGGTGGGAAGCGAAGCCGATTTTGCGTGCGATCAGCGCCTCAATCTTGATATTCATCCATGGGCTCCTGGAGCTGCCAATGCTTGCCTCAAGAAGAGGCTGAAAAATACCCCCTATACTCCCTGACTAATCACTGGTTGGGAATTTCTTTATCTGGGAATCCAGACGAATTATTCAGGCAAGAAGGTAGAAGTGACGAGACCACATTGTGATGGCTACATCATGGCATCATAGAGAGCATTCTCTGCCCTTGATGATCGAATTCGATGACAAAACTTAGCTGGTATCTACCGATCAGTGAAGAACTCAGCGCCGCGCTTTCTCGGGGCAACAATCCGGATATCGCGCGTCTATCGCGCTATGAAATCGCAGCGATATTGTATCTGCACCAGCTACCCAAGCTGCCGACACGCCTCCGGTAGAGATGGAACAATCGTTCGCCAACCTTTTGCCTCGGGACATCGAATTTCTGAAATCGGTGTTGGCCAGCGATTTCAATCGAAGTGCATTCACTGCTGGTCTCATGCTCGCGCCAAAAATGGGCATTGGCCTAATGAACCAAGAAGCCATTGTTGATCGAAGCTTCGTTCGCCATGACGACACATGGGATTTCAACTACGCCAAGCGACAGCAAATTGCTGTAGGAGCGTTAAGTCACGAGCATGTGCGTCCTAAAGGCAAAATAATACGGGTGAGCGATCACCAGCTTCGGATGATCCATACCATCCGAGCTAACCAGGAAGACTCGATCGAAGCGCAGGCTCACGCGGGTACAGGAAAGACGTTCGTCATCGGAGAGATATTGGAACTGATGCCGGAACGTCGTTTCATGCTTCTTGCCGACACACGGCCAAAACTTGTGCCTATCCTAAAGAGATTCTCACGTGAACAAATCAAAACAAACACCTTCAAAGACTTGGCAGTCGAGTTGTTGGCTCGTGGAAACATAGAACTCCAGAGCAAATTGATAGCGGCCTCAAGAATCCAAATTCCCTACGCTATGCTTGCCGAACAGGTTGGACTTGGTTCAATCGGTAAGCGCAGCGCGCCCCAAGTTGCTGCGCTGTGCTGGGGGATCCTCGCAAAATTCTGCATATCCCTCGATTCGTACATTACTAAGAAACACATCCCTCGTAACCAGGTCCAATGGCTGTCGTTGATGAGCAAGAAACTGTTGTAGCGGCAGCGTCCAAGCTTTGGATGCGGATGACTTGCCTTGATATTGAATCCGAGTCACTCCCAATTCGTGGGTATCACAGGATCAAGCAGGTGACTCTGGCGAGACTTCCAATGCCTGAATACGCGGATACGATCCTTATCGATGAGGCACAGGATCTCACCGGCCCAGTGGTGCAGTGGCTGGATGAGTCGGGGCATATAGTAATATCGTTAGGCGACAGATTCCAAAACTTAAATGGGTACCATGTTCATCACAAAGCCACAATTCGTCACAACGATATGGCCATATCACTACGCGCTGGACCTGCCTTGGCAGATTTTATAAACCCATTGATAGCTGCCTTTCCCGAAGCGAGTGCTTTTCCCTTTATTGCCGACAGATCAAAAGAAACGGTAATCGCGGAATACCCAGCAAAGTGCTTCCCGCTTGAACCTACAGTAATACTGGTCGCTGACGAGTGGGGGCAATTCGACTGGTTGATTCGTAATCGCGAAATGCAGGCAGGGGCAGCGGTCGTAGACTGGACGAATACATTTAGACTGTTCCTAGATGGTTGCCTTGGCTTGTTTCAACATGATCATCGCCCAGAACATAAAGCAATTTCCCAATTTCGAACCTGGGCAGATTTACGCAAAGTAATGAGCTGGAATGACTCTTTCAACAGAGTTGAGCACTGGCTTGAAACAGTTGGAATAAAATATGGAGTAAAGGAACTTTACCAGCATGCCCCAATTGAAGAACTGAGCAATAATTTCCCATCGCGTACGCTGCTAGCCACAGTATTCACAGCAAAGAACTTTGAGTTCAAACGAATGGCGATCTCAGAAGATCTTTATTATTTCGCAGACTTACGCGGAAAAACTGCGCTATCCAAGCAGCTCGCATTCTTGTACACAGCCATAACCCGATCATCCGGAAAAATATATTTTCCGGACACTCACAAAGATCGCCTGTCATTAATTTTGAATGCTGGTTCTGCGCACAACGCGTAAAGGGTGAGCGAATGGCGGGAACAGTCTAGGCCATCCGGTCAGTCATTAATTGCTGACCGGTTCTGAATAAAGTACGTGTCACATAAGCGGATCTATAGAGTGTATGAAGGTTCTGGATCTGGCTTCGGCAAATAGCTAAATATAACACCCCTACGTAGCATCATTCGTTTACTCAGGGATTTATCCAGCATCATTTCCTTAGCGTTATCTTTTACTATTGCCACAAACACGGGCCGCCTTAAATTCAAAGTCAACCTCTCAGTTAACTCCATGAAAGTAAGCGACGGTTTCGACGCATCTGCCACAACCTTTACTAGAACGTAAAAACTGTCATACGTTCCGTTTATAATTTTTTCAGCCTTGATATCAAGATACTCATCCCCAACTCGCACATCTTGATAGACCTCAAAGTCCTTATCAGCCAAAGCCAGGGAGACTGCGAGCTTGCAACGATGTTCGCGAATTTTACTCACAACTTGCAAAACCTTGCCCAGCCATCTATTTCTCTCATAAGACACATCTCAACAGCCTTCTCACCTCTTGCGCCCGTTATATTACTCATACACGCCCCAACAATTTATATAATAAAAACGAAATAACTATATTTTTTCTGTATGCGCTTGACCGTGAGCGAATCTGAACTACTCTCAAAGAGGCTGTGCGGTTCAGGGCCGTTGTGTCACTCAGAATATCATTTTCTCGATACCCTCGAAAAAATTCTTGAACGTTAGAATCGTTAGAAGCCTGAACTCCAGCCCCATACCACATAGTGCATACCAACTATGAAAAATCTGAAGCTAAACTTTTACCATCCAGATCTAGACGTTATCTCCGATCGGACGTTAAGGTCACTACTCAAAAAAATTTCAACCATTGCCAAAGAAATCCAGTACCAGGAAGTACTTTATATAATCAATCAGAGCCAGGCTTCAGGGCCTGAAAAACAGTCGTTACGCGATCGGCTTAAAGGCCCACTCCACCACAACGAAGCGTATTACGTCGAAAAAATCGAACGTGGAAGTCTGACTATAACTGTCATCGTTAGCTCCGTTGGAGTTTGGCTTCTCCAGCAAACTATCGGTGAATCCATAAAAGAAGCGTGGCTTCAATCAGAGATGCACAAAAGTCTCGTCGGCTATCTTTCTTCCCCTCGCAGGAATGCGGTCATTGATAGAAATATTGACGTCGTGCTAGGAGGCATGACTTTTGACAACTACGTTATCGAGGACATACAGAAAATCGATGTAGATGAAGATACACATATGGCGAAAATCTCACTGACAACCCCCTACGCGGTCCTTGAGAGAATCAAAAACAATTCCGGCGTGGTGACCATCGATTCGATCATCGCCAACTCTGAGAGAATCATTGCGACGTTAGATGACCGCATCTGATCGAACGCTGCCTGATCAACATCGAGGTCGCAGCCGAGGCGCTACCCCCTCATACCTCCTACATCCTGGCGAATTTCCGGCACAGCCGGGACAGCCACTCGCCCAATTACCCTAACTAAACTCCTCAGCACGTAGATGGCTCATCAGCGCAATTGACAGCATAAATCTCAGCAATCTGCTCCACCGCTTCAGAAATTCCCGCACCATTACGGATCAATTCCGCGAAATCATAAATTGCCGCAGCCCCGCTTCCATTGGCCAGTGCAGAAGTCATCAACTCCTTAACATGAGCGTCGATACTCGCTTCAATCTCTTCGCGATCTAAAGGTTCTTCATCAGAAAGTGTTTTGATGATTACGGAGGCATCAGTCGTTTCATCAATGTCATACAGCTCGTAGAAAATCTGACCCAACGTTCCTGCTGGTATCGATTTCAAACGATTCCATTCACCTAAATCGGTTTTCTCCTTACGTGCTTTTTCAAATTGAAGCCGCAGTTTTGAGGCAATAGTGCCAGCCGACCGCTCTTTGTTGGAGTACTTATGATTCGAGTTAGACGATACTGTTTGCACGACCCGCCACAGCAAGCTCCATACGTCCCTGGTGCTGTAATACTTCAACGCCGTATAAATCGCGCTTTTGATTTCCTCCGTCTTGTGTACAGGAAAGACTTGCCTGAATTCCTGTAACTGATTGTTCAGGTAGGCCATGCAATCGGCCACGGCGTATTCGTACCAAAGCGCCAACATGCCTTCATTCGTAAACGGTCGTACGACCAACTCATTGAAAGCGTCCTCGCCTCCGCCCAGGAGTTCATCGGGAAGCAGCATGAACCGAATTTTATTGGGGTAGTAGTTCAGTCCGTTGGCGTTTACAAAATAGGCGCTCGTGCCAGCAGCGCGTGGATCGTCCGACAGTACGCCGGCCTTCCAGAGACGATTGATGAACATCTCCGAGTGCATGGGCGCTAGAGCCTGGCAATCGTTGAAGGTGAATCTGCCACCGAACAAGCGAGGAGCGATGGCGCGCTCAAGTGCAACCAGGACAAATGCTAGGTCATTAGGGATGGTCGAATAGTCAGTCTTTTTCGCTATGACACGCTCGGCATGCTGCGCAACTCGCTCCTGCAAGTCAGCCTCCGATTGCGCCTCAGCTACTCGCCTTGCCTCGTCCAGTTCGGCCTTGCATACCGCGCAAGGCCAGAGCGGGTGCTGCTTGAATCTTTTCACCTCGGATCTGCTCGTGATAACCAACGCGCAACCGCAGACCGAACAGTTCTGGTTCTCGTCATACACGGTGCAATGCGTTCTAACGTAGGCCGCGAGGGCATGTGGCTTGAGGACCTCGCGAAATGGCAGCATCGCGCTCACGTTCTCGACAGGCTTACATTCTTCGTTCAGTGCCCAGTAGCGCTGGATCAGCGCGATGACTTCCGGGTCAGTGGTGTGGATCTCTAATGTTATTGTCATTGTGCTAACGGTCCAATGAGATGGATACGAGGCGTGGGTAGGATCGCGATCGTACTTAAATTCTGGCTTATGGCCACCCTGAAAATCTCGGGTCGTAGAGAGCTAAGTGCTCCGACCTGGTCACCTGTTGATTCACCCAAGTTCAACTGTTGAAAATCAGTGCATGGGCTCGAAGCAGATCGCTTTGTGGGTTATCGCGATCCATTTCGAGCATGCTGATCCGCGCTGCTAATCCTCCATTGCGCGCCTGTCTGTCCATGGACGGGTAAGAAACCTGTACAGAATGTCAGAATCACGATTCGTTACTCATTCAAATTTTCGTATACTTTCTGCACGTGAAACACATCAAAATCACTCAAATATATACATTTTAAACAAACACGATCGCCAGAAAACCGAATATAGCTTTGATTTTAAAGGTGTTTATGTAATGTATACGCATGGAGCATCGGCAATTTGTCAATAAGCTGAGCTGATTTCAGGCGTTGCGAGACGCCTGATATCTCAAGGCAAAAGAAAACCCCCGACAGACTTCTGGTTTGTCGGGGGTTTTGTTTTTTGGGGTTTGGGTTTGGGTTTGGGTGAATATCCGTTGCTGCGGTAACGGCTTCTTATGGTTTCGCTCTTACAGCGAGTCACCTTTTTCAGACGCCAAAAAGGTAACCCAAAAGGCTTTGCCCCGGCGTACGGCCCGCTCGCTGGGGCTCGGGGTACCTTCGTTACGGGACCGATCCGGGC
>Ga0182006_1000286_pt1 | contig 44565 bp, 43 predicted proteins | sample Sormic07211104_1_FD_123022 | JGI IMG/M metagenome (GOLD analysis project Ga0182006, IMG submission 123022) | Rhizosphere microbial communities from Sorghum bicolor, Mead, Nebraska, USA - 072115-104_1 MetaG | ecosystem: Host-associated > Plants > Roots > Rhizosphere | place: USA: Nebraska...
AACGATGTGGCCAAGTATTTCGCCATTGTTCCGGCATTGTTTATTGCTTCCATTCCTGCCTTGCAAAGCCTGAACATTATGGGCCTGCACTCACCAGAATCAGCCATCATGTCGGCAGTAATTTTTAACGCCATCATTATCCCGATCCTGATCCCGTTAGCATTAAAAGGTGTGGCTTACAAACCTATCGGCGCAACTGCTTTATTACGCAGAAACCTGTTTATATATGGCATTGGTGGGGTAGTAGCTCCATTTATAGGGATTAAAATAATCGATTTATTGGTCGGTCTATTTGTGTAAAAGAGTTCGTCATTCCCGCGCAGGCGGGAATCGTAATGCAAGAGCTTTAAGATTCCCAATCGAGTTGGGAATGACGAATCGAATAAGAAAAATTAAAACTTAAAGAAATGAAAAAGTACATTATTCAATCCATCCGCTTAACCCTAGTCCTATTGGTACTGTTATGCGTAGTATATCCAATTACTGTGGCCTTTATTGGCAAAATGTCTAACGGAAACGGTGGAGGAGAAAAAATCACCAAAAATGGTAAAACGGTAGGTTATGCGCTATTAGGCCAATCTTTTACCAAGCCACAATATTTCTGGGGAAGACCATCGGCAGTTGCTTACAATGCAGCGGGTTCTGCAGGTTCTAACAAAGGTCCATCCAACCCCGATTATTTAAAAGAGGTGCAGTCGCGTATTGATACCTTATTAAAATACAATCCAGGTATCAAAAAATCAGATATCCCAGCCGATATGGTTACCGCATCAGGAAGCGGGCTTGATCCAAATATTTCTGAGCAAGGTGCCGCGATTCAGATCAGTAGGGTGGCAAAAGCCAGAAATATAGATGAGAAAAAAGTAAAAAAACTTGTTGCGATGAATACCCTTAAGCCATTCATGGGTGTTTTTGGCCCTTCATCGGTAAATGTATTGAAACTAAACCTTGCCCTTGATGAACTTTAATTAGTGGTTTATCAAGAAATCGTCATCTCCGTAGTTTTCCAAAGGAACTCCTTCGGAGGAGAGATCTTTGAAATTTCATTTAATTAGATCTCTCCATGCCGTTGCACTTCAGTCGAGATGACGATCAAACTAGGCTTTACCCAATAAAAACAATCAGATAAAATAAATAGAATACAAATGAAAAAATTATTATTACTTGCCGCTACACTTACCACTACATTTTTCGCAAAAGCACAGGAAGAACCTAAAATTAAAGTAACGGGTTATCTTGAGGCCTATTATGGATACGATTTTAACAAACCGGCCGACCATAACCGCCCAGGTTTTATTTATTCACATAACCGTGCAAACGAAGTTAACCTGAACCTTGGATTTATTAAAGCTGCGTACGATACAGGGAATATCCGTGCAAACTTAGCAGTCATGGCCGGAACTTATGCCAATGCCAATCTTGCTGCTGAGCCAGGTGTATTAAAAAATATCTTCGAGGCTAATGCAGGTGTGAAATTGTCGAAATCAGAGAATCTTTGGATCGACGCCGGAATCTTTTCTTCGCATATTGGCTTTGAAAGTGCCGTTTCGAAAGACTGTTGGGTACTTACCAGGAATATTTCTTCAGAGAATACCCCTTATTATGAGGCGGGTGCGAAAATTACCTATGGTACTAAAGATGGCAAATTTACGGCAACAGCACTTTACCTGAACGGGTGGCAACGCATTAGCCGCCAAAATGGAAACGATAAACCCGCAGGCGGACTTCAATTGAGCTGGAAACCCACCGCTAAGATTACGGTAAACTACAGTAATTATCTTGGAACGGAAGGGGCTGATTCGGTTAGGGTAAATAGATTTTACCATAACATTTATGGCATTTTTCAACTTACCGATAAATTTGGTGTAACCCTTGGATTCGACTACGGAACCCAGCAGCAACAGAAAGGAAGTGATGATAAAAACGAGGTGATCTCACCAGTAGCGATACTACAATATAAATTTGCACCAAAATGGGCAGTTGCCGGAAGATTCGAATATTATGAAGATAAAAACGGAATTTTCATTGCAACCGGAACGCCGGGAGGTTTTAAAACCAAGGGTTATTCGTTAAATCTTGATTATTCGCCCATAGCAAATGCAGTAATCAGATTGGAGGGAAAAGCCTACGATAGTAAAGACAAAATATTTGCAAGAGAAGGCGCCGCAGTAAATGCGAACGCAGCCCTTACAGCGAGTATAGCGGTTTCGTTTTAATAAGAGTCAGTTCGTCATTTCGAGCGGAGCACCGCGTAGGCGAGAACCACGAAGTGCTCAGCAAAGCTAAATCTAATGCAGATCTCTCCATTGCGCTGCGCTTCAGTCGAGATGACGACCATTTTAAAAATGAAATTAACTTTTAGGATAACTCTTTAACAAAAACAATGCATCCTTACACAGAAATATTGTTCAGCCTGTTTTTAGCATTCTTTGGAATGTTAATGATGAGAAAATTAAGCTCATTAAAAAGGAAAAGAACATCTGCCATCAAAAATAGTTATGCTACGGAAAAATACTTTAAACTGCTTTCTAGAAAGATTTCGCTTAAATTTATGATGGTATTATTTACCCTTGTTATGATTGTTGCCATCACCATATTAATAGAAAAAGGAATAATGACTGTTACCTGGTAAAACATTATGGAAGAAGAACAAAAAGAAGAATCGGTCAGGCATTTTTTGGATCTGGTTAAAAAATCAAGGCGCGGAAAGCTCAAGATCTATATCGGCATGAGTGCCGGTGTGGGGAAAAGTTACCGGATGCTCCAGGAATCTCATGCGCTGCTGCGGAATGGGGTAGACATTTGTATCGGCTATATTGAAACCCACCGAAGGATAGAAACAGAAGCCCTTGTTGCAGGCCTTCCCATTATTCCAAGACGCAAAATTTTCTATCGGGGTAAGGAAATCGAAGAGATGGATCTTAAAGGAATTATGAATCGCCATCCTGAGATTGTTATTGTAGATGAACTTGCTCATACCAATGCCGAGGGCAGCAAGAACACCAAACGCTGGCAAGATGTTTTCGACCTGCTCGAAGCAGGGATCAGCGTGATCTCGGCTGTTAATATCCAGCACCTGGAAAGCATTAATGAAGAAATTGAGCAGATTACCGGGATAGCGGTTACCGAACGTATCCCGGATAAGATATTGGAAATTGCCGACGAGATCGTAAACATCGATCTAACCGCTGACGAATTGGTTACCCGCCTTAAAGAAGGCAAAATTTACGATCAATCGAAAATCAAAAGCGCACTCGGCAATTTTTTTCAGTCCGATAAAATTCTTCAGCTGCGCGAACTGGCTTTAAAAGAGGTGGTACACCAGGTAGAACGGAAAATCCAGACCGAAATCCCAAAATCAATTAAACTTCGGCCTGAACGTTTTTTAGCCTGTATTTCTTCTAATGCCGAAACTGCAGGTGTAGTGATCAGGAAAACAGCAAGACTGGCTTCCTATTATAGATCGCCATGGATTGTGTTGTATGTGCAGAGCGATAGTGAAAGCATGGAGCGTATTAAACTAGACAAACAACGCCATTTGATTAATCATTTTAAACTGGCTACCGAGCTTGGGGCAGAGGTGATCAAAGTAAAGAGTAATGCGATTACCAGAACCATCATCGATATTGCCAATGAGAAAGAAATTACCACCATATGCATCGGGAAACCCCATCTTAATATTTTTCAGGTCATTCTGCGTACGGCGGTTTTTAATGGTTTACTGAAAAACCTGGCAATGAAAGACATCGATCTGGTAATTCTCTCATAAAAAAAAGATAATGAATGTAAGGCCGCTTCGACTACGCTCGGCTGGCATTTCAGATGCGTATATGCTGGTGCAGAACCGTTTTTCCTAAACCTGACAGCAGCGACAGCCCCGAATTTTTCAATGAGGGCTACAGCGAATGGCAGGACTGCTGGTTGCCAAGAACTACAAGCCATTCATTTTCTGATTTAAAGCACTTATTTCATTGTAGCACAGGCTGTACACAACAGTTAGTTTCTTCCTGTTTTGCGCTTGTACGCTTTTCATAAAAATCGGAATGCCTTGTTGCTACATAAATGGCAGGATTGAAGGTTGCCAAGAACTGCAAATTCATTACGAAAAAGCTTAATTTAATGACTACAGGCTTTTTCAAATTAATCAAAACCATATTCCTTACTGTTGGGTTGAAATAATAAGATATATGAAAAGTGATATGGAAAAAAAAACTACTAAAACACATTTGATCAATGAGATCGCGACCACAGGATTACAAACTGCGGCGAATAAACTAGGCGCTTCAGCAAGTAAGGCACAGATTAGAAAAGGTTTTTCTAAAAATATAAGTTTAATTGATAAATTATTGCGCATTGTGCTGGTTAAAAGTAAAGATTCATCGAAAAGAGTAGAAAGAGATATAGAGTTTGTTGGCCTGGGGGTTATTGCGGCAAATACCTTTTACCGCGGCTTTAAAAAGAAAAAACGATTGTTGATTTTTGAAGGTATTTTTCTCACTGCTGCTCTTGGAGGCGTATTATTGGCCACGCAGTTTAAAGCATTAAAACGGCAAATTGCATGATATTTTGGAGTTGCAGAAAGTCGTCATCTCGATCCTAGAACTATCGGATGAAAAGTAATGAAATGGGGAGATCTCAGTAGATTTAGCTTCGCTAAGCACTAAGTGGTTTCCAGACTGCGTTACAAGCCGATCGAAATGACGATTTCTTTATTGTGGCTTACACCAATACCGAACCACCATCTACCACAATTACCTGCCCTGTGCCGTATTGTTGTTTCATGGTGTATAAAAATGCCTGCGCAATATCTTCGGCTTCTCCAACACGCTTTACAGGTAAACGTTCACCTACACCAGCATAGAGGTTATTTCTATCCTCATTGCTCATGCTATTCCATAAATTGGTTTTAACCACACCCGGCGATACCGAATTTATACGTACTGGGGCCAGTTCTACAGCCATTGCACGGGTAAAACCTTCCATGGCGCCACAAATACTGGCCGCTACGCCCCAGCCGGCATTTGGTCTTGGGCTGGCAATACCTCCTGTTAAATTAATAGAACCGCCTGCCTTAATTTTCTTTGCTGCATATTTAACTGCAGCAAAAGCACCCCAATACCTTAATGTAAAAAACTGACGGGCATCATCGAGGTCAGTTTCATTAATCGTATTCAATACCAGATTTTCGCCTGCGGTATATACCAGGTGATCGAAAGGTTCGACTGAATTAAAAAACTGTTTGATGTTTTCTTCTTTACTCAGATCTACGGCAAAGCCTTTGCAGTTTTCGGGTAAGGATCTTAATGCTTCATTAATCCTGTTTTCATTACCGGAAACAATTACCACTTTTGCACCATCGTGCGCTGCGGCCTGTGCGGTTGCAAAACCTAGGCCTGAGCTTCCACCTAATATGATCACTGTTTTTCCATTCAGTGTAAATTCATTTGCTTTTATTTTCATGATGTTGTAAATTGAAGTGCAAATTTTGAGATATCAACGACCAATTCACTTACCAATTGGTAAAAACGGTTTAGGCTTGTATTTTTGTTCAACTCAATTCCATACCATATATAAATCCCAATGCCGAACAAACTTATCAGCTACCTGAAACTGTACCATCAAATTTCGGCAGCAGAAGAACAGTATATTGTAAAAGCCTTTAATCCCAAAATGTTTAAAGAAGGAGAAGCGCTCTCACAGCCAGGCAGTATTAGCAAAGAACTTTTTTTTATTGTTGATGGCGTACTCCGGATCGTTATCCGAAATGAAAAGGGGAATGAAGTGACCCATTATTTTTTAAAGGAAAATCAGTTTTGTACGATATTGAATAGTTTTCATAAGCAGATACCGGCAGAAGAATATATACAAGCAGCGTGCAATTGTGAAGTTTTAGGCATTAGCAGGACAGCACTTTTGAAACTTTATGAACAGGTACCATATCTTAAAACACTTATTGATCAGATTACACAACAAGCTTTAATAGATAAGATCAATATCCGAAATACCTATTTGGGGCAGGATTCTGCCAATAGATACCGGTTGTTCGTTGCCCGTCAGGCCGATATTGCCCTGCGCGTATCATTAACAGATGTAGCTTCTTATTTGGGCATCACGCCACAATCTTTATCCAGGATCAGAAGGCAGATCAATAGCTAGTTATTATCTTCACTAATTACAGGGGCTCTTTTTTAACGGCAGATTAAACATTATCTACCGTGCCTGTTACATTGAACGCTAATCAACTAACAAATCAGGGATACCTTTATGGATAAGAAAATGTGTTTATTGGAAATGATAAGGGAGGCTATTTCGGCATTTCTTGCTGTGACCTGTCCCTGTTCAAAAGTAATATCCGATTATTGTAGTCGTGCCATTCATTTTAGCATATTCCTATGACACTTTTTAGCCAGAAAATTGTTCAATTTATATCATCCACATAGCAATATAAATTTTATCGTAAACATTATTTAAAAATCAAAGAATGGATTTACAGTTAAAGAATAAAACGGCCTTTATAAGCGGTTCTACTGCAGGTATAGGATTCGCAATTGCCGAAAGTTTATTAAAAGAAGGTGTAAAGGTAATTATCAATGGCCGGTCGCAAAGCAGTGTAGACGATGCAGTAAAATCGTTGCAAGGTATTGCCGGGAACGAATTTATTTCGGGCATAGCTGCTGATTTTTCGAAAGCCGATGAGGTAAATAACCTGATCGATAAACTTCCGGAGATAGATATACTGATCAATAATGCAGGCATTTTTGAACCTAAAGCTTTTGAAGAGATCAGTGATGAAGATTGGTTTAGGTTTTTCGAAGTCAACGTAATGAGCGGAATCAGGTTATCACGACAGCTATTCCCTAAGATGTTAAAGAAAAATTGGGGGAGGATTATTTTTATTTCCAGCGAATCGGCTGTGTTTATACCGGATGAAATGATCCACTATGGCATGACTAAAACTGCACAGCTGGCGGTTAGCCGTGGCTTGGCAGAATTAACCCAGGGTACTGAAGTAACCGTCAATTCAATTTTGCCCGGCCCTACCAAATCAAAAGGGGTAGGTGGTTTTATTGAAGATTTAGCCAAAAATGGAAACATTACCATTGCTGAAGTAGAAGCCGATTTCTTTAAGAACATGCGGCCTACTTCCTTACTGCAACGCTTTCTTGATGTGAGTGAAATTGCAAATGCAGTTACTTTTTATGTAAGCCCGTTAGCCTCCGGAACCAATGGGGCTGCCATTAGGGTAGAAGGCGGTTTAGTGAGATCGATATTGTAGTATATTATAGCTGATTTGGGTGTTTATAAACATGCTAGTGAACTTTTAATTTATCATTTTTAGCTGTTAAAAAAAGACTTTTAATAATATTGGGGAGCACCGAAATATTTTTTTGCTGCACATAGGGGTAAGTGTTGTATTTGTTGTCTCATTTTAAAATTAGACAGAAATGAATACAACTCCGACAAAAATTAAAAACAGCTTTGCAACAAACATCCACTTCAAAAAAGCATCTGGTTATAAAGCATTAGGTTTAGCGATATTATTAAGCACTGGTTTAAATGGTTTTGCACAGGAAGGTAAAAAAGGTAAAGTAAATATTGGTTTTGCATATCCGGTAAGCACAAACGGAACGCATGCAGCGTTAGATACAAATGTATTTTCTTTAAACGCTTTGGTTGGCGTTTCAGCCGCAGAAAAAGGGCTCTCATTCGCAGGCCTTTCCAATATCGTGCGTAAAAATGCAAGTGGGGCACAGTTTGCCGGTTTTATCAATATTACGTGAGGGAGAAGCCATTTCTGGCGAAAATTATAAAAAGGAATTGGCACCTGCCTGGAGTAATCATTTTTAAAGACGGTGCACAAGGTTGGTTCGGTTGGAACTTTGGCTTTGTGTTTCGTTGTAAGCGCAGTGTTTAATGGCTTCGTTGTTTGAATTTCGGGGCATTTTCAGTAATATTGATTAAGTTCATTTTGCTTATGCCTTTGAAAATTTATCGTATTTATTTGTTGGTGGGTGTTTTCCTGCTGATCTGTTTTGCCGTTAGAGCTCAAAAACAAGATAGTACGCCACTTGGTGCATTAACAGATAGCACCAAAAAAGGCTTCGTAGCCAAAATGCAGGAATTTGGCCGTAGGTCTGCTATCAAGAGCAAAGACGAATTCGAAGCCGATAAAGCTATACTGGCGCAGACCAAAATCTTCGATGAAATCAGAACGGTGATGCAAAAAGCAAAAATGTATCTGAAAACAAGTGTGGATACTGTAGGAACAAAAGCCGAATTGGATCAGATAAAGCAAGATTTTATGCTTGCCAAAGATGGTGTTTTTACCAATAAGGGAACCGCTCAAACTTTTAGAAATCTTACCGCTACATCAAAGATTATAAATGAGCTGCTTAATAAAGCCAAAGTAAGGAAAACAGCCCTTGATTTGCGGCAACAGGAGCTCAATAATTTTCGTTATCGTTTAGATTCTCTTTCGAGTATGCCTGCACTGTTTAAGTTTCCATCAGATTCTTTAGAATTGATGGGCTACCTAAAAAAAATTGCGGTTGTTGCCTACGAAATAGCACCTATTGATACTGCTCTTAAACGGGCCAGTGGAAATATCCAAACACTTCTCAATCATATCAATTTAGAAGTGTCAAGCCTTCAGATAGGTCTTGATGAAATTGAGGTTTATCAACGTAAAATGGCTTATAATGCTTTTGCACGTGATTTCGGCAATATTTGGGAGCCGGCAGGTTTTTATAGGCCATTTGGCGAAATTTTAAACTTCTCTAAAATAAAAGGCCTGCTTACGCTTGGTTTTTATTCGGAAAACAATTCGGGCAAACTGCTCATATTGTTTGTGTTAATGCTCATGTCGTATGTATACCTTCGCTCGCTAAAGCGGATATATACTTCAAGAGAACTTTTAAAAGCGGATTTTGAGGGTCAGCTTGTATTACGTTACCCGCTGGCATCAGCAATATTGTTAGTGCTCAGCCTCTTTCAGTTTATCTTTTTATCACCTCCATTTATTCTCAGTGTGGTGCTGTGGCTAATCTCCTGTGTTTGCCTCACTATCATTTTTAAAGGATATATTTCAAAATATTGGCTTCGCGTATGGGGCATTATGGTGCTGTTTTTTATTCTAGCTGCTGCTGATAATTTGATTTTGCAAGCTTCCAGAACAGAACGTTGGTTTATATTAATTGCAGCAGTTATAGGTGTAATATCGGGCCTTGTTATCCTGACACAGAAAAAACAGCAGGAGCTTAGGGAGAAATGGATTATGTATGCGATAGGTTTTATGGTTCTGCTCGAGTTATTTGCTGTTTTTGCCGATATATTTGGCCGTTATAACCTTGCAAAAACACTTTTTATTGGCGGCTACCTTAATGTGGTTGTAGCTATTCTTTTTTTATGGGTAGTCAGGTTTATAAATGAAGGTTTGTTATTGGCATTTGAGGTATATACTGTTCAGGATAAGAAGCTTTTCTATCTCAACTTTGAGCGTGTAGGAAAAAAAGCGCCACTGCTACTTTATGTCTTGCTGGTATTTGGCTGGCTAATTTTAATGGGCCGTAACTTTCCTGCTTTCGAATACCTTGCAAAACCCCTTGGTAATTTCTTTAGTCAGGATAGAACAATCGGAAACTATACCTTTAGTATTAACGGTTTAGTATTGTTTGTGGCCATTATGGCTATTTCGGTACTGGTATCTAAAATTGTTTCATTCTTTGCCTCTGATGAGCATTTGGCAGTTGATAAAGATAGACATCAAAAACGGGGACTTGGCAGCTGGATTTTATTGGTCAGGATTTTTATCCTGGGCATTGGCTTATTTTTAGCAATTGCAGCTGCGGGCATTCCAATGGATAGAATTACTATCGTACTTGGAGCACTAGGTGTGGGTATTGGTTTCGGTTTGCAAACATTGGTGAATAACCTGGTAAGCGGGCTGATTATTGCTTTTGAAAAGCCGGTAAATGTTGGCGATATCGTTGATGTTGATGGCCAGGGAGGCACGATGAAATCGATCGGTTTTAGAAGTAGTGTGATTTCTACCTGGGAAGGTGCAGATGTGGTGATGCCCAATGGAGATCTTTTAAACTCGCACCTGGTTAACTGGTCGCTCGCCGGTAACCGTAAAAGAGTGGCCATAGTGCTCGGCATTGCCTACGATGCCGATTTAGAGAAATGCAGAAGGGTAATCGGCGAGGTTTTAGACGCAGAACAACGGATAAATAAAAACCCGGGACCATTGGTCCAGTATGAGCAGTTTGGCGCAAGTACCATCGATTTAAAGATTTTTTTCTGGGCGAAACACATTCGCGAGGCCCATGCGGTTAGAAGCGATCTGATTGTAGCCATTTCGGAAGCATTTAAAGCCAATAATATTTCCATTCCTTTTCCACGTCAGGATGTACACCTGTATTATCCAGATAAAGAAGGAGAGCTGCCTCAAGCGGAATGAAAATTGTTTTAATTAAGGTAATGGTTTCTTTAAATCTGATTTAAAATTTTAAAAATAAATATTAATGGCGCAACAATTAGAAGTTTGGCAAAGAGGGCCACTGCCTGAAATTATTCCGATGTTACAGCCGGTAGCGCATGCCTTATTACAAGCAAGAGAAGAGATTAATGAGTATATGGTCGGATTCCCAATCGAACTGCTTTGGCAACGCCCCGCCGGAATGGCGTCTACAGGTTTTCATCTTCAGCATTTAAGTGGAGTGCTTGATCGGGTATTTACTTATGCCAGGGCAGAAGGTCTTTCTGAATTTCAGTTTGCCCAGTTGGCTGAAGAGGGTAAAGATTCGGCAGCGGGATATACCGTGGCAGACCTTGTTAACCGTTTCAATAAACAGGTAGATTTTGCATTAGCGCAGATCAAAAGTACAGATGCAAGCACATTGCCCGATTATAGAGGCGTAGGTCGCGCCGGACTCCCTTCAACTGTTATCGGCTTGTTGTTCCATGCGGCAGAGCATACCATGCGCCATGTAGGGCAATTGATGGTTACCGTAGCCGTAGTGAAAAATTCTAAAGAAGTTTAAAATCACCACTGCCATAGGGTTGGCACTCTACCTCCTAAATTTGCTGCATAGTTTAAATAATTGATGTACAATCTGTTTAGGAAAATTATTTTATGGATTGCGAAATAGCGGAAAACAAAGTAAAGGATATAGAAACTTTTCGTCCAGGCAGCATTGAAGAATGGCGGAACTGGCTGATGGAGCATCACGATTCTAAATCGTCGGTTTGGCTTGTTTATAGCAAGAAAGGTTCTGGTTTGCCCAGCATTACCTGGAGCGAAGCTGTAGATGAGGCCCTTTGTTTCGGTTGGATAGACAGTTTAAAAAAGTCAATAGATAGCGACACGTTTATGCAGTTTTTCTGTAAACGGAAAGCCAACAGTGTTTGGTCGAAAATCAACAAGGAAAAGGTAAAGCGCCTGTTGGCACAAGAACTTATCGTAAAAGCAGGTTTAGAAGCCATTAAAAAGGCCAAAAAAAACGGATCGTGGACTGCTTTAGATACAGCAGAAACACTTAAAATACCTAAAGATTTAGCCGCAGAATTTAAAAACAGTAAAGACGCCAAGATTTTTTTTCTTGGCCTAAGTAAATCTGCTAAGAAAGCCATTCTACAATGGATTGTGCTCGCAAAAAAAGCAGAAACCCGGCAAAACAGAATTCTTGAACTTGTGAAGTCGGCATCAGAAAGCATATTACCAAAGCAATTTCTCCGCTAAGAGACAAGCCATCTAAATTAGCTGTTTAATTAAATTACCTACATTTTTAAAATGGATATTACCAAAAGATTTGACCGGATACTACAGATATTTTTTCTATTGCAATCTAAATCTGTAGTCACTACAGATGAATTACAAAAGCGGTTCGAAATCAGTTTAAGGACGATTTACAGGGATTTAAAAGCCCTGGAGATTGCCGGTATTCCGATCGTAAATGAATTAGGATCTGGCTATTCGATTATGGAAGGGTTTAGGCTGCAGCCATCGAGGTTTAGTCAGGAAGAGATTCTCAGTTTAATGGTTGCCGAAAAAGTGATGCAGAAACACGAAACCCAATTTGTTAAAAAACATTTTGAGGCAGCACTTATCAAAATAAAAAGCTCTTTTCAGGTGAATCAAAAAAGAGATTTCCTGCATTTAGAAGATACCATACATCTTAAAAACGACCTTAAATCGAATGATTACCTGCCCAACATTATCAATGTTTTACTCAACAGCACCTTAAGGAAAAAGATAACCCATATCGATTACCTCAAAAGTGGTGATATTCATGCAGTTGGCAGATCTATTGAACCAATCGGTGTATTCTACGAACACAGTCTTTGGTATCTTTTAGCCTATTGCCATTTAAGAAAAGATTACCGCAATTTTAGACTGGACAGGATTAAAAAAGTTTTAATACTCGAAGAAAGCTTCACCATTTCACACCCTCCAATTAACGAATTCAGGGATAAAAGTCTATCTGAAAATAGGATGAAAGTCGAAATTAAGGTAGACCGGAAGTATGCCCATTTTCTATATTGGGAACGACAGATTTTCGGATTTACAGGCGAAGAAATTTCGGATGATTTTGTGGTCATGTATTTCGACTGTTCTCTTTCTGAAGTTTCTTTTGTGCGCTGGTTTGTTAAATTTGTTGATGTGGCCGAAATTATAGAACCAGTTCATTTGAACAATGAACTGGTTGAGATAATGGAATCTGGTTTGAAGAGAATAAAAAACAAAGAGCCCATATCATAAATATAGAATTTTCATCCTGAGCCTGTCGAAGGACTTATTTAAATACCTCATAAGGTGTTTCGACAAGCGCACCGTAGGAGTCTTTTGGAGAACATGACAGCATCTGAGCTGAAATAGCCTTGATGATACAGTCTCTTGCTTTTTTTAATAACGGTCCCAGAAAAATGGAGGCTCAATCCCTAAGGCCCTTAAATACACAAAGCCCTGTCCACGGTGGTGTATTTCGTTATCAATGAAATACAAAAGGTGGCTAATGATCGAAAACTCATACTGCCCGAATAATTTAATGGTTTCGTGCAGCTGATCTTCAGGGATCTGGTTAAAGTACTCCACAATTTTTGGGGTATCTTCATCCCATTTTGTTAATAGCTCTTCCTTGGTATTCAGTGGAAGATCATGACTAAAAGGTGCTGTTTCTCTGGTAACCATTTCTTTTAAGCCAGGAACATTAATCGATAACAACTCTTTAATTAATGAAGAAAAAGGCCTCATTCCGCCGATAGAAAATTCGAACAAATCTTTTTCAGGGAATTTTTCAATGGTTTTTCTGGTTAATTTTCTGTGGCCTAACCAATGCTGAAGTAATTCGCTTTTAGTAATCATAGTTGCTGACATTTTGTTATATTAATTGAATAGAACAAAACTAAGACTGGCCTATGACAGCTGTTTGTCAGTCGAAAAACGGCATGTTATTTTTTTATTAAAATTTCTGTTTATTTTTTAGAATCTGATAAGCAGGACTAATCTTTAAAAGTCATAAAATTTGCAGTTTTTAAAGATACCACAAGTTTCATTTACTTGTCTTGTAATACGGTAGCAGATAAATCTTGTGTTTGGTTAATGTGTTCACGGTACATATTGCCCCAGTCAGACATCGCATCCAGCATCGGTTTCATGGTATGGCCCAAATCGGTAAGGCGGTATTCTACCCTTGGCGGTACTTCCGGAAAAACAACGCGGGTAATAATCTGATCTTTCTCCAGCTCTCTTAATTGCGCCACCAACATCCGTTCTGATATGCCAATAATGTCTTTCTTAAGCTCACCATAGCGCATGGTGCCATAAGAAAGGCGACACAATATGGCAGGTTTCCACCTTCCGCCGATTACCGCTAGCGATGAGGACATGCCACAGCTGTCGATCATCATTTTTTCGTTCAAAGAATTGGTTGATGTTTCTTTTCTCATTTCTTACTTTTTTGTTAGTACCTAACAATTTGTTGCTTACCTGCAAATGTAAAGTATCTCTTTTACTTTAGCATAAAATTTAAAAAATACAGATGAAAAAATTAACAGATAAAATTGCGTTGGTAACCGGAGGAAGCCGGGGCATAGGTGCAGCGATTGTAAAAAGATTAGCTGCCGAAGGTGCAAAAGTGGTATTTACTTATGCCAGTTCAGCCGAAAAAGCTTTGTCCGTAGTGACTGAGGTTGAAGCTGCTGGTGGGCTTGCCGTGGCATTAAAAGCAAGCAGTACAATACCAGCTGAAGTAACTGGCGCAGTGGCTAAAACAATTGCCGATTTTGGTCACATTGATATCCTGATCAATAATGCAGGCATCTACATTGGCAAAGCCTTTGAAGAACATACCCTTGAAGATTATAACGAAATTATGGCCGTTAATGTACAAGCAGTTTTTGTGGCCGCTTTGGCTGCGGTAAAAGGCATGCCTGAAGGTAGTCGGATCATTACCATCGGCAGCAACATGGGCGATAATGCCGTTGGTCCAGAAACCACTTTGTATACCATGAGCAAATCGGCACTTCAGGGTTTTACACGCGGTTTAGCACGCGATCTTGGTGCAAGAAAAATTACTGTAAACCTGATTCAGCCCGGACCAATCAATACCGATATGAATCCCGCAGATGCACCATTGGCTGATTTCTTGAGAACCCGTATGGCTTTGCCAGATTATGGTACGGTAGAAGATATTGCATCATTTGTAAGTTTTATTGCAAGCGAAGAAGCCAGATACATCACTGGTTCGTTTTTAACAATCGATGGTGGGTTGAACGCTTAAAGCGATCGCCAATAAAGCCAGGTTTTGGTCGGGGGGGCAATTCCCGATCAAAATATCGTAAAAAATGGATGAGACTAAATCATCTTGCTACTAACTGCACGTGAAAGTGCTTCAACCATGTTACTCACTTCCAATCGTTCAAAAATCCGTCGCCTATAATACTTTACGGTATCAGGAGCGACAAATATTTTTTCGGCAATCTGGTTAATGGTTAAACCCTGTGCGTGCAGTTGCAATATTTCGATTTCCCTCTTGCTGAGTTTTGGTTTCTCTGATTTCTGCCAGATTTTACTTACGATATTTAAGGCCCACAGATCTTCGGTACCATGCTTGTAAATATAGATATTACCCGCCTGCTGATGGTGCGAGATGGATACAATACACATCGCTTTCCACATCTTTCCTTCGCCAGTTAAAAATAACGGAGTAAGTTTATGGTTAATCAACGTGGGTTTACCTTCCTTGTTAATCAGATGAAAATCGTAAGTAATGCTATAGTGTTTTTTTTCTTCGTCAGGTAGTTTGTCAAAAAAATCGAACCCCGCCTCGTTAATCAGACTCAATAATGCAAGATCTTTTTCAGGTACATTTTTAAAATAAAATTCATAGCCTAAACCCAATACCTCTTCGGGCGAATAACCACATAAAAACAATGGGTTTTCTGAAACATACTCGAATGCCATTTTTTCGTAATCGATCACATATACGCTTTCGTAGGTCAAGCGCGAAAAAGCTTTTATAGCTTCCATGTAATCTTGCTGCTGAATATCTTCGGCTGATATTTTTTCAACTTTATTTTTGGTCAGCAGAGTGGAGGTAATGTTATTTTTCATTTACGGGATGGCTTAATAGCAAATTTACACTAAAGTGTAGTCGTTGAAAATATTTTTGTGCCCACCTTTATAGAAAAGATTTTGAACGATGAAAAAATGGTCTGAATTAAGCCTGGCAGAATTAAACAAAACCAGGTCGAAGTTAAAGGGTGCCTTAATTGGATTTATCATATTTGGAGTGCTTATTTTCTTAGCCTTGTTTTTTCTTAAGGCGAAATTGGTGTTATTTATCCCAGTGATGGTGCTGCCCATCACCTGGCTGCCTATTTACATCTCCTTAAAATCGGTAAATGATGAGATCAGATTACGTAATGCAACAAATATTAATCAATAAATTATATGCATCCTGATCTAATAAGTTGCAGAAACTGTAGCCATGTTGTAAATGATAACTTTTGCAGCCAATGTGGTCAGCCGGCACATGTTAAAAGGGTAGATGCGCACTATATCTTACATGAAATACAACATATTCTACATTTCGAAAAAGGAATATTGTTTACCGTAAAAGAACTGCTCATCAGACCTGGCCAAAATATCAGAACATTCATTACCGAGAACCGGAGTAGATTGGTAAAGCCAGTTATATTTATCATCGTTAGCTCGTTAATCTATACAGTAATTAGTCATTTCTTCCATATTGAAGAAGGTTATGTTGAATTTAAGGAAGTAAAAAAAACAAGCATTGGTTTAATTTTCGATTGGGTACAGGGGCATTATGGTTATGCCAATATTTTAATGGGTGTTTGCATTTCCTTGTGGTTAAAGCTGTTTTTTAAAAAATACAGCTACAACTTCTTCGAAATATTGATTCTACTTTGCTTTGTTATGGGGATTGGCATGTTAATCATTTCTGCTTTTGCGATTGCCGAAGGACTCAGTAAAATCAGTTTCATGAAAGTTTCGGGCGTTATAGTGGCAGTCTATAGCACATGGGCTATAGCTCAGTTTTTTAACGGGAAAAAGGTGGCGAGCTACTTAAAAGCAATGATTGCTTATAGCTTGGGAATGTTAACATTTGGCTTTGTGTTAGTGATTTTTGGAGTTTTAATCGATGTGTTGATCAAACATTAAACAGGCGTGAAATTTCCATATTTTAGCATGATCGCTATCAAAAATAGGTGAGACTTAGAACTTATGATCATCCTTTTTTATGTTAATCAATATGCTGATTTACAAACCACTTTGCCATTGCTTTTTGCAGTTCGCTAACCTCTATTGCATTATCTGTGGCCCAGGCTACAATTCCATCAGGGCGGATCAATGCAGCGCATAACCCAAATTGTTCTTTCGCAGTTGTCGAAATATAATCGATTTGGCTGCTGTATTCACTAGCCAACTTTTGAAGTGAAGTGTTGTGGTCAAAATCGAGCAGGATGCCCTTGCCATTGCGCATCAATTTGCCAATTTTTGTTTCATTTTCAAATTCAAAATTTGGAACACTGCAACCAACCAGCAGATGCTTTCCACCAAGATTAATTTGAGTAGAAACGCCCCAAACCCTGCCCGCAAAATAAGTGGCGCCATCCGTGGTATTGATAAGGTCGGTAATGATGGCGTGTAATGCGCGGGCATTGGGTTCGGGTTTCATAATTGCTGCTTGCGCGCGCGACCAATCGAGTACCTGTGCGCCAATCGGATGTCGCTCTGTGCCATAACTGTCCAATAAACCTCCAGGAGCTTTTCCGTGGATGGTCGCCGCGAGTTTCCAGCCCAGGTTCATGGCATCGCCCAAACCCAGATTAAGCCCCTGGCCGCCTAAAGGTGCGTGAATGTGCGCAGCATCGCCAGCTAAAAGTATACGGCCGTTGCGGTAGCTTGTAGCTTGCCTTGCCCGGTCGGTCCAGGTGCTTGCAATATGGAGCGTACTAATGGCAACATTGGTGTTTGAAACACGCCGCAGTACCTCTTGCAGGTGTTCTCGTGTAACTGGCTTTGCTGAACCATGAAATGCACCACCATCAAAATCCTGTATGGCCAGGTAGCCTGGCTGCGATTGCATGTACATGCCTGTTGAAGTTACGTTTCGTCCTGGTTTAAGCAGCTCTGGATTGAGGAAGTCTACCCTAGCTGAGTAACCCGTAAATTCAGGCTCAGTTCCGGCAAATTCGAAACCGCCTGTTTTGCGTACCACACTCCGGCTTCCATCGCAACCCACAAGCGACTTACTTTCGAAAGATTGCCCACCTGCCTGTACAGTTACACCTTCGTTATTTTGAAGAAAATCCGTAACGGCAAAACCTCGTTTAATTTGAACGCCTAATGTTTCTGCACGCCGGGAAAGTACCGTCTCCAGCTCCTCCATTTCGGTAATTAAACTAGTAGGTGTAGACCCTGGTAGGCGGTATTTCCATTGTGTGCTATCGATATCACCGTCGTGAAATGGAATGCCAGCGAAATGCCCTGCCTGACGACGGGCTCCCTGCACAGCATTTTGGTGAGGGTTTTTAAGGTGTTTACGTAGTTCAAGTTCTTGCAGCAAGCCACGGCGATAAAGCGCTTCAATTGTTGGTGCCGATAAACCGCGGATGCCAAAGGGAAGTTGTTTTAAAGGCGAGTGAGCTTCCAGTGTTTTTTCGAGAATGAGTACCGAACATTTAGCTAAAGCCAATTCGCAGGCCAGGAACAGGCCAACAGGACCAGCGCCAGAAATAATAACATCGTAAATCGTATGGGCGTGTTTGGGATTTTTATGTTTAAGTATTGTGTTCATATCATATGATTAAAACACAAAATTCAGCAATGTACTTAAGTTAGGCTTGTATAAACGCGACAATTCTCCGCTGGCTTCAGGACGAGAGATTAAGCAGGTCGCTGCTTAACACTTGTTTATCTTTCTTTGCCTTCCGGGCGAATGCTGCGGGGCTGGTGCCGCTATAACGTTTAAATGCTCTACTCAAATGAGGTTGATCGGTATAACCAAACTCATGCGCCAAACTGGCGAGGCTGGCATCTGGATCATGCCACAATCGGTTGCGTACCTGTTCAAAACGCATCAGGCCCGATACATCTTTAACGGTATGGCCAGAAGAGCGTTTAAAGTTCCTTTCCAGTGTGCGCACTGTTACATGGGCTGCCGCCGCGACTTCGCTCACCGGTATAGTACCCTTTGCTTCCTGCATGGCCATTCCGGCTTTGAACAGCATGCTGTTAGCAGCAACTTGTGCCCTTGCCTGTAAGAAATACTGCTTTACCGTTGCCACCGCTTCATCTATTTTTCCATCAATAATAAAGGTATTCAGCTTGGGTTGAAGCCGGGCCATGGGGTGCTCAAATAGATGTAATCCATGTTTGTTAGACGGGAGACCGAGCAAATCGAACACCGTCCATGGAAAGCACCTGATCCCAATGATTTCGAAACGATTTTTCGTGTAAAAAATAGCAGGCTGATTAAGTAGCCCCATCATAAATGGTGAGGGTAATGGCTGCAATTCTCTACCGGAAGAAATGCTACAGCCGTTTCCAAAGTGAAAAATGATCTCTGCGTAACCATCAGGTACAACTTCAAAGCTTGATAGTTCTGCTCCAGATGTTCTTCTGTTGTACCAAAAGCACTTTATCGTATCCTGCAGCTCTTCTGGAGGTTCGAATTCTTGATGATGCATTTTTAATGGCGACATATTCGAGGATATTGCATACAAGTATAGTGCTTATTATACTTATTTTCAATTGGCTAAGACTTCGTAAAGATTTTCGCTTTCTGATTTCTTGAAAGGATGGCTAATGATTATATTCGTCTATCAGAAAAAAAAACTGACGCTTCTCATGGATGAATTTGAAAAAAAGGGCAGGAACGATATTCTTCGCTCATTGGCAAGTATGCTTTTGTTCAGCATATACGTATTGGTAACTTATCATGTGGCCTTGGGGCACATAGATAAGTCTAAACTTGTAGTACAAATTATTAGGTTGGTGCTAACAGGACTAATGCTCTACCTGGTTTTTAAAGGCTATAGTTGGGCTCGAAATCTTTTTAGTGTACTTACTGCTTTAAGTATGTTGATCCTGATACCAGCGATATTCAGTGATAATGCAATTGAGAGCAAGATTCCCCTGTTTACCGGTTTGATTATCTATTCTTTAGCTTTATACAGGGTGAATTTTTTAGCAAGTGCAAAAGCTTATTTTGAATATATCAAGGAAAATCGATGAGGATTTGGACAATAGTTTTTCTTGCCATCTGTGTCATTGTCACCATTGCAGTAGAAGTCTACATCAAACGTAACAAATGATATTTTTAATCTAATACCTCGAAAATCACTTTAAAGTTTGTTCCTTCTCCCTGTACTGAATTTACCTGAACCTTTAAGTTAAGGTAGTTCGCTATGCTTTTTACAATGGCAAGTCCTAAGCCATAGCCTGCATTTTCGGCATGACCTGTTTTCTTAAAACGATCAAATACATGTGGTATATCTTCTGCTTTAATGCCTTGGCCACTATCGCTAACCTGAATGGAATAATAACCTTTTTCAAGGTGATCAGAAATCTGTATATGCCCATTTTCTTTGTTAAACTTAATGGCATTGTTAATTAAGTTATAAAAGAGCTGAAACAAAAGATCATGATTGATATGGCGTAAGCGCTTATTATGGCTCAGCATGATACCGATCTGAATGTTTTTTTCTTCGAGCCTATGGCCTATTTCTTCTACTATTTCATTAAAGAGCGTTTGCGGTTCTATCTCTTCCTGTTTGGAGAATTGCTCATTTTCTATTCTCGAAATGAGTAGGAGCGAACGCGATATTTTCTTTAACCGCTCCAATGTTTTCATCATGTCCACAATGTGTTCCTGTACCGCTTCAGATGCCGATTCTTCAGTAAGCAGGTTTTCCATCTTATTTTGTAATATACTAATGGGCGTCATAAACTCATGCGAGGCATTGGCCGTAAATTCCCGCTCCTTTTCAAAAGCTTCGTTGATCTGGTCCATTAAAGAAATGAGCGAATGATCGAGGTATTTAAAGTCTTGGGTACTGGTGTTAATATGGCCGTGTTTCTTTTTAAAGGGAAACCTGCTGTTGGTTAGCCTTAACTTGATAATCTGACCAAGGGGTTTAATTAACTGCCGGGTAAAAATCAAGTCTATAATAATACTTAGGGCAATAAGAATGATGAGCACGTATAAGGCAAAGCGTTGGAGTGCATCATTGTAAAGGTTAATGCTGGCAGTGGTTTTACCGATTTCCAAGAGGTAGTTTTTTTTGTTTTTTTGAAAGGTAAAACTCAGTACCCGATAGGCGATGGTATCTTGTTCTACAATACGTTTGGTATCGCGTATGGTATCTAATTTCTGCGTTTGCGCTACGGTTTCGAGTGCAATGTATTCATCTTTCAGCATGGTGTAGCTACCATAACTGTTATCTCCTTCGAGGTAATAATCTATTCCCTTTTTGTTGATGTTTTGGAGTACTTTTTTCTGCTGGTTTCTAAGCGAAAAGTTGGTGTAGTTAGAAGCAACCTGCCCGATCAGAAAAGGGAGCAATAAAATAAACAGACCTACAATGGCGAGTTTAGATCCGGTAATAAATAAAGTAAGTTTAGTAGATAGTTTCAAATTACTTCTTAATTCTATAACCAACGCCTCTAACGGTTTCCAGCCATTCGGTTGGGGCGTAAACATTTAATTTCTTCCTGATGTTTTTAATGTGCGCATCAATGTAGTTCGAGTCGTAATCATCATCAACAAAGTTGCCCCAAATATGTTCGCTCAACTGCATCCGGGTAAGCACCCTGTTTTTATGCAGTAAAAGATAACTTAAAAGATCAAATTCTTTGCGCGAAAGTTCAATCTGTTCCTCCTCAAAAAATACGAAGCGTTTTTGCAGATCGATGTTAAAGTTTCCGAGCGGAATTAACGCTTCGTCAACTTTAAATTTTCGCCTGGCAATGGCCTGCATCCGCGACTGGAGTTCGGGTAAAAAGAAAGGCTTCGCTAAATAATCGTCTGCGCCCATATCTAAACCCGCTACGCGGTCTTCTAATTTTCCTCTGGCCGTAAGAATAATATAGGCCGCATCCGGATTGCTCTTTTTCGCCTTGCTGAGCAGTTCAAAACCGTCGCCATCTGGCAAACCTAAATCAATCAGCACGTAATCATATTGGTTTAACTCTAGCTTGTTAAAACCCTGTTTAAAGCTATGGGCCAGGTCGCACAAGAAGAAAGCCTTTTTAAGAAACTTTTCCATTTCAAAGGCAAGCGTTTTTTCATCTTCTATGATCAATACCTTCATGCGGATTAAAATTGGTAGTAAACTGCTAAACCAAAGAAAGACTGCTGGTGTTTTACATTTTCTTCTTTTCTGTTTCCAAGTATGGAGAATTGATAACTGGCTTCGGCAAGGAAATTCCCATTACTCCAGTTTAAAGGTAACTTAAAATTATAAGACAATACCTTAAACTGATTGACTGTGTTTTCAATTACCTCGGTGTTACTCCCGTTAATGATTCCGGGAGCGGTATCACTTTTTCCTTTGCCGTTCCCATTCGAGTTCTGCCTTTTGTTTTTTTCGATGATATAGGTTTCGTAAAAGCGGGTGGTACCTGCAGTAATCTCTATTGCTGGCGTAATTGAAATAAGATTCTTTTCGTTGAACACTGTTCCCAGTTCGATCTCTTTTGAATTGCCAAAACTGATAAATCCATCGGTTTGCTTTCCGAAGGCCAAATCGAGACTAAGATCTGTTTTAAACCAGGGCCATTGGTAGGCGGCCGATGCATTGATGTTATTGTTGTTGGATGCCTGGAGCAAAGGAGAATTAGCCGGAAAAAAAGAATGGGTATAGGCAAGTCCGGCGGTAAATTTTTCATTAAAATCATAATCGTAACCTACGCCCAAATCTGTTTCCGAAATGGTTGAGCCATAGTTTAAGAGCTTATAACCGCCGCCCGAAAAATATAAACCGCTTGGAAACCGTAACGTAGCGTTAAAGAGTACATAGGGGTATTTTTCAGGAGTAACCTGCCCGTAATAATTAATGTTACTATTGTATATGGCCGCAAGTGTAAGCGTAGCTTTGGTCGAATCTTGCTGTGCCTTTACATTTGATATTGCCAAAAATGAGAAGAAAATTAAGAGACGGATGCGCATATATTTATGGCCTTTTAATCTTAGGTTTAATAATCTTGATGGGTTTTACCTTTACATTAGGCTTTACTGCCATGGGTTTTACCTGTCTTTTGGCTTTTGGTACTTCTTTGATCTGAGGTGGCTCTGGTTTTTGATTTTCGGGCTTTTTGTCTTTTTTTTCTTTATCCTGTTTTTTAATCACTTGTTCTTCTTGTGGGTTTGAAACAGCTAAAGCGATGGAATCTTGTTGCACGGCAAAAACACCCGATAACGGGGCAATTGCCAGGCAAAAAATAACGGCGAATCGGATCATTTTATAAATATAAAAAAAGTTTACCCCCTAAGAGGTAAACCCTACCTAAAAACCACCATACATGGTGCGCTCACATTTCAAAAGTAGACTGGCAACATGAAATTAAGATGAAAAAAATAAATTTTAAATTTCATGTTGGTTTCATCTTCGGCCCTCAACTTTGAAGCATAAAACTCTAAATAAAATCTACAGTTATGAAAACAAATTTTGTAAATACCATTTTAGCCGTCTTCATTGTAATCGGGATGACTGCCTTTTATGGATGTAAAAAAAATGAATCAAGCCAGGGAACAACTAAAGTTCAGATTAAAATGACCGATGCCCCGGGCAACTTCGATAAGATTAATTTAAGTGTAAAAGAGATTGTACTGGTATCGGGCGATAAACCTTATGTATTTGCAGCAAGTGCCGGTATATTCGATATTCTTGATTTTAGGATCGGCACCAGTAATCCTGATATTTTGGTTGCTTCGGGCGAAATGCCTTCAGGTGAAATTACTGAAATCAGACTGGTACTTAACGAAACCGGAAATACAATCGTAGTAAATGGGGTTCAGCAGGAACTTAAAACGCCAAGTGCACAAACATCTGGCTGGAAGGTGAAATTAACCGCTAATCCAGAATTGGTTGAGGGCGCTGCTTATACACTTCTATTAGACTTTGATGCTGCGAAATCTATCGTAAGCACCGGAAACGGAAAATATTTATTAAAACCAGTGGTACGCGGAATTGCAGCAGCAACTACCGGATTAATTTCGGGAACTGTTTTGCCTTTAGCAAGCCATCCTGAAGTTTTGGTTATTGCGGGTACAGATACTGTGGGTACTATGGCCGACCCTTTAACCGGTAAATTTACAGTGGGTGGCTTATCTTCAGGAACCTACTCAGTTAAATTTGCGCCGGTTGTTGGTTATAGGGATAGTACCATTACTGCTGTTAAAGTGGCTTTAGGGCAAAACACATCGTTGGGCACAGTTACTTTAAAACAGTAAAACCCATTATTCATATCTAAATTTAAAATGATGAAAAAGCTATTCTTGCTGTTGTTACTCTTGGTAAGCAGCAGCCTTACTTTTAAAGCTCAGGCCCAGGTAAGTGTAAATATAAACATTGGTGCACAGCCTGCATGGGGTCCAACTGGCTACGATTATGTAGATTATTACTACCTGCCCGATATTGAGAGCTATTATTATGTACCTAAAAAACAGTTTATTTATATGGGTGCAGGAGGCTGGGTTTTTACCACATCCCTTCCACCGAGATATAGGGGCTATGATTTATATAACGGCTACAAGGTAGTAATTAACTCACCTCAGCCTTACCGTTATTTCGAAACCCACAAAATAAAATATGCCAAGTTTAAAGGTAACCATGGGCAATCGGCAATAGGGAAAAGCAAAGGACAGAAATATTCACCTTCAAAGGGTAATGGCAAAGTTTATAAAGGCGATAAAGGAAAACCCTCACCGCATTTTAATAAAGGAAACGGAAATGGCAAAGGCCATGGAAACGGTAAGGGAAAACATTAGTTGTTTGTGTAATAAAGAAAGAAACCCTCCAAATTTGGAGGGTTTTCTTTTTTAATTTCTTTTTTGTTGCCCTGGGGCAAAAGGTCTGGCCGATTTTGAACCAGTTCCTTTTTTGGCTTGCCCTGGAGGAACTTTTCCGCTATTACCAGCAGTTCTGGTACTATAACAAGCACTGGTAAGCAGCATTACCGATAATGCTACAATAAGATATATCTGTTTCATAATAATACGTAAGCGATAACTGTGCCAGTTGCTGACCGCTCTTCAATGAAAAGAATCTCCTGGCAACTGTACTTCATTTCAACCCTCTTTCTTTTAAAAGGTTATCCAATTCCTGATTGTTATATTTCGAGTTGTTTGTCAGCTTATAAATGAAAAATAAAGGGATGAGTGCTAAAAAGCCTAAACTGTTTTTCATCACGCTGTAAAATACAACACCGATCAGAAATCCAATTAATATGGCATTGGTTATGGCTGCCGATTTCCTTTTTTTTGCTTCTTGCAGCAACGCTTCGTCTGTTAATTCCGTTAGATTTTTTTGTTCCATTTTCCGTGTTTTTGAGCGTAATCTCTTGTGGGTAATATTCAAATATACGCGTTAAACGCAACTACTAAAAGTGGTAGATTAGGTTTAATAAAAAAGCCCATCTTTCGATGGCCTTAATCAAAAGGTTATTTAACTAGTTCCTTCGACAAACTACTATTTACAGATGCTGAAAATCGGCGTCATCTCGACCGGAGCAACGCGGAGTGGAGAGATCTTCTGATCTATATTTAAAAAATCGCCACTGCGGTTGAGATGACGATTCCACGCGACCTGAAATGCAACCCTCAAATCCGTAATGTCGCAATCCGCCATCGAAGTTGTCGTTTTTACGTCGCGTTAAAGCCCCGAATGAATCTCATATTTGTATGGTTAATATCGTTCAAACTAAATTTAAACAGCTTTATGAAAAATTTATTCCAAACAGGTAAGATCCTTAAATCAGTGCTACTTTTTGCAATCATCATGTTTGCAGCAGCTCAGTCAAAAGCGCAGCAACTTAAACCTGCCGAGAGCGGTTATGCACCGGTTAATGGCCTTAAAATTTATTATGAAGTATACGGTGAGGGTAAACCGCTCATTTTGCTGCATGGTGCTTTTATGACCATCGAAACAAACTGGGGACAGTTAATACCCGAATTATCGAAAACCAGAAAAGTAATCGCCGTCGAGTTGCAGGGACACGGGCACACACCTTTTTCTGACCGGAAATTGGATCAGGCTACCCTGGCCAGTGATGTGGAAGGTGTAATGAAACATTTAAAAGTAGACAGTGCCGATGTTGTGGGGTACAGTATGGGTGGCTCTATAGCTTATAAATTGACCATACAAAGCCCTAAACGTGTAAAAAAATTAGTAATCATTTCTTCAACTTATAAAAGTACTGGCTGGAAACCTGAAATAGCAGGTGCATTTAAAAATATGAAGCCTGAAATGTTTGCAAATACACCAATGAAAACGGCATATGATGCGGTAGCGCCCGACAAAACAAAATGGACTAAATTTATAGAACAGATGATTGTTTTTGCAGGTACAACATTCGATATGGGCGACGCCAATATTGCGAAAATTACTTCACCCGTATTAATCATCGCAGGAGATAACGACGGCCTGGATAAAGTAGAGCTGAGTAAAACCTACCAATTACTGGGCGGAGACAAATTTGCCGATATGGGGCCGATGCCAAAATCGCATTTGGCCATTGTTCCGGGGCAGGGGCATGTGAGCTTAATGATGCAGACGAAAACAATATTGGCTTACCTAAATGATTTTTTAAAATAACATCGGGAATGGTCATCAATTAATGATTAGACAGGTAGTTTTTTAACCATCAGCCAAAACAGGAATTAGAATAAAGCGGGCTTATGAATTAAAAACATTAATCATTACATTTGCCCTTGGTGAAAAACTTTGTATTCCTTTTTTCTATTTATCTGATCCTTCTGGGCTTAATGCCCTGCCAGGACAAAGAAGATATGGTTTCCAAGTCTCACACAGAAAGCACTGTGCATAGCGATCAATCAAAAGCTGAGCACATGCATGGAGAATCCTGTCCACCATTCTGCAGCTGTGCCTGCTGTTCAGTTGGTCAGCACTTTCCAACTGAAAAGTTAACAGATCTGATTGTTCCGGTATTCCGGAAACCATACCCGGTTTTCCAGTGCTCTGCATTGAAAAAACAACCACTTGATATTTGGCAACCGCCTAAACTCGTTTAATCAATTTTTTTATCTCATGGCGCTATCCATGAAAAGCATGTTTACATGCGCAATTTTGCGCCATGAGGTGCAATGATGCCCTGCTATTTATTGATTTTTGATTTAAACGACAATGCTGAACAGAATAATACAATTCTCCATTAAGCAGAAACTGCTAGTGGGAATTATGATACTGGCGCTGATTGCCTGGGGCATATACTCCCTTAGGCAGCTGCCCATAGATGCCCTTCCCGATATTACGAATAACCAGGTCCAGATCATTACCTCCTCGCCAAGCAACGGCGCGGAAGATATTGAGCGCTTTGTAACCTACCCGGTAGAGCAGACCATGGCCACTATTCCCGGAATAGAAGAAATCCGTTCCTTTAGCCGGTTCGGCCTTTCAGTTGTAACAGTGGTATTTAAGGAAAATGTAGAGATTTACTGGGCCCGTCAACAGGTGAGCGAAAGGCTTTCCGAAGTAGAAAGAGCCATTCCGAAGGGGATCGGCATACCCGAGGTTGCACCATTAACAACCGGACTCGGAGAGATTTACCAGTACGTAATCCATCCCAAAAAAGGATATGAAAAAAAATATGATGCCATCGAGCTCCGCACCATTCAAGACTGGATTGTTCGCCGCCAGCTTCTGGGCGTAGAGGGCATAGCAGATGTGAGCAGCTTTGGAGGATACCTCAAACAGTATGAGATTGCCCTTAATCCCGATAAGCTAAGAAGCATGGATATATCCATCAGCGACATTTTTAAGGCACTTGAAAAAAATAACCAGAACACTGGCGGATCTTACATCGATAAGAAACCCAATGCCTATTTTATCAGGAGTGAGGGGCTTATCAATAGTATCGAGGACATTGAGAATATCGTTGTACGGACCAATGAGAACAGCATTCCTGTGCTGATCCGAAATGTAGCTGAGGTGAGGATCGGTGCGGCCACCAGGTACGGTGCCATGACCAGAAACGATCAGGGCGAGGTAGTGGGGGCAGTAGTGATGATGCTAAAGGGCGCCAACTCTTCTAAGGTTATTGCAAACGTAAAAACCCGGATGGATCAGATTGCAAAGAATCTTCCAGAGGGTGTGGTGATCGAACCATTCCTCGACCGCACAAAACTGGTAGACAGTGCCATTGGTACGGTGACCAAAAACCTGGCAGAAGGCGCGTTGATTGTGATCTTTGTACTGGTGCTGCTTTTGGGGAATTTCCGTGCCGGACTGATTGTGGCCTCGGTTATTCCGCTTGCCATGCTTTTTGCCATATGCCTGATGAACCTTTTTGGCGTTAGCGGAAACCTAATGAGCCTTGGCGCTATAGACTTTGGGCTAATCGTAGATGGAGCAGTAATCATCGTAGAGGCATCTCTTCATCATCTGGGCATCCGAAAAAACAAAAACAGGTTAAGCCAGCAGGAGATGGATGCCGAGATTTTTGAATCGGCTTCCAAGATCCGTAACAGTGCTGCTTTTGGCGAAATCATTATCCTCATCGTTTACCTGCCTATTCTGGCACTGGTTGGTATAGAAGGCAAAATGTTCAGGCCAATGGCCCAAACGGTGGTTTTTGCTATCTTTGGGGCCTTTATCTTGTCGTTAACTTATGTGCCGATGATGAGTGCGCTGTTTCTAAACAAAACCATCAGCACGAAACGAAATATATCAGACAGGATCATGTCGTTTTTTCAACAGCTGTACACGCCAATGCTCAATTTTGCACTTCGGGCAAGGGTGGCCGTTGTGGGTATTGCCATAGGATTATTTGCCATTTGCCTTATTGTTTTCAATTACCTGGGCGCCGAATTTATTCCTACGTTAGAGGAGGGCGACTTTGCCGTAGAAACCAGGGTGCTTACCGGAAGCAGTCTTTCTCAAACCATTGAAGCTGCTACACGGGCTGCGACGGTATTAAAGGCAAATTTCCCTGAAGTAAAAGAGGTAATCGGGAAGATTGGCTCCAGCGAGATTCCTACCGACCCCATGCCTGTAGAAGCCTGTGACTTGATCATTATCTTAAAGGATAAGGGCGACTGGACAAATGCTTCGACCAGGGATGAGCTTGCGGGAAAGATGCAAGCCAAACTGGAACAGTATATTCCTGGGGTTACTTTCGGCTTCCAGCAACCCATCCAAATGCGCTTTAATGAACTCATGACTGGCGCAAGGCAAGATGTGGTCATCAAGATCTATGGAGAGGATTTTTCGAAGCTAAGTGCCTATGCAGATAAGATTGGTGCTATAGCCAGAAAAATAGATGGTGCCGAGGATGTGTATGTGGAACAGGCCTCAGGACTTCCACAGGTCATCATTAAATTTCATAGGGAAAAGATTGCGCAGTTTGGACTGAACATCGAGGATGTGAATACGGCTATCCGCTCGGGCTTTGCCGGTGAGGTAGCTGGTATTGTATTCGAGGGCGAAAAGCGGTTCGATATGGTTGTCCGCCTGGAAAAAGAAAACAGGCAATCGCTGGAAGATGTGAAGAATCTATTTGTAACTGCACCCAATGGCAATCAGATCCCGCTTGAACAGCTGGCTGATATCCAGTACAGGGAAGGACCAAACCAGATCCAGCGTGATGATGCAAAGCGACGGATTACTGTTGGCTTTAATGTAAGGGGAAGGGATGTGGAAAGTATTGTAAAGGAAATCCAGCAGAAAATTGATGCAGAAGTTAAGTTTTTGCCAGGATATTATCCAACCTTTGGCGGCACTTTTGAGAACCTGCAGGCAGCCACCAAAAGATTGGGTATTGCCGTACCACTGGCGTTATTGATTATTTTGCTGCTGCTTTACCTTACTTTTTCATCGATTAAACACGCGCTTTTAATTTTTACCGCAATTCCACTGTCGGCCATTGGTGGCGTATTTGCCCTATGGGTACGGGGCATGCCATTTAGCATCTCTGCGGGCATCGGTTTTATTGCGCTTTTTGGTGTAGCAGTACTGAATGGTATCGTACTGATTAGTGAATTTAACAGGTTAAAAAAAGAAGGAATGAACGATATTCTCGAAATTATCAGAACAGGAACTTCAGTTAGGCTTCGCCCGGTGATTATGACGGCTCTTGTAGCCTCTCTGGGTTTTCTTCCAATGGCAATCTCGGGCGGCAGTGGTGCTGAAGTACAGCGTCCATTGGCAACGGTTGTTATCGGTGGATTAATCTCTGCCACATTACTGACCCTTTTGGTACTTCCGGTGCTTTATATCTGGGTAGAAAAAATGGGCCGCAAAAAAGTAAGAATTGCTCCTGTAGCAGGCATAATCATTATTTTTATTGTCTTGTTTGGATTGCAGCCTGCTCAGGCACAAACTGCATTAACCCTTGAACAGGCGGTATCTTCGGCGCTGGAAAACAACAGGGCGATTAGCGGCGCTAATCTTGGTGTAGGGCTACAGCAGGCGTTAAGGAAAAGCGCTTTCGAAATGCCCAAAACCGAAGTATCTATGCTTTACGGACAGTATAACAGTCTCGTTAAAAACGACAACAACTTTACCGTTTCGCAAAGCATTCCCTTCCCAACACTTTTTGCAGCAAATGCGGCATTAGGGAATGAACGGATCAAAGCAGGCCAGCTTCAAGTGGCTTCAAGTAAAAACGAACTCATTTTCCAGGTGAAGACGGTTTATACCAATCTTCAGTACCTTTATTCGAAGGAAAAACTGCTGCTCGAGCAAGACAGCATCTACAAGGGTTTTGTAAAATCAGCTGCGCTAAAGTACAAAACGGGCGAGGGCAACTTGCTCGAAAAAGTAGCCGCTGAGACACAGCTTAAGGAGATACAGAATCTGCTCGATCAAGACCGGTCTGATATCGAAATTTATAAAGCACAGCTTGCCACGCTTCTTGGGAAGGGCGGGCTGCCCCTAATTGCCGACAAGTTTTTAAGGGAAACACCCGAGATTTCGATCGGAGATACGGCGCTTCTAGACGAAAATCCAGCCATTGCCTATTTCAGGCAACAGATTGTGATTGCCGAAAAGCAGCGCAAAGTAGAATTGGCTAAAGCACTGCCAGATTTTACCCTTGGCTATTTCAATCAGTCGCTAACCGGTTTTCAAAACGTTAATGGCAGTGATGTTTACTTTGGCCGCGACAAACGTTTTCAGGGCTTTCAGGTGGGGCTTTCCGTTCCACTATTTTACCGGGCCTATTCGGCGAAGGCAAAGGCCGCATCCATTAACAGGGATATTGCTTCGAACGACCTGGAACTCCAGCAGCGAAAACTAACTGGCCAGTACCAGCAAGCCTTGGGCGAATACCTAAAAACCAGGAAACGTTATGATTATTTTATTACTTCGGCCCTAGCCAATGCAGCACTGATATTGAAAAACAGCCGTATTGCCTATCAGAACGGCGAAATAGGCTATTCGGAATACCTGTTGAACCTTAAACAGGCGAATGGTATTTACGAGGGGCGCCTGATGGCCTTGCTCCAGTTAAGCCAGAGCATCAACCAGATTGAATTTTTAACCGGTAACAACAAATCATTTTAAGCATAATCTCATGAGATCCATATATAAATATCTTATCCTGTTATCCTTCCCTTTTTATCTGGTGGGCTGTAGCAGCCCCAGTGCAGAAAAGGAACCCGAAAAAGAGACCGTTCACCAAGAGCGCGATATTGTAACCCTAACCCCAGAGCAGCATAAGTTATCAGAAATTACCCTGGGAGCCATTGAGCTAAAGGAATTAAGCGGAACAACAAAAGTAAACGGCATGCTCGACCTTCCCCCACAAAGCCTCGTATCCATTTCTACACCGCTGGAAGGGATTGTAAAAAGTACCAATATGTTGCAGGGAAAACGGGTAGCCAAAGGGGCGCTCGTAGCCGTAATGCAGAATCCGGAATTTATTCAGATGCAACAAGATTATCTGGACTATAAAAGCCAGCTGCAGTTTTTAAAACAGGAGCTCGATCGCCAGGAAGAATTGGCGAAGGAAAACGTAAATTCTAAAAAAGCATTGCAGAAAGCAAGGAGCGAATACCAGAGTGTGAGTGCAAGATTGCTGGGGCAGCGTTCAAAACTTTCCATTATGAACATCAGTTTTTCAGCACTGGAAAAAGGACAGATCCAGAAAACCTTCAACCTCTATACACCAATGGCGGGTTACGTTACCCAGGTTAATACCAATATAGGTGCCTTTGCCAGCACTACTGATGTACTGTTCAAAATTGCTGATACCGAGCACCTGCATGCAGAGCTTACGGTATTTGAAAAAGATGTACCCAAGCTTAAGCTGGGGCAGAAAGTTCGCTTTGTACTGGCCAATGAAGAAAAGGAACGCATGGCTACGGTTTATCTCATCGGCCGGGAAATTAGTAAAGAGCGTACCGTGCAAATTCACTGCCACCTGGACAAGGAGGATACACAGCTGCTTCCGGGTATGTACCTTAAGGCTTATGTAGAAAGCGGAATGAACAAGGTTGAAGCACTACCTGATGCGGCAATTGTTGAATTTGAAGGCAAAAAGTTCGTGTTTATAGATCAGCCTGCTGATAAGGGCAGTAACACTTACCGGTACAGGATGATGGAAGTAAAAACAGGTGTTGCCGAAAATGGTTACACCCAGGTTTCTTTCGCCGGGCAGATCAGTGATGTGAAGGTGGTGACAAAAGGCGCCTACGATCTGTTAAGCAAGGTTAAGAATGCCGAAGAAGAAGGCGAGGAACATTAAGTGTTTAAGCTTTATGCTGCTAGAATATTGATGCTACCGATAACAATTCATTTTTTTAAAATAGATCTGTCTGCGCCTTTGAACTGCAGCAATTTAAATATTAACTTTAGTTGCCAGATAAAATTAAGATGACTACAAGAAGAAATTTTTTACAAACAGGAATTTTGGGGCTAACCGCCACAACGCTGATCAATATCCCTTCAGTCTTTGCGGTGCCTGCTAAACATAATGCCGCTGGTAAAGATCCTTTTAAATTGGCAATCGCTGGTTATAGCTTTCTTAACTTTAACCTAGACGAATCACTTAAAATGATGAAAAGGGTTGATGTACATTACCTCTGTATTAAAGACTTTCATCTGCCTTTTAAAAGTACAGCAGAAGAAATTACAGCCTTTCATGCTAAACTTAAGGATAATAATGTAATGGGATATGCTGTAGGCCCTATATATACCAAAAATAAAGAAGAGATCGACAATGCATTCGATTATGCGAAAAGGGTTGGTGTTGATTTGTTGATCGGGATTCCGGCTCATGCCGACCTGGAATACGTTGCCCAAAAGACAAAAGAATATAATATTCGTTATGCCATTCATAATCATGGTCCGCAGGATAAACTATATCCAAATGCAGAAAGCATCTACAACCTTATTAAAAAACTGGATCAACGCGTTGGGATATGCTTTGATATGGGGCATAACAAAAGAGATGGACGGGATTCGGTTGCGGATCTTCAGAAGTTCTCGAAACGTATTTTTGATATGCATTTAAAGAATGTTACGGTAGCGGCAAATGAAGGTACCACTTGCGAACTCGGTCGTGGCGTAATTGATATCCCTGCATTCGTAAAAATGCTGAGAAAGGTTAATTACCAGGGTTGCTGTAGTTTAGAGTATGAAAAAGATATGAAAGATCCCCTGGCAGGAATAGCAGAATCTGTTGGCTATTTTAGGGGTGTTTGCGATGGTACCCGTTAGTTCTATTTGCAATTGATGGTAAATTAATAATTGATATGCGGTCTTTTCCTTCGACCGCATATCAATTTATACCCCCCCAGTTTGGAAAGGATCTGCGCGCGTATCTTACTAGGAGACTATAAGCGAATGATACTATATTTGTGAAATCCATTAATGCAAAGAATTAAGTACATGCAATTTAAGATTTTGCAGCGGGTTCTGCAGAAGTCTAAATTTAGCACATGAGCATGCCGATTATAGTTAAAAACAAGATTCAGGAAAATAAGATGCTCAAGGTGTCGCCATTTAGAAAAGGTGTACGCGTTACCGCACCGCATAAGCACAATAGCTATTTCGAAATCATCTACCTTTCCAGCGGAAGCGGTTTCCATTATATAGATTCGCAGCGTTATGAGATCTTTCCTAGTAGTGTTTTTTTTGTAAGGAAGGAACAAATGCATTACTGGGAGCTTACATCTGAACTGGAGGGCTATGTTGCCATCATTAAAAAGGGCTTTATAGATCAGAGTATTGATAAAGAGATTAGCAGGCTATTACTGCAATTGAGCACGAATGCCGTTCTACAATTGAAAAATGCATCAGCTCTTAATAAAATATTTCAATTGCTTGTAGATGAGGTTGATGCAGCGGATCATTCATCTCATACAGTTGTAGAAGGGTTGTTAAAAGCATTGTTGGGGAAAATCCAATCGGAGGGCGAACTATTGCCTGCAGGCAGAAAGCAGGATGGCAATGGCCTGTGTTATCAGTTCCGTGAAATTTTGAGCCAGGAAAAACAGTTAAAAAACAGCGTTGCCCATTATGCCGGTAAATTGAATACCTCTCCACAAAACCTCAATCTGGCCTGTAAGAAAGAAATGAATACCTCCGCTTCTGTGGTACTTTCAGAATTCATTATCAATGAAGCTAAACGTTTGTTGATCTATACCGACAACACGGTTGCCGAAATAAGCTTTGACCTCAGTTTCAATGATGCATCACATTTTGTGAAATATTTTAAACGCTTCACAGGTTTCACACCCCAAAATTATCGGGCAAGCCTTGTTTAATACCATACTATTTTCAAATGTACCGTGAAAAAAGAAATTTTACCCGCTTCTTTGCGGTATTTAATATCCGTTAACAATAGAAGATCTTTAATCATTTTTTATACCGTTCATGCAACTCTCCAGATCCATCGTGCTTCTTTTACTTGTTTTTTTTAGCCAAACCATCAAGGCCCAAAATGTTACCCTTAAGGGCATTTTAATCGATCAGCAGACCAAACAACCGCTCGAATACGCCAGTATGGCGCTCTTAAAAAAAACAGATTCGACAGTGGTTGGAGGTGTATTAACCAGGCCTAACGGGGCATTTGAGATCACTAAACTTCAGATTGGCCAATACGTACTGAAAATAGCTTACATTGGTTATAAGAACAGATTTATTCCCGTTAACATTAATGATACAAGAATAGTTAACCTGGGTTCGGTTACGCTCACACCAACCAGCGAGCTGTTAAACCAGGTGGACATAAGCAGTGGAAAGGTTAATGCCTCCAATAAGATTGATAAACAATCTTACCGCGCAGACCAGTTTGAAAGTGCAAAAGGCGGAACCGCAGTTGATGTGTTAAAGAACCTGCCTTCTGTTGCTGTTAACGGAGAAGGACAGATTAGTGTTCGGGGATCAACCGGATTTCTTGTGCTCGTGAATGGCAAGCCAGTGCTTACCGATGCACAGACTGTTTTAAGCCAGTTACCGGCCAACAGCCTGGAGAATATAGAACTGATTACCTCTCCCTCAGCAAAATATGATCCCGATGGAAAGGCGGGTATTATCAATATCGTTACCAAGAAAGGTGCTAACGATGGATTTACATTGACGGCCAATGCCCAGGCCGGACTTCCAAGTACAACCGACTATGATAATAAGGAAAAGCCCAAGCGCTTTGGTGGAGATGTTACGCTAAACTTCAGAAAAGACAAATGGGATATCTCTGTAGGTGGAAATTACCTCAGAAACGATAATGCGGGCTATCGTGAAGGAGATGTGTTCACCAAGAATTTCACCAATAATACCATTACACGTTTTCCCTCGAACGGAGAACGTAGTTTTGATAAATATAACTACGCGGGCAGATTATCTGCAGTTTATGCCCCAGATAAAAACAATACCTTTTCTGTTGGTTTTTTTAGTGGGAAGCGTTATCAGGCAAGGCTGGCAGATCTCGTGTATAACAATAGCACATCAGATCTTTCAACAGGGTTGCCAATCAGGTCAACCACTTATTACAATTCTAACCTGCAAACAAAGGAAGGTACATTTACGCTGGGTAATCTGGATTATACCCATACTTTTGCGGATAAATCCTCATTGACAGCCTCGTTGTTATATGAAAATGCTAATCTTTATGGCAATACCAGAAACCGGAATCTTGGATATCCCAATACAGCTGACACCATTCAATATGTGTTTAATCCTTATGAGAATCCAATTAATGGCTATAGGTTTAAGTTAGATTACGCCATTAATATTGGTAAGGGAAAACTGGAAAGTGGTTATCAGTTCAGATACGATACCCAGGATGGACAATTTGATTATTTTGTAAGCCCTGCCATTTCGCAGCCGGATGCCAACAGGTTTAGAGGGAGTGCAAGCGCAAAAAACCAGATCCATTCGGTTTATTCGCAATATTCGTGTAAACAGGATAAACTGGAATATATTGGAGGACTACGTTATGAATATGCCACCAGAAGGTTAAATCTTTCTTACGATCCTACAGTTCATAAGCTAGATCTTTCCAATCTTTTCCCCTCCATGAACCTGCTTTACAATGTTAACGATGGGCTGAAGTTAAAGGCTGGCTATTCCAGAAGGATCCAGCGTACCAATAATTATGAGCTTAACCCTATACCCGAAAGAGAACACTCAGAAACATTAGAACAGGGCGATCCAGACTTAAAACCATCTTTTATCGATCTTGTAGAACTCGGACTGACCAGAACTTTCAAAAAGGGCTCCTTTTTTACAACCCTCTACTATCAGAATATCAAAAATCCAATACAGCGTGTAAACAGTGTTTATGCAGATACGATCTTGAACCGGGTATTTACGAATGCAGAAAAAGCACGTTCTTTTGGGCTTGAGTTAGGGACCAATCTCCAACCTGTTAAATGGTGGAGCCTATATATGGGCGGTAACGTTTACAATTATAAGGTAGCTGGAGATTTAAATGTGCTGGGCAGCAGTTCGGTAGTAAATAATGCGAACTGGGTATTCTCTATAAATGCCAACACTAGTTTTAAACTAAATAAAACCTGGAGTGTGCAGGGAAATGTTAATTATTTATCAAAGCGGCCAACTGCACAGGGCGAAGATTCAAAATTTCTGGTTCCCAATGCCGCTGTTAAGAAAACATTTATGGATGGGCGTTTTTCTGCAACCTTGCAGTGGCAGAATATGGATCTTGGTATGAACCAATCAAACAGACAACGGATAACAACATTTGGAAAAGATTTTTACACCACTACCAACTATATTTATGAAACCGATGTGTTCATCCTGAACTTCAGCTTTAACCTGAACAAACTTACCGGTAAATCCAAACTTCCTACCAGCGAATTCGGTGATAAGGAATTTTAAGGTGGCAGTACCCCCAGAGCAACGCGTAGTAGAGGGATCTTTAGATCTAAATTAAAAGATCTCTCCGCTGCGGTCGTGATGACGATTCATTGGCGCTTAGCTTAACAATACAACAGTGATATGCGAATATCAGACCGCTTTCCCGTTCTGTTTTGATCAGAAAAATCGTAACTTGCAGTAGACCAAATATACGAGCATGCAGTTGTTATTGCCCTACGCTGACCCTACGAAATATCTACAGGAACTGACCACCAAGTACGGTTTTTCCTCAAGGGATACCTGGTCGTCCAAGAGCATTATCCTTCCAGAGCATATGGGGACGGGATTTGTTCAGGTTTTTATCAAAAACGACATCCATTTTTTTCGCGGCATCTGGGATTTTAATGAACCTACACAATTTTATTCTCCCGACCCGGTCGGACAGCGAGGGTTGATCGATTTTCGGATCAGCAATGAAGACCAGCTCTTGCATTCCGCTGCACTGGAGGGCGCTAAGAAGTTTGGCTGGGAAATTACCCGGGTTGATGGAATACGGTTTTTTATCCCGGAGGCATACTTTATAGGAGGTATAACGGAGTTAAGCAGACGGTTTCAAAGTTGTGCACATCATCCTCAAGTTAAACAGCTCATCAAGCAGCTCTTTGAAATTTCCGCCCGTGACTTTTCCAATACGATGCTTCTGGACGCCAAGCTGACGGAATTTATATATTACCTGATCCGCCATTTAAGTCAGAAGGAAATAGAACCTGCTGATAGCGATGGCCTTACCCAAAGACGTTTGGACAGTATAAGAGAAGCACATACCCGGATCATGTCTAACATGAACACAGAAATAAGCGTTTTACAGCTGAGCCGTTGGGTTGGACTGAATGAGTGTGATCTTAAAAGGGATTTTAAAAAAGTATACGGACTCCCGATCCGTCAATATATTATTCAACAAAAAATCCAGATGGCAAACCTGTTGGTTGCCGAAAACCATGTTGATTTTGCCGAAGCTGCAAGGAGTTTGGGCTATACCAACATCAGGTATTTCGAAATGCTTTTTAAGCGTTATTACGGTAAAATATAGAAATTCCCGTTTCGACTGAATTAATTCCCGTTTCGATTTTTATAATGCATGCATAATAATTAGTTTCATATCAGCAAGCAAAACTTGCCGCTAACCAACTATTTTTATGCTGAATTTATCTGTGCTTTTGGAGGATAGTGCCTCAAGATTCGGAACCCGTCTGGCTTTCAGCTCCGGCAGCACTGATTTTACTTTTCGTCAGGTAAATGTTATGGCCAACCAGCTAGCCAACGCACTTAAAAAATTAGGTATCCGCGAAGGTGAAAAGGTAGCCATGACTTGCCCAAACTGCATCTGGTTTCCCGTTATTTATTATGCAGTGCTAAAAACAGGTGCTGTAATGGTTCCATTGAATATCCTCCTTAAGTCTGATGAAATAAAATACCACCTTCAAGATTCACAGGCAGCGTTTTATTTTTGTTTTGAAGGAACTCCAGAAATGCCAGTTGGGAAATTAGGCTGGAATGCTTTTGATCAGGTACCTGGCTGCAGGGATTTTGTTTTGATCGGTGCTGACAAGCCTGCCGGAGAAAGAAGTTATACGTTAGCTGAACTGATGGATGGAGAAGATGAAGCCTTTGATAGCTGCGTTACTGATGCAGAAGATACGGCTGTGATTATTTATACATCAGGAACTACAGGAAAGCCAAAAGGCGCAGAACTTACCCATATCAATCTTTATTGCAATGCCGTTCTCTCGGCCGAACTGTTTTCCCTTTCCCAAACAGACGTTCAATTGATTGTTCTTCCGTTATTCCATGTATTCGGCATGACGGTATTGATGAATGCGGGCCTTTACAGGGCAGCTCATGGTATCCTTTTGCCTCGGTTTGATGCGAAAGATGTTATCGAAAATATCAATAAACATCAGGTAAGCATCTTTGCAGGCGTGCCCACAATGTACTGGGTAATGGCCAGCTATATCCATCCCGAAATCACTGACCAGCAGGTGGGGAATGCTTTGCGGATCTGCATTTCTGGCGGAGCTTCTCTGCCACTGGCTGTACTTGAGGGTTTTGAGCAAAGGTTCAGTGTTCAGGTGCAGGAAGGATATGGGATGAGCGAAGGCTCCCCGGTAGTCACCTTCAACGATCCAAAGATCGGGCGCAAACCCGGATCTATCGGAACCCCGGTTTGGGGTGTCTGCGTAAAAATAATCGATCAGGAAGGTCAAGAGGTCGCAAACGGTGAAAAAGGAGAGCTGATCTACAAAGGGCATAATGTGATGAAAGGCTATTTCCGCAGGCCGGATGAAACCCGGGAGGTACTGCGCAATGGCTGGCTGCACTCTGGTGATATTGCCATAAAAGATGGCGATGGCTTCTATTTCATTGTTGACAGACTAAAAGATATGATCATCAGGGGTGGGATGAATATTTATCCAAGAGAAGTAGAAGAGGTGATGATGAAGCATCCGGCAGTATCACTTGCCGCTGTTGTGGGCGTGCCGGATGATAAACTTGGTGAAGAGGTAAAAGCATTCATTGTATTGAAAGAAAACCAGCAGGTCGCTGAAAAGGAGATTATCGACTGGTGCAGGGCGATGCTGGCCTCTTATAAGTGTCCCCGCTATGTGGTATTCAGAGCGGGATTGCCTTTAACTGCTACCGGAAAACTGCTTAAAAAAGAACTGAAAAATAATTTATAATGATGAAAAAGCCCATTTTGATAAAAGTGCTTATTTTCTTTCTGCTGGGATCAATGGATGCCATGGCACAGCAAGATACCGTAAAGCTCACGGATGTAAAATATGGAAGTTTTGAACGTAACCTCATGGATGTTTACCTTCCACCAGGCCGGGCACCCAAAACACGTTTTGTGATTCTGATCCATGGCGGTGCATGGGTACAGGCCGGCAAGGAATATGTCAGGGATTTTCAGCTGTACCTGCTCAGCCAAGGTATTGCTTCAGTTAATATTAACCATAGGTATGCCAATGATTCCACTGTTCATTATAAACAGATAATGGAGGATGTAGACCGTGCGGTAAAGTATTGTGCAGACCACGCTGGTCAATGGAATACCCGTGCGGATGGTTTTAGTACTGCAGGTTTTAGCTCGGGGGCGCATCTGGCACTTTTGTATGGGTATACCACACAAAGAAAAATAAATGCCATAGTAGATTTCAGTGGCCCCAATAACTTTACCGATACCGCTACACTGAATTATTGTGTAAAGGCAGGACTGATAGGATTGGTAGAAAAAATTACTGGCGACCGCTTTACAGGTGTTAGCCATGTACCGGCCAGTTTTTCGTTGGCAAGTCCTTATACCCATGTTAAAAACATCCCTACTTTCATTGCGCATGGAACCATCGATCCGGTGGTAAAAGTTAGCCAGTCGCAGCAGCTGGCCCAAAAACTTCAGCGTATGCAGGTTCCTGTGAAATTTATTGAAGTGGAAGGACTGGCACATGATCTGGATAAAAAACCGCAGGAAAAACTAAAATTATACCAAGAAGCTGCTGCTTGGCTCAAAAAATACGGACAAAAAAGATAAAATATGAACAGATTAAGCACATTGTCCCTGGTCATGCTAATGGCATGTACAGCCGTTTTCGCACAGCAGACAAAAAAACAGAAAAACACAGTGAGGCCCCTTACTGCAGCAGAGGTGAGTACCCGCTTATCGCCGGAAATCAAATTACTTGCCTTCGGGCCGGTTTCAAAACTTGATAGTACCTTTATTGCCAATGCAAGAAAAGCTGATAAGGCACGTCCAACGCCTAAGCTTAAAAACGCAGACAGTGTAGAAATCTCAGACCTGAATATACCAGGGCTGGAAAAAGGCGATCCGCTGGTGCCCATAAGGGTTTACCGGCCAAAGTACGCCAACGGGAATGTTCCATTACTGGTCTGGTTTCATGGCGGTGGTTTTATAGCAGGAAATCTGACCAGTGACCATCAGGCCTGCGCTACGATGAGTATCCGCTCGCAGGTAGTGGTAATATCGGTCGATTACAGGCTTGCCCCCGAACATGTATTTCCGGCCGGGGTAAACGATGGTTATTCAACCCTGCTCTGGGGTATTTCCAATGCAAAAACTTATGGGATAGACACCGCTAAAGTTGGTGTGGGCGGCGGAAGCGCCGGAGCAGCAATTGCAGGAAGCATCGTACTTAAAGCCAGGGCAGAAAAAGGCCCGAAAATAAAGGCCCAACTGCTGGTTTTTCCTCCAGCAGATATGGATACAACCCATGTATCGGTAGTGGAGTTATGGAATATCCCCGGTGTTAAGGGAGCCGACATGACCCGCTACCTAAAATACTATCTTGGCGAAAAACAGTATAAAAATGTTCCTGAACATGCACTGCCCGGGCTAACCCAAAATTTAAAGGGCCTGCCGCCAACCTATATTTTAACCTGCGGCGTCGACCCTTTGAGGGATGGTGCACTCCTATATGCGCAAAGACTTATCGATGCTGGAATATTTACAGAGCTGCACAATTACGCCGGGTACCCTCATGGCTTTGTTCCTGAACGGGCAAACACAGAACTCTACTACATGGCAAAAAAACTACTGAACCAATAATATAAACTATCGGTTATGAAAAGAAAATTACACAACAATCTAAATTACGGTAAACTTTTTATGCTTTTGGCCATGTTGCTGTTTGCTGGTATATGCAACGCTCAAACCAACACTTTTTCAGGTAAAGTTACCGACGAGCAGGGGAATGCTATTCCCGGTGCAAGTATTAAACTGAAAATAACCGGACGAAGCACGACTACCGACCAGAACGGTGAATTTGTTTTTGCCAATCTCAGCACCCAAAAGGAAACTGCAACCGTTTCTTTTTTGGGTTTCATCACCAGGGAAATAGTCCTGTCGGCCAACCTTAAAGCGGTGATCAGGATGACCACAGCGGTGAATACGATGGATGAAGTGGTGGTTACCGGAATGTTCGATAAGCGAAAACGTATTGATGCTTCTGTAGCCATTACCACCTTAAACAGTGCACAGATTGAACGTACTGTACCGGCAAGTGCTGCCGACCTTTTAAAAAATGCACCAGGTGTATTTGTAAATTCATCAAATGGTGAAATCCGAAACAGTGTTGCCTCACGTGGCATCACCGCAGGTTCGCAAGACGGAAGTTTTGGCTATGAATATGTTTCGATGCAGGAAGATGGGATCCCGGTAACCAATATTACCTATTTCAGTTATGGACCCGATTTCTTCCTCAGGCCAGATGCAACCCTGGCCCGTTTGGAAGCCGTACGGGGCGGAACAGCCTCTGTTACAGCGGCAAATGCGCCCGGGGGAATCTTTAATTACGTTTCTAAAACCGGAGGTAATACCTTTGAGGGCGAACTCAGAACCAAATATGGCTTTCAGGGAAGTGATGGCGGTAATCCGCTCGCACGCATTGATCTGGACCTGGGCGGGCCGATCAAAGATAACTGGTTTTACAATATCGGTGGTTTTTACCGCTATGATCAAACTGGCCGCTACCCGGGCTATCCCCTAAATAAGGGTGGACAGATCAAGGCAAACCTTTTAAAAAAATATAAAACAGGTTCCCTAAAAATAATCGGTAAATATCTTCATGATAAAAACGGATATGCCCAGTTACTGCCTACCAATAGTTTCTCAGATCCAAAACCAAGTGAAGGATTCGATATATTCTCAACGATCCTGATGCCTAAATTTGATTTTACCTCCCCACGGTACATCGGGGAGGGTGATATTTCTTTAAATCCAGCTAATGTGGTAGAAAGCAAATATAAATCGATAGGAGCGGTATGGGAACAACAACTTGGTAAAGGCTGGTCGCTCAGCAATGCTTTCCGCTACTCCCGGAATGATATCAGTTACAGTACCACAAACGGTTCGATCATGAGCGGTACAGATTTTAGCAGTTACTTTCTGCTATCGGGAATGACCGGGCTTGGATTTGGGAACTATTCGTTCAAGGATGCCAAAACCGGAACTGAGCTGATGAGCATTAATGCTGTGCCTGGACAGGGCGGTCTGCCGGCATACACGATCGTGAAGGACGTATTGCCAGGACAGAACGTAAGCCCACATTCCCTTTATTTTTCGGTTTTGGGCAGTTATGAGAACCAGGTAAATGAGGTGATTAATCAGTTTACCATTAACAAAAGGCTGAAAAATATGAGCTTTAACGCTGGGATGTATTATGGAAGATCGGAAGCCCACCGCTTCTCCGGAATTAACGGCGTTGCTTTGGGTACCATCGAAAACCGGCCAAAACTCGTAAACCTTACCTTTACAGGCAGCACCCTGGGTGGCACTACCGGGGTTCATCAGGTAACCAATGCTGAAGGTATTGCACAGGCTAACGGAGACACAGGCGGCTTTCTTGATTTTAACGTAACGCAGGCACAATACGCCTTTTTCTTCAGCCAAACCTGGAGCCTGACCGATAAACTTACCTTTGATTGGGGAGGAAGGTATGAAACGGCCAAAGTAGAGGCGCATAACCAGCGTACTTACTTTAAAACCGGTTTGCAGGGTGGAACGGATAATGATCCGAAAACATTCTTCAATAACAATACGCTCGATCGTATCAGCTCGGTAGAATTTGAAAAAAGATTAAATACTTTCTCTTTTTCAGGTGCACTCAATTATAAGTTCGATGACAATACAGCCGTGTATACCCGTTACTCAAGAGGTAAAAAATCGCCAGACATGGATGTGTATTTTGCGGCCAACAGGCCGGAAACAGTGGCCTTGCTAAATCCTGAAGTACGTACCACCGAGCAGGTAGAACTTGGCCTGAAAGCCAGGAGGAAAGATCTAGATTTATTTATCACGCCTTTTTACAGCATGTTAAGCGGAGTGCCAAACGGTTCGATTTTTACCAATGCAGACGCAACACTTTATACCACGCCCTCCCTGTATAGCAAGTACCGCACGTTTGGGGTAGAGATAGAAGGCGATTATAACCTAAGCAAAACTTTAAGTCTGAGGGCTGTAGCAACCTTTCAGCGTTCCAAAATTGTGGAAGCAGAATATTGGGTAGCCAATGGTCCTGGAATGGCAGACGACACTAAAATATCTTATTCCGGTAACGAAACAGATAACAATGCTAGGATCATATCACGCATTACACCCTCTTATCATAATGATAAACTCTATCTTTTTCTCACCTGGTCTTATCTTGGCAAAAGACAGGCTAACGCCCCTAACGTTTTTTACCTGCCTTCCTTCTCCAATTTTGATATCGGCGCAGGGTACAACCTCACGCGTAAAATAACTTTGAGCGCAAACATCAATAACCTGTTCAATAATTATCAGGTTATGAGCTGGGCCCGGCCCGGAAACCTGTTAACACAGTTAAGTGGGGCAGGAAGCTTTAATAAGGCACAGTTTGATGCTGCGGTGGCCAATAATACACCCTATTTTACCATTTCCAACCCACCAAGGGCCTATTACTTAACGGCTTCATATAAGTTTTAATTAGTTAGCTATATTTGATA
>Ga0182006_1000288_pt1 | contig 44377 bp, 27 predicted proteins | sample Sormic07211104_1_FD_123022 | JGI IMG/M metagenome (GOLD analysis project Ga0182006, IMG submission 123022) | Rhizosphere microbial communities from Sorghum bicolor, Mead, Nebraska, USA - 072115-104_1 MetaG | ecosystem: Host-associated > Plants > Roots > Rhizosphere | place: USA: Nebraska...
AATCGAATTATGGAGAAATTCTGAAGTTATCGGTTGGTACAGTTATTTTATAAATTGGGTATTCGGGAATAAGTAATCGATAATAACAGGTGGTAACACCCATCACCACGTCAATAACTAAAAAGATACTGACTACGAAGCAGCTATTAGCCCTTCAAAGCTATAAACACGACTAATAAAACAAGGTTAGCATGACTGTGCATAAAAAAACGGGCAGTTTAATCGCTAAAATAAACAGTAAAAACATGTTCACCACTTTCTTCGCGATACTCAATACGAAAGCCATAAAGATTACAGATTTGTTTGGTTATGGCTAACCCAAGCCCCATGCCTTCAGAATCTACGGATTTTGAAAAACGATCGAATATCTTGGTCTGCAGATGACCGGGGTTTCCTGAATTGGAAATGGTTAAGCGCTGCTGATCGAGTTTAATATGAATGTACCCACCGCTTACATTGTGCCGTACCGCATTGCTAAGGAGATTGTTCAACAGAATATCTGCCAGGTAACGGCTCATCTTAACCTCAACCGGAACCAGGTCTTCTGTAAGGATCAGTCTGTCTTTTTCCAATAACTCCTGAAACTGGCGGCTCTTGGCTTCCACCATTTCTTTGAGTTCGATATTCTGAAAATCGGGGATCAGGTTATTTTCAATTTTGGCCAGCAACAATAAAGATTGATGCAGTCTTGATAATCTGCCCGTGGCATGATAAATATCTTCCAATAATACGCCCTGCTGCTCGGTAAACGACTCTGTTTGCAACAAAGAATCTAATTTAGAATTAATTACGGCTAATGGAGTCATCATTTCGTGCGAGGCATTATCGGTAAAACTTTTAAGTTCCTTATAGTCTTGCCGTACCCTTTCGGCCATGGCATTTACAGATTTATTAAGCTCATTAAACTCATCAATTTTAGTTGGCTCTTGTTCAATAGTGTCCATTCGGGTTACTTCGAAAGCTTTCATCCGGTTCAAAGTAGAATAAAAGGGGCGCCAAAGCCTGTTCAGTACAAATCGGTTAATCAGCAATAAAGATAAAAGCAAAACAACCGTAATTCCGAGTGTTATTAAAAGAATGATCCTAATAAGGTCTTCTGATTCTACCCTCGATTTGGTTATGGTTACCTCAATGGTTTTACCGTCTAAGTGTACAACCGTAATCAGACTTCTCCCAGGTTCGTTTTCACGTTCTTTCGGGTTAAAATAAATTGTATTTAGAAATTCTCTTTCAGAAATAATCCCACTTAGTGTTTTATAAGATATCTGTTGATCTAGATAACTGGCTGGCAGCGGAAGTTTATGAAAAGTGTTTACATACTGGTTAATTTCATTTTCTTCAACGGCTAAATCGCGATCTAATTTTTCGGTTAAAATAAAATGGATTACAACATAGTAAATAATCCCTGTAATGACTAATACAACGATAGAGGTTAAAATATTTGCTTTGTTATAACGGTTGGAGAGTTTCATATATCGCCAAATTTATAGCCTATCCCATAAACAGAACGAAGATAATCTGCTGCTCCGGCTTCGAGCAATTTTTTACGGAGATTTTTAACATGGGTATAAATAAAGTCGAAATCATCCGACAGGTCCATTTCATCGCCCCAAAGATGCTCGGCCATTGCATTTTTGGTGACGACTTTATTACGGTTAGAAAGGAAATACACCAACAGATCGAACTCTTTTTTGGTGAGTATTACCTGATTACCTTTAACATTAATTTTCATTGCCGAAACATCCACGCTTATCTCATTGAAAAGAATAACATTGTCGCCATCAAAATTCTTTCTGCGGATAATAGCACTTACACGCGCTTTAAGTTCTGACAAATGAAAAGGTTTAACCAAATAATCGTCGGCGCCAAGATCGAGTCCCATCAGTTTATCATCTAAAGAGTGTCGGGCCGAAATAATGAGTACACCGTCTCTTTTTTTTAGTTGTTTAAGTTTGGTTAACAATTCCAGTCCTTCCCCACCAGGCAAGCCCAAATCTAATAAAATACAATCGTAACTATAAAGCGATATTTTCTCATAAGCAGCGGCAAAATCTGAAGCGTGCTCGCAAATATTGCCTTCTCCTGTAAAATAGGCAAGTATACTCTCTAATAAAGCCTGTTCGTCTTCAATGACTAAAATTTTCATTGCTTAATCATTTTGCTATTTAATTGGATATAAAGTAGTCATTAAAACCAGAAAGTTAAAACTGTTATGTAAAACCTTTAGGTAAATCGCTGTATCAATTTTTCGATGTTCATATTCTTTTTTTTCTGCAATATTTGTTTACCAAAGGTGGTAAAATATTCGTGCCCCGTAAGCATTTTGATGTTGATGGCATCCCATTCCCGATCTGTGTATACCAAACGAAGGTTTTCTTCCCATTCTCTTTTCAGCCTCGTGGCAAAATCAGTATAACTTTGAAGTGAGAAATGATAAAAATCGGCATCACATATTATTTTTTCTAAATCGGTACCTGGCAATTGAGGGTATTTTGTAGCAAAAATGCAGTTGCTCACCACTTCTATCTGATCGCGTTTAAGACCATTTTCCAGTAAAAATTCATATGCAATTTTGACACTGGCCAGCTCATGGCCAATGTACTGTTTAGTATAGCCCACATCATGTAAAAAGGCAGCCAAAGTAAGCGTCAACAATTCATTTTCACTCACTCTATTTTGATTACCAATAATTTTAACACCCTCTACCACTAACAAGGTATGCTCAAAACTATGAAAGTACATGCTTTTTGGCAGCTCCTTTTCAAAAAGTTCTTTAACAAAAGTCTCAACCTTTTTTAGCAATATTCCCTGCTCTTTTTCCATTTATCAATCTTCAATAAATAGGACAATAGTACTGGCCAATTCTGAAGAAAAACTGTAGCATGAATTTCTGTTACCAAGACCGGAAAACCTGTTTCTTTCATGATATTAATTAATTGTTAAGTACAATACTTTAATAATACCTTTAAAGCCTAACCAAACCTTCAGGATTCCTTCAGAATTGAAAACTACCTTCGCCAATTACATAAAGTGTGGCAAGAAAAGTTCAAGCTTCGGATTCACCATTAACCATGAGCATTAAAGAAAAAACAAATAATTTACTCCAGCATAGATTTGGACCAGTTTTTTTAGTTACAATACTATTATCTGCCATATCGCTGCTTACGAGGCTCTCTTTATTAATTTATAGTGCATCATCAGTTGATTGGTCGATATTTAACCTGCTTAAAATCCTGGTTATTGGCCTGTTTTACGATCTTGCTGCTGCATCTTTTGCAGTGATCCCGATTGTAATTTACCTATGGTTGGTCCCTTCGAAATGGTACACCCGCAAATTCAACAGGATACTGTTGTTCATTTATTTTTTCTTTGTTGTTTTTACGCTTACTTTCAATGCCATTTCAGAATGGTTCTTCTGGGAGGAATTTTCGGTCCGCTATAACTTTATAGTTGTAGATTACCTGGTGTATACCACAGAAGTTATTGGAAATATCCGTCAATCGTACCCGATCAACAGCATTATGATAGGTTTGGTGATCATTACGACACTAATCGTTTATCTTTTAAGAAAATCTATCACAACATCTACCACCAATAAAACCAGTTTCGGCAAACGAACCATTATTGCCCTGATTCTTTTATGCCTGCCTGTGCTTACTTATTTTGGGGTGAGCCATAGATGGAAATACCACAGTAAAAATCAATATGTAAATGAGCTTTCGGGCAATGGCATGTACGATTTTGGATTTGCCTTTTGGAACAATCAGCTCGATTACAATACTTTTTACAAAATCCTCCCGATCAAAAATGCTGAATCTATTCTGAGCAATTTGCTTCAACAAGATTCTACTGCCAAAAATGGAGCATTTAAAAATACCTCCAGAACCATCAATAACGTAGGCATCGAAAACAAGATGAATGTTGTACTAATTAGTGTAGAGAGTTTAAGTGCCGAGTTTCTGGGCACATTTGGCAATACACAGCACATTACCCCTCAACTCGATTCGCTGGCAAAAGAAGGTTTGCTCTTTAACAATTTATACGCTTCGGGAACGCGTACGGTGCGCGGTTTGGAAGCACTTTCACTTTGCATCCCACCTACCCCAGGGCAATCGATCGTAAAACGCCCTGATAATAAAAACCTGTTCACCTTAGGTAGCATATTTCGTTCGAAAGGCTACAATAGCAGGTTTATTTATGGCGGTTATGGCTATTTCGATAATATGAACGAGTTCTTTTCCAACAACGGTTATCAGGTAACGGATAGAAGTGCCCTTCAGGATTCAGAAATCCATTATTCTAATATCTGGGGGGTTGCTGACGAAGATTTATTTACGCTTTCGTTACGCGAACTGGATAAAGATTATAAAGACAAGAAACCCTTTTTCGCACAGATTATGACGGTTTCGAACCACCGTCCGTATACTTATCCCGAAGGAAGAATTGATATTCCATCACACACGGGCAGAGAAGGCGCCGTTAAATACACCGATTACGCTATTGGTAAATTTATTCGCGAGGCAAAACAGAAACCCTGGTTTTCGAATACCTTATTCGTTATTGTTGCTGATCATTGTGCTTCGAGTGCGGGTAAAGTACAGTTACCGGTAGATAAATATCATATTCCCATGATTTTTTACAGTCCGGGGCATATTGCACCAGGCAAATTCGAGAAACTCACCGCACAGATTGATATTGGCCCTACCATTTTAGGTTACCTGAATTTCAGTTACGACAGTAAGTTTTTCGGTCAGGATGTATTTAAAATGAAAGATAACGAACAAAGGGCATTTATAAGCACCTACCAGAGTTTAGGCTACATTAAAAATAATAAACTGGTTATTCTCGATCCGAACAAAAAAGCAGCTACTTACAAACCCGATTTTACTAACGGAAATGCTGTAGCCATACCAGCAGATCAGAAATTGATTAACGAGGCTATATCCAATTACCAGATGGCATCGTACCTCTACCAAAATGGTTTGTACGGTTTTGAGTCTAAAAAGAAACCTTAATAAATTTAACTATGAGCATAAATATTGGGTTACTAATCTGGAAAGAGATGAAGGCAAAATCGATGAGTAGGAATCAACTTGCCGAGAAAATAAGCGTTAGCAAACACCGGGTAGATACTTTACTTAAATCTGCCTCGGTAGATACCAATCTATTAACTAAAATCTCTATTGCGCTTGGTATTAATTTTTTCGAATACTACCGTAAAGATGAAGATTTGGCTCAATTTGAAATTGATATCCTTGCCCAAAGTGATGAGGAGCTTAATGAGCTTAAAAATTTAATCAAGGAAAAAAATAAATTGCTCGAACTTTACGAAGAAACCATTAAAAGTCAAAAGAAGATTATTGGCACACTGGAAAATCTTCGGAAACACTAACAATAAATTTAATGTATATATTAATTGCAGTGGCTGCAAATGCGGCATTTTGATTTGTTACGACAACAACATTATCGAAAATGTGAGGGCAACTACACTGCTAGGTGTACAAGTCATCTTTATGCCACATGTAACCATGTGCACACCCTCTACCCGACCAGGAGCGGGTTTTGTAGACGCCAAACTTTGGGAGAACAAAGAGCAGAATAGCGATTTATTACGTACTGAATTTGATGGATTAAAGGGCCGAGAATGGCTAATGAAATGGTTACCTACCCGAGCCTACGACAATGGAATATATGCCGTTTTTGCCAATCCAATTGGAATGGATGACGATCAGCTTAAAAATGGGTGTTCGATGATTATCGATCCTTTTGGTGATGTAATGGCCGAATGCAGGTTTTTAGGCAATGAATTTGTTATAGCAGAATTAAACCCCGACCGACTTACCAATGCTGGAGGATACCGATATATTCAGGCGAGGAAACCTGATCTGTACAAGGATATTCTAGGTCAGCCGCATCAAAGCCATCAACAAGTTGCCTGGCTTAAAAAGGAAGATTAAGGTTATCTGTTCATCCCTTCCGGCAATTTCAATAAAATCAGACAACATTTTCATGTTGTCTGATGATATATATTTCACTTTACTAAGGTAGAAGGTGTATATCCAAATTCTTTTTTAAAGGCAAAAGAGAAATGCGACAAATCTTCAAAACCCGATTCCATATATACCTCAACAGGTTTTTTATGCTTTTCTACAAGTTGATAATGGGCCAATTCCAATCTTTTTTGAGTTAGCCATCTTTGTGGAGAACGGTTAAATGCTTTTCTAAAATCGCGGTTAAAAGTCGATAAACTACGCCCCATAAGGTATCCAAATTTTTCTAAGGGCATATTGAACATATAGTTTTTTTCCATAAAGTCTACCAGATCAATTTTACCAGGCTCCCGAAAGTCAGACAGCACATTATCAATTTCAGGATCGATAAACCGAAGAATATTAATGGCTTCATTTATTTTTAATGCGGCAATATGTTCTGGAAAAGTTTCCTGAAGATCAAAATAAGGGATCAAAGATGCCAGGCAGCTTTTTAGCAAAGGATGATGGCTAAAACTCAATATTTGTTGCGATACCTGTACTTTATGCTTCACCGCTATATCTGCATAAAAATCTCTTAACCGTTTTGCCGATAAATGCATTACCACTGTTTTATGCGGCAGTCCATCTTTTGGGTAATTGATGATTGTGGCCAGTTGATTTCGGGGGATTAAAAAAATATCTCCCGCATTAAACACATGTTCTTTATTGGCCTCAATAATTTTAGTTTCTCCTGAGATAAACCATATTAGCATGTGGTTGTCGAAAACCACTTCAGTTTTAAACAACTTGTCTTCATAACAAGAGAGTTTAATCTCTGAAGTGATATATTTTGTTTGAAACTCCATTGTTGCTAAAATACAAATAATTGATTTTAATTAATCGGCGTTGAATGTTATATCGAGCATTTTCTCACTCAAACGCCATAACCGTTTTGCATTTATTTCATCAACCGAATAAGGCCTTACGCCACGCAAGGTTGATGGTTCAGACATTAAGTGTTTAATATTACCCAAATCCAGTTCGGCTATATCAGCATCCTCGCAATATACACCCCCAATCTCATTAAGTAACTGGCTTGTAGCGCACCAAACTGTTGTAGCAGCACCTTGTGTAAGTTGTTTCAGTTTCTTTTCTACCTCCGGAAAAATATGACCATCAGCATCATGAGTACCCATTTGCTGGTAAAGTTCCATAGGTGCTTCTCTTCCTAAATCGGTATGGTTAACCGAGCCGGGATGTACGGCATAAGCCCTGATGCCAGATTTCGCACCACGTGCATCGAGTTCGACTGCAAAAAGGTTATTGGCGGTTTTCGATTGTCCGTAGCCCAATAAAGTTTCATATTGCCGATGTTCAAAGTTAGGATCTTCAAAATTGAAAGGCGCAATCTGGTGGCCATACGAAGAAACATTTACCACCCTGGCCCTGTCGGCTTTTTTCAGCGCTGGCCATAATTTAGCCGTAAGCTGAAAATGCCCCAAATGATTGGTAGAAAGCTGCGATTCAAATCCTCGGGCATCTCTACGCAACGGTACCCACATAATACCTGCGTTATTAATCAAAAGATCAAGCGGCTGTCTACTCGCTAAAAACTTTTCGGCAAAGGCATTAATTGAATGATAGTCCATTAAATCCATAGCCTCCACCTCTACATTAGCTAAGCCAACTAAATTCCGCTTCGCTTTTTCAATGTCGCGCGCAGGTACGATTACCCTAGCACCTGCCTGTATAAATGTTTTTGTAGTTTCTAAACCTATACCAGCATAGCCACCTGTAATGATCGCTGTTTTCCCTTTAAGGTTAATGCCAGCAATCACATCGGTAGTGGTAGATGTTGCATTAAATCCTGAGCCTATTGGCTGCTGTAATGCACCGTTGTAATTATTTTTGCTTTCCATTTCTTCTATTGTTTTATTTCACAACAAAAATAACGGACAATAGCAGGCCTGGTTTTGTTTAAAACGCCAATATCGCTTTGTTTAAAATGTCAGATTTTAACAATTAAAAGCAAGTCGACAGCTGAAGTTAAACACCAAACTGCCTTAAATGATGGTCGGCGTGTTTGTAAGAAAAAACACCGATCTGCTCTTTTGTCATCTGGCGAAAAAGGGTTTGCCTTTTTGCGCCTGCACAGCTTTATGTATTTCAAAAAAAGTAAAGTGAGCAAGACATTACAGATTAATTTAAGGAGGGAATTATTATGCACATGGAGATTATCACAAAAGAGGATTTAACCTATAAAACAAGATCGCGTTTACCCGTTAATTTTAACAATTCCATTCCAAACAGCTATAATTTTAGTATATTAGGATAATCAAAAGGAATGATCACCCAAATCAATCCATCTGATTTAAAAATCCAACAAAAATATTCCAAAATCCACCTTTACGCCACATTTACCCCACGTTTAGGCCACCTTCCGGCCAGGCTTGCTGGGTACTTGCTTGCATACCGCTTCGCATTTGCTTTGGTTGAGTTATAGCCCTGGTGTAGATCAGGTAGTTCAAAGATTTGCTTAGCTTTAGATCAGCGTGTTAATAATAGCTAAATGATATGTAAACGGAGCGTTATCGTAAGGTATTGTTGGTGTATAGCTGTGTCGGAGCAGCCCGAATAAAGAGGCAATAAAACGGATGTTCGGAATTTTAGCACAGTGAAATCCTTTTTAAACAAAAAAGCCCCACATTTCTGTGAGGCTTTCTGTGATCCCGCTGGGATTGGCTCAGCCCTGCAAAATCCCGAACTCAGCCCTGAGCCTTTTACAAATCGAACCCAGGCCGGCGCTCTGTTCGAATCCAAGCGGGAATAAAACAAAAAAGCCCCACATTTCTGTGAGGCTTCCTGTGATCCCGCTGGGATTCGAACCCAGGACCACTACATTAAAAGTGTAATGCTCTACCAGCTGAGCTACGGAATCATTTGTCCCTTTCGAGGCTGCGAAGTTAGAAATTAAATTCATTCCTGCAAAGAACAAAGTCAATCTATTTAATAAAAACTTAACATTAACGAAACAAAAAGCAGCTAAATAATTAAACATCAGCCCAGAACAACAAAAAATATTACTTCTATTTTTTTGTTCATGATCATCAAAATAAGCACTGCTGTAAAAAAATATATTTCTATACCGAAATCTGATCTAAAGTATTGGCTGAATAAAATCTTTGTAGTTATAAAAGTGCTTTTTTATTTTCACTATTATTTCCATTTTTACAGATATATTACCATTCCCTTAATGAATATTGAAAATACTTACGGTGAAGATAAGTGGGCTGCATTTGGGGGCTTTTCGCCACTCATTACAGTTTTCAAATCTTATCATCCCCTTAATGATGAAATTGAAAAAATTATCAACGAGCAAACCTTTCCCATCCGCTTTGCCAAAAACAAACACATTGCCTCGCCATTAAAGCGTAATCGATATATTTTCCTAATTTTGGAAGGAGCAGTACATGGTTACCTTAAAATGGGAAACAAAAAAATTACTACTTGGATTGCTGCCGAAAATGAACTCGCGGGAACCATCAGAAATTTGTGGGAGAATGAAATCTCTGATGAATATATTGAAACGATTGATCCGGTATTTGCAATTGCCATTCCGCACGAAATGTCGAAACTGCTTTACAACAAGTTTCCGATTGCCAACTACGTGGGCCGTAAAATGACGGAGATTTATTTCCTCGGAGCAACTGAACGTGCTTATATAAGCAGGCTACCCACTGCATTGAAACGTTATCAAAGATTCCTGGTTTCCTATCCTCATTTAATAAACCGTGTGCCACTTAAGTATATTGCATCATTTATCGGCATGAGGCTCGAAACACTGAGCAGGATTAGGAAAAAAGCACTTACTGAAAAAGAATAGTACGCCAGGTTTCTGATATGAGTCCCCCCTGCCGAGCATCAAACGTTTGCACTTTAATTTTTTGAATAAATAAATAGATAGTACTGAAGTCAAATAGGCCCGGTTTGGTAGAAGGGTGATAAAAGTTTGGGTAATATCCCCGTGGATTTCCTGAAAGCTAAAGTGTAGATAAAAATACAGCGGTACACAAATGGCTGTAGAAAAAGCGACCGGAAAAGTAGTGCCTTTCCTGATGAGATTTTTAGCAATTAAGTACATTTATTAAAGCAAAATCCGTCTCGTAAATTATTATTTATGAGACGGATTTTTCCTTAAATCTTATTATAAACCCCAGCCATATCTGATACGGGTTAATCCCGATTGATTGGTAGTTGTTAAGGTAATATTTGTTCCGCTTCCGCCACGGTTCTGAATACTGTAGCTATCATTATCCCTAAGCCCTGGCCAGTATACACTGGCAACTTTATCGGTTCTAAATACATTGGTAGAACCAACTATATAGGCAATCTCATTATCGCTACCAACCGAACCTGTATAATTTTTACCTGTAGTCATGGCTGCACCATATTCCGTAACCACGGTACGGCTTGCATAACTACCAAAACGGTTTCTCCAATCGGCTTCCCAGGCCGATTGTGTTCTCGTAGCCCAAAATGCATAATTATGCAGGGATAAGAGGCAACCCGAAAAGCGGCTATCTGCACCAATAGCTGTTACATTTTCCGAATAGCCAGTCCCCCCTAAAAGAATCCGCCCTTTGCTTACATTGGGATAACGGGAAAGCCATTCGGCATAAATAGTGGTTAATTGGGCCAATGTATAACCATAGGGCTCATTCATGGGTTCGAAATACACATTGGCATTGTTACCATATTTATTAACAACGGTTTGCCACATGGCCCAAAACTGAGTAGTGTCATCAATAGTACCATTATGGGAAGATGCACTCTCCCAACAAGCAAGTATAACCTTCATGTTTTTACTTAAAGCGCGATCTATTGCCCCGGTATATGCGCCCCACCACGAATCGGATACACTTGGCGGATTAATTGGTAACCTTACCGTATTTACACCGGGCATGTTATTTTGGAAACCCGTTAATATTGCATTTGCTTTTGCTGATACCGTAGTATAATTATCACCAGCGGTTAATCCTGAGGGGATTACCCAGCCATCAACAAAATTGTCGCGGCCATCTGCCCAATTTACACCTGCAATTCCCGCAGCACCAACAGCTTCTACAGCCGCTTTTTGAGCATCCGTGACCTCCGTTTTTTCAATTTCGAGCGGAGTTTCTGTTAATTCTTTTTTTTCACAGCCCATTAAGCACACGCTTAACATAACGGCCATTGTTGCAATTGACGTTTTAATTTTCATAGGTAATGATTTAATATTTGGTTAGTGAGGCGTTAACCAGAAGAAAATCGAAATATTATTTATTTTTTAGTTCATTTAAGATAGGTTTAGCTAAACTGTTTAATGTATGCTGTGTAGGTTTAAGCAGTTCTAAAACTACAATTTCATTCTTTCCCTTTTTTAACCATTCTGCTGGCAAATAAATGGTTTGTTGAGGTCCAATGCCCCAATATTTCCCCAAATTATGTCCGTTAATCCAAACCACGCCTTTGCCCCACTTGCGCATATCTAAATAAGTATCTGCTACTTTTGTTAAATTAAAAGAAGCAGTTTTAAGTACAGCGGCCGATTGGCTACTTACCTTAGGCAATAATTTTTGAGTGTTAACAGTATCAAATGGCAATGGGTACATTTTCCAGGATTTAACCTCAGTACCGTTGAAGGTTACACTTTTGGTTATCCCCTTATTATTTTTAAGCAGGTAAGGCCCAAAATTAATCCTACCCATGTTTTCTACTAAAATATCCAGTTGTACATTGCCAGCAGGAAGATTTACCACTAAACTATCCTGGTAAAGCCTTCTATCTAAAACACCAGCAAGTTTTTTATTGATATATACCAGGCCATAATCGCGCAGCTCGTTGATTTTAATTACGCCTTTGCGTCCACCTTTTATGGTGCTGCTGTACAATACAAAACCATAAGGTTGGTTAAGGGCTTCGAAGGTTAATGGTTTTTCACTTAATTGTGGTTTCCCAACCAGGTTAAAGATGTCTGTTGATTTGGTAAAGGTAATTACAGGCAATGCAGCTGCCGGCTTGGCGGCAGGTACAACAGGAAGTATTTGGTTTGCGGGCAAATTCTTTTTAATCGCTTCGCGGAAAAGCATAAATTTTGGTGTCGCATTACCTGCCTCATCTAGAGGTGCATCATAATCATAACTACTAATCTGCGGTTCGTAAGCTGTAGAATCGTTATAATTTGCCCCATTCATAAAAGCTCGGGTTGTACCGCCATGAAACATATACATGTTAATAGAAATCCCACCTTTAAGTACGGTATCTAATTTATTGGCATATGTTTTTGGATCTACCTGGTGGTGTTTTGTACCCCACCAATCGAACCAGGCCGGATACCATTCTGGCACAAAGTAAGGTCCGGCACCATTGTTATATTTATTGATCAGCGTTCTGATCTGCGCAGGATTATCGATGCCATTTACGCCTGGAAGCAAACCTGCTAAATGACCACCTTCTAATGCAGGAACAGGATCGCAGGTAGAAAGCACGCCGTCAAAACCAGCATCTTTAAAGAGCTGAGCATTGATCTTCAGATATTCCTTGTCATTTCCGTAAGAGCCATACTCGTTTTCTACCTGTACCATTAAGATGTTGCCACCATGGTTAATTTGCAATGGCGCTAACCGTTTACCGATCTCTGTAAGGTATTCTTTATATTCTTTTAAATATTGTGCTTCTTTACTCCTTACCTGTAAACCTTTAATGTTCTGCAACCAAAATGGATAACCGCCAAATTCCCATTCGGCACATACATATGGACTAGGGCGAAGCAATACCCATAATCCTTCTTCTTTTGCAATACGTACAAATTCGGCAATATCGTTATTACCCGAGAAATCGAATTTATCTTTTTGAGGCTCATGTACATTCCAAAATACATAGGTACCAATGGTGTTTAAGCCCATGGCTTTAGCCATTTTCATTCTATCGCGCCAGGCTTCTCTTGGTATGCGGGGGTAATGCATTTCGCCAGATATTATTTGAAAAGGCTTATTGTCAAGCAGAAAAACAGCGTCTGCAAGTTTAAAAGTGTGCTGAGCCTGTGCAAAAGCACTTAAGCTGGCAAAACAAGTAATTAAAATTACCTTAAAAATGAGGTATTTGAAGGTATGTTTCATGAAGATGTGTATTTATGTTTTATAAAATTATATGCATAGTTTTCCTTTCCCTACATAGATAAGGTGCTTTGTTCCAGAGAACAAAATTGGAAAAGGATTAATTTTTTGGATATTCAAGCATCCCCAAACTGGGTTTACTTACTTACTATTGTGGTAATAGATTTAGCCGGAACCCTAATACCCTGGTTACTTTTATATTGCTTATATGGTGATAAATTATATGCTGCAGATGTAACATAGGTTTGCACCACATTTGGTTTACTTCCTTTTACTTCCAGATCCAGGTCGATATCTTGCTCACTGGTATTAACGGCTACAGTAACCAGATTGCTATTATCCAGATATGCTGATATGTAAATCTGTTTTTCTTTTCCGTTTGTTATACTAACCCCCACACGTTTACTACCTGCTTTGACAAAACGGCTATAATTGCCTAAAGCCCATAACATTTTACTATCATAAACCTGCCCGTCAGTTTTATTTTTATCAATATATACCAAGCCATCTTTATAATCGCCAGCCGATACGGCCAACCACCACTGCCATGATGTAGCATTGGATAAAACAAGATCGTGGTGGATTAGTCTGGCAATAAACAGTGCAGTTACCATACCCAAATCACGCTTTTCACCCTTTAGCACATCATCACCAAGAACACAATATTCAGACATCCAATACCTTAAACCTTTTATCTGAGCTACTGCTTCAGCTGTTTTTTTTCGGGTATTTATAAGTTTTTGTTCAGGACTTGTTGTAAAATAGATATGAGCAGAAATAGATTGATCAATATTGGATAAGTTGCCAACATAATTCGGAGATGAAGCATTAAAGAACTGATAGACCTGATTTCCCTTTGCGGCGTTTCCATTATCGTATAAGTAATCGAGCTGGCCGGCCTCTCCTATCTGTATTTTGGTTTTGATCTGATTTTTAGCGAAGGCATCATTTATGCCTTTATAAAGCTGAGCCAGTTCAGTATTGTTATAGGGACAACCTTCCTGATTGTGCTCATTCCATTTCCACTGTGGCTCATTTGCTGGACTAAGGTAATCCAATTCGATCCCTGTAGTTTTTTTCAAGCCTTTAATTGTGGCTACCATATCGGCTGAAAAATCGGGCAGTTTATCAAAATTCAGGTTGCAGTTACCATCGGTAGAATAAGCTTTTCCATTTTTGGTAAAAAGCACATTCGGACTGTTTACAAAGCCGATAAACTGCTTTACGCCACGGGTTTTAGCGGCCTTTAAAAACCAGGTCTGCCCTGGCATCGCATTCCAATCATAACTGCCATCTGGTTGCAGAAAAGCGTATTGACGACGCCATTCGTCGCCAATATCGCTTGCCTTACCTTGGGCAGCACTGCCACCACCAATGCTGAAACGCCACATGTTAAGGCCAATACCAACAGGTTGACCTGTTTTTGTCGTCTGGGTACTGAAAAGCAGATCGGCCATCTTATCTCTTTTCTCTGCGGGCCATAATCCGGCAAACTGACAAGTCCAGGCATCAGATGCCCCGAAACCTTCTATGGTTTGGAATGTGATGGCTGGATCGATCTCTATTTTCGCAACGGCAACTTGCGCAAGCGCGGTTTCGCCATAGAAAAATAAGGCCAGGCAGGCAAAAAAACGGTTTAGGTATTGATATGGCTTTATCATGTAAAATTTAATTTCTATTTATTAATAGCCCGGGTTTTGCTGCAATTTACCACCTGAGGCTAAAATCTCGGCCCTCGGTATTGGCAACCAGTAATGTTTGGTTTCAAACCTACGTCCATCCAGAGCAACTTTAGGGGTATAAGTAAATCCTGTGCCTGTTTTGGTAATAATCACTCCGGCAGCAGGTTTGTTTTCGGTTACATCGGCAATTTTCCATCTTCTCACATCATAAAAACGATGTTCTTCGAAAGCAAGTTCTACCCTACGCTCATAACGAACTGCATCGCGCATCTGTGTTTGGGTAAGTCCGACGGCCAATGCAGGCATATCCACGCCCGGCCTTGCCCTTACTATATTAATAGCTTGCCTTGCCGACATTGTTGATCCGGAAGGAACAGCATCAGGGCCATAAGCTTCGTTTGCTGCTTCTGCATAATTAAGCAAAATTTCTGCATATCTAAAATAAATCCAAGGCTGAAACCCTGCATTACCCCAGGGGTTTTGCAATGGATAAGCATCATTCATGAATTTTTTAAGGTAATAACCTGTTTTGGTTGTATTCCAGTTATCATTCCCATCTTTACTATCCTTTCCTCCCGGAATAAAGGTTTCTACATTACGCTCGCGATAAGCTGCACCATTGTATAAAATAGTGGCTGCAAAACGAGGATCACGGTCTTTGTACGGATTGTTCGCGTCATAACCAGAGGTAGGATCGGTAATGGCTTTACCGTTGGCCATTTCATAATCATCAACCAGATTTTGCAATGGCGTATTACCTGCCCAACCACCATAACCATTTGGTCCGTTAGCAATTTCTAAATGGGTATGATTTGCATTTTTGGTAAACAACCTCGCGAAAATAATTTCATTGCTTTGGTCGGTTAAGAATAAATTCCCATAACCACCTGTGTAAATTCCGTATTTATTTAAAGAAATAACTGCCTGGGCTGCCGTAACAGCCGCCTGCCAGGTACCAGCATTATACAACGGACTAGCAGCATATAAAAGTAAGCGGGATTTTAGTGCAAGCGCAGCGCCCTTTGTTGCACGTCCTACCATCCAGCTACTGCTGTTATCCAAAGGTAAATCTGCTGCAGCCTGGTCTAGCTGTGCTGCCACATAATCTATAGATTCTTTAATCGAAGCGCGTTGAAACAAAGCCGGATCCTGCAAATTATCGGTCAGGTTGGTTACCTTATCACCCATTAAAACTACGCCACCATAATTCCTAATTAAATCCTGATAACGGAAGGCCTTAATAAACTTAAGCTCTGCAACCAATTGTTTTTTATGTGCGGCACTCATGCTAATTTTACCAAGCACTTCGAGCGCATAATTACATTCTCTGATGCTTTTGTAACTCCTTCCCCAATATACACCAGCACTTCCTAAATTTTCAGGTGCCAGCTGTCCTCTTTGTATCAACCAGGTCGCATCGTCATTATTATAAATAGATTCATCGGTAAAAGAGCTCCACATGCTATATTCAAAACCTCTACCAAAACCCGGTGAAGAACCGTCGCCTTCCTTATCCTGCAATCTACTGGCGATATAACGGTTGGTTACATAGGCTTCAAAAACAGCCGTATCGGTTTCTATAGCAGCTGTAGAGATCCGGTCTGTTGGCTCTACATTTAAAAATTCTTTTTTACAGCCCACAATACTTACTGAGATAAGAGACAGGCTTAAAAGTGATATATATATTGATTTGTTATTCATGATATTTAGAATTTAATATTGGCACCTAAATTAATAATGCGTTGCTGTGGATAAAATTGTCCGCTGCCACTGGTTCCTTCAGGATCGTAATCTTTTACTTTAGAAATAGTGAACAAGTTAAATGCACTTGCATAAAGCCTTAATCCCGATATATTGATCCGATCCAAGAAACTGGCCTTAATGTTATAGGCAATTTCTACATTTTTAAGCCTTAAGAATGAGGCATCATTAAGCCAAAAAGTATTGTTAAACTGCCCACCGCTAATCGCATTCGATGCACGGTCAGTTACCCTTGGGTAAGTTCCGTTCGGATTTGCCGAACTAAACCTGTTATCGGCCCAACTGCTATAAAAGTTACCTACGCTACCCGATTCTGGCAAAACATATTGGCTTACCTGGGTTTGCCCGGCTAATACCATTGATACATCAAAGTTTTTATAAGATGCGCCAAGCGTAAAACCATAAGTAATCTGAGGAATATTGCTATATGGCGTTCTGGTTTGGTCATCGGCCGTTATTTTGCCATCATTATTATAATCGAGGTATTTAAGGTCGCCTATTTTAGCGCCACTTACATGTGGGTAAGCATCTAACTCTTGTTGTGTTCTGAATATGCCTATGCTATTGTAGAGCAGGTTAGCGTTTAACGGTCTTCCGGTTTGGCGTTGATAATCTAGCGTACCGCTTGCTTCATCAATAAATATTACTTTGCTTTTTGCATAAGTAATATTACCAGATGCATTCCACTTAAAATTTTCGCCATTGTGATTATACCCTAAAGTAGCTTCAAAACCGGCATTATTAACCTTCCCGATATTTTCTGAAGGTACCAGCGGATCGGAACCAAATGGGTTTACTATTCCTGAAGAACCCGGCAATGATGCGTTTCGCGTGGTTAAGATATCGGAACGTTTCTGCTGAAAATAGATCGCTTCGATACTAAAGTTTTTAAATATAACGGCATTGAAACCGATATCAAGTTTTTTGGCAACCTCCCAGGTAATGTTCGGGTTTGCGAGTTTAACTAAATTTACACCTGGCTGTATGGTTGATGAGGTTGCACCCGGGCTTTGGGCTACAAATCCATTCCCAACCAATACATAATTATCAAAATACTGGAAACCATTTACATTATCGTTACCCAGCGCGCCATAGGAAGCTCTGATTTTTAAATTGTCAACAAATTTAATGCTTTCGTTAAACCATTTTTCTTTTGAGATTACCCATCCTGCAGAAACAGAAGGAAAGTAACCATACTGTTTGCCCTGAGGAAAAATTGAGGATCCATCTATACGTAACTGACCTTCAAAAAGATATTTATCATCATAACTATAGGCCAGGCGACTGATAATGCTTCGGCGGTTATAGTTTGTACTATAGCCTGAGTTTAAGAAATCGGTAGCTGCAGTACCTCCCTGAGAAAGTTCAGGCAACGAAGTAGAGAGGAAGTTAAAACGTTGTGCATCGAAATATTCTAAATGATTTTCGCTCTGCTCGTAACCCACAAAAGCATTGATATCGTGCAGGTTAAAACGACGAGCGTAGTTTAGTTTAATATTCGAAGTAAGCAACGATTCATTTCTATGACTTTCGGTCAGCGTAGCTTTTTGATTATTGCCACCAACAATAACACTATTGTAGTTTTTAGATGTAGGATCGTATTGATATAGCAGATATGGTTTGCTGAAACTTTTGGTAAATACATTAGATTTATCAGCAGAAAAGAAACCATCAACCGAAAGGCCTTCAACCCCGGGAATAATAAAACTAGCTCTTAAAATACCATTTAAAACCTGCGTAGGCGATTTATTCGTTCCCCCTATATCAGTAACCTGTACGGCAGGGTTTGCATTTTCTATACCAGTTGTTGGCAAACCATTTGGATAATAAGCACCTACAATAGGTTTTGCTCTGTAAATGGCCCTAAAAACATCGCCCGCACCAACCTGAGGGAACAAACGGTTTTCTTGTCTACCAGATACAGATAAGCCAACTTTAAGGTATTTAGAAACATTGGCATCTATATTCGTACGAAAATTGTACTGATTGTATTTGGTTACTCCATTTTTATACAAACCATCCTGAGAAACAGTCCCTAACGACATGTAATACTTTACATCTTGTCCGCCACCATTAATGGAAAGGCTGTGTTGGCTTTGCAAAGCTGTTTTTTCTAAAGTTTGGTCAATCCAATCGGTGTTAGGGAACAACAACGGATCAGAACCGTTACGAAACTTTTCGATCTGATCAGCCGTGTAAGATTGATTAAGACCACCTGCGGGATTCGAATCGAAACCAATTTCGTTCATTATCTGCGCATAAGTTGCAGCATCTGCCATTTTTGGCAATCTTGTTGGCGAGCTAAAACCCTGGTTAAAACTATAATTGATGGTTGGTTTACCGGTTTTCCCCTTTTTGGTAGTCACTAAAATTACACCATTGGCTGCTCGGTTACCATAAATGGCGGCAGAGGCATCTTTTAATACCGAAACACTTTCAATATCGTTAGGGTCTAATCGTTCCAGACCACCAATTTGTCCAGGTATTCCATCTACAACAACTAATACACTGTTGCTCCCTGTTGTAGCCAAACCCCTGATGGTGATGTTTGAACCATCAAAACCTGGCTCGCCACTCCTATTATTAATTACCACGCCAGAAAACCGGCCAGCTAATGAATTGGATAAGTTCGGTTGCGGACTCTTCACCAGGTCGGCTCCTTTTACCTGCGAGATTGATCCTGTTAATGTTGCTTTTTTCTGGGTGCCGTAACCAACCACGACCAATTCGTTTAGGGTTTTGGTATCCGAACTAAGCTGAACATTAATGGTTGTTCTATCACCAACCGTTTGCTCCTGGTTGATATAGCCTACAAAAGAAAAAATAAGCACATCAGTTTTGGCCGCAACATTAATGCTGTATTTACCATTTGCATCTGTTTGCACCGCTTTTTCGGTTCCCTTAATTTTAACCGCTACACCTGGAAATGTAGCCCCTGTTTCGTTTGTTACGGTACCCGTTACCACAATTTCTTTACGCTTGTTCTTTATCGCTGTTTTAACAGCAACTAAAGATGCCATTGCCGGTAAACTAATGGATAAGATAAATAGAAATGCCAGTGTTTTAATTGTAAAGATTTTTGGCAAAAATCCTTTCAGAACTTTTCTTCTCATATTGGTTTGCAAGTTTAATATTTGGTTAGCAGATCAATTTTATAACCTACCCAACAGAACCCTCTATCGGAATCGCGATTATAGCACTGCTTTATAGAAGGCTAAATTAGCGCCAACAAACAACTCCTATGGGGTACAAACAATCCAAATTAGAGGGGTAAACAAACCGAAAAAACCCCAAAACAATGCTTTGGGGCCGATTATTAAAAAATAGATGAAGGCTATTTGCTATTTACCTTTTTTAACTGTGGTATTAATATTATTGGAAAACGGCTTGCGGAATTTTTTAATGTACTGCGATGGGTTCATGTTAAAGAGCTTATAAAACTGCTCTCTAAAATATTTCGGATCGTTAATACCTACCATGTAAGAAGTTTCCTGAATGGTTTTATCGGTATTGATAAAAATTTCGGCAGCTTTTCTTAACCTGATGAAACGGATAAAGCCATTTGCTGACTGACCAGAAATGGATTTTATTTTGCGGTAAAGATTAGATCTCGACATGCCAATAGCCGCAGTTAATATATCGATATTGAAATCGGGGTCGATCAGGTGTTCTTCTACAATACGGATACAGCTATCCAAAAACTCTTTATATTCTGCAGAGATTTTGGTATTGTTAGAATTGAGGGTAATCTCATTATAAAAATATTTTTGCAGTGCATTTTTACTTTTTAATATACTGGCTACCCTTGCCTTTAAAAAATCTTTGTCAAAAGGTTTGCTAATGTAATCGTCCGCCCCGCCTTCTATTCCTTTAAGTTTAACTTCTGGTGCAGAAATAGCGGTCAACAGGATAATTGGAATATGAGAAACGGCTACATCTTCTTTTATTTTACTACAAAGTTCTATCCCGGTTATACCATCCATCATTACGTCACATATCACAATATCGGGCAATAGTTCTTTTACCATATCGTACCCGTCTTCTCCGTTACTCGCTTCATAAAGGTGGTAATCCATTCTGAAAACCTGTTTCAGGTATTCTCTGATCTCGATGTTATCATCAATGATCAATAGTGTTTTCAAATCCACAGCGAGCTGACTATCAATCAATGGTTCTTCTGCTGCTTTTACGATATTATTTGCCGTAATTTCATCCTCTATTAACTCTTTAAACAACGATGAATCGGTATCTATCAATTCCTCCTGCAAAATTACCGCATCTTTAAAATGGCTTATTCCTTTTAGTAAAGCAATATTAAATGTAGTGCCCTTATTTTCGACACTGGTATAACTTATCGCTCCACCATGCATTTCTATAAAATTCTTGGCCAGGTACAAACCTATACCGAAACCTCCCTTTGCTGATTTATTTCCTGGATCCTGATAAAATTTTTCATAGAGTTTTTCTCCTGCAAAGCTGGTAATACCACAGCCTGTATCTTCTATAAGTACATTTATATTCTCCTGGTTACTTTTTACAATCATTTTAACTGTACCACCGTCGGCCGTAAATTTTATGGCATTTGCAAGCAGATTAAAAAACACAATCTCTATTTTTTCCCGATCAGCATAAAATGGGATCAATTCATCAGCGCATATAAACTCAAATACAATATTTTTAGACCTGGCCTGGTGCACAAAGCAAAGAAATACTTCTTTACACAAACTCACCAGATTTACGGGAGCTACTTTTAATTTTCCGCCGTAGGTATCTGCTTTTCTGAACAATAACAATTGATCTACCAAACTTAAAAGCCGTTTTGCATTTCGGTACACAATATTTAAATCAGTGGTATCAACATTTTTATCGTTCTTGTATAAAAGCTCTTTAACCGGATTGATAATTAGTGTAAGTGGCGTACGAAACTCGTGCGATACATTGGTAAAAAAAGAAAGTTTCTTCTCGCTGAGTTCTTTCTCTTTTTCACTTTCTACATGGGCCAGCTTCACCTGAAATTCGAGGTTTGCGCGATGCTCACGGTACCTAAGATAGGCATAAATCATCCCAAAGAAAGCCAGACCATAAATACAAAAAGCCCACCAGGTACGGTACCATGGCGGTGTAATGGTAATTACAATAGAATTGCCCTCCATATTCCAGATGCCATCGTTATTTGATGCCCTTACCTTTAACACATACTTACCGGGATTTAAATTGGTATAGGTAACTTTATGCTCACTGCCACTAAAATTCCATTTCTTGTCGAAACCTTCAAGAAAATAAGCATACTTGTTTTTTTCGGAAAGCGTATAATTAAGTGCTACAAAACCAAAAGAAAGCACACTTTGGCTGTAAGGCAAAGTAATCTCCTTAGTCATATACACCGGTAATTTTAAAGGAGAATCATCACCTGGCAGAATTAATTTATTAAAAATAGAAAAATCGGAAAAATAAACCGCCGGGGCCGTTTTATTATATTTTAGCTGTTGTGGATTAAAATAAACGATTCCTTTACTTCCTGCCAGGTAAATTTCTCCTTTTGCATTTTTACAGATAGCGGCATTGGCATAAACACCGTCTTTCTCATCGTAATTTTTCACCATTTTGTTTACCGGATCAAAGAGTGAGATCCCCTGTTCGGTTGTTACCCATAACCTGCCATTGTTATCTTCTACCAGATCGGTAAAAACATTGCTCGCAAAACCGTTTTGCTTTGAATATATTTCGAAAGTATCTGTTTTAGCGACATATTTATTCAATCCGTCGCGGGTACAGATCCAAACATTTTGGTGCGAATCCAGATAAAGGCTATTTACAATATTATTGCTAATGCCACCTTTTCTTGAATTATCGATCATGTAATTGCTAAACTTTCTGGTTTTAGGGTTAAAGCGGCTGAGCCCGCTTCCGTATGTCCCTATCCAAACATTTCCCTGCGCATCTTTCAACAGGCAGTACAAATGGTTATTACTTAATGAAGCCTGGTTTTTAGGGTCGTTAAAGTAATGTGTATAACTGCGGGTTTTATCATTATATACTTTCAAACCAGCATCGGTAGCCAAATAATATTCGTTATTATTTACCTCAATTAAATCTCTAAAAACATCTTCATTAAAAAAACTACCAAGTGCCGAGCGGTGATGATGGTGAACAAATTTATTCTCTTTCTCCTCGTAAAGGTCGAAACCATTTTCGCCCAGCACCCATAACCTGCCCTTTAAATCGGTAGATAAGTTAATAATATCAGAGCTGGATAAACTATTCGCATTACCGGTATGCAGCAATTTAATTACTGAACGATTATCGGGATTATATTTAAACAAACCTTTGTTTGTGCCTATCCAAAAAATCTTACCATAACTGATGATGGATTTAACTTCTGCCTGGTCAAAAGGAAGGGAGATAAAATTAAATTTATATTGGTTAAAGTCTATTTTACTAAGACCATTTTTACCACAAACCCATATCATTCCTGTTTTATCGCGGTATAGCCCCCCATTGGCAAAAAAATCGAGTTCTTCTATTTTCTCCCATTTATTTAATTCAGTGTTTACCCAAAATAATCCGGCATTTCCGCCAACCAGCATTTTTTTTCCACCTAAACTTAATACACTAAATACGGAGGCGTTACCAGTACCTTTACTACTGAAGGTGTTGAATTTCCCTGTTTTCGGATCGAACCTGAACAGATCACCTTTCCAATAACAACCAACCCATATCATACCATCGGCATCTATACTTAGTGTCCAGATATCGTTTGGATTTTTTTCACCCGCTATTTCCATCTGCGTGTAATTGGTAAAGCGCCGCGTTTTTTTATCAAATTTATTTAATCCTTTGCTCCAATTGCCTAACCATAAGTTACCTTCTTTATCTTCTGCAATGGCATTAACGGATTTTCCTTTAATGGCATTTGGATTTTTAATGTTGGGCTGATAAACTGTAAATGATGCTGAGTTTTTGTTAAAAAGGTTAAAACCATCGTCGGTACCTACCCAGAGCTTATTTGTTCTATCGATGAGTAGCGACCATATTTTATTATTGCTCAACGATGTTCTGTTGTTTTCTTTATGATAAAAACGCTCAAATTTCTCTGTTACAGGGTCGAATTTATTTAAACCGTTCATGGTAGCCACCCAGAAAACACCATTCTGATCTTCTACAACAGCATTGATATAGTTATTGGTTATTGATGTGGTATCGCCCGGGATATTTACATAAATTTTAAAAGAATAGCCATCAAACTTACACAAACCGTTTTCGGTACCTACCCATATAAATCCCCGCTTATCTTTTAAGGCAGCTGTTGTACTTTTTGAGGGTAGTCCTTCGTTTATGCCATATGTTTTAATTACATAATGGCCTGCTATTACTGGCTGGTTATTTACAGGGAATACCTGCGCTTTAACATGAGTAAAGAGGAAAAAAAATTGCAGAATAAAACAAGCTAGACTAAATAATCTCATAGTTGAACAACAAAATTTGATGGGAGAATGCCTTAGCTAAACCCCGCCTCTTTTTAAAATAGACGAGTTGTAAAGATACACTTTGCAAACTTATTACCGAATCTATTCTGGTGCTCAAGTTAGTACCAATAAAAAAAAAGAGGCCGATTAAAAACCGACCTCTCCGCACTAATCACTACTAACTAAAATTTAACTGAATTGAGATTCTTATCTACTAAAATGCCTTCACTAATTTTAAGCATGAACTGCAGTTTGTGTTTTGCCTTTAATTTCAGGATAAACAGATCGGCCGTTTCGTTTAAAGCATCTTTGTTACCTATGTTTACAAAGGTTGGGTACAAAACCTTGGCACCACTGGTATGCAGGCGATCGTTGGTCAGGTTATCCATCTGTTTGGTATTTAAAGGCTGAATGCTTACAAAATCATAATCCTGTGCATTGTATGGTAGTGCAAAACTTAAAGCATTTACTGATTTCAGGTTTATTCCTTTTACTTTGATTTCGATGATTTCATCCTTGTTGTAAGCTTGTTTAGCAGTACTGATTTCCAGTTTACCTGCAATTTTATCGATTTTAGCATTTTTCACACCTCCTTCAAGCTGTGTAGCCACAACTGAAATATCATAAGCATCGATCAAATTGTTTTTATTGATATCACCATTGCTGATATAACCTTCAAAATCGGCATCACCTTTTCTTAAACCGGTATAATTGATGTAAGAAGTTAAATCGTTCTTATCAATTAAACGGTCGTTATTAATATCGCCCGGAAGATAACTTTCGGTACCAGGAACCTTAAATACATACAGCTCCCTACCCGAGCCAAAACCACCTACACCATCAGCAACAGCAATTTTGATGTAACGGGCAGCAGGATGTGCAGTAAAATTAAATATTTTAATTTCGTCGCTATTGGCCCATTCAAATGCACCAGCTTCTGTCCAGCTTTCTTTATTATTGCTATAAAATACTTTACCTTTTAATAAAATTCCGTTCCCTCTTCCTGTGCGCGGCAGGTAGTGGAATTTATCCAGTTGATTGACCGATTTCAGATCAATGATCATATCAAAAGGAACTGCTTTAACACCCCATTTGGTATGCCAGGTATTACCTTCGTCATAATCGAACAATTTATTGATACCAGAGCCTCCTTGATTTTCTACTGTAGTTTCGGCAACAATACCCTGAATAGCAAACTCAAGCGGGTTGGTTTTAGTAGTTGCCTTAATTTCGGTCCAATCAGAATAGCCATCTTTGTTTACTGCACGCAATTTAAAAGTGTAAGCTGTTTCGGCCAATAAGCCATCAAACAACAAAGTGGTATCTCGTATAGTAGTATAATGCATATCGTTAAAATCGATTTCATAAAAATCTGCATTGCTCACTTTACTCCAGCTTGGGCTAAGCGTATAGGCTTCTCTGTTTTTATCACTTACCCTTGCATTAACAGGAGCCGTTAATTTACCTGTTGATAGACGTTGTTTATCTACAGGCTCGAATTTAAAACCGTCTATACTAAGTGTTACCGGATTGATGGTAATATCGGTAGATTGAAGTTTAACCAACAATTGTGGGTTTTTAACCATTGCCACTTTTTCAAACTCGCTTCCCTTTGTAGCAAAACGGTTTAAGTTTGGTGCAGCATCATAAAAATAAACGTTAGCCTGTTTTAAAAACTCGTCTTTTGAGTTTACTTCTGATAATTTTATTTTACTGTTTCCAACTTTTGCCGTTAACCTTTTTGGTTTTTCGGTAACGTTGATCACAAATTCGGTTGTTTTTTCTTTCACAAAGCCATCGAAATCGCCCTTTGCAGGGTGAATGGTAACCAGGGCATTGTTTTTCTGATCTAGTGCTGATTCGATTAAAGTAGAAGCACCTTTTCCTAATTTATAGGCTTCTGTTGCACCGTCATCATCATATTCCGTAAATGAAGTTTTTCCAAAAGGATATAATTCATAAATACGGTTTGCTTTATTGATTTCAGCAACGTTGTTATTAGGATTCGTGATCGGAATAATGGCACCATTTTTCACAAAAACAGGCAATTTCCATAACGGCGAATCAAAACTGTTGAGAATACTGTTCCCTGCATATTTTTCTCCGGTGAAATAATCAATCCATACTCCATCTGGCAAATAAATACCATTACGGATATCGTTACCTTTCTCATCTGACTTGGTTTCCTGATAAATCGGTGCAACTAAGAAAGAAGGCCCGTACAGGTATTGATATTGTGTTGAAGTACCTTTGGTATAGGCATTTGGATACTCCAGAAACATTGCCCTTATAATCGGCAGTCCAGTAACCGCTTCTCTAGCTACGCTATAAGTGTAGGGCATCAACTCCGATTTCAGTTTTAAATAATTACGGTTAATCGAAGCTACAGGCTCGCCCAATGCATGTGGATATTTTTCATTAGCACCCCAACCATCCATGTTTAATTCCATCGGCGTAAAGGTTTTCCATTGGAAATCGCGGGTGTTGATGGTTAGATTTTTACCACCAAAAATACCATCCATATCGGAAGTAATATTCGGTTGACCTGATAAACCAGCACCCAAATAGGTAGGGATGTGGAAACGGATATATTCCCAAACGCCACCAGTTTGATCACCCGACCAAATACCTGCATAACGTTGTGTACCTGCCCAGCCATCTAATGAAATGATAAACGGACGACTACTATTGCCATAATAAGGCATAATCTGCGCTACATCGGCAACGCCATTCAAGCCGAACGAATAACCCGCGCCTACCCAGGCCACATCGGTTTTTAATACACGAACGCCTGCATCTCTGGCTTCCTTGATAATATCGCGTTGTAATAACGGACTTACTTCTGGTTTAGGGTGTAGATCGGATTGTGTCCAAAGTCCAATTTCCACGCCGTTTTTACGGGCATAATCGCCAAAACTTTTCAGGTTCTGAATGTTGCCATCTAATGTTTCAGTTTGACCATAACCTGCGCCATAACCATCATTTGGAAGCACCCAGCCCAAAGGCATATCGTGTTTTTTATAACGGTCGATCACCGCACGGGCTGAAAACTGATAATTATTTTTTTCGCCGTTAAGCGATTCTTTTATACCGCCATTATCTTTCTGACTTTCTTTGTAACGTTTGCCATCTTCAAATAAAGTTCCTTTTTCGTCTTCTTTCCAAAAATCGCGGTTGTAAGCGTTCAAATGGCCCTGGTAGAAGCCAAATTTTGGCAACAGAATCGGATTTCCGGTAAGTTGATAAAAATCGTTCAATAAAGGGACTGCTCCATCGTTAACCATAAAAAAAGCATCCAGGTAATCGGTTTCATGTGCCAATTTCACCAATCCTTTTTCTTTAGCCCCAAAATTGTAATTTCCTTTGCTAAAGGTATGCCACATTACAGCATAACCATTGGTAGACCAATAAAAAGGCGTTGGCGAAGCAACTCCCCCATCCGTCCAGCTGTTTTGGTTCTCGATAGAAATGGCTCTTCCCTTGTGCGAGAAACGGCCGTTCTGTACACCGCCACCGTAAAAGTACTCCTGTGGATTTTCTTTCAAACTCAGGGTTACTTTTCCTTTTTCGAACTGAATCGGCGCTAATTCTTCAACAGCCACAGTTTGTGTAGCAAGGTTGATAATTTTGATCAGGGAAGTATTTTTATCGAAAAGAACGGTAATCTTACCGGTAGATATGAACAGTTGATTATTCTCATCTTTAACATCCAGTTTTGAAACTGGTCTGCGTGGGTTTTCTACTAAAATTTTGGCTGCTGGTTTAGCTTCCGGATCGCGTATAAAACCTCCCGTAGGGTCTTCGAAAAGACGGAAAATATGATCACCGTAAAAATCTAACGTTAAACGTTGATTATCAGAAAGCAATAATTCTACTGTGGTGGTATTAATCTTTTTTGCACCAATCACTTTGGTAACTTTTTCTGCTGCCTGATTGGTTTGCTGAGCAACTGGTTGAGCAGAAACGAAAAACGAAGCGGTAACTAAAAAAAAGGTAAATGCCAAAACAATGCTTTTAGGTTGATTTTTGGGATTGGTTATTTTAAAGTTTTTTAAGAAATAATGCGGGGTCATTAAATTTTGATTTGGTTATGTGTTTATGTATAAGCAAGCATTTAGCTTTAGTTGCTGTGGGCTAAAGTTAGCAAACACATTAAAGGATCTAGTGCGTTTTTAGCTACAAAAACCGCGCAATCGTTTGCCTATCTAATTTTTTACCAGAGATGGAGTGATGTTTTCTATCATTAAGAAATTAAGGGCATTAAGGTTTGGAAGGATCAATATCACATTATCAATAACCAATGGTTAACTACAAATGAGTAGTGAAGTATTTTATCCATGACCTTATAAAGCATGATTTTACCTATACTAAAAAAAAAAATACCAAGCACAAAATAGTTTGTTCTTAGTACTACCTGACCATAACACATTGATTATTTATATTTTAAACAAAGTATTTTTGCATGATAAACTTAAAAAACTATCTAATGGCAAGCATTTTGCAGTGTTTATAAAATTGCTTATTACAAATGAATTCCCCCCTACCAAAATCCTATAGCTGTGTAATTATAAATGACAGCCAAATGAGTATAAAGACACTTGAGTACTTTGTTTCCAAAATAAACAAACTCCAACTAAAGGGAAGTTTTACAGATGCAATAGATGCCATGGCCGCCTTTTGGACTTACGGGAAAATTGATTTCCTATTTCTGGATATCCAGATGGAAATATCAGGAATTGATATAGCCAGAATGCTTCAAAACAGCGTAAAATTCGTCGTATTTGTAAGTGACGATGACCATAATACCATTGATAAGGACAACTGTTTTTTATTTAAACCGCTCGATTTTATAAAATTTGAAGACACGGTAAATCAGCTGATTCTGACTGAACATAAGGATAAAGAAATACTCTTGTAAGTAGCCCGCTGACGATATTCTCTTTTATCTTTCTACCCTTAAGTAATTAAGAACATTAAAATTTCGTAGCTCGGTCCCCGCGGTCGTCCTCCTGAACTTGATACAGGATTTATCCAGTTTTTTTTTTGCCACAGAAGTACGTATTACACGGAATTTAATTTTGCTTTAAGCTTTAGTCTTTCAGCTTTTACTTTTCTTAAAAATCTGAATAGTCTGTTGGGTAAACGAATTTAGTGTCGTTTTTAGAAACATTGTGCTGATATTCTGGCATGGCTGATAGCTTCTTCCAATAATCATCTGCAGAGAAAGCCTTCCAGTGTGCGTCTCTGTCTGCCTTATTTTCGAAAGTGGTTAAATACATGAGGTTAGGCATGCGACTACCGGCGATTACTTCTCCATAAAATACGGCATTAAAATTGAGTCTTTTAAACAACCCGATTTCATCGCCTTTATTAAACATTTCAACTTTATTCTTAAAATATTTCTCAGTAGGTGCCTCATAACTTCTTAACTCGTACACCCGTTCTTTCATCGGCGATTTTAGATCAGGGAGCATAAAATGAGGAGCATCCTCAAAAGCTTTTAAAACAATAGATTCTAATCGCTCATAAGGAGTCTCGGTATAAGCTGCATCAAGGTAAGTTTTACCGTCAATGGCATATTGTTTATCTTTGGCTAACTTTTCATCCAAGTCCAGAACGCCATTGAATGATTTCAAAGGAATAAATACATAAATAAGCTTTTCTATAACCACAGCCTGATCGCTTACAATCGGTTTAAACACACCAACTTTTGTAATTCCGATACGGTGCAATGCGGGTAAATATGCATTCTGAAGGTAATCATCTACTGTTTTTTCTTGTGCATCGGTTTTCAAATGATAAATTTTGATCTGATAGAAATCTATCTTCGATGCATTGGCCACAAATGCACTGGATAATAGCACAAATAGAAACAGACAGGATACTTTAATTCTTTGCGACATGTTTAAGGATGATTAGATAATGCAGCAAAGTAACAATTTATTTTAATGATTGAATAAGAGTAGCGTTAAGTCGTTATATTTTTAATGAGCCAATGACCGATGATCAAATGGCTAATCACCTATTAACCAACGACTATTGAACCAATACATTCGGATTTGGTGGTTCGGCGTGCAATAAATGTTTTACAAAGAAATCGCGTTTACGCCTACGACCGTAATTACCTCCATCACTGTGTCCCATACCCGGAATGCTTAAAATATCGAAATCTTTGTTTGCTTTGATCAATGCATCGGCAAGTCGATAGGTTGATTCTGGTGGTACGTTTTCATCCGCTTCACCAACAATTAAAAATAGATTACCCTGTAATTTTGCTGCATTGGTAATGTTAGATTGTTCTCCATAGTGCGGTCCTACCGGATAACCCATCCATTGTTCGTTCCACCATTGTTTATCGATGCGGTTATCGTGACAACCACATGCAGAAACCGCAGCCTTATAAAAATCGGGATGAAATAACAGTGCACCTGTTGAGCTTTGCCCTCCTGCCGAAGTTCCATAAATACCCACCCTGTTAATATCAGCATTTGGATATTTAACGGCCATGGCTTTCATCCACAATATCCGATCAGGGAAACCAGCATCAGCTATGTTTTTCCAGCATACATCATGAAAAGCTTTAGACCTGTTGGCAGTACCCATTCCATCAATCTGTACTACAATAAAGCCTAATTCGGCAATACTCTGCATCTCACTGGCTGGCAAGAAACTTTTAGGCACAAAACTATCATGAGGGCCTGCATAAATATTTTCGATCACAGGATAAGTTTTGTTCGCATCCATTTTTGAAGGAAAACAAACTATGCCCCAAATATCTGTTATGCCATCTCTTCCTTTGGCCACAAACACTTCAGGCAGTTTAACACCTGTAGCCAAATAAACATCCGTTTGGCCGTGTTCTATTTCGTTTATTTTTTTGGTGTTCGAAGTTAACCTTAACTCGCTTACAGGCGGTACATTTACCTGTGAATAAGTATCGATATAATATTTACGATCGGGAGAAAAGCTGAGGTTATGGTTACCTTTTTCGGGCGTAAGATTTACCAATCCTTTACCGTCGAAACCAATCCGGTAATAATGGACAAAGTAAGGGTCTTCACTGGCATTCATTCCGCAGGCCCTAAACCAAACCTGGCGTTTAACCACATCTACACTATCGATATCCCTAACTACCCAATTGCCTTTGGTAATCAGCGTCTGTTTTCCTGTGAAACCATTAACCAGATAAAGGTGTTGCCATCCATCCTGCTCACTGGTCCACAATATTTCATTTGTTTTAGGTAAGTAACGGGTATAAATGCGGCGCTCATAAATGAAGGTTTTTGTTTTTTCGTCGATAATGTTTTTGGTTTTGCCTGTTAAAACATCTACTTCAATTACCCTGAAACGCTGATGGCCGCGATCTACTTTCTCATAGGTATAATATCTGCTGTTATTATCGCGCCAATGCAATTCGGGTGCACCAAAGAAATCTATCGGATCTGCATCTACTTTAATGGCCGTTTTAGCCGCTACATTAAAAACATAGGGTTGATAAGCAGTAAAATCGTCGCCAGGCTGTGCATACTCTCTTGATTTTAATTCACCACGGGTAGTGCCAGGAACGGAACTTAATACATAATGTACTTTTTTAGTCTCTTTCGGATCGATTTTATAGGCAACAATATTTTTGCTATCGGGCGACCATGCAAATTCGCCATAAGGTTTATCGGCATTACCATCGGTGCTCAATTGGCTTTCTGTTTTGGTAGCTAGATCAACCACAAATATATTTCTACCCTTTATAAGAATTTCGCTTTTACCATCAGGCGATTTTCTGGCTTCACGGTTCCGTTGCCAGCGCGATCTGCTTTGCTGCAAAGGTCTTTTGGCATTGTAACGATAAATTGTAGTGTCTTTGGTGTCCGCTAAACTGTAATTACTCAAGTTTAATTCATACCATTTATCCTGTATCTTTAGTTTTGCCGTATTACCCTGATCGGCGAAATACAATTCAGCAAACTGCAGTTTTAATGGATTTTGCTTTTTACCAGTTACCTTTTCTATGTTTTCAGCCAGTTTATCGTTATCAAATGCAGCTTTACGTTTACCTGTTACAGCATCTACATAATAATATTCCCATGTTCTGTTAGGAAGGCTCTTTTTATACCAAAATGCGCTCCCGTCTTTTTTCCAAAAGGGAATAAGATCGTTGTTGGTTGGGATATTCCGTAATGCGGTATCCAGTTTAGCAGATAATTGATAAGCATTGGACATTTCAGCTGCACTTGGTGCATAAGGCTGTAAACCTGCTTGCTGTGCCAGCAGCTGAAGGGAAACAAAACTGAATAAGATGATCGCTATTGCTTTTTTAGCGTTTGGATAAGTGGTCATTACAGATTTTTTGTGGTAAATATAGTGCTACGGCTTTTCAGATTTCCTTTAGATTTTGATGAATAACATCAATATTTTAACCGCTCACATCAACTGCTTCCTTTGCTTTCAAATCCTGTCGGGCAATATTTCCTTTAATCAGGTAATAAACAGGTATACCAATTAAAGTGATAATTAACCCAGGCCAGGTAAATTTAGGTTTAAAAATAATCAGCAATACACAAAAAGCGAGTCCCATTGCCATATAGATGATTGGCAGCACAGGGTAGCCAAAAGCTTTGTAAGGTCTTTCGGCATCCGGTCGTTTCTTACGGAGGATAAAAATCCCGAAAATGGTGAGCATATAAAACATCACTACAACAAACGAGATCATATCCAACAGATCGCCATATTTCCCACTGATACACCATAAACAAGCAAAAACACATTGAATCCACAGTCCAAAACCAGGAACCGCATTTTTGTTGAGTGTACCTACTTTTTTAAAGAAAAGCCCGTCTTTCGCCATTGAGTAATACACCCTGGCACCAGCCATAATTAAACCGTTGTTACAGCCGAAAGTCGAAACCATAATCATTAATGCGATAATGACGGTACCCGCTGTACCGAAAATATGATTGGCAGCAGAAACCGCTACACGATCTTTATCGGCATAGGCGATATCGTGTAATGAAAGTACCCCGGTATACATCACATTGGTAAGGATGTAGAGCACCGTTACGATGATGGTTCCTAAGGCTAAACTCAAACCAATATTGCGTGCGGGGTTTTTAATTTCTCCGGCAATAAAAGTAACGTTGTGCCAGGAGTCGCTACTAAATATCGAGCCCACCATCGCCGCTGCAATGGCACCGAAAGCCGCCAAAGTGGTGTAAGAACCAATATTTCCATCGGCAGATAGCGGTCCTAAAACCCACATATTTTCCCAGTTTGTTTTCCAGATTCCTTTATCTAAAAAGAAAAGGCCAAACGCGATAAGGCCAAACAAACTTAATAATTTAGCTACTGTAAAGGTGGTTTGAATCACTTTACCACCATTTACCCCTCTATTGTTAATATAGGTCAGTAATATAATCACCCCGATGGCCAATAGTTGAGCTGGCGAAATGGTAAAGAATCCCAGATCGATGGCGACTAGATCTTCACTTAGTGCAGGCACAAGATATGCGGTAAACTTGGCAAATGCCACGCCTACTGCGGCAATAGTTGCCGTTTGAATTACCGTAAAAAAACTCCAGCCATATAAAAAACTGATCAGCGGATTATATGCTTCCTTCAAATAAATGTATTGTCCGCCCGCTTTTGGGAACATGGCACTTAACTCGCCATAACTCAATGCAGCGGTAAGTGTCATAAAGCCCGTAATTAACCAAACCACTAACAGCCAGCCAGAACTGCCTACATTCCGGGTAATATCGGCACTTACTATAAAAATACCTGAGCCGATCATACTTCCGGCTACAAGCATTGTTGCATCCATCAATTTAAGTGAGGGTTTAAATTGTGTGGTTTCTTTTTCAATCATGTGTTCTGTTGCTTGGTGGTTCAAATGGTTTGGTGAGTTTATTTATTTAAGTTGGCCGTAAAAATGCCAAGAGGTAGTAAAATCGCGGGTTAAGGGCTGGTTGGTTAAAGTAGCCCTGATCATTTCTACAGGAATTAAGTTCTCTTTAATCACCGCATCGTGAAAAACTTTAAAGCTCATCTTACCACTATCAACCAGTTCTTTTTTCAGCGCAAAAAGCTGAAGACCACCAGTAAGGTAAGCTACCTGGTACAAAGGACTATAGTCGCCTTTGAAAGATCTTCGTACTTCGCCTTCTGCATTGGCGCGTTCGTGTCCTACCCGGTCGACCAGGAAATCGACACACTGCTGGGGAGTCCACTTGCCCAGATGAAAGTTTAGCGAAAAAAGAATCCTCGCGCAACGGTGCATTCGCCAGAAAAGCATGCCCATTTTTTCTTCGGGAGTTTTGGCAAAGCCTTTATCGTAGAGTAAAAGCTCCCAGTACAAAGGCCAGCCTTCCACACTAAAAGGGGTTTTAAATGGATCGCGATAGCTTTTATAACGGTTATTGATAAAATATTGATAATGATGGCCGGGCAAGAGTTCGTGCTGCACGGTTCCCCTCGAAAAATAAGGATTATTACCCCGCATACTCATTAACTTATCATCTTCTTCCATTGAATTTGTTGGATAAGAAATACTGATTTCGCGCCCACCAGTAAAAAATGGATTTACCAATTGGCGTTCTGCCGACATCATGACCATACCCCAGGTTTCTTCAGCAAGCGCCGGAATATTGATCAGATCGTTGGCTTTTATAAAGCTTAAGGCATCATCCTGTAGTTTTACAATCAACTCTGGTTGTTTGCCTAAGGGCACATAACTGTTCTTGATTTTTTCCTGGGCTTTTTTCCAGTCTTTACCGAAGCCCATTGCTGCTGATGCTTTTAAAAGTTCTTCGTCGCAAAACTTAAATTCTGTTTCGGCAAGCTTAATCAGTTCTTCTGGTGTGTAAGGGATAAGTTCTGCATTTAATTGCCTGATCAGTTCTTCCCTTCCGATGGGATTGCCCTTGATTTCTGGTTTATTTGATTTTGTTGCTGGTATGGGATCTCCTTTATCGTTAAAAAACTTAGCGTAATTGCTCAAAGCGAGATCTAATTTTTCATATGGTTTAGGTGCCCACCAGGTAAAACCGGGCTCATAATCCATATAAAACTGATAAAAACCTTTTAAGCGGTGTTTTAAACTCAAGGTTATGGCCGTTGCCATTTTAAGCTGATCGGGTTTAAGGTTTACTTGCTTCGTGAAATTTTGGCCCAGGGTATCAATCTGCTTAGCGATTTCGGTCATCTGGACAGCCAGTAAAGATCCTTCTTTATAAGTGCCCCTTCTCCTTAGTTTTTCGAGTGCATAAATTGCATCGGCAAAGGTAAAATACTTCGACAGGGCATTATATTCTGTTTCCTCTTTACCTAAGATCCAGGCAGAAGACTCTATCTGTTTTTTAAGGAGGATATAATCTACTTTGCCATAAATACTAAAGCCTTCAAATTTGGCCGATTTTAACTTGTTTAAATAATCTTTGTTGATGTCTTGCAGGCGTTTTCTTTGTTCAGGGCTTTTAAAAGTAGTCATCGGAAAAGAATAAGTACCTCCTGCGGCATAAGGATAATAGAAATCGTTAATGGCATCTACATCCCTTTGGTAGCCTACTATCAGCGTACCCATTTCGCTGGTTTGTTCGTACAAACTTTCGTTTGATGTTTGGGCCAATACAAAAGTACCTGACAACAGGCTTACCATTAACAAGAGGGCGAAAAACTTCAATTTGTTTTGCATTTGGTTTGGTTAAATTTGGCGAATAGCATTTGCCTCCATTTGAAAAAATGGCTCGCTTTTTTAAAAAAAAATAAAAGTGTTTTTTTGTTTAGGCGCCTACATAGCTCACCCTGCTCACATTATTATAAGTATCGATATATGCTCTTGGCGACTGACCAATAATGCTTTTAAATACCCGGTTAAAATTGGTAATACTATTGAAACCGGCTTTATAGGCTACACCTGAAATGCAATCGGCTTTCTCCCCCGAAATAAGACTTTTACAGGCATCATTAATTCTAACTTCGTTTAAAAAGGATACGAAAGTATGTCCGGTATGTTTCTTAAAATACCTGCAGAAAGCCTGAGGCGTCATAAACGCAGCATTGGCTACATCTTCTAACGAAATTTGATTATTGTAGTTTTCGGTGATAAAGTTAATGATCTTACTCAATCGCATGCCTTCATTTTCGGTTACGTTAGAAGAATACATATCTGAACACAACGATTCTACATTCTCATTTAAATCCTGAAGACTGTTAACCAATTTCAGAAAGTTAAACAGCACATCAACGCCTGATGCCTGGTGAACATTGAACATTTTGGTTACGATGTTTTTTGTAAAAGCAGCAGGAATTTTAAAGCCATGTTTGTTTTTAGCTAAGAAACCACTTGCCATCTTCATTTCGGGAAGATTGAATAAAGCAGCTAAAATACCGTTAGGATTGAAGTAAATAGAACATGCTTTGATTGTTTTATTGTTCTCAGCGCAGAAATATTCGGGATTGCTTTTAAAAAGATGTGGAAGTTTTGCCCCAATTACAAAAATATCGCCCGATCGGAAAGCATGCATATCATTCCCCGCAATTAATGTACCTTCTCCTTTTTCTATGTAAGTTATCTGCCACTCATCATGTCGGTGCAGGTATTGGTAAAAATATGGAAGTTCAATATGTTCCGATATCACACTCTTGTCATCGGGAACAAGCATGGTAAATGGTAATACTTTCATAATTTTGGTTTAGTTGGTTGAGTTTGATTACGAATTGAATGTATGAATATTAACTCAAATAAACCAATTAAACCTAAATAAGGTTAAAATCCTGCTATAATTTGATAATATATGACGGATTTGATTATGAATCTGGCAGCTCGTAAATCACTACACATTTAGTTTAACCCACTGTAAAGCAAGATATAAGACGATTAATTCGAATGAGTAAAGTCCGCTATTTTTGAATTAGCAGTCTATTCCGTCATTTTTTTCAGGAAATTGTGAAGAAACGGAGTTAAATTAAGGGTTTGTATCCTAAATATAGGATTGTCATCCTGAGTGGTAATTTATTGTATAAAAGTCAATATGAATGGACGTATGGGTAAAGAAGGTGAATGGTCTCAAAGTATCGTCATTTCGACCGCAGTGTTCCGAAGGAACTCCTTTGGAGGAGAAATCTTTTAGATTTGATTTCAATAACTTAGTGCAAAGATCTCTCCACTTCGCGTTGCTCCGGTCGAGATGACGATACCTCCAAACATGTCATACCAACCATTTTTTCTAAAACTGACATCTTGGGAATGACGAAATGCATAATATAAATTCATATTATCGAACTACTGCGAACGGCTCCATTTTTAGATCAGTAGCTATGCCTGAAACAATCTGGCTAACCAACAAACCCGTTGCGGGCCCTAAACTTAAACCCATCATGCCGTGGCCGGTAGCGATAATTAGATTTTCTCTTTTTTCGCTTCTGCCAATATAAGGCAAACCATCTGGTGATGACGGACGGAAACCGTACCAGATATCTTTTTCTACCGGGAGTGCGGGTTTTAAATCCGGGAAATAAGCCGGAACCGATTCTACAATCCCTTTAACCCTTTGCATATTAATGCGGGTATTAATTTTATCTAACTCCATTGTACCGCCGTACCTGATCTGCCCGTTCATTGGTGTTATGGCCACTCTGGCTTCACATAACAATGCCGGAATAGTTAGCCGTTGCTGAGGTTCAGGCTCCATAAAAGAATAACCTTTGCCTGGCATTAAAGATATTTTAACATCGGCCATTTTAGCCACAGCAGGCGACCATGAACCAGTTGCCAAAACGTACTGATCGGCTTCCCAGGCGGTATTGCCTGTAAAAACCTTCATAATGCGATTACCAACCGTTTCAATTTTATCAACCTCCCTGCCACGTTCTATCTTAACACCATTATTTAGCAAATATTGAAGCAAAGCATTCATCAACTTTGTTGGGTAAAGGTGTGCATCGCAACGATAATGTACGGCGCCTAAAACATCTAATTTTAAATCGGGTTGTAAAGCCCGGCATTCGTCGGCTGTTAACACAGCCATATCCAAACCCAGTTCAATTGCCCTTGCAGCTAAATGCGCTTCTTCTTCTCCTGCTTTTTCTGTTTTATAAAATGCCAGAATACCATTGTTCGTTAATTCGAAATCGAAATCAGGCTCTTTAGCCAATCCCTCATATAGTTTTTTGCTAAGCAGCGATAAATCGCGTAAAGGTGCTGCCGATTGGCTCACGTGTTTTGCCGTGGCATGTTTCATAAATTTCAAGCCCCAGTTAATGAGGCTCCCATTTAAAGATGGGCGGACATAAAAAGGGCTTTTGCTGTCAAACATCCAACGGATGCCCTGTTTTATCATGCCCGGTGCAGCCAAAGGTACAAAATGACTGGGCACAATCATCCCTGCATTACCAAATGAGCAGTTGTCTGTAATATCTCCCTTATCTAAAACTATTACTTCGTAACCCCTTTTCTGCAGATAATACGCTGAAGTTAGGCCTACAATTCCACCACCTATAATTAATACTTTCGACATTCTTTTAATTTATACTGCTGATATTTTTTTCTAAAAACTCCCTAAATCACCTGAAATCCATATGCATATGGATCATCTTCGGCATCTATTTTAATGGTGTTGTAACCATAAATTTTTGCCCAGCCCTCTACACTTGGTATAATGGCTTTAATTCCGTTCAAGTCTACAACCTCCTCTACTCTTCCGATAAACTTGCTACCGATAAAACTTTCGTGGATAAAATCTTCTCCCTGTTTTAATTTCCCTTTAGCAAACCACTGTGCCAAGCGGGCTGAGGTACCCGTTCCACATGGCGAACGATCGATGGCTTTATCGCCATAAAAAACTGCATTCCTGGCTGTTGATGTAGGGTCGATTGTTTTTCCGGTCCACAACACATGGCTACAACCATTTATCGTAGGGTCTAAAGGATGTACAAAAGTATATTGCTCATTGATGCGTTTTCTAATGGTCTGGCTCCAGGTAATCAGTTGCGAAGCGGTGTAGTTTTCCAGTCCCGGAAAATTTTCCTGCGGGTCTACAATGGCATAAAAGTTACCGCCATAAGCTACATCAAAAGTAAGCATACCTAAATCTGGGCATTCTACTTCTAAATTTTCTGCTGCCAGATAAGAAGCTACGTTTTTCAGCTTAACCGATTTAACCTTTTTACCTTCCTGCTTATATTCAATCAAGACTAATCCGGCCGGGGCCTCCATTCTGATCACCCCTGGTATTTTGGGCTGAATTAACCCTTCCTCTATGGCAATAGTAATGGTACCAATAGTACCGTGGCCGCACATTGGAAGGCAGCCACTGGTTTCGATAAAAAGCACAGCTACATCATTGGCCGGATCGTGGGGCGGATAAAGAATGCTGCCCGACATCATATCGTGGCCGCGTGGCTCGAACATTAAACCTGTTCTGATCCAATCGAATTCTTTCAAAAAATGCTGACGTTTTTCGCTCATATTTGAGCCAATAAGCTGAGGACCGCCGCCTGCAACTAACCTAACCGGATTTCCGCAAGTATGTGCATCTACACAAAAAAAAGTTTTACTCATGAGATTTCGTTAATATCTGGTTAACCATTCTGAAAATACCTAAAGGATTTCCATCTTTCAATTCATCCGGCAATAATTCCTGCTCCCAGTCCTGATAAGCCAATGGCCTTACAAAACGATTGATTGCAGTTGAACCAACTGAAGTAAAACGACTATCATTGGTAGCAGGAAACGGTCCACCATGTTGCATGGCTGCGCAAACTTCCACACCTGTAGGCACACCGTTTAAAATAATCCTTCCGGTTTTATCAGTCAGTTTACTTACCAAAGTTTGATAATGCTGAAGTTCCTGTTTTTCGGTCATTAAGGTTACGGTAAGCTGTCCTTCCAGCACATCGATGGCTTTTTCAAGTTCAGCAATATCCTGAGCAACAACCAACAGCGAATATGGGCCAAAAATTTCTTCACGGAGTTTTGGATTTTTGATAAAATCGGCAGCACTTACCTGAGCAATTTTCGCCTCTGATTGATTTTGAAGTTCAGTATTTTTTACTGTTGATGCCGATAAAAGCGCAACGCCACCTTCATTTACTACTTCAGCAGAAAGTTTACCATAATTATTGGCAATACCTTCGGTAAGCATAGTTGCAGATGGAATAGTTGAAATTGCTTCTTTTAAAACGGCTTTAAAATTTTCAAGTGCCGGCGATTGCACCGCTAATAATAAACCCGGATTGGTACAAAACTGGCCAGCACCCAAAGTAATTGATGCAGCATATTTTTTAGCCAGTTCTTCCGCCTGGTTTTCTATGGCCCCGGGGAGAAAGACTACCGGATTAATACTTCCCATTTCGGCAAAAACCGGAATAGGTTGTTCGCGCTGTTGCGCAAGATTAATTAAGGCCATTCCGCCTTTAAACGAACCCGTAAAAGTTACTGCTTTAGTTAATGGATGCTGAACCAAGGCAGCTCCAATGGTATAACCATCATCATACAACAAAGAGAAAACACCTTTAGGCATTCCCGTTTTTTCGGCAGCTTTGATAATGGCACCACCTACCAAAGCACTGGTTCCGTAATGTGCGGGATGTGCTTTAACTACTACCGGGCAACCAGAAGCTAGTGCTGATGCTGTATCGCCGCCTGCAACTGAAAAAGCAAGCGGAAAATTACTGGCACCGAAAACCACTACCGGCCCGATTGGGATCAGCATTCGTCTAATATCTGGCCGTGGTAAAGGTTGTCTTTCAGGCAGTGCAGTATCGATAATTGCATCAACCCAAGAGCCTTCGGCAACCAGATTGGCAAACAATCTTAACTGGCCTGTAGTTCTGCCCAGTTCGCCCTGTAAACGACCTAGAGGCAAACCACTTTCTGCCGAAGCCCTGTTTACCAGCTCTTCGCCAAGATTGGCGATTTCATCGGCAATGGCATTTAAAAAGGCAGCTTTAAGATCTTTATTTAGGCTTCTATAGCTTTGGAAAGCCGATGTTGCCGCGGTTAAAGCATCATTAACAAGACTATCGTTCGCTTTAAAAAATTCACCGTCAAGCGTTAATCCTGTTGCAGGATTAACGGCTTTAAGGCTTTTCTCATTAATTTCTATATAGGTGCTGGCTACAATATTTTTTCCGTTCATATTTGGTTTTTAAACTATTTTCCCCAACTACCTGCAGGTAGTTCCGGACGAACAGCTAATGCATCGTTAATAATTTTCAACACTTTTTCTCTTTCTGCGCCGCTTAGTGGCAAACGAGGTGCACGAACAGCTTCTGTTCCCAATCCGGTTGCTACCTCTGCCAGTTTAATGTACTGTACCAATTTTGCATGAATATCCAACTCAAGTACAGGTAAAAACCAACGGTAAATGGTTAGCGCCTCAGCAATGCGGTTTTCTTTAATCAACCTGAAAATAGCCACTGTTTCTCTCGGAAAAGCATCTACTAAACCTGCAACCCATCCATGTGCACCCATCACAATGCTTTCCATCGCCAATGGATCTACCCCCGTAAAGATTTTGAAACGGTCGCCAAAACGGTTGATCAATCGGGTTACGTTTGATACATCTCTTGTTGATTCTTTGATTGCCTGGATGTTATCGTATTTAGTCAAAACCTCGAACATATCTAAGGTGACTTCGATTTTATAATCAACAGGATTGTTATAAATCATGATCGGCAAACTTGTGCTTTCAGCAATGGCACCAAAAAAGGCCAAAGTTTCGTCTGGAGCAGCATTATAGCGCATTGGCGGTAACAACATTAAACCTTGTGCACCAAGTGATTCAGCTGTTTTAGCTACTTCGATTGCTTTTTTGGTAGTCGACTCTGCAATATTCAATAAAACCGGTACACGGCCATTTACTACAGTTAAGGTATGCGATAACAGACCGAACTTTTCTTCATCGGTTAGTACACTGGCTTCGCCAAGCGATCCGCCTAAAATAATCCCTTCAGCACCTGCTTCTAATTGCGCTTCGATGTTTAAATCGAAAGCCGGAAAATCTAACTCATCGTTTGCTGTAAATTTTGTAGTTACAGCAGGGAAAACCCCAGTCCATTTGATACTCATTGTAATGTTATGTTTTAATAATTAAGGTTCAAAAATTTAATCTGGGCTTTTAATCCAAACCGGTGTAATTGGTAAATCATTTAATTAAATTATAGTCGATAAATTCATTTAAACGATATTCAAAGTTAGGAGATTGCCAGCCAGTAATATTGTTGGATTTTAACCGATATTGGTCATAAATACGCCATTTGAATCAGACAAAACTGATCAGAAAAAGCTGAGAGCCTTTGTAAAGCAAATGAGATATAAAAAAAAAAGGTAACCTTCCGAAAAAGAATACCTTTAATAAAATCAATCGGATGCATAACACCCTCCTGCCTTGCCTATTTCAGCATGAACTATTTTATATTTTTCACCTGTAGGTAGTACATAAACTCGATACCCGATTTTGTAAAAAGCGCATCTTGACCTTTAGCCAATGTAACCTGTTGCCAGTTTTGCGAAGGAATAATTTTAAGCGTTTTAACACCTTCTTTTTTCAGGCTTAAAGGCAGATTGAAACCTTTAATACAACTGCTGTAACGATAAAAAGCTTTACCATCTTTTAGGTAATATTCAAATGTAGGAACTTGCACCGTACGCAGGTACTGATCAAAAACTTTTGAAAAATTGTAACCTGCTTTTTTAGAGACATAATTTTCGATCTGTGCAGTTGTTACCGTTTTATGGTAAAAGGTTTGGTTGAGTCCGCGCAATATCGACCTAAAAAGTTCGTCGTTATTTAAGCTATGCCTGATGGCGTGTAACATGTTCCCTCCTTTTGGATACATATCGCCACTGCCCTGTGCATTTACGCCATAAGGGGGAATAATAGGACTATCATTGCGAATGCCTTTTCTGATCCCAAAATTGTATTCATTTCCCGCTTTATTACCAAAAATGTAATCTACAAAAAGGGTTTCGCTATAATTGGTAAATCCTTCGTGCACCCACATATCGGCCAGATCGTTGGTGGTAATGTTGTTTCCAAACCATTCGTGCCCGCTTTCGTGGATAATGATGAAATCCCATTTTAAGCCCCAACCATCGCCCGACATGTCTCTACCTCTATAGCCAAACTTATAACCATTACCATAAGATACTGCCGATTGGTGCTCCATTCCGGTGTGTGAAGCATCGATCAATTGATAACCATCTTCGTAAAAAGGATAAGGGCCAAACCAATGTTCCAGGCTTTTCATCATTTTATGCACCTGATCGGGCATGTAGGTCTTTGCCTTTGGGTAATTGTAATCGAGTACCCAATAATTCACATCTAATGCACCTTTTTCACCTGCATATTTCTCCTTAAAATTCACATACTTGCAATGTAAGGGATAATGCAATAATTACTGATCGGATTTTTAACATTGTACTGATAAGTCACGGTACCATCGTGATTATCCTTCTTGAATACCAGGCGCCCATTCCCTACCGCTACCAAGGTATCAGGAACCGTCATCGTTAAAGAAGCGCCCAGATTAGGCTCGTCGCTTTGATGATCTTTATTCGGATACCAGACTGAAGCGCCTAAACCCTGACAGGCAACCGTCATCCACGGGCGCGAAAGCGAATCTGTGGTGAAGATAAAACCACCATCCCAAGGTGCCCTTTTGGCCTGGTGTACCTTACCATGGTAAAAAATATGTACGTTATTTAGTGCTGATATTTTTTGTGCCGGAACATGCACATACCAAACGCTGCCCACATGTTCGAATTTCACCTTTGAACTTCCGTTATACAGCACACTATCAATAATTAATGGCTCCTGCAAATCGATCTGCATGCGGGTACTACCATTATTATGCTGCACTACTTTATATACGATTTTATTAGAGCCCGTTATACTTTTATCATTATAATCGGGTTTAACAGAAAGTTCATAACGCTGCACATCCCACCAGGTACGTTTGGCATTTAGGCTCCCTCTTAAGGTATCGGCCAAAGTGTAAACCTTTTTGGGTGACTGTGCGAAAAGTATTGTACTGAACAAGACTGAAATCATTGTTAAGGTTGTAAGTGTTAATTCTCTCATCTTTTGCTGGTTATCATGTTGCGATCGTATATTATTAATTTGAAAAGCAATTGCAGTACTTATCGGTTAGTTCAGTCCTGCTATCCCTCCTGCTCCGATAAAGGATAGGGAGCATCCGTTCTATCAGGTTTATTTAACTTTGGTTCTGTGCGTTTGTCCAAGGTCTCTAACCCTGCCATCCTTTCAAAAACCGAAAAGTCCTGCGCGCCGAAATAAAAAGATTTATTAATCCCAATAACCACCTTTGCTAATAAGCCCCACTTCTAA
>Ga0182006_1000291_pt1 | contig 44110 bp, 39 predicted proteins | sample Sormic07211104_1_FD_123022 | JGI IMG/M metagenome (GOLD analysis project Ga0182006, IMG submission 123022) | Rhizosphere microbial communities from Sorghum bicolor, Mead, Nebraska, USA - 072115-104_1 MetaG | ecosystem: Host-associated > Plants > Roots > Rhizosphere | place: USA: Nebraska...
AAAATTTATTAGGCCGGTTTTAAGTAGAACGGTGATACGGTGCTATGGCCTAGCTATACGGAAATGCATGATGCCGCATTCTGCTCATTAATAGGTAATTACAAAATAACGTCAATGGTAGCGTAGTCGAAGGATCTTTTACGTACAAATACATTTTGAAAATTAACACTTGATACGGTCTTCGACTCCGCTCAGACTGACAAGCAATCAAATTCATCCGAAAAAACCAGCACTAAACCGCTTAAATTCATCCGATAAAGCGGCAATGTGCGCCAACTTCTGGCTTGTAGAATGATTGTCATGATTTAAATCCATAACATCAGCACGCGGTACTGCATCGTTTTTTAATTCAGTTTCATTACTCAGGTTAATTACAATTTGTTTCACCAACAACGTATTGGCTTGCCCCGGTTGATGATGACCCGAAAGGTATATAGAAGTGATAATGGCATTAATCTGGTAAATAATAGCCTGTATATCATAAAGTCCATTAAAATCGATGTGTTTCCGCATCGGTTCCTGGCTGGCGGAATCAATCGCTTCGCTTAAGCCTGATAAACTTAAATTGGCATTTTTTCGCGCCATACGCGATTGATTCTCATCCCTTTCGGCGTGGTTTTGAATGGCCACCTCCAGGTAACGGATACTGGCTTTAGCTGCATCCGTAATTTTTGCCCTTAGCTGCTGGCTATCCCAAATCGGGAACAAATAGGTAGCAAAAATGGCAATAACACAGCCCAGTACGGTGAAGATAATCCGATCGTGCACCAGGTGATCGAAATGCCCCTGATAACTGCCCAGTGTTAAAATAACCGCAGGGGTAATACACAGTACACTAACCGTATAATTCAAGCGGTTAAAGGCATAAAAACCAAGCAAGAAAACCACCGAAAAAGACAGCAGCACCGCTGGACTTTTAACAAAATAGATAATGATCAGCCCGATTACCACCCCGCCCATACTGCCTTTTAACCGCTGTAAATTCCTTTTCCAGGTAATCGAAAATTTAGGTCGCGCGACTATAACCAGTGTTAAGAAAAGCCAATAGCTGTATTTGCTCGGATCCAACTGCCAGATGAGCAGGAAACCAAACAGGAAACAAATAGCCAACCGCAGCGAAAACCTGAAAATGGGCGATTTTAAGGTCAGGTGCTCCTGAATGGAAAAACGATCGCCGGTAATGAACAGCGGGTAAGAAATCTTTCCGCTCAGTTCCTGCAGGTGTTTTTCGGTGGTGCGCTCATTCCCTCTAATCATCTCGATAATCCGCACAATATCGTTCATGTTCGAAACCACCTTCAGCACAATTTTACGCTGGCTTTCGTTTAAACGTTCCATCTCCTGCAATAACAGGATGCGTTGCTGCTGATATTCGATGTTGGTGGCTACCTCACCTTTATAAGCTTTTGCCGAACGCACGTGCCTGCCCAACTGCTCCAGCTCTTTAGCCAGTAACCTAATCAAACTGGCAATCAGTTTCAGACTCGGGCCAGTATCTAAAGTTTTTCGCACCAAAGCATAATCGTAATGTACGGCGTTCAACTGCTCATATAAATCAATCAGTAACCTGGCCCGTTCCAGCAACAACCGGCCTTTGGGGTTGTCGGGATTCATGGCGTACTTATCGGTAAGCAGCAGGTTGCGGATCAGCTCGTGTTTCTGGTTTACCTTAATATGCAGTTTAATGGCCTCTTTCTGTTGCGGATCGAGCGGTACATATACATCATAATTTTTAGCCTTTGCATTTAGAAACGCGGCACTGCTCATCAGGCATTCGAAAATAGCGTGGTGCAGCGAACGGTAAGGCCGTATCAAAATCTGGATCAGGCTGATGACATAATACCACACACCACCCACCAAAATATAACTACTGAAGTACAGCGGCCTGGCCGGATGGAGTCCCATTACAAAAGTGCAAACAATCAGGGCCATGGTACCAATCAACGAAAGTTTTTGCCCATATACCGCAAACATCGAACAGCCAAAAGCCGCCATAACCACCACTGCTGCGGTAAGGTATGGATTATACAATACGGATGAAACCACCAAGGTGGCCAGGAAAAACACGATGATACTGGATAAGGCTGTTTTCAGTTTATTCAGCCGGTTATCGGGCAGATCAGTTAAACTGATTAGCAAAGCCCCAACGCCTATTCCTTTTGCCGCCTCGGGATTGCCCAGGTAAAAAAATAAAATAATGGGCAATACCACGGTAATGGTGGTGCGCAGGGCATCAGAAAAGTACTCGCCTAAAAAAAAATAAGAAATGGTAGAGCCGATGCTGTTTTTGCCCATGAATTAGGATAATGAATGCGGATAAAGGGTTAAAGCTGCAAAGATAACAGATTTATAATGCATGCATAGTAAATGGTTATAGAAAACCAGATACCGATTTGTTCTTTGGGTTTTTAGGAAAAAATGTTTCTCACTAAAAATGAGTATTTACGGTTTCCCGTGATGACATTTATATTTTCTTTTATACATTAGTAAAACTTAATGCTCTGACAATGCCTCAATCTTATTTTCAATCGCTACCTTCTATGAAAGCATACACCATAAATATCAAAATGGTGCAGCTTAACAATAACCTGAGCAGTACTAAATATAAAATTTCGTTTTATTTTTCAATATTATCAAATGATTAAGGAAATCAATATTAAAAATTACAAAGCGTTTGATTCTGCTTCAATTCCTATTAAACCAATAACGATACTCCTTGGAGCAAATAGTGTAGGCAAAAGCTCAATTATCCAACTACTTTTATTACTTCAGCAAACGAGTAAAGAGGATTATAAATCCTATAAATCGGCTTTAAAATTATACGGAGGCTGGGGATTCTAAGAATTTATTTAGAAAACAAGAAACAATGAAACCTCTTGAAATCAGCATTAATTTGAAAAACAAAGGTTTCAGGGATTTTATGCGTTCTGATATCTTTCATGAATATATAGATAATCTTGCCAGGATACCAAAATATTTACCTATCAAAGGTTTTTTAGAATTAAGAAAAAATGAGATTAAAACAAGAGAAGATTTTGAATCATTCTTGGATGTTTTCATTAATGTTCTTTCAAAAGGAAAAAATAGTTATTCAGAATATTTAAATGAAATCAAATGGTTTCTGGGTTCGAAGAGTAGCATTAAAATGGAAGATTTGACATCAAGTAACAAGCCGAATCTAATGAGAATTTATGATTTTCTTGATAACTTATCTTCAAATACTAGAGAGGATGATTTAGAATTTAATTTCGTTATAAAGTATAATAAAAGCAAATTAATCACCCAAGAGTACTCAATAAAACAGAATAAGAAAATTGTTATTAAATTCACAAATGAGGATAAAATAAGTTTTATATCAGATTTTATTAGTTTAAGCACTGAAGAAAATGAAGACCTCGCAAAAATTGTTGATACAAGCAATACCATTTTCAACACTTTTGTAAAAAAACATGAATTAAAATCTACAATACCATCAATTTTCCAAAAAATCCTCAGTTATTCATTAGGAATAGTCAAATCTGAATTCACAGAAAATAAAATTAATTATGTTAGCCCACTTAGAGCCCATCCAAAACGCTATTATATGCTTGATAAAGCTAAAGTAAATTATACTTTAGATACTCTTGATGGAGATGCAATAGCAGATGTTCTAAAAGAAAATTCAACCCTTAAAGCCAAAGTTAACAATTGGTTAACAAACTTCAATTTATCTGTTAATGTAGAGGAGTTTAAAGAAGTAGTGCACCATTTGAAAGTAAAGCAAAATAATTTAAACTTAGATATAACTGATGTTGGCTTCGGAATATCACAAGTTTTACCTGTTATTATTCAGGGGTTTCTATCTGGACCAGATTCAACGACAATTATAGAACAGCCAGAAATTCATCTGCATCCTAAAATGCAAGCGGAAATGGCAGATTTATTTATAGATATTATTCTAAATTCAAAAGGTAAAAAACTAATAATCGAAACACATAGTGAATACCTTCTTAAAAGGCTACGTAGAAGGATTTCTGAGGGAAAAATTGATTCAGAGGATGTAGCAATTTGTTTGTTTTATCCCCAAACTGATAAAAGAGGGGGCAACATAGAAGTTCTCAAAATTCAAGATAAGGGCTTTTTCGAATGGCCGGAAGATTTTTATGGCGGAGATTTATATGATGATACAGTAGAATTTTTAAAAAATCAGAATTAAGATGTCAACATATACAATTTCTCCTGATTTTTTTCAAAGTGTAGAAAAAGATGAGGGTGTTTATTTTTCGGAGGTTTTGTTTGTTTTTACTCAACGTGGAAATCCATTTAAAGTAAGTAGAGATAAAAATGGAGACATTATCGATGTTTACAAAAACATCAAAGAAAATGCAGACATAATAAAAACATGGCTTGAATTGATGTCATATAAACCAAGTACATTTGAAAAAATAGACATTGATTTGAGTGAAATAGAATGTTTAGAAACAAAGTTTTTAACTTTATGTCAACAGACAAAAAGTGAAAACAATCTTATAGTCTATTCAAAACAAAATATTAAAAAATTTGAATGTAAGAATAGTAAAATTGTATTTGATAAAACTTCAATCTCAGTTTTGGATAAAGATGATGCATGTCTAGAATTAAGTAAAATAACAAAGATTATTGGTGACACCTATATAAATTCTCAAATAGCACAGGGTGGCTCGCAAATAGTTGATTCAAATAATAAATAAAAATGGCTGATATAAAAAAATCACAAGTTGCAACTGGAGGTAGTTCCATATCTCAATCGAACAATAATAACGACAACAAAAAATCTTCTATTGGAAATGTAGACCTAGTGAAAAAAATAAGAAAAGAAAGTGCTATAATAAGCTTTATTGTAGGTGTTTTAGCTTCAATTGCTAGTTCTTACATCTATGATCATTTTCTTAAGTAAATAGGAGATTATTGATCAATTTACATCTCTACATTAGCGCAAGTCTTAACGCCTTAGCCCATGCAATGACCTGACTTGTGCTTTATTGAATTTGGATGTGTAAATAAATCATCTAAAAAGATTGCTTCACGCCACCTCAGGCCCACCCCCTTCGGTTCGCAATGACGAAATGGCTAAAATAAGAACTATAAAACAAAAACATATGCACTGGGCTGCCTTTCAACAGCCCAGTAGTATTTTAATCCCTATATCCATCTCTAAAACTATAATGCGTTTGCGCATTACAGATTATATAATCGATAATTTCGATGTTTAGCTTTGCGCAGGTATTAAAACAGGTGCTTACAAAAAGTTCATCGAGGGGGTTAACCTTAATGCTTTTTACATCGCAATAGTTTAACACCAGGACGCCATAGGCATTGCAGGCAACGGCCAAACCCGCCAGTTGCTGTATGCAGTTAATCGGTTTTGCCTGTTGCTTTAGTTTGTGCCAGCAAAAAACCTCGTGGTTTTGGTTTACAAAAAGCACATACCAATCGCATTCTTTACCAGATGATGGTTTGCCGCGGAGCTGTTTTAAAAATTGAATTGAATTTTGGGTCAGGTTTACATTAACAGGCCTTTTGAGTGTGCGATAACTAAACTCCAGTTTAGCTAAAGTAATTTGATTTTTTGTTAGGTGCATTTTAAAAAAATTAAATAAATGCCTAACTGTGTTCGCGACATAAATATAGCAAAAATTTATAATTAAGCTGCTAAAAAACAAACTAAAAGAAGAATTAAATTTGTATACAGATATATTAACTACCGGATAGACCCTGAAATAAATTTACTGCGTAGCTTTCCGCTGCGCTACAGGTCAGGGTGACGATCATCTTCAATATACTACTTCTTCTTTCTGCGCCTGCCCAAGCATTATCTTTGCCACGGAAGCACGAAGAACACGGAAAAACTTTAATTTCCTCCGTGATTTCTGTGTTTCCGTGGCTAATTAATTTTTGCATATTTTATGAAAGCGGACTTCCCTGCCACACAAGTGCCTTCCTTCAGTTCGCGATGACGAAATTTTTCAGGCTAATTTGTTCGCCCTGGTATGGCTTCGTGTTCTCTGCGCTTCTTTTCTTCGTGACCTTTGTGGTTAAAAAAAACGCCTAAACCTCTGTCTTCCGGACTTCTGACTGGAAAGAAAGATTGCTTCACGCCACTACAACAGCCCTTCGCTTCAGTTCGCAATGACGACACCAAACCTCAGTCCTCGGTCTTTCCGACTTCTGACTATAACTTTGTGTCTTTTGCGCCTTTTTCTCTGTGCCCTTTGTGGTTAAAAAATGTGCTAAACCTCTGTCTTCCCAACTTCTAACTGGAACAAAAGATTGCTTCACGCCACACCCCTGTCCTTCGATTCGCAATGACGAAATTCAGATAATTAACCCTTACCCACCAACACAACACTTCTGTTTTCATTGATCAATAAACATCAATGCAAACTTTTATCACTTGCACGGATAACCGAATACTTATATCTTTAATGCAACATTCAATTTAGCACGAAGTAAACATTATATAGCTTGAGACTAACCAATACTATGCCTTTAAGAGAAGAAATCGTTAGAAACTATGTTGAAGCCTATAACAACTTCGATGTAGAGAATATGGTTGTAAACTTTGATGAAGACGTAGTTTTTGAAAATGTTGAGAACAATGAAACCAATATGTCGCTAAAGGGTATAGCCGCTTTTAAAGAGCAGGCAGAACAGGCAAAAGCATATTTTAAAACAAGGGAACAACGCATTAAATCAATCACCCATGCCGCACAGCAGGTAGAAATAGAAATTGATTATTATGCTGTATTAGCTATAGACCTTCCCAATGGCCTTAAAGCAGGCGAAGCAATAAATCTTTCGGGTAGATCTGTTTTCTTATTTGAAAGCGATAAGGTTATTAAATTAACGGATATAAGTTAAGTATTAAATTGATGATAATTTAAAAACATGGAGGCTATTTTAACTATCTTATTTGAACTCGTTATCAATCAATTATTATTGAATTGGACACTAAAAAGAGAGCAACGCAAAAGACTATAACTATAGAGAATCCCATTATGGAGCAAGTTAGCTTTATTTAATTAACGTGTAAATACTTACCTAAAAAGATTGCTTCACGCCGCTACAACAGCCCTTCGCTTTATTTAGTAATGAAATACCAAGAAATTTCCCCACCCGATCATCCGTCATTTCGAGCGTAGCGCAGCGAAGTCGAGAACCCGAAGGCTCAGCGAATCTAAATCTTTTAAAGTTGTCTATAAAACACAATCCAAAGATCTCTCCATTCCGCTGCGCTACAGTCGAGATGACGAACGAATGGAGCTTAATAGAGGATCAACCCAGCTTTGTGCCCTTTGCGGTTAAAAAAAGTCACCTAAACTTCCGATCTCGGTTACCCCACTCCTGACTGAAAAAAAGATTGCTTCACGCCATCACAACAACCCCGCGCTTCGGTTCGCAATGACCTACCCTTTCAGACTAACTTATTCGCCCTCATGCTGCTTCGTGTTCTCTGTGCCTATTCTCCGTGACCTTTGTGGTAAAAAAATGCTTCCAAACATCCGACCTCGGTCACCCGACACCTTACTAATTTAATCATTACCAAAACAATTGCCTTTTAAAACGGATTATATAAATACACCAATAACATTTGATATGAAAACGAAAATAATAATTTTAGTAGCCGCATTTGGTTTAGCATTGTCAGCATGTAGTGGTAAAAAAGCCGATCAGGAAAATGCCGACAGCATGTACAAATACACTGATACCAATAAGGTAGTTGATAGTACCAGTACCGATGCTGTAGCAGATTCGACTACCAATGCCCCTGCTGATGTAAAACATTAAAAATAATAAGCAAGCAACTAGCGCTCATGCCGAAAAGTATGGGCGTTTTTTATGATTCAACAAAAACAATCTGCTTAAATTAGGTTCACGAGCACAAAGCGCTCATCTCAAGATTAATTTGCTTATAGATTTATCCAATTTATTCGTTATTGGATTATAACCTATTGTATAATTATCACATAATCTATATTTACCGTTTTACCTACTTTGTACTCTTCTCCATAATGCATATCTTTCATTCAAATTAAATTAATCAGTTAATGAGTCAGCTCTCCACTTATACATGCCATACCTGTGGTGAAATACATTACGATTGGCCTGCACTTGCGTTCAACTCACCTTTACATTATGATAATCTACATGAGCATGATAAAGAAACCATTGCAACTTTAAGCTCTGATTTTTGTACGATAGAAGATGGGGAAGACATTGACAGATTTATCCGTTGTACCTTATTGCAGCCTGTTAACGATCATTGTGACGACCTTCAATATGGTTTGTGGGTATCGTTAAGTGAAAAGAGTTTCGAAGATTATAAGAATAATTTTAATAATGAGAACCATGAGGTAACTTATTTCGGCTGGCTATGCAACAATATACCAGGCTACCAAGACACATTGAGTATTCCTACAACGGTTTACACCCAGAAAGGCAATAATCGCCCATTAATTATTCCACATGAGGATTTTGAGCATCAATTTGTTCAAGATTATTATGGAGGAATTCCTAAACAGGAAGCTGAGAGAAGAATTAGCGAAATGATTGGTTTAATAAATGACTAAAGAAAACAAGTTATGCCTAGCGCTGATCACCGTTGAAATAATATTATACCTCAATCAACCTTAACGCTCAATGAATCCATTCTCTATTACTTTAACAGCACTATGGATCTATCCTATTTTAAGCTTAATCTTTTTTGCATTAACTAAAAAGATACCCAAAATAAGGCAATGGGTGCTTAAAATTTCAATTATATTAACTGTTTTAACCATTTTAGCTTTATTATTTAAGCTTTCAACGATATCGATAACGGTAAACTGGTTATTGGTTTCGGCTTTTTACCTCTGCCTATCGCTTATATTATGGTGGTCGCAATTTCAGCCGAATAAATTCTTAAAAATTACCGGCACTTTGCTCATGATAGGCACTTTTGGAATAGGTTATCTTTCGGGTACACTTGGTATTTTGGGCGTAGGATTTATTGTCGCAGATTTCGAAACTGATAAAGTAAAAAAATTGGACGATGACATTATTTATAAAGAATATTCCATTGGAAATGCCATTTCTGATTACAGGGGTACACGTGTAGAAATTTATAAAACTGTTGCATGGTTACCTGTTTTTGAATACCAAATAATCAAAAAGGAATATTACAATGTAATTGCCTATCCAGATGAGATCAAAGTTAGCTACGAACCTAACAAACATATCATTTATCTATCTGCCAACATAATTTCACTAAATGATGGTGGTAGAGAAAAATGGAGTGATAGCATAAACTTAAATAAACGAATAACGAGATACTAATATGAGTTGGGATATTGTAATATTTAGCTCCAAGCAAAAAATAAGGACTATTGAAGAAGTAGACAAAGAACTACTTGTAGTGATAGATTTTAACATTATTATGGAAAAGCATTTTATCAATATTATTGCTAACCAAAATCAGCGGAAAATAAAAGGTGAAGGATACGTTATAGATTATTTTGTTGATACCGAACCTGTAAGCAATAAAGTATTTAGTCTTTATGGTGAGGCCGCTCTTTTTGAGTTAGTAAAAATTGCGAAAATTTATGACTGGCAAATATTCGATACCGGAACTGACAAAATGCTTGATTTAGAACATCCTGAGAAAAATGGGTACGGCAACTTCCAAAAATATTTGCAGCATGTTTTGAAAAATACAGGTAATTGACATGAGCAAAGCCAAAAGAAACCAACTACAACAGCAGCGCGGTAAAGTTACCTTATCCAAATTAACCTTCCATAAACTCAATTAGTTAGTCAGGAAAAACAGATTGATGCTTTTTATTAGACAAAAGGATTACCACGCTGTTCCCGAGCTGATTGGGAGGAATAAACCCCTTGCAGCGTATTTCAGAAACCAATGGGAACATTATGTAGGCACTTGCGATTTAATATTTACCCGCACAATAGAAGGCCGAAAATTAATTTTGCAATCACGAATGAAGTCGCTTGCAGCACAGTTCCAGAACAAAGTAGAGCATATAAATAAATGGCGATAGCGTACGAAAGATCTTGTTGCTAAACGACAATCGCCTAGCTTTGTGTGCTCTGTCTTTCTCTTTGTGTTCTCTGTGGTTTAATAAAGATTCTTCACTGCGTTCAGAATGACAGTATTGATTCCCGCTGATCACACTGATACACGCAGATTTTTCTTCATAAATCGTCAGTCTGAGCGGAGCCGAAGACTAGCTAATGATATACCAGCTGAGCCTTTTCTCTTGTTTAACTTCATCATTAAAAAAAGCAATAGCAATATACAAGCATTAAGGTTCCGGCATGCGCGGGAATGACGACCGCTTTAGCGCTGCGCCCATTACCTTAAATCTGAGGAAAAATATTAAGCAAGCATTCTCCCGCTGATCACACTGATACACGCAGATTTTTCTTCATAAATCGTCAGTCTGAGCGGAGTCGAAGACCATTCAACTTTGCGTCCTCAGCGCCTTCTCTCAGCGCCCTTTGCGGTTAAAAAAGCACCTATTCCATTAACTTATTTTTAATCCCTTCCGTCAGTTTTTTCACTTTCATATAACCTGCTAAAGAACTGTTCTTCTTGTCGAAATTGATTTCCAACCAGCCCTCTTTGGCTTTCAGGTTAAACTTATCGCTGCCATTTAAATTTACTAAAAGATCGATATGCTGATCTAGTGGTAGTTCATTATTTAAAGCACTGTCTAGGTATTTTTCCAGTCTATCCGTTTTACTTTCGGCGTAATTTGCTTCAAATTTAAAGTCAGATTGGTTGTCTATCGTGCTTACCGATAAATGTCCTTCGCCATTGTGGCAACCAAAACTTAAGGCGACAACTAAAATCGCGATGCTGTACAAGATATTTTTCATATTGAAATGGTTAACTGGTTAATTGTTTAAATTGGTTAACTGGGGTAAAATCGACTCTGGACTTCGGACTAAAGACTCATGACTCCAAACTCCCAACTCGCAACTACCCTCCCGCTCTGTTTTTAATATCATCAGTAGCTGTATTCCTGGACCGCGCCGATTTCACATTCTGGTTTCCGAAGTTATAGCTGATGCTGAAATTTGCCCTTCTGCTGGTGTAATGGTTCACAACATTCATGTTGATGTTCTGATAAACCAGTTTCCCTTCCCAATAATTTGTGAGTAAGATATCATCCATATTCAAACGTAATTTTAGCTTTTTATCCATCAAAGTTTTCTGAATTCCGGCATTTAAAGCGCCCTGATAAATGGTGGTTTGCTCTACGCCCGAAACCCGTGGGGAATTTAGCCATGCACTAATTTCGACACTAAAGTTTTGAGGCAGGGTAAAGGAATGGGAAGTAAAAACATTTACTGCAGCTTTGCCTGCGCTGTATGCAGCACCTTCAATATTTCCATCATTAAATTTGCTGTAATAAACACTTACATTATTTTGAATATTCCACCATTTGGTAACCTTGATGGGAACATATAAATCGGCTGAATAATTCTGGAAGCGGCCTAAATTCTGGCGGATTACACTGATTACCCGGGTAGCATCATCCTGTTTGCTAATCTGTGTGATCATATCACGCGTATTCGAATAGCTCAGTGAGAAAGAGGCCTGCTTATAACTGTAGCTGACCTGGTAATTATCGGTAAACTGCGGTTTCAGGTAAGGATTTCCCTGATCAACCGCCAAAGGATCCATATAAAACACAAAGGGATTCAATTGCTGGTAATTCGGGCGGTCAACTCTTTTGCCATAAGAATAACGGAGGTTGTGGTTTTCGCTGATTTTCTGGTTAACAAAAACTGTTGGAAAAACAGACAGATAGTTCCGGTCTACTTCTTTCTGGTCGGTTACAGAAGTACCATTAGAATGTGTGTGCTCTGCCCTCAACCCCAGCTGAATCTGCCATACTTTCCACTCTTTAGAGAAACTACCGTAAATGGCATTGATATTCTCTTTATAGACGAAATTGTTCGATTTGCCTATATCATTTTGCCAAACACCGGCAATCAGCTGTTCCGAAATAAAATCGTTATTGGTTACGACGTAACTGCTTTTTAAACCAGCCTCAACCTTCATCGTTTTAGAAATGGGTAAGGTAAGATCTGTTTTAGCCGCATATATATTAATTTCGGCATCGGTATTATTCCTTAAGCTGGTTTGATTGGTTGAGTTGCCATTTGCATTTAAATAATTGGCCAAAAAATTTTCATTCTTTTTATTACTAAAACCCGAATAATCTATGTCGAACGTAAGGCTTTTGCCTTTTTTATCGAAATCGTGCTTAATATTAAAGTTGGCCGTTAAATTACCAACCGGCGAGCTCGAATTGGCATCCTGTAAAATATAACTGAGGTTCGAAGCACCATTTTGTACAGCATTAATATTGGTATTGCTGAAGTTGGTCAGCTTGGTATTTACCGTATTGGCATCCAACATTACCCCGAAAACTGTTTTCTCCGAAGCATAATAATCTGCACCTAATTTCCCCTGAAAGCCAACACCTTTATTTTTGCGGTCGAAATTTTGCGTCAGCGAACTGGCCAATCCTTCCGATAAAGTGGTACGGGTTAAAAAAGTATTATTAAACTGGGCTTTGCGTGCAATAGCTCCATTTCCAAAAATGTTCCATTTGCCCTGTCTGTGGTTTAAGTTCAGGTTTACCCCGGCACGTAATAAATCGCTGGGCGAATCAGGCATAATGCCCTGCCCCGTATTAATAGAGACCGTACCATTGGTACCATAAGCTTTATTGCGTTTAAGTTTGATGTTGATAATTCCGGCATTTCCTGCAGCATCATATTTAGCAGATGGATTGGTGATCAACTCGATCGTCGAAATCTGATCGCTGCTCATGTTGCTTAGCAAAGTAGTAATATCTGCACCAGAAAGGATGTTCGATTTTCCGTCGATCATCACCGTTACACCGCTTTTATTGTTCAGTTTAATCTGGTCACTCTGGCGATCGATCTGTACGCCAGGGGCTTTTTCTAAGACCTCTAAAGCGGTACCGCCGGCTGCTGTAATGCTATTCTCTACATTCAGCACCGTTTTATCAATCTGGTGTTCGATAAAAGGCTTTTTGCCTTGAATGCTCACTTCTTTTAACTGTTTAGTTGAACTCTCTATACTGATGGCTGGTAGATTTAGATTTCTGCTGATTGAAAAACGATCCGTCCTTTTACTTTTAAAACCCACTACAGAAACTGACAGCACATATTCGCCACTTTTTAACTGATCGATGTTAAACTCACCATCTATATTGGTCGATACACTTTTTATAAGGCTCGTATCTGGATAATTCAACACCCGAACAACGGCAAACGGCACCGGAGCAGTTTTTTCATCCACAATTTTACCGGTAAGTTTATTTAATTTTTGGGCAAAAGAAGCCCCACACACCATCAGGCATGCAATTAGCGTAAATAATGTTTTCATGGTTTCTTCTTTTAGTCGGTATATTTTAGTGCTACGTAAATCCGTCATTGCGAGGCACGAAGCAATCTTAATGCGCTGGCTAGGACTTTATTTATTGAAAGGTTACTAACCCATAGTTGTAGGATTGCTTCGTGCCTCGCAATGACGACCCAACGACTTAGGATTTGCTATGGATTAACACTATTTTCATTCCCTATACCCAACTCTTCTTTAATCTCCCTAATCCGGTTTGATACAGAATCCTGGTAAATGGTATCCGTAGGTTTACTCTTTTTCAACTGTTCCAAATCGTATAGTTCTCCCTTTAGCTTTTCCTTTTTTAAAGCCTCTTCTTTTAATTTGGCAACACATTTCAACCCATCATCCGTCATGATCCAGAGACTCGAATCATTGTGGTCATTTTCACTGTCATTACACTCCCAGGCCCAGTAGTTATTCACGTAGCGGTAAGTATCTTGCTTTAAAATTAGTTTTGTACCTACCGGGATTTCAAGATTTAACCTTACTTCCTGGTTTCTCCAGATGCTTCCCTTTCTCAATTGAAACCTCGGACTGAAAATCAGTTCTGAATCTTTCACTACGTAATTATAGCTGATGTTCTGTGCATTTTGCAAGGCACTTTGGAAGGTTTTGCCCTGCGATTCGTATTTCTGCGTTAAACGGGCAACACCAGTTTCGCTTTTGTTAATATCAATACGGATTCGGTTCGGCGAAACAAATGGTCCATCTTCCAGGTCATCAACCACAATCTGATGGCGGTTATTGGCATCAATATGATATGCCACGCTGTCTTCTTTGCTGAAATATTTACTTTTATCAATGTTCAGGGTGTATGTAGGAAAAGATTTCAGGTCGGTTGTTTGTGTTAACTCTGCGTGCTGCTTAAACTCAGATGATATTTTAGCTGCCTGATAACCCGTTACCGCTACACCGGCCAACCAGATAATCAACAGCGCGAAAGAAAGTGTTTTATTAATGGCCTGTTTGTTAAAAGCTACCCTGATAGAGAATAATACCAAAGCCAAAACCGGTACAAAACAGACAATAAATGCAGCAAATAAAATGATCCCTCTATTGCTTTCATTAACAATGGAGAATGGAAAATATTCGTAAATGCTTGCATCCCAAAAGCCCTGAAAAGCAGCTGTACCAATAATTAAAGCAATTAAAAATAGTACACCAAATACTACGATAAAACCAGCAATTACTTTAAAAATTACCTTTCCGGTACTTGAGATAAAACGGCCAAGCCACTCGAAAAACTCACCTATGAAAATTCCAAAACGCGCAAATAAAGGCTGTGCATGTTTATTTACTTCGCTTATACGCTCTTTAACCGCCTGCAGTTCTTCATCCAGGTTTTTCTGAAATCCCTGAAGATTTGCAGGTTCGCCTTTCATTTCCATTTTTTCTACCCTTGATTTTGCTTTTGGCATGATGATCCAAAGTAGTGCATATACCAATATGCCAAATCCACCAACAAAACTGATCAGCAAAGTAGCCAGCCTGATCCATTTAGGATCGGCGTTTACAAAATGTGCAATACCCGCACAAACACCCGCAACTACACGGTCGTCCATATCGCGGTAAAGTTTTTTCTCTACATACTGGTGTTGGTAGGTACTGTTAATCACAGGTTCTTCCTCACCTTCTTCAGCCGTATCAAAATCCTGTACCCTGCCCATTTGTGCAATCACCGAGTTTACATTGGCAGAGTCTACCACTTGTTTTTTCTGTTCTTCCAATTGCTCGGTTAACAGTTCGGCAATCCGGTTTTCAATATCCGTTACAATTTCGAGGTCATCGGCATGATTGGCAAAATATTGTTTTACTTCGTTCAAGTAGGCTTTTAAGAGCTCGTAAGCACTTTCTTCAATGTGAATAATCGTGTTTCCTATATTAATGATGATGGTCTTTTCCATTTCTTTTTAGTAATTATGAATTGGCTCCTTTTTGTGAAATACCTACAGCATAAGCCAGCTCCTGCCAGGTTTGATCTAATTGTGATAAAATACCCCGACCATCTTCGGTTAAGGTATAATATTTACGCGGTGGGCCTGAGGTAGATTCTACCCAGTTGTAGCTTAACAAACCGTTGTTTTTAAGCCTGGTTAATAATGGATATAATGTGCCCTCAACCACCAGCAGCTTTGCCGACCTTAATTCGGCAATAATATCCGAAGCATAAATTTCGCCCCGTGAGATGATTGATAAAACACAGTATTCCAGAATTCCCTTCCGCATTTGTGTTTGCGTATTTTCTGCTATCATATAACAAAGATATATGTTTTATATACTACCATGCAATACATAGTACTAAAATAAATAGAAGTAAATTCACAACAAACTGATTATCAATAAAATAATTTTAAATAAAATTTTATAATTTGAGAATAATTTTTTAAATGCTAAGATTTTTTTATGATTTTTTGGGAAAGCAAGGCCTTGTAACGCTTAGGTTTTTGCAGTCCTGCTATTGCCTATAGCCCCAATTAAATAGACCTTAAATACAAACATTTACTTAAATCGGGAGCTATCTGGTTTAGGCAATAAGGGTCCGCCATTTAGAAGAAAAATTAATACCAATTAAAGAAAGGGAATATCATAATTGATTATGCTTGTCCATCCAGCTAGGCCAAAGTATTGCCTCACCGTTCTACACCGATCCGGCCTAACAAATTTTTCGGTTAGCACTGAAAAAGCCTTATCACATACTTTAAAAGAAAAATTTTCAGCCGGCAGTTTTTGTTTCTTTTTGCTGCCAAAAAGAAAGAAGCCCGTCCGGCTAGGACAAGATGAAGTTTTAGTACAGAGTTTTTTTTTGAAAAGCAATGCCCTGTAATACTTAGGATCCTGCAGTCCTGCTACTGCCCATAGCCCCGATTAAATAGATCTTAAATACAAAACACTTGCCTAAATCGGGGGCTATCTGGCGCTATCAGGTTTAGGTGGAAAGGCTGTTATTACTATTTATGGTTTTCGAATAATTCTATAACGGTCCTTTGTAAATAAACCCGACAGAGCGGGTAGACCACAGTGAATCAAGCGTAACGAGGACTACAAGCGATGGCGGGACTGCTGGCCCCTATGAAAAGCAGCACGCAAATTTTCAAAAATAATTAAACAGATTTCTCCAAAGCCTTTTAAACTTCCGAAGTCTCCTATCACAGCCCATTGCAGACTGCGGAAGTTAGCCACAGTGATTAAATAGATAAATACGATAGATTTAATATATTTTAATAGTTTTGCAAAATCTTAACTTATTTTCATGAAGAAATCTATTGCCAGCATTGTTGCAGAGGCAAACGAAAGTGGCGAAGGAACGCTTAAAAGAACCTTAGGCCCCATCAACCTGATTTTAATTGGCGTTGGCCTGACACTTGGCGCCGGTTTATTTTCGATTACAGGTCTGGCTGCAGCCAATCATTCTGGTCCGGCGGTAACCCTGTCTTTTGTAATTGCAGCTTTAGGTTGCGGTTTTGCGGCACTTTGTTACGCAGAATTTGCCTCTATGATTCCAGTTGCCGGGAGTGCATATACCTATTCTTACGCGACCATGGGCGAGCTTTTCGCCTGGATTATTGGCTGGGACCTGGTATTGGAATACTCTGTAGGTTGTGCTACTGTAGCCATCAGCTGGTCGCAGTATTTAACCAGGTTTTTAGCCAGTTTACACATTTATCTTCCGCCCCAGTTAACCCTATCTCCTTTCGAAACCGCTAAACTGGCAGATGGTTCTGCTGTTCACGGCATCATTAACATCCCCGCAGCACTGGTAGTTGTATTAATGACGGCCATCTTGATCAGGGGCACCAAAGGCTCGGCCATTGTGAATGGCATTATTGTGTTTCTTAAAGTAGGTGTGGTATTGGTTTTTATCGCTTTAGGCTGGCAATATATCGATCCCGCAAATTATCATCCATACATCCCCGAAAATACCGGAACATTCGGTCAGTTTGGATGGAGCGGTGTATTACGCGGTGCAGGTTTAGTATTTTTTGTATTTATAGGCTTTGATGCCGTTGCCGCTTCCGCACAGGAAACCAAAAATCCGGCAAGGGATCTACCGATCGGTATTATTGGCTCTTTGGTGGTTTGTACGGTTTTATTTGGATTGTTCGGTCATGTGATGACAGGTCTGGCCAATTACAAAGAATTTGCCAATAGTGGCGCACCGGTAGCCATAGCCATCGAAAAAACACCTTATGCCTGGTTAAGTCAGGCCATTATTTTAGCCATCCTTATTGGCTACACATCTGTAATCCTAATCGATTTAATGGCACAGTCGCGGATGTTTTACTCCATCAGTAAAGATGGGTTGTTACCAAAAATGTTTTCTGATGTGCATGCCAAATTTAAAACACCATATAAGTCGAACATTATTCTCTGTTTATTTATTGGTCTTTTTGCCGCATTTGTCCCCATGAATGTGGTGGGCGAAATGACCAGTATCGGTACCTTGCTGGCCTTTTTAATGGTATGTGTAGGTATCCTGATTTTAAGAAAAACAAATCCTGAAGCTAAACGACCGTTTAAGGTTCCTTTAGTGCCGTTAATCCCAATCTTGGGTATTTTAACCTGCATTGCCATGATGGCATTTTTACCCTGGGAAACCTGGTTAAGGCTTGCCGTTTGGCTGGTAATGGGCTTAGCCATTTACTTCGGCTATGGTAAAAAGAACAGTAAATTAAATACAGCAGAAAAACAAGCGGAAGCCCAGTAATCAACATTTACTATACAGATAGGCTAATCGGGTTGTATTGAATTTCCAACAGCACGATTGCCCTTTTTTAATCACACCTTCGTAATTACAACCGTATAAATATCAATTCATTATCAAAAAATATTAGTTATCCACAATTTAACATTTTTCTTAAATATTGGCTTGGGATTTGTCCTAATAAAATCGAACCTATTAAAACATCATCCCATGATTATTAAATTAGACACATCGATTTTCAGGCTTTCGAGGCATAAAGCCGAAACCGTAAAAAAAGTGGCAACACCTCTTACCAGAGACCAATGGATCACTGCTGACAGAATCGTAATGGCAGCAATGTTTATCATCACGATTATTGGTGCCATCTTATTTTAATTTCAGATGATTGATCAAAAATCTTCAGAAATCAATTCTTTATTAATCATCACTGCAGCTATTGTTCCGGCAGCTGTAATGAAAGACAACGACCTGAACAAGGTTGTACAATCTCCTGCGGCATAAACGCCTTCGGCAGTAGTTTGTTGCTGCTCATTAACTTTTATTGTTTTCAGTTCTGTTAGTTCAAATCCTAATTGTTCGTTAAAGTTTATATGTTGCTCTATTTCAGGTTTAACATATATTGCCTTAAAGTTTAATCTTTCCCCATTTTTAAAAACAACATTTTCTAGCTGACCTTTTTGGTGTTCCAGTTCAACAAGCTCCTCTTCTAAAATGGCAATCGATTTAGATTTCAGCTTTTCGGTCTGTTCTGCATTCAATTGTGATTTTCCATTGGTTAAAATTGTTAGATCCTTATTCCAGAGGTGAAGGTTTTTGGCCATTTCGAAGGCATGCTCACCATTCATTAACAAGCCTATTTTTTCATTTTTCACTTCGTAACCATGGCAATAAGGACAATGTATAGCGGTAATAGCCCAGCATTCTGCCAATCCTTTAATATCAGGCAGGGTATCTTTTAAGCCTGTAGCCAATAAAATTTTCCTGGCCGTAAAACTTCCGGCATTTTCTACTTTAATGCTAAAACCTTTATCTATCCGCTCAGCTGAAATAGCTTTCCCTTCCAAAAACCTAACGGTTGAATATTTTAGCACCTCTTCTTTTGCCGCTCTGGCAATATCCGCAGGCCGATGGCCATCGTGTGTTAAAAAATTATGTGAATGCGGCGTTTGTCGGTTACAAGGTTTACCAGAATCGATTATTAAAACGTTGCGGGTTGAACGGCCAAGGGCTAATGCGGCAGACAAACCTGCATAACTGCCGCCAACTATAATTACATCAAAATCCATATCCTTATCTTTTAAAACAAAGATCCGAATTCAAATTACAAATGCAACACAGATGCATTAAATCAATGTCATTTTATTTTTTTACAGATAAGTGCTTTTATAAAATCACGATAATAAAAACGTTGTTCTAAAATCTGATAACCTGCATTCAGAAAATAAGGATTCATGTCAATTAGCCGATTAGCTTCTACAATTCCCAGTAATTTAAAAAAGCTATACATCGATTTGAGCAGTAACCATTTCCACCAGTTTCCATTGACTTTATTAAGGGAAAAATCAACTATAAACCACAGGCCTTCTCTCTTTAAACAGCTATGTAACTGCTCAAACACTTTTGCAGCCCTTTCTTCAGCAAAATTATCAAAAAGGAATGGTGTTAAAATTATATCAAATAATACATCGGTCTTAAAATCTTCAATGCCGATATTCACAAATTCGACCTGATTGTTTTTATAGTCTCGCTTTTGAGAAAGTGCCAGCATTTTAGCTGAGATTTCCACGTAAACTATCTTCAAGCCGCCTGGATTTATTCTGGCAATTTCTTCCAAAATCCACCCTGTTCCACCACCCACAATTAAAATTGAACTATTTTTTGGGATATATTGAAGTTGATTAACCTGAGCATTAACCTGCGATTTAAAAAACACCAAACGGCTTAAGGTATCGTAATGATTGGCTATTTTATCGTAGTTGTTGTTCATTTTTGGAGTAGTATCAAGTATTGAGATTCAAGTATCAAGATAAATTTCTCGGTTGTAAATACGTTTTGGTCTTTCTGCTTTAGTCTTTCCCTTAATGAACAAACTGCATTCCTATTATCCCACATATGGCCTTAAATAAAATCAGTCCATCAATCACCATCAGGTAGTATAGGATGTTTTTCCTTTTGTGCATGGAATAAGCGATATAAATTGTCAAAACAAATGGCAGAACATTGAACAGAACCTGCGGTACCCCAAAACCTTTGTAACTGGCAAATATGCCCAGCGAAATTAAGCCGATAATTAACAGCGGAATCAAAATATTAAAAATGGTCCTTCGCAAACCATAACGCACCACAAACGTGCGCAGGTGTTTATTCGCATCTGTAGGATAATCTTTAATATCGAAAATAATGGCATTTACGGTGCAGAACATCCAGTTTTTTACAAACAACCAGGTCCACAATACCGAATCGTGATAGCCCACGCCTGTTTCAATTTTAAGCATAATTAAAGGCAGTACATTGGCACAACAGGCCCAAACAAAACCGATAACGAAAGCTTTAAACCAGCCAGTATTACGCAGATTGAACTTAATAAAGGATTTGGGGAGCAAGCCGTAATATAAAACACCTGCTATGATAATAATAACTATGGCTATCCAATAACTAATTGGGAGCGCCAGAATATGCTCAAAGTTTTGGTACAGCAGATTAATGGCCAATAGCATGCAACTGATAAAAAGCACAGCCTGACTCGAGTTAATAAAAGTTTTATGTTTAAAATACCACTGATTACGCGGATTGGTAGTAGAGGGTGCCGTAGAAACTTTATTATAAGCGTAGGTATAATAAATAGTCGGTGCCAAAAATAGCAACAGGTAATAATTGAGGGAGTTAAATGGAAGTTTTAACTGCAAGGTGGCTTCCAGCGTAAGGGCTACTGCCAAAATCCCTACAAAGTAGTTTCCAAAGAAAATAAACCTGATGATTTTACCGAGCATTTAAATATGTTTTTCGTCAGCAATTTCGGATATATTATTGAATATGGTAAATAATAAAGTTGATTTTCTGCTATCTTAGAGTTAGAAAGAAATTAACAATAAAATCAACAATAAGATGGAGGATACAAAAAACTCAAAATCAGCTAATGATGCCACACCAAAGGTGACGGGAATTGGCGGTATTTTCTTTTTTTCAGACAATCCGAAGGAAACTAAAGATTGGTATGCCAAAAATTTAGGAGTCGAAATCAACGCATGGGGTGCTGTGAGTTTTGATTCGCGAAATATCGATAACCCCGACGAAGTGGAGTCACTTCAATGGAGCCCATTTAAAAAAGGTGATGAATATTTTTCTCCTTCGAAAAAGGAATTTATGATTAATTACCGTGTACAAAATCTTGAGGCACTATTGGAAAAACTCAAAGAAAATGGTGTAACCATACTGGATGAACTTGCCACTTATGACTATGGAAAATTTATCCATATTATGGATGCAGAAGGTAATAAGATTGAATTATGGGAGCCTAGTTAAATCTCAAGTTGGCGTCATTTCGAGCGGAGTGCAACGCAGTCGAGAAATCTAACTAAATAGATCTCTCCATTTCGCTGCGCTACAGTCGAGATGACGGCCGAACTAACGGATCCTGTCAACAGTAGCACAGCGAAAGATCTTTACGAAATAAACTATCATCGTTTAAAATATTTGATGTTAATCGAATCCTTTTAGATATACGTTAAGAATAACAATTTACTTCCAACGAAAGATTCTTCACTGCGTTCAGAATAACGGCATAAAAAAAGCCTTACAGTTTCCTGAAAGGCTTGATGGAAATGATCCCGATGTTCAAATCGGGACGACCACTTTCGGTTTAAACGAGAAGCTCTGAACCAGCTGAACCCAAGTCCACCGTGAGTGCTCGCGCAAAAAATTTAAACATAAAAAAAGCCTTCCAGTTTCCTGAAAGGCTTGGTGGGAAATGAGGGGTTCGAACCCCCGACCCCCTCGGTGTAAACGAGGTGCTCTGAACCAGCTGAGCTAATTTCCCTTTTGTAAATATGTCAAATCTGATAAAAAACTCTCCGTTATCTTGAAAGTTTTGGTGGGAAATGAGGGGTTCGAACCCCCGACCCCCTCGGTGTAAACGAGGTGCTCTGAACCAGCTGAGCTAATTTCCCTTTTTGTTTTTTTGTCAAACTTAATGCCCCACTCTCCGTTTGGGAATGCAAATATAGCGCTATAAAACTGTTCTGCAAATCTTTTTTTCTTTTTTTTCAACTTAACAAAGTTTCGAGGATTTTATGCGACTGCACCACCCCGAAAGAGGCTGTATGTAAGGTATAGAAAACCAATATCTTATCCAATAAAAACCGGCGCTGGGCATTGCTTAACTTTATTTCAGAAATTTTTTCCAGTGGCGAATTAAACAGTGAAATGAAACCAATAGCATCATCCGGTTGCAGGTAATTGGAATGAATAGGCAACCGTGATGTAAATTCTCCCTCCTGCAGATCGAAATAGATTTGATCAGTTCTTCTTTTCTCATTGGGAGAAAAACCTAAAAACCGGGTAAGTTTTAATAAAAACGATAGATGAAAGTTTGGATTGATCTCTTCCACTTCATCAAACCAGGCAATCGAATTAAAAATATAATCGAATAAACTTTCATCAGCCGACTGCTGCCGGATGCTTTTATACAGTACTTCATTTAAAAAAATAACAATACTGGTTTTAATCATATCATACGGGATACTTTTAAAAACCGGCGTTTGCCGAACTTCTGATATCCTTTGTATATTGGTATTTGCCTTATGATAAACCACCATATCCAACAAATGGAGCGATTGCAGCATATTCATTTTAATTTTTGCCTTTGGCTTTTTAACACCATTGATGAGATAAGACTGCATACCAAATTTATCGGTCAGCACCTGCACTACTACACTGCTTTCACTGTAGTTTGTAGTCTTTAAAACAATGCCCCTAACCTTGTGCAACATCCGCTTAAAACAATTTTTTCAAAAGTATGTTATTTGTGCAAATTTAATTGTGCGAAAACTAATCCCATTTTATAAATAAGATTAGTTTTGCCTTTAATATTATTAAAAACTAAGCTGCACATGTGGGTTAAGCTATCGAGATTTATTCTTCAGAATCGTATCGCAATCATCGTATTTTTTGTATTAGGAACAATTTTCATGGCTTACCAGGCCAAAAATGTAAAACTCTCTTACACCGGGAGTAAAATCCTACCTGTTACCGATAGCGCTTTCATCAAATATAATGCCTTTAAAAAAACTTTCGGAGAAGACGGAAGTGTAATGGTAGTCGGCATACAATCGCCTGATATTTTCAAAAAAGAAGTTTACAACCAATGGGTCCAACTTTCAAACGATATACAGAAATTAAAAGGCATTAAACAGGTTTTATCTTCAGGAAGAATTTTCCAACTGGAAAAAGATACTGTGAACCAAAAATTTGTATTGAAACCATTGCCCGGTGGCCTTGTGAAAACGGATGCAGAGATGGATTCCATCAAAAATGCCATTTACGGTAATCCTTTTTTCGAAGGACTGGTTTATAACCGTCAGAATGCCACATTAATGGCTATCACTTTTGATACTAAAATCTTAAATACAGCAGAACGTAACCCCATTTTAAAAGAGATTGAGGCTAAAGCCAAAGCTTTTCAAACAGCAACAAAAATCAAGGTACATATATCAGGCTTACCTTATATCCGCACGGCGGTAAGCAAACTGGTGAGTAACGAATTTGTATTGTTCCTGGGCTTATCCATCCTGGTTTCAGCTTTAATTCTACTAATTTTCTTCAAAAAATTCTACGCGGTATTCTTCCCTATTTTAGTGGTAGTGATGGGTGTAATCTGGAGTATCGGGACATTGGTTTTATTTGGTTTTGAATTAACCATTTTAACCGGATTGATTCCGCCTCTGATCGTAATTATCGGCATTCCAAACAGTATTTTATTGCTAAACAAATACCAGAATGAACTGCGCAAACATGGCGATAAGCAAAGAGCTTTAAGCATTACCATAGAGCGGATTGCCATTACTACACTGATTGCCAACATTACTGCAGCTATCGGATTTGGTGTTTTGTATTTTACCGGAAGTGAGCTACTGATGCAATTTGGCAGTGTAGCCTCTATCAATGTGATGGTTACCTGGTTAATGTGCCTGTGTTTAATCCCGATTATCTTTAGCTATTTACCTGCACCAAAACTTAAAGCACAAAACCATGTTGAAGAAGGTTTTTTACATAAACTACTGGTTAAAACTGACACACTTGTTCAAAATAAAAGCGGATTAATCTATATCGGAACGATTATCATCTCCATCATTGCCTTTATTGGTGTAATGAAAATAAATGTTAACGGATATGTGGTTGATGACCTGCCTAAAAACTCTGAAATTTTAACTGATTTAAAGTTCTTCGAGAAGAATTTTGAGGGCATTTTACCATTGGAAGTAAGTGTAGATACCAAGAAAAAGAATGGCGTTTTCAATTTAACCAACCTTAAAAGAATGGAAAAACTGGAAAAGATGATTTCCGCTTATCCGGAGTTTTCACGCTCTATTTCGGTCAACATGGGCTTGAAATATGCGACCCAGGCTTTTTACAATAACGATTCAACTTTTTTCCGTTTACCGGATAATTTAGAAAAGAATTTTATTTTAGCATACATCGCCAACGGCGGTAAAGGAAACGCCAGTCTGTTAACCAACTTTATCAGTAAAGGAAATCAGAGCACGCGGATCAGCTTCCAGATGGCTGATGTAGGTTCGAAACGTTTAGACGCCATTATGGCCGAATTAAAACCGCGTATCGACAGCATTTTACCTCCATCTAAATTTGATGTCGAATTGACCGGATCAAGTATTATCTTTTCGAAAGGTACGGATTATATGTTAAGGCATTTAGTAGAGAGTATTGCACTTGCCATTGTGCTAATATCGCTTTTAAGGCTGGCGCAGTTTAAGAGCCTGGGCATTATGTTTATTTCCCTGCTTCCGAACATTGTTCCTTTAATTATTACCGCAGGGATTATGGGTTATTTCGGCATTTCATTAAAACCATCAACCATTTTAATTTTTACCATTGCTTTTGGTCTGGCATCCGATCAGACGATTTATTTCCTTACACGTTATCAGCAGGAATTAAACCTGACCAACTTTAGTGTACCAAAAGTGATAACGGATACCATTACTGAAACAGGCGTAAGTATGACACATATTGCCTTAATCTTATTCTTCGGCTTCGGAATTTTTACGGCTTCTACCTTCGGAGGTACGGTGGTGCTGGGTTTACTCTTATCGATAACTTTATTGGTAGCCTTAATTTTCAACCTAACTTTATTGCCAGCACTGGTATTGTGGCTAGATAAAAAGAAAGTAAGAAAAGTGATATCAGATGAGGAGTCGGCAAGAAATGCCGGTGAGTTTGATCATTAATTGGGTTTTAGATTTAATAACTCAATCCAAAGGCCTCTCCCGCCTGTACCCTACCGTGTGGAGACAATTAATTATGAGATTTTTCTTCCGCTCTATGCCGCGGTGGCATGGTACTTTGGAGCGCCAAAGTACCCAAAGCGCTTCGTCAATCCAGCAATGAGCCTTTTGCACAATTCCATGCACATCAAAAAAACAGCGGCAATTCGTTTTGTGTTCAATTTTTTTAAAAAATTAAATCATCGTCATGAACACAAAACCTCTGCGTTTCAGATTTGTTAGTGCAAGTTTATCGGGACTGCTACTGTTTTTTTGATTTCCTCGGCTCCTGGGATTGACAACGTCCTTAGCTAAAATACTTGCTTTATTAAAATTGGTTAGCAAAATGTCAATACCATTCTTAAAAAAGATGTTTCCATGATAGGCCTGTACCGGGCAGGCACTACACTGTGCTTCGGTCGAGAGGACGATTTATGCTCAGGCTCAGGTTATCTAAACCTGATGGCAGCGGTAGCCCCGAAGCATGAGGGCTATAGCGTACAGCAGGACGAACGTTAAAATGAAATGCAGGTCTTGCTTTCCAAAAAGCCTTTTTAAACCATATAAGACATTTAAGAACACGTAAGTTCAAACGGATTTTTTTTGACCTGTAAGGTTTTTAAAACCTTATAGGTCTGTTGATTATTCTGTTGCAGGTTTTTCCTCCTCTTCATCAACCGGAACCTCAACAGTCGGATCGGTAATGATTTCGGCATTGCCATCTTTATCTTTTTTGGCGAATAAAATCGGGTAAAGCAGCCAAAGTGCACCAATCATAACGAGTACACCCGCCAGCATTTGAAAATAGATGCTTCCTTTTACCTCGTTTGCATCTAAAATTTTATAAGCGATAAAAGAAAGCAGCCCTGCAGCAATTACAAAAACGGCCTTCTGCAATTTTAATAGCTTAATCATCGGGTCTTTCTTTTTAGTGTTACCATATGAACTAAAACAAAAATAAGTCCAATAAGTTCGAGCAGGCCGCAGAAATAAAAAGCATAAAGTACAAAATCCCGGTCAGAAGGGCTTACTACCACAATAATTGGCAAAACAATTACGGCAACAATCATTAAGGTAAGCCCGATATTAAATAATTTCACGTTAAAAGTATTTACATCAAAACTACCAAAATTCAGCCAATTCTGTTAACTTTGCAACCTTTAATTTTTTGAGGTACTTGATTGATGTATAGCGAATTTAAACAACTGGAACTTGCCAAAATAGGGCAGAAAATATTAGATTTTTGGAAAAAAGAAAACATCTTTGAAAAAAGCATTTCTTCGCGTCCTAAATCTAATCCGTTTACTTTTTACGAAGGCCCACCCTCTGCCAATGGCATGCCAGGGATTCACCATGTAATGGCGCGCGCAATTAAGGATATTTTTTGCCGCTATAAAACTTTAAAAGGTTATCAGGTTAAGCGTAAAGGTGGTTGGGACACACATGGTCTTCCGATTGAACTGGCTGTGGAGAAAAAACTGGGCATTACCAAAGAAGATATCGGTAAAAAAATCAGTGTAGATGAATATAACAAAGCCTGCCGTACCGAAGTAATGCGTTACACGGATGTTTGGAACGACCTGACCGAGAAAATGGGCTACTGGGTTGACCTTGAAAATCCGTACATCACTTACGAAAATGAATACATCGAAACCCTTTGGTGGATCTTAAAACAGCTTTACGACAAAGGATTTTTATATAAAGGTTATACCGTTCAACCTTATTCGCCTGCGGCGGGTACAGGTTTAAGTTCGCACGAACTGAACCAGCCAGGCACTTATAAGGATGTAAGCGATACCACTATTGTGGCGCAGTTTAAAACTATCGAGTCTACTTTACCCGAGGCATTAAAAGGTTTTGGTACGGTTCACTTTTTAGCCTGGACAACCACCCCATGGACATTGCCAAGTAACACGGCATTAACCGTAGGACCTAAGATCGATTATGTACTGGTTAAAACATTTAATCAGTATACTTTTGAACCGATCCAGGTGGTACTGGCGAAAACCCTGGTAGGCAAACAATTTTCGGGCAAATATTTCTTAGCTGAAGGCGACGACGCTTTTGTAAACTATAAAGCTGAAGATAAAAAAATACCATATACGGTTTTAGCAGAATTTGTAGGTGCAGATTTAGTAGGGATTAAATACGAACAGTTATTGCCTTATGCACTGCCTTACCAAAATCCTGAAAATGCCTTTAGAGTAATCTCCGGCGACTTCGTAACTACCGAAGATGGTACCGGTATTGTACACACTGCACCTACATTTGGTGCGGATGATGCCCGGGTAGCTAAACTGGCTACACCTGAAGTACCGCCAATGCTCGTTTTGGATGAAAAAGGCAATGCCGTTCCACTGGTTGATCTGCAAGGTAAATTTATTGCATCATTAGGCGGAAACTATGGTGGCAAATACGTTAAAAACGAATATTATAAAGATGGTGAAGCGCCTGAAAAATCAGTTGACGTAGAAATCGCCATCCAGTTAAAAGAAGAGAATAAAGCCTTTAAGGTTGAGAAATACGTGCACACCTATCCACATTGCTGGAGAACCGATAAACCGGTTTTATACTATCCATTAGACAGCTGGTTTATCAAAACCACTGCCGTTAAGGATAAAATGGTGGAATTAAACAAAGGAATCAACTGGAAACCGGAATCGACCGGAACAGGCCGTTTCGGTAACTGGCTGGAAAACCTCGTCGACTGGAACTTATCGCGTTCGCGTTATTGGGGAACACCATTGCCGATCTGGCGCACAGCTGATGGCACAGAGGAGAAATGTATCGGTTCTATCGCTGATTTAAACGCCGAGATTGCAAAATCGATAGAAGCTGGCTTTATGCCGGCAGGTTTCGAACTGAAGGATATGCACCGTCCTTATGTTGATGATGTGATTTTAACTTCATCAAAAGGCGAAAAAATGACCCGCGAAACTGACCTGATCGACGTTTGGTTTGATAGCGGCGCCATGCCTTATGCGCAATGGCACTTCCCTTTTGAAAACAAGGAAGAGTTTGAAAATGCTTATGCGGCTGATTTTATCGCAGAAGGTGTAGACCAAACCAGAGGCTGGTTCTTTACCTTACATGCCATTGCGGTAATGCTGAGCGAAGCCAGCGATGAAATTAAAGCGGTAAATGCAAAAGTGGGCAACCCCGGGGTAGCCTTTAAAAATGTTGTTTCAAACGGTTTGGTATTGGATAAAAACGGTAACAAAATGTCTAAACGCCTGGGCAATGCCGTTGATCCGTTCAGCACCATCGAAACCTACAGTGCCGATGCCACCCGCTGGTACATGATCAGCAATGCATCTCCATGGGATAACCTTAAATTTAGTTTGGAAGGTTTAGATGAAGTGCGCCGTAAATTCTTTGGAACACTTTACAATACCTACGCTTTTTTTGCCCTGTATGCCAATATCGATAAATTCGAAATCGACAAAAACAACTTAAGCAAAGTTGAAGACAGGACTGAATTAGACCGCTGGATCTTGTCGTTATTACAAAACCTGATCAGCGAAGTTGATGAGAGCTACAATACTTATGAGCCAACCAAGGCTACCCGTGCCATCCAGACTTTTGTTGACGAACACTTAAGCAACTGGTACATCAGGTTAAGCCGCCGCCGTTTCTGGAAGGGCGAAATGACTGATGATAAACGCGCTGCTTACGAAACACTTTACACCTGTTTAGAAACCCTGGCCCAGTTAATGAGTCCTGTAGCGCCTTTCTTTGCCGATTGGTTATACAGAAACTTAACCGTTACCGATGCCCATGCTGAAGAATCGGTTCACTTAACCTTATGGAAAGAAGCTGATCCAGGTTTAACAGATAATGCGCTGAATGAAAGAATGGTTTATGCGCAGGATATCTCTTCGATGGTTTTATCGTTGCGTAAAAAATCAGGTATTAATGTTCGCCAGCCGTTGGAGAAAATTCTGATCCCTTCTCTAAATGGCGATTTTGAAAAAAAGATTTCTAGAGTTGCCGATTATATCCTTTCGGAAACCAATGTGAAACATATTGAATTCATCACAGATACACATGGCATCGTAAAGAAAAAGCTGAAACCAAACTTTAAATCGTTGGGTAAAAAAGTGGGTAAGGATATGAGCATCGTAAAGGAAGCTTTAGAGAACATGACGCAGGATGATATCCAACGTTTGGAAGTTGATGGCTACATCAACGTTTTCGGCACCAACAACATTCAACATGCTATTGACCTGAATGATGATGTTGAGGTTTTTGCTGAAGATATTCCGGGATGGCAGGTAACCAATATAGGCAGCTTAACCGTTGCTTTGGATGTAACCATTTCTGAAGCGCTTAAACAAGAAGGTATTTCGCGCGAATTGGTTAACAGAATCCAGAACTTACGAAAAGAATTAAACTTTGAAGTAACTGACAGGATTAAAGTTTCATTACAAAATGATAACCTGGTAGCCAGCGCAGTTGCTAAAAACAAGGATTACATTTGTGCCGAAATATTGGCCGATGAATTTGAATTGACAGATGCTGTAAATAATGCAAACAAAATCGTGATTGATGATGTTGAGTTAAGCATTTCAGTAACTAAAATATAAATCCATATATTAGAAAATTAGAAAAGAACATGGAAAACAGCAACAAAACACGCTACTCAGACAGTGAATTACAGGAGTTTAAAGAATTAATTCAAGATAAATTACGCATGGCAAAAGAGGAACTTAATGCTTTAACGGCATCTTTAAGTAATCCTAACGCCAATGGAACAGAAGATACTTCAGGCGCTTACAAAACGTTAGAAGACGGTTCTGCAACAATGGAGAAAGAGCAGATCAATCAATTGGCTGCCCGTCAGAAAAAATTTATCGATAACCTGGAGAACGCGTTGGTGCGTATCGAGAACAAAACTTATGGTATTTGCCGCGAAACCGGTAAATTAATCCAAAAAGAACGTTTACGTGCTGTTCCTCATGCTACTTTAAGCATGGAAGCTAAATTAAAGCAGAGTTAATGAAAGGCTATACAAAACCTTTAATTGTAATCTTTTTGGTTTTACTGGCCGATCAGCTGGTTAAAACCTGGGTTAAAACGCATATGTACCTTGGACAGGAGTTCCATATTATTGGTAAATGGTTTATTATTCATTTTACCGAGAATAATGGAATGGCCTTTGGAATGGAGTTCGGTGGCGAATTTGGTAAACTAGCCTTATCGCTTTTCCGTATTGCTGCTGTAGCAGGAATTGGTTATGGCCTGCACTACCTGATCAAGCATAAATATCACCGCGGTTTAATTCTAAACGTCGCTTTGATTTTTTCCGGCGCCTTAGGAAACATTATCGATTCAGTTTTTTATGGCAAGATTTATGGATATGAAACCTGGTTTCATGGCCGTGTGGTTGATATGTTCTACTTCCCGATTGCCGAAGGTCATTTCCCTACCTGGTTTCCAGTTTGGGGAGGCGAAGAATTTGTTTTCTTCAGACCCGTTTTTAATCTTGCAGACGCTGCAATTTCAGTTGGGGTAATCTTAATCCTGATCTTTCAGAAAAGCTACTTTAAAGAAGATGTAAAGGATGATGTAAGCTTAAACAGTGAAATTGTTGAAGATTAATATTCCAACGGACAAAATTTAGAAAAATCGAAGCCTGTCTCAACCATGAGACAGGCTTTTTTTATGAAGTTCCATCATAACGAGAGGAACGGGTTCCCATCTATACATAGCGTCCAGAAGGGGTATACTGATTAAAGCATGGCAAAGAATGTCCGGCTCACTTATTGCTGGGTTAACAACTCAAATCCATTCAATAATCTCGGCCTATCCGTAGAGTTCCGAAGGGCTCTACGGATTATAGCATAGAAAAGAGTCTCCGACTCGCTTATTGTTGAGTTACAAACTCAATTCTAATTAGATAGCTTGTAAAAATACCGTTAAAAGATCCTTCATCTCATTCAGGATGAAAGCTATTTAACGATTGGTGCGCGCCAACTGAGCGTGGTTATATTAACAAAATGTTTATTAATTTTGTCACTCCAATTAGGAAATCACTATTGCAAAAATGATCAACTTCCTTGACATCTCCTATCTCCAAGCCGGAAATGAGAAGCAAAAGACTGCCTATCAAATTTTAACCGATAATAAAATTTTAGAAAAACTTGCACTATATCAACCTATTTTGGTCGGCACCATACCCATTAATATAGACATTGAAAGCAGTGATCTTGACATCATCTGTTGTATCCAGGATAAAACCGCTTTTATCAAAATGTTGACCAATCATTTGCAAAACGAAAAAGGCTTTAAAATCACTGAAAACCCGACCTTGCAATCCATCAATGTCAGTTTCTTTTTGGGTGGCTTTGAAGTTGAAATTTTTGGTCAGCCTATACCAACAATAAAGCAAAATGCCTATCGCCATATGTTAATTGAATATCGATTACTTCTGGAAAAAGGAGAGGAATTCAGGCAGGAGATTATAGCCCTGAAGAAACAAGGTTATAAAACCGAACCAGCCTTTGCCAAATTACTGGGAATTGAGAAAAATGCTTATGAGGAATTGCTGAAATTAGATTTTAAAGGAATAAAACATGATATATAGTGGTAATTGATATTACAAAAACATCAATATAAAATCATCCCGATTGGATAATTATCAAACGAATACCATTTGGGCATAAGTATTATAGACTAATTACGTTACGCTTAAAATAACAATCTTGCCGCTATTACACCTTCATTGCTTTACTCGGACAGCTGAAATCTGTTCTTTTTAAACCGGTATTTTTTATTGCACCATAACCACCGGCCACATCTATCACATTTTCTACTCCACGCGACTTTAAAATGGAAGCAGCAATCATCGAACGGTAACCACCCGCACAATGAATGTAATAGGTAGCTTTGGGATCGATCTCGCCAGTCCAGTCGTTAATAAAATCCAACGGACGGCTCAGGGTAAATTCCAGGTGTTCGGCTTCATACTCACCTGGCTTACGTACATCGAGTGCAGTGATTTCACCATTTGAGGCGGCTGCTTCAAAAGCATCAGCAGAAATTGTTTCAATCGTATCTATTTCTTTTCCCGCATCTATCCATCTTTCGAAACTTCCATCCAGATATCCAATCGTATTGTCATAACCAACCCGGGTTAAACGCGTAATCGTTTCCTGCTCTTTCCCCTGGTCGGTAATCAATAAAATCGGCTGTTGTAAATCGCTAATCAACGCTCCAACCCAAGGCGCAAACTGTCCGTTTAAACCGATATTGATCGAATTTGGAATAAAGCCTTTTGCAAAAACCTGCGGATCACGTGTATCCAGCATAACTGCACCCGTTTGATTCGCCAGATCCTCAAATTGTTGGGGAGTTAGTGCATTCAATCCCTTTTCGTAAATATCATCAATACTTTCTACTCCGCCTTTATTAATGGCAGCATTTTTAGCAAAATATTGTGGTGGAGGCAAAATACCCTCCGTTACTTCGGCAATGAACTGTTCTTTCGTTTCCGCCTTTAAGGCGTAATTTACTTGTTTCTGGTGACCTAAAGTATCAAAAGTTTCTTTACTCATGCTTTTGCCACAGGCCGAGCCGGCACCATGGGCAGGATAAACAATTACATCATCAGCTAGTGGCTTTATCTTTTCATTTAAGGAATCGTAAAGCATCCCGGCTAAATCATTCATTGTTAAATTACCTTTCTGTGCTAAATCCGGACGGCCGACATCACCAATAAACAGGGTATCGCCACTAAAAATACAATGGTCTTTACCGTTTTCATCAGTTAAAAGATAAGTAGTCGATTCTAAGGTATGCCCTGGTGTGTGTAATGCAGTAATGGTTAGGTTACCGATTTTAAACTGCTCACCATCTTTGGCAATATGCGCTTTAAATTCGGTTTTTGCAGTTGGCCCGTAAATAATCTCAGCACCCGATTTTTCAGCCAAATCTACATGACCCGAAACAAAATCTGCATGAAAATGCGTTTCGAAAATATATTTAATGGTAGCGCCAGCTTTTTCTGCTTTCTTTAGATATGTTGCAACTTCTCTTAAAGGATCTACTATTGCAGCTTCGCCTTCACTCTCAATGTAATAAGCGGCTTCTGCCAGGCAACCTGTATATATTTGTTCTATTCTCATGTTTCTTCGTGACGTCACCCTGAATTTATTTCAGGATCTTACCAGAAAGATGCTGAAACAAATCCGATAGCTATCGGATCAGCACGACGATCTATTATAGCAAAAATAGGGCTAAATAGTGATAACCGAAATGATGTTGCTCATAATTGCAGAAGTTTTACTTATTTTGGTGCGTGATACAGCTTATCTGGATATTAAATTTAGTAATGCTAAATCTTAATCGTTTTATTTTGAAAACGAACGTTTTGTTGTTTATGGCCGGTAAAGCCCTGCCATTCGCTTTAGTCCCGATAAAAAAATCGGGAGCTGCCGCTGCTGTCAGGTTTATAACCGAAAGGCCTGTTCCTTACATCACGTCAAATACTGCACTTTGGTAAATTTAGTCAATTGCACTTATCCTTTGTCTCTAAACCTTATTGAAGCGAGATGCCAATTTTTCATCGGCAGAAGCGTGAGCGGGACTGAAAACCTCCAAAAGAGCGGAAACTCATTTCCTAAAAAAAATGTTTTAAACGCTGGAAACATTAATCCTTCGTCAGCTCCCCTCTTAATGATTCATCCATCAGTTTACGGCTTTCTTCTACCGTTAAGCCCAGGCCCATTACGAACATCAGTTTCGTTACGGTGGCTTCAAAAGTTAAATCATAACCGCTTACAATGCCCATTTTCAACAATTCCCTGCTGGTTTCGTAGCGACCTAACTGCACAGAGCCTTTTTTACATTGGGAAATATCAATAATAATTTTCCCGTTTAAAATGGCCTGTCGCAAACTATCTAAAAACCATCGTGCAGTAGAGGTATTGCCTGAACCAAAAGTTTCTAAAATAATGGCATCTACTTTAGAATCGGTAATAGCCTGAACCGCTTGTGGTGTAATTCCAGGGTATAATTTCAGCACGCCAATGTTAGCATTAAAATTGGTATGCAGTTTTAACTTGCCGCCGGTAGCTTTTAAAATATAATTTCTGTGAAACTGCAAATGTACCCCAGCCTCTGCCAGTACAGGGTAATTGGGTGATCGGAAAGCTTCAAATTTTTCGCTATTGTATTTTATAGAACGGTTGCCCCTGAATAATTGTGCATCAAAATAAATACAAACTTCAGGAAACAGGGCTTTGCCATCTTCTTTAGTTGCGGCAATCTCTAAAGCAGTAATCAGGTTCTCTTTCGCATCGGTCCTGATTTCGCCAATTGGCAGCTGAGACCCGGTCAAAACAACAGGTTTATCCAGATTCTCGAGCATAAAACTTAGTGCAGAAGCAGTAAAGGCCATGGTATCTGATCCGTGCAGGATCACAAAGCCATCATACTGATCATATTTGTTATAAACCAGTTCTGCAAGGGTTTTCCATATTTCAGGATCCATATTTGATGAATCCAAAACCGGATTAAAAGAATGTACATCTAAATGATAATCCAAACGGCTCAGTTCTGGAACGTTTTCTTTGATCTGCTCGAAATCAAACGGAACCAACATTCCGTTTGTAGGGTCGTTAACCATACCAATGGTGCCACCGGTATAGATAATAAGTATTTTGGTCATTTGGTTTAGTGAAGGTTGCTCATCACAAAGAAACTAAAAATTTAGAAATGATCCGGCTATATTTTTAAATTAGCAATAAATAACAATATTAAGTATATAAAATTATCAATTTTACAATTTTAACGTCAGTAATTACATAATTTATTATTCAAGAACGACATCATCTTGAGAACAGATCTCTTCATTAGGCTGCGCTTCAATAGAAATGATGGCAAGTGTAACCTTGACTAGGGACTCTCAACTAAACCTAAACTCCAACAATCTCTTTCGAATTTTGAGTTGTTACCGCTGCAATCTGTTCACAATCCTGTCCGTCGGGTTAAGCGCAGCGTGTCAACGGCCTAGTAATGAAATTGATCGAAAACGCAATAATCACAACGAGTCAGAGCTTCTGTTCCATTTTGTATCCACAGCGTTCCGAACGCTGTGGACAGATGAGGATTAAGCCCACTAAATAGATTGCTTCGTCGGCTGAAAAAGCCTTCTCGCAATGACGAATTAACTAAACTCCAAAAATCTCTTTCGAATTTTGAGTCGTTACCGCTGCAATCTGTTCAATGGAAACACGATAGATATCGGCTAGTTTTTGCGCGATATAAATCAGGTAACTGCTTTCATTGGGTTTACCACGGAAAGGAACCGGTGCCAGATAAGGAGAATCGGTCTCTAAAACGAGATGAGCCAAAGGAATATCAGCAATCACGGCATCCAAACCTGCTTTTTTATAGGTAACCACACCACCAATGCCTAAATAAAAGTTTAAATCAATAGCCTGTTTTGCCTGCGCCAAATTTCCGGTGAAACAATGGAATATGCCACGCAATTTCTCATCTCTTTCACTTTCCAACACTTCAAAAACCTCTTCAAACGCTTCTCTGCAATGAATCACGATCGGCAACCCTAAGCTTTTTGCCCAGCCTATCTGTTTACGGAATGCATCCTGCTGAATGGCCAGGGTAGATTTGTCCCAATATAAATCAATCCCGATTTCGCCTATGGCATAAATTTTTCGCCCTGCTATACTGTTATATATTTCATCCAACAACGCCAGGTAATCTTCTTTTACATCACAGGGATGCAGGCCGGCCATCGCAAAGCAGTTATCGGGATATTTTGCTACCAGGTCATCAATCATCGCAATTGATTTTGCATCAACATTTGGCAAAAACAAACGGTTCACATTGTTTTCAAAACAACGCTCCATTAACAGGGCTTGTTTCCCGGCATCCTGCTCGTAATATAAATGGGTATGGGTATCAGTGAAGATCATGTCTTATTATAGTATCAAGTAATAAGTATCAGGTATCAAGATGGATTTGCTGATTCTTGATAACTGTACAAGAATTCTATTTCTTTCCGGCCTTACTTTTTCTTGGTGCTTTGGCTGTAGACTCCGGACTTCCAACTGGGGACTCCGGATTATACTCCATTTCCTTTTTCAAAAATTTACCTGTCAAACTGATTGGATTCTGGATTAAACCTTCCGGTGTACCTTCAAACAAAATCCTTCCGCCACCAACACCACCTTCTTCACCCAAATCAATTACCCAGTCGGCAACTTTAACTACATCTAAATTATGTTCGATCACCAAAACCGTATTTCCCTTATCAACCAGCTCCTGCAAAACGCCCAGAAGCACATTAATGTCTTCAAAGTGTAGTCCGGTTGTAGGTTCATCTAAAATGTAGAACGTTTTTCCGGTATCCTTTTTAGAGAGTTCTGTTGCCAGTTTAACGCGCTGTGCCTCTCCTCCTGATAAAGTAACCGACGATTGACCCAAAGTGATATAACCCAAACCTACATCCTTTAAGGTTTTGATTTTTCTATAAATGATTGGAATATTTTCAAAGAACGTACAGGCATCTTCGATACTCATATCCAACACATCACTGATTGATTTTCCACGGAAACGCACCTCCAGAGTTTCCCTGTTGTATCTTCTTCCACCACACTCTTCGCATGGTACCTGTACATCCGGTAAAAAGTTCATTTCGATTACCTTTAAACCTGCTCCCTGACAGGTTTCGCAACGACCACCCTTTACGTTGAAAGAAAAACGGCCTGGTTTATAGCCACGGATTTTGGCTTCTGGCAACTGCACAAACAAATTCCTGATGTCAGAGAAAACACCGGTGTAGGTTGATGGATTTGAGCGCGGGGTTCTGCCAATCGGTGCCTGATCAATTTCAATTACCTTATCAATTTCTTTTAAGCCATTGATCTTTTCGTAAGGCAAAGGTGTTTTTTTGGCCCTAAAGAAATGATGATTTAAAATCGGATATAATGTCTCTGTAATTAAACTCGATTTCCCACTGCCCGAAACACCGGTTACAGCAATAAATTTACCCAAAGGAAAATCGACAGAAACCTCCTTTAAATTATGTCCGGTAGCTTTAATGAGCGATAATTTATGCCCGTTGCCTTTTCTGCGGACTTTTGGTACTTCAATGCTCCTTTTACCGTTCAAATAATCAGCGGTTAAAGTGTTGGATTTAAGGATTTTTGCGGCGGTTCCCTCCGCAACCACGGTTCCACCATGAATACCTGCACCAGGACCAACGTCAATTACCCAATCAGCTTCCAGGATCATATCCTTATCGTGTTCTACAACCAAAACAGTATTTCCTAAATCCCGGAGGTTCTTCAATGCATTGATCAAACGTTCATTATCACGCTGGTGCAAACCAATACTTGGTTCGTCGAGAATGTACATCACATTCATTAACTGCGAACCAATCTGGGTAGCTAAGCGGATACGTTGTGCCTCACCACCGGATAGTGTACGCGCTGTACGATCTAAAGTTAAATAGGTTAGCCCTACGTCAGTTAAAAAACCAATTCTGGCTTTAATTTCCTTTAAAATTTCTTTGGCAATAATATTCTGGCGGTCAGACAAGCGCTCATCAACTTTTTCGAACCATTGGTGGAGGTTGTTGATATCCATTGAAGAGAGCTCGAAAATGTTTTTGCCGTCAACCTTAAAATGCAGGCTTTCCTTTTTCAAGCGTGCACCATGACACTCCGGACAGGTTTTCAGTTTCCTGAATTCGTCCATATCGTCGGATGCAGATTCGCTTCTTTTTTCGTTCTGCTCCTCAAGCATTTTAATTATCCCATCAAACGTGATGTTATAATTCTGAACGTTCCACTTGTTGTATTCTACCTCAACTTTGACCAGATCGGGTGAACCGTTTAAAATAATATTGATGACTTCGTCGCTTAATTTTTCAATTGGCGTAGAAAGCGAGAAACTGTATTTTTTAGCCAACGCTTTTAATACCTGAAACATCCAGATATCGCGGTATTCGCCCAAGGGTGCTAAACCCCCATTTAAAATGCTCAATTTAGGATTAGGGATAACCGATTCTTTATCAACCACGAAAATATATCCTAAACCATCGCAACGCTCACAGGCGCCATAAGGCGAATTGAACGAAAAACTATTTGGTTGAGGTTCATCATAAGAAATACCTGTGGTTGGACACATCAAAAATTTACTAAAATGCGCTACATTATTATCCTTATCGCTTATTTTGATCACTCCTTTACCCATTTTCATTGCGGTTTGCAAGGAATCGAGGAGACGTTTTTTATCTTTTACATCAACAATTAAACGGTCAATCACCACTTCAATATCGTGGATTTTATAACGGTCTACCTGCATTTTAGCGGTAATATCCTTAATCTCCCCATCTACACGCACTTTAACATAACCCTGTTTACGGATCTGCTCAAAAAGTTCACGGTAGTGTCCTTTCCTACCTTTAACTACAGGCGCCAGTATATTTACCGCTAAACCATCAAATTTATTAAAGATATTCTGTAGGATCTGGTCTTCACTCATCCGCTCCATTTTCTCACCCGTATTGTACGAATAGGCATCAGCCACGCGCGCATAAAGCAAACGCATAAAATCGTAAATTTCGGTAATGGTACCTACGGTAGAGCGGGGGTTCTTACTGGTGGTTTTCTGCTCAATGGCAATAACCGGACTTAAACCCGAAACTTTGTCTACATCCGGACGCTCCATACCGCCCATGAACTGACGGCTGTAGGCACTGAATGTTTCCATGTACCGGCGCTGGCCTTCAGCGTAAATGGTATCAAAAGCAAGGGAAGATTTACCGCTACCACTTAAGCCTGTAATCACCACAAGTTCATTTCGCGGAAAGCTAACGTCTATATTCTTTAAATTATGTACCCTCGCACCGTATACTTCTACATCCTTTTGCTCACCGAGGTCGACAGATTTATTGCTCATATTTTATTTAAAGTTGGGGTCAAAACCCGGGCTTAAAAACGACCAGATTTCAATCTGCAAAAATGCTAAAAATTTTATCAAAAAGAAAGTTATAACCAAGCTGTATTAAGGATTAATTGTCATAATATCAGCATTAATTCCTACAGAAATCACATGCTAAAACATGATTAATAACAAATATGTTTTGTGTTTATCGTATCGTCACCCTGACCTGTATCGAAGCGGAAAGCTACGGAGTAAATTTATTTCAGGGTCTATATCAATAAAAGATGCTGAAATAAATTCAGCATGACGATTACATTTTACAGGATTACAAACGATGATTTAATCTAAATGATACTAAAGGCAAAAAAAGACAAATGGATCATAGCCCGACAATTTACCAAACTATCGTAGTCCCATTCTCTGTAGGGTGCCCAGTACAAACCAACACCCTTCCCCTTTCCAATTCATCATCGGTCAGTACTTCATTATAATCCATCCTTACCCCGCCCCTGGTACAATTGGCTACACAGGTACTACATACACCCCCACGGCAGCTGTAGGTTAATTTGATCTTATTTTCAAGCGCAACATCCAGAATTCTTTTTGGCCAGGGCACATCGAGATGATAGGTTTCGCCTTCAAAGTTTAAAACAACGGAATAGGTATTTTTATCGACTATTTTTTCAGAGCTGTCATCTTCATCAACTTCATCCTCCGGCAAAACAAAAGTTTCTCTTTTAATCTGTTTAATATCGAATCCCAAACCTAATAAAGTGATACGGCATAAATCCATATAAATTACGGGCCCGCAAGTGTAAAACAGCACTTGGTCCCGATCGAAATGTAAATGCTCTTTAATTAGTTTTTCGATATAAAATTTATTTAGCCTGGCCGTCATTAAGTTTTTGCTATTACTGAAAATCCAGATAATCTTTAATCTTTCGGGATATTTCTGTTGCCATTCGACCAATTCTTTATAAAATAAAGCTTCCTCTTTCGATCGATTACTGTAAATCAGTGTAACCAACGATTTTTGCTCCCGCACCAATGCCGTTTTCAAAATGGAAAATAATGGGGTAATTCCAACACCTGCAGCAAAAAGAAAAAGATCGCGTTCCAGATTTTCATCTGCAATATAACTGAACAGGCCTTGCGGTTCTTGTGCCAAAAGAATATCACTTACAGCAGTTTTATGATGTAAAAACCTGGAGATTTCCCCATTTTCTACCCTCTTCACCGTGATAGCCAAAGGCTCATCAACATCAGGCGAACTGTTAAAAGAATATGATCTTCTTAACTCACGGTGTTTTACCTGAAAAACCAATGATAAAAATTGTCCCGGTAAATATGCAGGATATTCATCCAGCTCTTCAAATTGAAAAGTAATATTATCGCCGGGTTGATTGATGATTTTATTGATCCGCAGTTTGAACATATGCAAAGAAAAGGTTTTGAGCGTAAAGCGAAAAGCGGTTGACGTAAATTCAATGATCATTTGTTGGTTAATTGATTAGTCGATCGAACACCATTTATACTGATGGCCACACGCGATCGTTATCCTGAACCCATCTCGGGATTTATCCATTAGGCATCTTTCCATCTGAAATATCGATTTCTCCCCATTAAAGATCCTGAAATAAATTCAGGATGACGTAACGAAAGATCTTCTGTGTTATCCGTATATCTACGGCACAAAGGTTTATCGGTTCAATAGTCATTCATTTTAGGGTTAGCAATGCCCGAAATTTATACACGCTAAACTGAAAATCGATAACCGAAAACTATTGATTGGTTAGCATGATGCAAACGAATCGGTGTAATCCCATAATCTGTGTAATCACCTTACAAAAAAAAGCGTCCCGATTGAAACCGGGACGCCTTACCAAATGCTTGTCTTTATCTTAATTATATTATTCGCCGTTATAGGCCAACAATACCCTCGGTTTTTTGTAACCGTAACGTTTTGGGTGTTCCATAATCTGCTTCATTGAAATTACCTTGTAAACGTAGCCCCCTGTTTCTCGGTTCAGCTTCATTTTGTAGTAATTATCCTGATTTTGATTATTGATTTGCTTACGCAAACGCCCGTCGCCAACATTGTAAGCCGCAGCCACCAATGTCCAGCTTTCTAAACCTTTATACATTTCTTTAATGTATTTACAGGCTGCAATAGTAGATTTGCGCAAATTATAACGCTCATCAACATCCCCGTTTACCTTTAATCCATAATTACGGGCGGTACCGGGCATAAACTGCCAGATCCCTGCTGCACCTTTTGGTGAAGTTCCTTCAGTCATTCCAGATTCGACCAGGGCCAAATACTTAAAATCATTCGGGATACCATAAGCGGCAAGTATTGGCTCGATAACCGGAAACCATTTTGCTGCTTTCTGGTGCAAAAGATTAGTGTGTGTGTTCTTGTAACTGTGTGCGGCCAAAATCTTTTTCATTTTTCTTTCCACCCTTTTATCGCCCAAAGGCAGGGTTTCATCCGCGAAATTTAACTGGGCCATTAAAGAAAGAGGTTTCACAACGTCTTCAACTTTTATGCTATCAGTTTTTGTTATTGTAGAGCTTAATTTTTCTTCCTTAAAAAGACTTTTTTTTGTTAAGGGCATTTGGTAAGTGAACACTTTTGCCAAGATAAATAGTGTTGCCACTACTGAAAATGGTACGATGTGTTTCTTTAACATTCTCCTCCTTTTTTTGGTGAAACTTAATAAAAACGTCGGCAAAGCTAAAAAATAATAAGCACACTATCAAATAGTTACAAAATTAAGTGCAAAAATCAGCCTTTAAACCCCTTTAAACGCGGATTTTAAATTTGGATTTCTAAGCGATTTTACCTATTTTAGAGGCTATTTTTTTATCTGCTTTTTCCGCTCGGATAATTGTTATGTTCACCATTTTTTCATAAATTTGCAGCCCGCATTTTTAATGCGTTAAAAGCGTATCATGATAAATAAAAACAACAGGAACAGTCGGGATGACAAGTCCAAATCAGGCAGTCGGAAAACAGAAGGCAGAAGCAGTTCGGCCGGATCTGACAGAAGAAGGTCAGACGACAAAGACAGCAAATTCAAAAAATCATCCGATTCAAAAGATGGCTTCAAACCTAGAAGCACCGACGGTAAAGATTTCAAATCAAAATCTTTCGGAGACAAAAAAGATTTCAAACCAAGATCAGGCGGACGTGACTTTAAATCAAAAGATGTAGAACCGCAGAGTTTCAAATTTGGAGATCGTGAATTTAAATCTAAAGATTCAAACTCAGAAGATCGTGGTGCTAGATCAAGAGATTACAAGCCCAGAACTAGCGACCGTGACTTCAAATCGAGAGATGGCGGGTCGAGAGACTACAGACCAAGAACAGGAGAAAGGGATTTCAAAACAAGAGATGGTGGTGCAAGAGATTATAAGCCAAGAACAGGAGAACGCGATTTCAGAGCTAAGGATGGAGATTCGCGCGATTTTAAACCGAGAGAAGGTGGCTACAAAGATTACAAGTCAAGGGGCAAATCTGACTTCAAACCAAGTGCAGGAAGTTCAAGAGATGTAAAACCCAGAGAGCCAAGGGAAGGCGATACACGTCCGTTTAGAAAACGTGAGGAAGCAAAGCCAAGAGATACAGAATTTAACCGCCCAGAGCGCACTGTTATTACCCAAGGCCGTAAAACGAATGAAGACAAAGGCTTGATTCGCCTAAACAGATATATTTCAAATGCAGGCATCTGCTCACGTCGTAAAGCAGATGAACTGATTACTGCCGGTATTATTACCGTAAACGGCGAAGCCATTACCGAACTGGGACACAAAGTAGATCCGGCAAAAGATTTGGTTCGTTATAACGGGGAATTACTAAAACGCGAGAAAAAAGTTTACGTTTTACTGAATAAGCCAAAAGATTACATTACCACTACGGATGATCCACAGGAACGCCGTACCGTAATGCAGTTGGTTGATAAAGCAAGCCGCGAACGCATTTATCCGGTTGGCCGTTTAGACCGCAATACCACTGGTTTGTTGTTAATGACCAATGATGGCGATTTAGCCGATAAATTATCGCATCCTAAGAATGGTATCACCAAAATTTATAATGTTGAGTTGGATAAAGCTTTATCACAAGGAGATTTGAACAAAATTGCTTTTGGTTTAGAGCTTGAAGACGGTTTGATTAAACCGGACAACATTTCTTACGTTGCAGGTGGCACCAAAAAAGAAATCGGCATTCAGATCCACAGTGGTAAAAACAGGATTGTTCGCCGTATTTTTGAACACTTAGGTTATAACGTAGAAAAATTAGACCGTGTGGTTTATGGCAATTTAACCAAGAAAGACCTGCCACGTGGCAGATGGCGCTATCTTGAAGAGCATGAATTGATCCAGATTAAACACCTAATCAAATAGCATAAGAGGCTGTCTCAAAAGTGAGGCGGCCTCTTTTATTTTAGGATGATTTTGGTTATCTTAAAGGCATGGGAGGCAAAGTAGTCTTTAAGGAATATGATCCTGACCAGTTAACTTTTTTACCTT